>OIGD01000192.1_pt1 | contig 83066 bp, 68 predicted proteins | sample 1582211 | NCBI WGS metagenome assembly OIGD01 (sample SAMN04414078, study PRJEB24778) | human gut metagenome | material: faecal | host: Homo sapiens
ACAGACGATTGTCGGTCACCTTGTTCATGACGTTATAGATCAGGTTGGCGTTCTGGGCCACGGCGGCAGCGGTAACCGACTGATAGCCGATTACTTCCGGCGCAACCTCTGCCTTACCGCCGGGAGCGGGCATCGGGTGCGGAGCCGGTTTGACATCGGGAGACTGTTCCGCGCAATCCTCTGTATAATCGTTGTTTTGGCTGTTCATGGCCAGTCCCCAGGTTTTGTCGGTTTCATTATATTCGACTTCCCACATATAAGGGCTGCCGACAACGCGAAAAACGGAGAAAGAGTTTTCGTTTCCCTGGCCGTCGTTTGGCGCAGAGGCGAAAACAATACTTTCCTCGCCGCGGATATCTTTGTAATTGAGCGTATTGACGATTACTTTTGTCGTGCCGATAACGTCGCCGCCGATATTGAGCCTTCCGCTTTGTCCGTTGGCTGCGTCAACGTCCAGCCGCAGATAAGGATTGTTAACGGCAATATAATCGTGCGTGATGTTTACGGAAGCGTTTTTCCCGAGTACCACCTGAGTGGTGTCAACCTTAAAATCGTAAACGTTGTTGACCCGGCTGTTGAAAATGACGCTGTTCGTCGTGCATTGCGGACAAACGTCGCCGGTGATGTTTATGTCGTAGGCATAACCATCATATTCGATTTGGTTTGAAACGGCTTTGCCGCCGTCGATTTCATCGTCGAAAACGATTTTTCCTCCGTTGCGCACATCCAGGTTGAGGTTCAGGCGGGCTTCGTCCGTCCCCTGCATCCAGACGGCGTTGTTTATCTTGCCGCGGCTGTCTTCGGTATAGTTTCCGCGGAACAGGGTTTCCGTTCCGTCGGCGGAGATTGTGAGATCGTTGGCGGAATAGACGGCACCGCCCAACGCCGGATGTGAAGCGGATTCTGTTTTGGCATAGTTGCCGATAAAGCGGCCGCTCAAATCACCAATGATGCCGATGGCGTTATAAATAGCACCGCCCATGGCTTCGGCTGATGTCGACAGGCTGTAGTTTCCTGCAAATTCGCCGTTGATGCTGCCGATCTGTACCGGTTCGGACGATTCAAGGGGAGGGGGCAGCAGAGAATCTGCCTGTTCCGTTACCCAGCCGCCGTAGTTGGCGATTGCGCCGCCGGCGGTTCTGCCGTTTGAACGGGTATAATTGCCGATGAAGCAGCCTTTTATCGTATCAATGTAGGCCTTTTTTTTACGGGCAGAGGCATTGATTATGGCTCCGCCGAGGGCCCCGCCGCTTTCCGACAAAACGTAATTGCCGACAAAGATGCCGTCGATACTGCCGATGCGGCTGGCTGCGTTATAAAAAGTGGTTGCTCCGTGAAAGCCGTTTGAGATGGCGCCGCCGACATTAGTGTTAGTTTGGGAATAGACTGAATTGTTGACGAAAACGCCGTTTACGTTTTCGATTATTGCAATGCCGGCATTGGCATGGTTTCTGAGTGCTCCGCCAAATGCATTATCATAAGAAGAGTTGCTGCTGGTGTAACGGTTGCCGATAAAGTTTCCGCTGACGCTGCCGACTCTCATGTCGTTGTTTGAGTAATTATAAACGGCGTAGCTTTGCAGATTGACAAAGGTGTCGTTTATGTCCCGTATCTCTTCGGGGGTGTTGTTGAATATAATGGCATTGTCCGTCGCGGTTATTTCACGGCCGTCGTATGTGACCTGGTAATCTTTGTCGATATTGTATCCGTCGGCCGTAACGATGGCGTCACCGTTTATTTTGACTTTACCGTTCAAGCCGACGGCATAGTTTTTGCCGTTGATGCTGATTACCCAGCCGCCGGTCGGTTCCGCGGTTTCCGTATATGTCAGTTCCGCACAGGCGCTGCCTGCCAGAAAAACGCCGGCCGACAACGTTACAAGCATGTTTGTTTTTGCAGTCATTGTTTTTTAGTCCTTGAATAATTTTAACGATCGTTTTTTTACCTCTTTTTTTTTATACCGTCGCTGTTTCACAACGGTTTGATACTAAATAAATTTTCTTGCTTTCGGGCAAAAAAAGCTATACCATTTTCCCGTAACAAAAAAACGATCCTTTTTTTGCCGCGCAAAAAAGGATCGCATAAGTTTTTATTTTTTATAATATTCCGGGTTCGGCCGTTCAGGCCTGGCCGAGTGTTTCCAGCAGCATCGGATAAAGCGCCTGCCGGGGTTCCATGCCCTTGGTCAGGACAACGTTGAAAACCGGATACATGCGCTCGCATTCTTTTACCGCAATGTCCATTACGTGAGTCAGCTGGATTGAGAAATCTTTGTTGTCCGGGTTGTAGAACAGAGAATAGCGGAAAACCGGCATTTTCTGTTCGGTCCAATAGGAAAAGTGACCGACCCAGAGGTCGTCGTTGATCAATGCCAGCAGTTCAAAAATCTTGTTGTGGTCCTTTTGCTGGTCCTCGATATTGATCAGGCAGGAAACATGCAGACAGTGCATTGATTCTTCCCATGAGAAAAACAGCAGCATCTCGTTCCAGCGGCCTTTTATCTCGACGACCACTTCGTTTCGGCTGCGTCTTTCCAGCTCGTAAGCCTGGCGGTTGAGGATGTGCTCGACCACGTCGATCGGGTTGCTGGCAGTCTCTTGGGATTCGGCCGGATTCATTACAGATTTCTCCATTAAAAAATACAAAACACCCGGGTTTTGTTTGCTCTTTAATAATTAGCATTATCGAGTCGTAAATGACAATCGGTGTCAAAAAGTTTTCCACCTGATTTATTTTCTTTATTTTAAAACGATGAAAATGTTTATTAAAAACAATATGTTGATTTTGCGGAGGCGAAAAATGTTTTTTTAGGTGTGGATATATTGAAGAAAATTAATATACTCTTTACCGGTTGAAAAGGAAAACGGCGCCGCCGCCGTTGTTTTTTTAGGAGTTAAGATGACAGGATTAGCTTTTCCCGATGTTTCCCCGGTTATGTTTTCAATCGGCGGTTTTGCCGTGCGCTGGTATTCGATGGCCTATCTGGCCGGGATCGTTCTGGCCTGGGCATGGCTGCTGAGAGATGTGAAAAAATATCGGCTGGACTTTGACAAGCCGGCGATCGAAGACGTGGTTTTTTACGTGACGATCGGGATCATTGCCGGCGGCCGTCTCGGCTATGCCCTGTTTTACGGCGGTTCGGCCTTTTGGCGGGAGCCCTGGCAGATTTTGGCCATCTGGCACGGCGGCATGTCTTTTCACGGCGGCGCGGTCGGGGCAGTTTTCGGTCTCTGGTATGCCGCGTATAAACATAAGCTTGATTTTTGGCAGTTGACCGACATGGCCGCGCTTTATGCGCCGATCGGATTGTTTCTCGGCCGGCTGGCCAATTTCGTCAATGACGAGCTGTGGGGACGGGTGAGCGAGGTGCCGTGGGCGGTGCGTTTCCCTTCCGGAGGGTATCTGCCGCGTCATCCCTCACAGCTCTACGAAGCTTTTTGCGAAGGGCTGCTGATGCTTTTGATCCTTAATTGTCTGTGGCGTTTCTGCCCTGTCGTGCGCAAACGCAAAGGAACGGTTTCCGCCCTGTTTGTAGTTTTGTATGCGGTTTTCCGCATTGTTCTTGAAAATTTCCGTCAGCCGGATGCGCAGCTCGGGTTTTATTTCGGTTTTATCACTATGGGGCAAATGCTCTCGTTGCCGCTTCTTGTCTTTGGCGGCTGGCTGTTTCGGCGCCGTTTCGTTAAGCCTGAGAAGTGATGTTCTGGGTAAATTTGTAGGTTTTCTGCAAAATTTTGCGGGCGCGCATGAAGACCTCGAAAACGTCGGCGTCGCTGCGTTTCTTGTCGGCCACGCTGCAGGAAACGGTCAGTTTCAGCGCCTTTTTGCGGCCGCTTAAAAGAAATTCGGAAGCGGCGACGGTGCGGCGGATGTTGTCGACGCGGGCAAACGATGCGCCTTTTTCCGCCGCCGGGAAGATGACGATGAATTCGTCGGCGCCGCAGCGGTAAACGTGGGCGTCGGGTTCCAGTTCGCAGATCTTTTTTGCGATCATGACGACGATTTCGTCGATCCCGGACTTTTTGAAAATCTGAGCCAGGTGCTTGTAGTCGTCGATACAGATGATGCCCAGGCCGTATTTTAAGGGCAGCGAAGCCTGTGCGCGGATGAAGGAGTTGCCGTTGTCAAGCCCGGTGACGACGTCTTTGCGCGCGGCATAGAGAAGCGAATGGATGATGCCGCAGAGAACCGTCAGCGCGGCGGTGAAAAAGAAGAGGGCAAGCGGCGAAGGGCGGTCGGAAAGGTAAAAACCGAGCATGACGCTGACAGTGGCGAAAAAAAGCGAAGTGGTAAGTATTTCGTCGCGGATTGAAGAGTGAACCAGCATAATGATAAGAACCGACAGAAACAATGCGAGGCCGAAAGTTTGCAAGCCGCAGCCGTTGCAGAAAAAGGCGCTGAAGTCGATGCCGACGCGGTAACGGCCGAGCTGCTCGCCGAGGGCAAGCGCGGCAAAGACGACGATGAGGAAATTGACGGTATCAAAGGAAAACAGCGGCCGGTTGGGCAGAAAATAGAAAAACAGGAAACAGACCGCGGTGAGAAAACAGAGGTTATAATAGTCCGCGGTCAGGTTATAGATAATGCCGTGGGCAAATTTGAGGTAGTTTATCAGGCAGTAGGCAATCAGCAGAACGAGGACGAAAAACAGCGGCCGGTTGCGGTTGAAATAAATCAGAATGCCCGCCGAAGCCGCGCAGGACAGGAAAAAGCCGACGTGAAGAAAACGCTGCGCCTCTTCGCCGAACGGCGCCAGCATGAAATAGGCTCCGAGCGCCGTGCCCAGCAGCAGAACCGGCAGCAGCGAATTTTTCATCAGCGGCAGAATCTGTTTCAAATATCCGGCGTATTTTTTCCACACTTTGCTTTCTCCTCAATGCGGAGAAATTTTAACACTCAAGCGTTTAAATTTTGTTTACGCATTTTAAAATCGAGCTGTCGCCGTAAGAATAAAAACGGTAGCGCTGCTCAATCGCGTGACGGTAGGCCGCTTTCATCCGTTCGGTGCCGGCAACCGCGCAGATCAGCATGAACAAAGTCGACTTCGGCAGGTGGAAGTTGGTGATGAGCATGTCGATTGCGCGGAACTTGTATCCGGGCGTGATGAAAATGCCGGTGTCGCCGGCGAAAGGATGCAGCACGCCCTGTTCGTCGGCCGCGGTTTCCAGCAGCCGGAGCGAGGTGGTGCCGACGGCGATGATCCGCCGCCCTTCGGCCTTGGCCCGGTTTACGGCATCACAGGCTTCGGGCGAAATTTCGCAATATTCGGTGTGCATTTTATGGTCTTTGGTGTCGGCGGTTTTGACCGGCAGGAAGGTGCCGGCGCCGACATGGAGGGTAACAAACACTTTTTCCACCCCTTTTTCTTCCAGTGCCCGGAACACGCGGTCGGTAAAGTGCAGACCGGCGGTAGGCGCGGCAACGGCGCCTTCAAAACGGGCATAAATGGTCTGGTAGTTTTCCTTGTCGTTGTATTTGTCCCAGATTCCCCCTTGTGCCGGTTTGTCGCGTTTGATGTAGGGCGGCAGCGGCATCAGTCCGTATTTTTGCAGATCGGAGGCCAGTCGTTCGGGCGGGCAGTCAAAGGCGATCAGGACACCGTTGTCTTCCTTTTTCTCAATGACGGAGGCGGTAAAGCCGCTTTCTTCCGGAGTAATGTCGTCGGTGTAAAAGCGGACGGTGTCGCCCGGGTGCAGGCGTTTGGCATTTTTGACGAACGACCACCAGCGGACGCCGTCAACCGGCCGGTAGAGCGTCACTTCCACTCTGGCATCGCCGCGGGCGCCGTAAAGGCGGGCGGGAATAACCTTGGTGTCGTTGAAAACCAGCACGTCGCCTTTGCGGAGAATGTCCGGCAGGTCGTAAAAACGGCGGTCGGCGATTTTATCTTCCTCGCTCAAATCGAGCAGGCGCGACGTATCGCGCGGGCTGGCCGGCTGTTTGGCAATCAGGCTGCGGTCAAGTTCAAAGTCAAAAATGTCTACTTTCATCGTTGGTTGTCCTTTTTGCGCCCGTTATATTACAGGCGGCGTTTATTTGCAAGCGGTTAACGGCGAAAAAGCGAAAAAAATGACGGATAACATTGCCGGCCGGCGTTGACAAGAAGGGGAAAAAGTTTATTATTCGTTCAAGATTTAACTGCTACAGAGAAAGAAAAATGACCAACATCGTAACCATGATTCCCGTGCGGATGGCGTCAACCCGCCTCCCCAACAAACCGCTTTTGGACATCAACGGCAAAAGCCTGCTGCAAAGGGTGTATGAAAACGTTAAAAAGACGGTGCCCGGCGACGTTTTTGTCGCTGCCGGCGACCGGGTGATTGTCGAAGCCTGCGAAAAATTCGGCGCAAAAGCCGTTTTGACAGACCCCGCGCTGCCTTCGGGCACCGACCGGATTGCCGCGGCGTTAAAAGAAATTGATCCCGAAGGAAAGTATGACATCGTGGTCAACTTTCAGGGTGATGCGGTTAATGTTAATCCTGCGGTCAACAACGAGTTGATTGCGATGATCGAACGCACCGGCTGCGACATTGCCACCGTCGGCATGCTGTTTGACAAAGCCGGCGACGTCAAGGTGCCGAGTAACGTCAAAATCGTGATGGGTCTGCGCGAAGGCGAGGACGAAGGCCGCTGCCTGTATTTCTCGCGGGCGGAAGTTCCCTTTATCCGCAACCCGGAGAGCTGCAAAAGCCGGGATTTCTACCACCATATCGGCATCTACGTTTACCGGGCGGAATCGCTGAAAAGGTTTGTCGACCTGCCGGTCGGCGTGCTGGAAGCGCGGGAAGGGCTGGAGCAGCTGCGCGCGCTTGAAGACGGCATGTATATCCGCGCCAAACTGGTTTCGGAACTGACGCTTGACAAGAACGCGCCGGCCGATATCGATACCGAAGAGGATCTGGAAGAAGCGCGCAAATGGATTAAGTGACAATTCGTTTGACAAGCGGCAAAATCAGTGTCCCAATAGCAGGGACACTGATTTTTTGTGCTTCAAACGTCCGCGCAGGCAGATATGGACATGCCGGCCCGGCCGTAAGGCCTGCAAAGCTTCGGAGCGGGGCGGACGAGGTTCGGAATGGGGAATGCAGCCTGTGTGAACAGGCGGAAGGTTATACCGGAAAGAGAGAGGAAAATGTACGGAGACATTATCATTTTAAGCGGTGCCGGAATTTCGGCCGAATCGGGGATTCCGACTTTTCGCGACAGCGACGGGCTGTGGAACAATCACCGGATCGAGGAGGTGGCGACGATCGAGGCCTATCGGCGCAATCCGGAAGCTGTACACGACTTTTACAACAATTTGAAAACCGATTTGCAAAAGGCGGAGCCGAACCCGGCTCATCTGGCGATTACCCGTCTGCAAAACGAATATAAGAACGGAACCGTCAGCGTGGTGACGCAAAACGTGGACCTGCTGCACGAAAAGGCCGGCAACCGCAACGTTTATCACATTCACGGACAGATCGACCAGGCGGTGTGCATGAACTGCGGCCGGGTGATTACAACCTGGGGCGAAGTGACGACGGAAACCGTCTGCCCCGGCTGCGGGGTGCCGGCGATGATGAAGCCGAACATCGTCTTTTTCGGCGAAAATCTGCTCCGGATGAACGAAGTGGACGCTTTGCTCGACAAGTGCCGGCTGCTGATAGCGGTGGGTACTTCCGGCGCGGTTTATCCGGCCAACACTTTTGCCCGGATTGCCAAATATCACGGTGCCGATACGGTGGAACTGAACTTGCACACGACCGTCAACAATTATGATTTTGACCGCCATATTGTCGGCCGGGCGGGGGAAACGCTGCCGGTTTTTGTTGACGAACTGCTGGCGGAAAACTAGCCGCTTTTTTTGATCCGCGCGTTTCTTTCCCAGAAAACGCCGTCGGCGTAACCTTGAATCGAAGGGGCGGTTTCCGCCCTTTCCAGTCGTTTTTCCGCCCAGGCGCAGTATTCCGGGTTTTGTTCGATGCCGAGATAGCGGCGGCCGAGTTTTTTGGCGGTGACGGAAGTGCTGCCGGAACCGAGGAACGGATCAAACACCATGTCGCCGGGGTTGGAGCTTGCCAGGATCAGTTTGGCCAGCAGCTTTTCCGGCTTTTGGGTCGGATGACTGGTGTTTTCGGGCATGGACCAGTAGGGAATCGAAACGTCGTCCCAGAAGTTTGAGGGACAGGTGTTGCGGAAGTTGCCGTCCTCGGTCGCCTCCCAGTCTTTGGGCTGCCCGTCGAGTTTGTACGGCGCCAACACTTTTTTGCGGATTTTGACGGCTTCAAGATTGAAGGTGTAATGGTCGGAACAGGTGGCAAACCAGATGTCTTCCATGCCGTTTTTCCAGTTGCGCAAAGCGCCGCGCCCCTTTTCCCGCTGCCAGGTGATGCGGTTTTGCAGGCGGAAATGGTTTTTCAGGACCGGACCGATGACAAGACTTGATTTCCAGTCGCAGCAGACGTAAAGGGAAGCGTCCGGTTTGAGCAGCGGTTGCAGCTTTTCGATCCAGCTTTCGGTATAGGCGGCATATTCGTCGTCGCCGGTTTCGGTAAAACGGCGTCCGTGGTAGTCTTTGGTGAGGTTGTAAGGCGGATCGACGATCGCCAGATCAACAAAACTTTTCGGCAGTTGTTCCATAATCGCAAACGAATCGCCGACAATGGTGCGGTCGGCCGGCAGCGGCGGCAGCGGTCGGTCGGCAAAAAGGCAGCGGCCGAGATATTTTTTTGCTTCCGAAGGGTTTAGGCTCAGCGTCTTGTTGCGGGGGGACTTGTTTTTGCTTTGCATGTTCTTTCCTCAATACCGTCTTTTTATAACAAAAAACGGCAGAAAAGCAAAGATTTTGTCACCGGAAAAAAATAAATTTTTTTCTTCGTTGCATTCTCGAAATTAGCCGTTAATATCCGGCGTATACGAATTTGTGACAAAAGCAACCGGAGAAGATTATGTACTACAGTCTTTTTGAAATTTTTGCCGTCGGAATAGGGCCTTCCAGTTCGCATACGGTGGGGCCGATGAAAGCCGCCTGCCGCTATGTCGGAAATCTGCGGGAACAGGGTCTTTTGGCGCAGACGGCAGCGGTTAAAACCGAACTTTACGGTTCGCTGGCGCTGACCGGCCGCGGCCACGGTACCCTGAACGCGGTGGTTTACGGCCTGCTCGGATTGAAGGCGGAAGAGGTGGATCCGGAGACCGATTACATCGGCCGGGTGAAAGAAGACGGAGAACTGGCGCTCGGCGGAGAAAAGACAATTCCGTTCGACATGGAGAAAGACATCGTTCTCAACAAAAAGACCTTTTTGCCCGAACATTCCAACGGCATGAAGTTCAGCGCCTTTGACGACAAGGGAAAGCTTTTGCTGGAAGAGGTTTATTTTTCCGTCGGCGGCGGCACCGTTGCCCGCCGGGACGAAATGGCCGGACGAATCGGACGCGAGCCGTACAAAGTGCCGTTTCAGTTTGACAGCTGCAGAGAAATGGTCGAATTGTGTAAACGTTACAATCTGACGATTGCCGATCTGGTGCTGCAAAACGAAGAAGCCCTGCGCGATGCGAAAGAGGTAAAGGCCGGCATTATTGAGCTGGTGCGGATCATGCAGGACGCGGTTACCCGCGGCATTCATGCCAAAGGCGTGCTGCCGGGGGGATTGGGGCTGGCCCGGCGGGCGCCGGAAATGTACCGCCGGCTGGAGGAAAAGTTTTTTGAAAACGACGTTGATCCGCTGATGATTGTCGACTGGGTCAACCTGTGGGCGTTTGCGGTGTCGGAAGAAAACGCCGCCGGCGGCAAAATCGTGACCGCGCCGACGATGGGGTCGGCCGGGATCGTGCCGGCGGTGATGCGCTATTATCAGCGTTTTGCCCTGTCAAAGTCGCCCTATGAACGGGAAAAGGCGGACATTATCTTCATGGCGACGGCTTCCGCCGTATGCAGCCTTTACCGTACCAACGCTTCGATTTCCGGCGCCGAAGTCGGCTGCCAGGGGGAAGTCGGGGTGGCCTGTTCAATGGCGGCGGCGGGATTGACGGCGGTGCTCGGCGGCAGTCTGAGCCAAATCGAAAACGCGGCCGAAATTGCCATGGAACACAACCTCGGACTGACCTGCGATCCGGTCAGGGGACTGGTGCAGATCCCCTGCATTGAGCGCAACGCGATGGCGGCGATCAAGGCGATCAATGCTTCGCGGCTGGCCATGCGGGGAACGGGGCGGCATATGGTAAGCCTGGACAGCATTATCAAAACCATGTATGAAACCGGCCTGAACTTAAGCACCAATTACAAGGAAACGTCGCTGGCCGGGCTGGCGGTCAACGTTCTGACCTGTTAGACGGTGACGGAATAATGGCGGAAATTTTTTGGCATACGGCGGCGGACGCCCTGATCGACTCGCTAAAACTGTTTCCTTTTCTGCTGGCGACTTATCTGGCGCTGGAGTATCTGGAAGAAAAGGCAGGGGACAAAACGGTCAACCTGATCCGCCGTTCCGGCCGGGCAGGTCCTCTGATCGGCGCGTTGTGCGGATTATTTCCTCAATGCGGGCTGGCGGCGGCGGCTTCCAACTTTTATGCCGCGCGGGTGATTTCCGCCGGCACTTTGATTGCGGTTTATCTTTCCACTTCCGACGAAATGCTGCCGATTTTGATTTCCAGTGCCGCACCGGTGCCGTTGATTGCAAAGATATTGCTGATCAAGGTTGCGGCCGGCCTTTTCTTCGGTTTGGCTCTGGATTTTTTCGCCTGCCGTTCATCGCTTTTGCGGCCGCGGAACGTTGACGTGGAAACGCTTTGCCGCAATGATGACTGCAAATGCGAAGAAGGCGGGGGAATCTGGCGGTCAGCGCTCCGGCATTCGCTGAAAATTACCCTGTTTGTTTTGGTTGTCAGCTTTTTGTTTAATCTGGCGATGGCGATGCTCGGGGCGGCGCCGTTTGTCCGTTTCCTTTCCCATCCGCTGGCGGGACCGGCTGCGGCCGGGCTGATCGGGCTGGTGCCGAATTGTTCGGCCTCGGTAATTGTTACCCGGCTTTATCTGGAAGGGGCAATCGGTTTCGGCGCAATGATGGCGGGTGTTCTTGTCGGTGCCGGTGTGGGACTGCTGGTTCTTTACCGGGTCAATCCGCGCTTAAAGGAAAACCTGCTGCTGACCGCAATTTTATACTCCGCCGGCGTACTGACCGGAAGTTTGATTGATTTTCTCGGCTGAAAGTGAAGGGCATTTTTTCTATTGGAAGCTGCCGGCCATAAAGCCGCCGTCGACGATAATGTCCTGTCCGTTCAGGTAACGGTTGTTTTCACTGCACAAAAAGTAAACCACTTCGGCGATGTCGGCCGGTTCGGCCAGTCGTTTGAGAGGCACTTTGGAAGCGAGAAAAGCTCTTTTTTCGGCATCGTTGCGGCTGCGGAACATGGCGGTGTCAACATAGCCGGGAGAAACCGTGTTGCACAAAACGCCGAATTGTCCGAGTTCAAGCGCCAGCGTCTTGATCAGTCCGACCAGCCCGTGTTTGGAACAGGCGTAGGAAACCCGGTTTTCCCGCGAGATGGTGGCGTAAAGCGAGGCGATGCCGACGATGCGGCCGCGTTTTTGTTCTTTCATGTAAGGGGCGACCGCACGGGTGATTTCAAGCAGCGAGGTCAGGTTGATGTTCTGGGTGCGGTCAAACTCTTCGATCGTGGTATCTTCGACCGAGAGCGGCGGATTGTAGCCGGCGCAATGAACGACGGCGTCGAAACGGCCGTCCCGCGCGGCAAAGTAGTTTTTTACCGCGGCAAGATCGGAAAGGTCCAGTTCTTTGCTGCCGGGAGCGGTGACTTCGTATCCTTCCCGGGCGAATTTTTCGCAGACGGCGGAACCTATTCCGCCATGTCCGCCGGTGACAAAAACTTTCATTTTTTCTTCTCCGCCAAAAAATTGCAAAACTTTATGATATATTTATAATATTTTTAGAAAATAACAACTATAATCACTATATATAAGCAAAGGGCGTTTGCATTTTGAACGCGGAATTTAGAAAACGTAAGGAAAAATAATGGCATTACAAACCAAAAAAATTTTGAAAAAAATGGTTTCCTGGGCGGGACTGTTTTTCTTTGTGCTGGCTGCCTACATGCTTTATCGTCAGCTTTCCAAATACAGCTGGACGGACATTAAGGACGCGCTGCTCGGCATTCCCCCGCACAATCTGTGGATGGCCTGTCTGGCCTCGATCGGCGGTTATGTGGCGTTGTCGTCCTACGATTATCTGGCGCTGCGTTACATCAAGCGCAAACTGGCGCCGTGGAAATGGATCTTTGCCGGGTTTATCGGCTTTTCGGTCAGTAACAACGCCGGTCATGCGATCGTTTCCGGCGGCACCATCCGTTACCGTCTGTATACCCGCTGGCGTTTTCACGGCGGCGAGATCGTGCGGATGGTGACTTTTTCCGGCTTTACCTATCTGGTCGCCTGTTTCTTTCTGATTATCGTCGGTTATGTCATTACCCCGTCGCATGCATTCGGCGCCGGTTCGGTTTCCAAACTGACGACCGAAATCGTAACCCTGGGGTCGGTGATCGGGCTGGCGGTTTATTTCGGTCTCAGCCTGTTTTACAAAAAGCCGCTGATGGTCAAAGGCGTGGTGTTTGAAATGCCGCCGTTCAGAATGGCTTTGGCGCAGGTGTTCATCGGCGCGGCGGACATTTTGATGGCCTCGCTGGTGCTCTATTTTTCGCTGATTCCTTTTGTCGACATTTCTTTTGCCACTTTTATCGGGGTGTTTATCATTGCCCAGGTGCTGGGCGTGTTCAGCCAGGTGCCGGGCGGGTTGGGTGTTTTTGAAGGGCTGTTTATGTATATCATCCCGGGCGATCATAATCAGGCGATGCTGTTCGGCGCGCTGCTTGCCTATCGCATCATCTATTATCTGCTGCCGATGGTTGTTTCGGCGGTGATGCTGTTTTCTTACGAGGGGTATCTCAAGTATGTGAAAAAACAGCGGCTGGAAAAGCTGAAGATCGTCAACACCGCGCAGATGAACCGTAACAAAATATGACAAGGGCCCCGGGACGCGGGGCCTCTTTCAGGAAGGCAGAATGCTGACGATGAAGGCGACGAGAATGAGGATCATCAGCGTCATGCCGGCAAGGATGACGGCGGGCGAAGATTCCGTTTCTTTCCGCAGGCGCCAGTCGGCGGCAAAAATGCCGAGGTAGCTGACCAGATAGGCGGCGCTCGACAGATTGACGATTGAACTGAAATCAAACGCGACGGTGGCGGCGATGATCAGCGCGGTGGTGGTAAAGTTGCCCCAGGTTCCCTGCCGCCAGAATTTCCTTTCGTAAATCGCGGGCAGCACTTTTTGTTCGCCGAGGGAACGGGAGATGCGGAAAATGCTGAAAAAAGTGGCGTTAATGCCGGAAACGAAGGCCAGCACGGCGGCAAGAAACATGAAGGCGTAGCCCCAGGAGCCGATCAGCCGGTCGGCGACCGCCGTTACCGCGGTGTCCGTATTGTGCAGCAGGTCGCCGGAAGGCGTATAGTTCAAGACCACGTAGGTGAGCCCGAGATAGAACAGGATGATGATGCCGAGGGTGAGAAAAATTCCCCTTTCGATCGTTTTGTGCGGATTTTTGACGTAAGGGGTGGCGTTGGTGATGACGCCGTAGCCGGCATAGGCAAAAAAGGTGATGCCGATGCTGCGGAGAAAGTCCGTCGGCCCGGCGCGGAAGTCGACCGGCGCCAGTTTCATTTCCGGGCGGGCGAAGGCGACGACGATCAGAATCAGCAGGATCGTCATTTTGATGCCGACGATCAGCGTTTCCGAACGGCCGACGTCGGAAGCCTGCAGCATATTCAAAAAAGCGAGCGATATGATCAGCAGGGCGGCAAACGAGTTGATCCAGAGCGGGGTCGGCGGGATACGGTCGAACAGTTCGGTGGCATAAATGCCGAAAGCCTTGGCCATCATCGAGATTGAAATTGCCGAGGTCAGCATATAGACGACCGACAGGCCGCCGGAAATCCATTTTTCGGGAAAGGCGATGTGAAAATAGTCGGTGAGACCGCCGGCGGTGTGATAGCGGCCGGCCAGCCGGGCATAGGAATAGCCCGAAAACATGGCGGTGACGCCGGCGATGATGAAAGAATAGTACGCCTTGTGGCCGGAAAGGAGAATAACCTGGCCGAGCAGGGCGAAAATACCCGCGCCGACGATCGAACCGATGCCGAGCGCAACGATGTTGAGCAGATTCATCGAAGATTTGTTTTGCAGCATGAACAACTCCCTGTTTTTTAGAAGATGTAATCTTTACCGGCGCAATTTCAATTGAATTTTTTAGACAAAAAATGTTTGCGCTTATGAGGCGTTTGTGTTATATTTGGGCCATTGTTTGATAAAAATGCGGTTTTTGATCATGAATGAAGACAGTTTTATTTCTCCGGCCTTAACGGGCGATATCAACGAAAGGCTGGAAAAGCGCTTTGCGGACGAGGCCGTCCGCCGACAGAGTTTCAATGAAATCGAAAATATTGCCAAAATTTTGCGCATAGGCAAAAAATTTAAAGTTCCGCAGGCCGAACTGCTGTATCAGCTCTCGGACAAAAGTCCGTTGGAACTGTACCGGATAGGCCGGGTCTGCAAAAAATTCGCCGTCATTGCGGAAGCGCTCGGCGACAATGACGACGACAAAAATCTTTTGTGCCGCGTCCTCAACAATTATGTCAGGGAACAAATGCCGCTTGACCGGGAAGGGATTCTGGCCGACAAAATTGCGGAAACTTTTCCCAAGGTTTTGAACTATGCCCGTCCGGACGACATTACCGTTTCCGTTTTTTACAACAAGCATCACGAGGAGCATGTCGAATTCAGCAAAAGGGAAATTGTCGACAAGTTTTATTCGGTCGATTACGGCGTGTTGGTGGCCAATTTGGGACAGATAAAAACGCCGATTTTCGGCAAACGGAATCTGAAAGACGACGTTAACGAAGTAAAACGGCTGGAAGTCATGTCGCAGGCCGTCGGAAAACTGCCGCCGGCGAAGTTCATGCTGTTTGCCCTGCATTTTGACAAGTATATCGAAAAGCTTTCCGACATTGACGACGATTTGATGACGGGTGCGATCAAAAACGTGGTGCCGGTGATTAAAAACGGGAAAAACAAAATTCTCAATTCCGTCGGCAACATCTGGGGAACCGATATCTGCGACCATGGCAGCAGCGGTTTTGTCTTTCGCTGCCTAACCTCCAGGGTTACGCCCTACAACATCACCCGGCTGTGCCGTATCGCCGAACAGATTCCTTCAAGTGACGAAAACCGCTTTGAACGGATCCGGCTGGACGCGATTGCCGTCAGCGGCGCTTTTCCCCAGTTGCGTTCCTATATTCACAACCAGCAGCCCGAACAGCATAAGCTTTTGAAAAGAATGGTCTGGTATTATGATGCGGCCAAGGGGCTTAATCCCGAATTGCAGGAAGAATACAGACGAATGAAACTGCAGCGGATCATCAATTACATCGAAAAGAATTTTCCCGATTACAAAATTTCCGGCGACGATTTGTTTAACATTGAGAAGTATGAGATGCCGACGAGGGATGCGGACGGAAAACAGACGACCAACATTGAAGTTTTGCGGCGGCTGATGGACAATACGACGCCCCGCACCCTGGAAACGCCGCAGATCAACGACCGTTATACCAAACATTTGCTGGAAGACATGATGGACGCCAGATTTCCTTTCGTGACCCATGAAACCTACGGCAAATATCTGAACAAACTGAACAACCATCTGGAAAGGAAGATGAAGGGCGGCGCCATAGGCATTCCGCCGCGAACGATTAATTCCATTTTGTGGGGCGAGCGGCGGGGCTTTCTGGTGTTGAAAGACATGGACGCCGGTTATCAGCTGCACGCGTTTACGACGCCGTGGTTTAAGGAAATTCTCCGTTTTTACGAGCTGACGAATTCCGCTTCCGACGTGCCCAATACCGATTTGAGCAAGTTCCTTGCCTCAATCAGGGACAGTGAAATGGAGGAAGCCTATTCGAAAATTTCCTACCGGGTCAGCGCCAACATTATGGCGTTGTCCAAACGCCAGAGGGCGGATGCGACGGAATATTCCCGATATATCGGAAACCTGAACATTCCTCCGGCAGAAGCGGAAAGGCAGCAAAAGAAAATCAAGGATTCCCTGGACATAAAAATCAGCCGCAACATGTCCGGTTACAGTCTGGCCAACGCGTTGTTTGACTGCATTTCCCCCAAAAGAACGCCTTACAAGGCGTTGGCCGACTACATGAAGCGCCGGCAGTCTTACCGCTAAAGGCTGCCGCGCTTTTCCGGCCGGATCGGTGTTTTTTCGTTTTTCGGGCGGGACGGAAAACGGGGGATTGCTTTTACTTTATTCTTTTGCCGCGGAAACAAGCAGCATCATCGGCCGCCGCAGTTCGTCCCGCATTTCCGTTATGCTTTGCAGCATCTCGGCGGGCGGTTCGGGTTCGACCAGTGCCGTAAGCCGGAAGTCGGCAGACGTCAGACCGCGGATATACGTGGTGAGGGTTCTGTGGTGCTTGGTTATTTTTTCTCCGAGGAAAACGGCCTCCCTTTTTCCCTCAAAAAAATAATTGTCGACCGGCCAGTGTTTTTTGTTTCCCTTTTTGTCATAACACCAGTCCTGTTTTCCCTGAGCCGTAAAAACGGGATGTTCGACGGAAAACACAAAACGGCCGCCGGCGGGCAGGATTTGCGCAACTTTCCGGCATATGGCGGCGAAATCTTCCACGTAATGCAACGCCAGGGAACTGATGACGACATCAAAAGAGTTCTCGGCAAAATCAATATCTTCGATGGCCGTTCTCCGGAATTTGACGTTGCCAAAGCGATTTTTTCCGGCGGCGGTTTTCAGCATTTTTTCCGAAACGTCGATACCGAGAACCTGTTTTGCCCCGTGTTCGGCCGCGTAAAAACAGTGCCAGCCGAAGCCGCAGCCAAGGTCCAGTACGCGTTTTTCCGCAAAATCGGGCAGCAGCTTTTTCAGTTCGTGCCACTCTCCGGCGGCTTTCAGTCCGTGAACGGAGCGGGGAAAAGCGCTGTATTTGGCAAAGAAGGTTTCGTCATCATATTTGTTTTCGATCATTCCTGTTTTCCGTTAAATGTTCACTTTTTTGAAAAATCCGTCGTTTCTCCGGCTTTAAAATTATAGATCGGTTTGATGATTTTTTCGATTTCCGCGGTCGGTGCTATGTTGTTTACGATCTCGCTCATGTTTTTATAGGCCATCGGGCATTCGTCAAGCGTGTCGTCGTTGATCGAGGTGGTGTAGATGCCGGACATGGATCGTCTGAAGTCGTCCATGCCGAATATGCGTTTGGCCTGTACCCTGCTGTACAGACGTCCGGCACCGTGCGGGGCAGAGCAGTTCCAATCGGGGTTTCCTTTGCCGGTACAGATCAGGCTGCCGTCACGCATGTTTACGGGGATGAGAATTTTTTCGCCTTTCCCGGCCGAAACCGCCCCTTTTCGTAAAATCATAGCTTCCGTATCAATGTAATTGTGAATGGTGGTAAAGGAGTCGTCAATATGCAGCCCCAAAAAGGCGATTATGGCCTCAGCCATGGCTTTCCGGTTATATACGGCATATTTCTGAACAATCTTCATGTCGTGAACGTAATCGTCGAACAGCCGCCCCTCAAGATAAGCCAGGGCTTTGGGAACCTTTGTCGCGGCTTGTTTTTTTAATTCTGTTACGACCGATTGAATCTCCGTCCGGCGGCCTTCTTTTTTCAGCCTTTCTATGGTTTCGTTTATTTGGCAGAACGAATTGCCGTCAAGGTTTTTTCCGGCTTCTTCCTGATAATATTCGGCCACCTGTTTTCCCAGATAACGGCTTCCCGAGTGTATCACCAGATAAATGCGGCCGTCGTCGTCCCGGTCAACTTCGATAAAGTGGTTGCCTCCGCCAAGCGTGCCCAGGCTGTGAACGACTCTGTGCACGTTGATGCGGGGCAGGCACCTGAGCTCTTCAAGACTGATGTTTTCAATATAAGGGTGCGGCGTTTGGCGGATGTTTATCCCGGCCGGAATTGAGGAACGAATAAAACCGTCAAGTTTTTCCGGGTCAATTTCCTTTTCCCGCAAAACGTAAGTTGCCATTCCGCAGCCGATGTCCACGCCGACGAGGTTGGGGACGATTTTGTCTTTGACGGTCATTGTCGTTCCGATCGTGCAGCCGGCGCCGGCATGGACGTCCGGCATGACGCGGATCAGACTTCCCTGCGTAAATTCCTGATTGCACAGGGTTTTTATCTGCTCTTCGGCAACGGGGTCGATCGTGTCCGTAAAAACTTTTGCCGAGTTGAATTTTCCGTTTATTTGCTTCATGTAAAAACCTCTTAACGGTTTGCCGATTATATCTTATTCATAATAAATCGTTTTTTTCAATCTTTTGTTTGGAGAAAATACAGTTTTAATTCTTTCGGGAGAGAAGCCGGAATCGGTTGCTGTATTTGCCGGAGCCTGTTTTTATTTTTTGCAGAAACAACCTTCCAGGTGGTCGTCGACAAAACCGGTTGCCTGCAGAAAAGCATAACAGATGGTTGAACCGAAAAACTTAAATCCCCGTTTTTTCATGTCTTTGCTGAGGGCGTCCGACTCCGGCGACGAGGCAGGAATTTCGCTTAAAACGGTAAAGCGGTTGACAATCGGCCGGCCGCCGGGCAGAAACGAGACGACATACTGATAAAAACTGCCGAACTCTTTTTGTACGGCCAGGAAACATTTCGCGTTGTTGATTGCGCCGGCAATTTTCAGGCGGTTGCGGACGATGCCGTCAAATTTCATCAGTCGTTCAACGTCTTCCGCCGTCATTTGCGCAACTTTTACGGCGTCAAAATGATGAAAGGCCTTTTTGTATCCTTCGCGTTTTCGGAGGATGGTAATCCAGGACAAACCGGCCTGAGCGCTTTCAAGCAGTAAAAATTCAAACAGAACTTGGTCGGAGGTGACCTGTCTGCCCCATTCTTCGTCGTGGTAGCGGATATAAAGTTCGTCTGTTCCCGCCCAGCCGCAGCGGCCGTTTATAATGTCTTTCATTTTTTGATCCCGTGTTGCCGTACCGTTGCCTTTGGCGGCGGATAAAAAAATACCTGCCGCAAAAGGCAGGTAAGGTTGGTCGGATTGACTGGACTCGAACCAGCGACCTCTACGTCCCGAACGTAGCGTTCTACCAGGCTGAACTACAATCCGATAACGGATGTATATTTACCACAAAAAAAATATATGACAACATATTTTTTTAATTGATTGAAAAAAATTTTTCATATACCTTTCCCATAAACTTAATTTGTCGGGAAAATCAGCATGTATAAAAAGTTTTCGTATTTTGTTGCCACCATGTTCGGGGTCGGTTATTGTCCGTTTGCGTCGGGTACGGCCGGTTCGCTTGCCACGCTTCCGTTTGCTTTTGCCGCTGCCTATTACGGCGGCACGGTCGGAATTGCCGCAGCGGCGGTTGTCGTCTTTTTTGCCGGAACCCTGGCCACCAAAGAGGTCTTGAAATATACCAAACACGATCCGTCGATCGTGGTGATTGATGAAACGGCCGGTCAGCTGTTTACTTTTGTTGCGGTGGCGGATCAGCTGACCGGTGCGGCGGACTGGCGGGCCTTTCTGCTGTATTTGTTCGGTTTCGGCTTGTTCAGGGTATTTGACATTACCAAGCCGCAGCCGGCGCGCTGGGCGGATTCCAAGGTCTTAAACGCCTGGGGCGTGATGCTGGACGATATTTTTGCCGGCGTCTACGCGGCGGTTATACTTTATGTTATTTCCATTTATCTGTAAGAGGTGTTGTGAGCCGTCTGCAAGCAGGCGGCTTTTTTGCCGGATCCGGGGATAAAACGCCGGATGCCGCGGATTTTTGCGGGCGGTTTGAAAAATAGACGCATTTCCTCTTGTTTTGCCGAAAATTCGGACTATATCAACCGCAGACAACAGATGCGGGAAGAACGGCATGTGGGAACAAAAACATTGGAAAATCGCCGCAGCAGTCGTATTGCTGGTGACTTTGGCGCTGATTCTTTTTAATTAAAAGGAGATGGAAATGAAACTTTGGCATTGGCTGGTGGTGGCGGTTTTCATATTTGCGATCCTGATTTCGCTGTTTTTTTGAGAAATTTGTTTTTTTGTCTTGACATCAATGGAGAAAAAGCGTATCTATGCACCATCATTTATCGCGGGGTGGAGCAGCCCGGTAGCTCGTCAGGCTCATAACCTGAAGGTCGTAGGTTCAAATCCTGCCCCCGCAACCAAAGAAAATAAAGGCTTTGAGAAAAATCTCAAAGCCTTTTCTTTTTGCCGGTGCTACGCTGGTGCTACACTTAAGCTGACATAAAGCTATCTATTGTCATTGAGATAATTTCTATCATTTAGCGATTCTTCATAGCAAAATATTAAAATGTTAAAGAACATACCTTTTTTAACATTTTCTTTGAAATGCTTGGAATCGTTAGGGTTTTCATTTAAGGCTCTAGGGTGGCAAGGTAAAAATGTTAAACTTTGTTAGTTTTGATAACTTTTCTTAACATTTTAAGCCTTGAACTGATTTGGCATCAATTCATTCAAGAAGCTTATTCTTCTCTAACAATCCTAGTTTTAATTTTTGGAAATTTGATTTTTTAATTTTACTCAAAAGAAAAAGCCTTACAAAAAATGTAAGGCTTTTTACTTGGAGTTAATTTGATATCACACTCTTGCATTTTCAACCGCATTTGCGAGCATATGTTCATTATAATTAAAATATCTTTGCGTGGTTGAGATGTTTTTATGATTAGCCAGCTTTTGCACCAAACAGATATTCACGCCGGAATTTACCAATTTTGATACAAACAAATGTCGGCCGAGGTGGCTTGCTCCTTTTATGCTGAATTTGCGATAAACGGAACTAAACAAACGGCTGATACTCACGCGATTGTAGGGTTTGTTTTGCTTTTGCGATGTAAATAAATAGCTCTCTTGGTTCAAATTGCTTCGTGTTTGTTGCAGATACTTCAAATATTCGGCAAATTCCTTCTTAATCTGCGAGTTCAAATAGTAGGAACATTTATTTTTGCCTTTGTTCTTATCATAATCTAGGCAAATGGCGTCTTTGACTTTCAGTGTTTCGGTATAAACATCCTTAACCTGAAGATAACAAAAATTGATAGAACGCATACCGTTCAGCGAGCACAAAAACATCATCCGGATTTGTTCGGCGTGTTTCATTCCGCTGATATAGGTCAAAATATCTTTAATTTTCTTATCATCTACAAAAACGTCATTTACCATTGATTTTACTCTTTTTAACTTATTTATACTCATTTTGAAGGGAGACATAATAATATAGAAAGGAAATCCTAGTTTTTAATGATGGCTTGATAAAACACCTTATAACTTAAACCTTGGGTTAAAATCCCCACACCGCCTTGGCATTGCCAACCGTTTTGAAGTGCTGCATTCACATATTCAATCAGATTATCCAAGCTTTCCGAACATAAAACATCATATTTCATCTTAAGTAACTCCTAGTATTCATAAGCATACATAACGGTTAAAACGCGATTGGTCTGACTAGGGTCAGCGGCATTCGGCGAAGCAAATTCAAAATTGCGGTCATAATAATCAATCTTCCAAAAAATCTTTTCACCCTTGAAGCTAAACGCTCCGAAATCCTTTTCGCCGTAGGGATTGTTTTCTTCACTGAAATCCTTAAAATGCCGAACCTTGTTCAAAATGACTTCAATATCATCAAAACTGTTGGCTCTAATTCCGGGAGTTAAAACAAAAGTCCCCAGAGATGGGTTGGCTCTGAAATCATCATTAAGCTTGGCGATTGCGGCGATATTATTCATGCTCGCTTTCCTCTAACAATCTGATACAAAGATATTCGGTCAGACCTTCCTGTTCGGCGGCATAATCCCAAACCGAAAGGCCGCGATTGTTCTTTATGTCGGCATTAGCTCCGTTATCAATCATAAAGTCCAAAATCCGAATTCGCATTAAGGCTTGAGGATGACGAACCACATATATAAAAGAAGTGTTGCCGAACTTATCGCGAGCGTTAATATCTGCTCCGGCTTCAAGCAAAACTGCCAGAGTTTGCGGCGAACTGCGTTTAACCGCGGCAATCATAAAAGGTGTTTCACCGTTGCGATTGCAAGATTTAACATCACCGCCGGCTTGAATGAACGCCCTAATAATATCGGGTTCATAAAACTCTTTGCATGCCCACATAAACGGCGTCCAACCGTGTTTGTTATAGGGCTCATTGACATTAAAACCTTGCTTTAAGATAGATTTGATACGTTCAAAATCCATATCATAAAGTGCCTTCATCAGTATATTTTCTTCATTAACCATCTGTTTTTCCATGAATTGTTTTAAAAAGATGGTCCCCGGGGTAGCATTCAAAAATGCTAAAGTCAAGCACTTTTTATAACATTTTTCGTGTTATCTTATTGATTCTGGATGATTTTATTTTAAATTCAATGGGTTGTAGTGTAATTTAATATCTACAGATATTTTCTTGTTTTAATGAAATACTAAGTTATCATAAAGCAATAAGGAGAATAAAATGTCTGAAACAGAACCGCAAATAATAAAACAATATATAGAAAAAATTGAAGAATATACTACCCAAATAGATGATTACACTTTTCAATATTCAAAAGATGCTGCCGTGGAATCCATTAGATTATTATCTGCATCTATTTTTGCATTATCCAAAGATGCCCTATATACAATAAAAAATAATCATATTTTTTCCGCTTGTTCTCTCACTTGTCTTATCATAGAAGCCGAAATTAATTTACTTGCTCTTGACTTAAATTATCAAGAGCATGGAAAAGATTATATTGAATTTGGGTATATTGAACAATTGCACAGTCTAAGACAACATCCTGACTGGCGAGAAGAAATTCTAAAACGTATGCAGCAGCATAATTGCGAACGCTTTTTCAAACAAAAAAAAGGTAGTATGCTGAATATTAAAAGTTATAAAGATAATTGGTATAATACCATTGCTCCAAATTTAAAAGAACTTGCAAAAACAGCTTTTCCTCATTTATATGATATAATGCAAGAGGATACCAAAAATATTCCATCTATCAATATATTATATGAAAATTATCATACCCTATGCTCATTCAAGCATTTTGCTCCTTTTGTCGTTGGAACAGAATTTCCGGTTAAAAATAATTTTTTAGAAGCATTTAAAGATGATTATAAGGTTATAGCATGTAGCTGTGTTTATTCCGCTTTACTTGTTACTTTTACCATCTTAAACCGACATGGAGAAAAATTTCATATATCATAAATTTATATTGAGTTTAACTTATATCTGATTGCAATAACATCTATTGCGTTTAATGTTAAGGGAGTTTCAAATGGACAAATATAAAGTATATTATGGGGAATATAGTTTAGCACATTGGATTAAATTGATATTATCTAAAAAAATTGAACTACCTTCATATCAAAGGAACTTTGTCTGGTCTGAAGATAAAGTAAAGAAACTTATAGAAAGCTTAAACTCAGGATTGTTTGTTCCTCCTGTTATTATAGGTACTTATTGTAGTAATAATGAAGAAAAACACTATATTATAGATGGGCAACAAAGACTAAGTGCTATTTTATTAACATATTTAGAAAAATTTCCCAACAAAGGCTTTGAAGGCAAAAATGACTCAATGGCTGACGATAATGATAATAATGAAAAAGATGAAGTTGAAGATAAAGATAAAATAGATATTCGTAATTGGAAATTAGAATATATCCAAGAAATTGCAAAGGAATGCCAAAACAAAGCAGAAATCCAAAAACGCTTAAAACCTCCCTTTTATAAAGAATTAGAAGGAATAGTTTTGCCTCAGAATTTTTTTGAAAAAAACTTAATAGGTTTTTCCTATATTAAACCCAATCAAATAGATGAAAAAGAGCAAAAACGATATTACTCATCTGTATTTAGAAATATTAATATTTCAGGTCAGCCCTTAACAGATGAAGAAAGTCGGTCTTCTTTATATTGGTTAGATTCTGATTTAGAACAATTTTTTAAACCTCAACTTATGGATAATGTTATTATCGATAATAACAAAATTGACTTTGCTCGATACCTTGCATTTACAGCAGAATATGTAAAACAATATCGAACACACAATAGACATATTGATGCATATCCTGTTGCCAAAGGTTATGGTTCTAAAACAAAACCTTTCGAAGAGTACATTGAAAAATTTGTGTATCATTGTGTTGGAGAAGATACTAGTTCTACATTCCCTAGTCGTGATGAACTATTTTTCGCAAATAATGCCAATTACAGCTATTCTGAAGACATTAATGCAATTCTTCACGTATTATCTAACATTAGAAGCTCTCAAAAATTTTCATCAATCATTGATGCTGATTTCTATTTATTTGGATTGATATTTTGGCGATTATTTATGTCAAAAAGTTTTAATGCAAGTAAATTTATACAAATCCACAATAATTTGGAAAAAGAGATAGAATTTGTAAAAAAAGATTCTAATTACACAAGAAGGCCATCATCATTAGGAAGACTTAGAAACCGCTTATATAAATCTATTTTATTATATAAAGATGCCATATTGGAGTAATATATGTCTGAAAAATTTATACTACAAACCAAAGCAACAAAAATTATCGAAGAAGCTCTTATTGCTACCAATTGTCTATCAGATGATTTATCTTCTTTACCTGTTGTAAATTATATATGTTCTAGTATTTTTTTGAAGCTTACTGGACTGTTAGAACAAAAATTTAAAGCATTAGCATGGACATTGGCTAATGATAATAGAGAGTACAGACGAAAATTTATATCAGAAAATTATGGAGAATACTCTTCCTATAATGATAAACAAAAGATATATAAACAGTTAATTATGGATATATTCCGTTTTAGCAAAGATGACATAATCATTCGACACAAAGAATTAGCTAAGGAAGCACAATCTTTCATTAAAGAATCATTCAAAAATACAATTTTCGCCACTAATTTGTGCAGAGATTTTTGTGAGTTCGACGATGAAATAAAAATGATGAATTTTTCTAATACTATAGTTAAATTTCCTAAAGATGAAAAAGGTAAGGATATAAAGCTTATCAATGATGAGAAAACGAAAGAACTATTTAACAATATCATTAATGAAAGAAATCGAATTGCTCATAATACCTTCATAAATAAACCAGAAAAAATGGATATAAAGGAACTATATAATATAAACAGAAATTCTAATCCTAATTTTTACAATGTATTTGTACAGTTTTTTATGCTTATATATATAGATAATATTTTTAATAATATTTATGAAATGTATGAAAAACATATATTAGCTGATAATTTTGATATATAACTAATTAAAGTGAATTTATGCCTTCTTGTCAGATTTGCTTTAATTCTTCAATCAGCTCAAAGATTGTCATATCTGAGGCTTGAAGCTTGGGAACGGAAACCGGTGTCGGTTTATGTTCATCATAAATCGGACTACCGGTGCGGCGGACGGATATCGCCGAGCGGAGCTGTTTACCGAAGGTCGGTGTATATTTGTTGGCTACCCCTTGTTCTTTGCTCCAATATCTTGATGTATTGCTGCCCGAAAGCGGACTTCCGGTGATACAATAAAAATAGGTATCTTCTTGTTTCCATGGCGTATGTTGCCACAAAAGCAACAATTCTCCCAAGCACAAAGAAAAGGTAGGAATATATAAGGCAAAAACACCGCTGCCTTGAATATGAATATTGTAATATTTGGGATTGGATAAGATTAAATCTTGATGTCGTTGCAATAAGTCTAAGTTATCAAACAAGGCTTGCAACACTTCTTTATCAGGCGTAGCCGCCTGAACATAAAATCTGACTGTCATTATATTTCTCCTGTTTAGTCCGTTTGGTGAAAGTGGGACAAGTTGGCATAAATTCACTTCTTTGGGGATTATGTTAAATAATCCCCCGAATGTCAAGTCCTCTTAATTTTTATAAAGTACCGCTCCGTTATCCAGCAATAGGTTGGCAATATCAAGCTCAATTCGCTCCAAGGCCAAGGTTAAGGCCGTTTCTCCTTGAATATTGAGCCAATTCACATCAACACCTTTATCTATTAACATTTGGATGGTTTGTAATTTGGTATCATCTTCCATATTTTCGTTCAAAATCACCGACATAATAGCGTTATATCCGAATATATCGGTTCTGTTGACTTCACTTCCCTCGGCAATAAGAAATTCAAGCGGCTCTTTTTCCATGCAGAAATAGCAAGCCACCAAAAACAAACTGGCTCTGCGGCGATTAATTGATGAATTTAGGTTAAAATTGTTGGTTCTAACCAATTTTTTCAACTCGCGGACCGAATTAATATCAATATTATCTTCACTCTCAAAATTATACGGCGGATTAACCGGCGTATTCTTTAATCTCTCTTCTATTTGTTTGATTTGTTCTTGGACTTCTGCCATTTCCTCAATGGTAATAAATTTAGAATAAGTTTTATCTTCGGGATTATAGATTAACATTTTCACTCCTTATCTGGTTTCTTATAAGGATATTTATCGGGAATAAAACCTATTTTGTGATTTGGCAAAAACAAACTTTTGAATAGATAAATACCTATGTAGTTGATAGCTATGTTTCTATTATAAACACAAATTGTCTGGGTTGAGGTGTGATGTGCGAGCATAACACCTCTTTTACCAAGGCCCTCTAATTACTTTGTTTTTATCGTACTTTTGTTCTTCTTCAATATCTTCTTTTGGTTCAATACTTGTTGTATACTGCGTGTAAGTATAGCCTGGATATATAATTGAAAAGTAACGCCTTTCATATTCTTCTTGTGAAATAGCCGGTCTATACCATTCAAATGTTCCAAATGGAGAATATCTCCACATCATATGTATTTTTTGCCCGTTTAGATATGTTTCGCCATTTGATAGCAATTCTACACCGTTTAATTCTATCTCTTCAAATTTTGAAATGAGGTATTTTAATTCCTGAATGCTATTAGCAGATAGTTCAATAACCTCTTTGCATTCCTCATTTAAGGCATTTAATTGCATTTCTTGAATGTCTTTATCGGTTAAATCTGCACGTTTGACATATTTCACACCTTCAGGATAACCTTTCGGGGCTTGTGTTTTTGTAGATTTCTTTTTCTTTAGCAATAAAATAACAATACATAAAACAAAAAATCCGATTAAAACACTCATTTTTATATCCATTATGCTATTTTCTTTATTGTTATCTTTTCAAAAAATCAATTAGCTGTCAATATGTTTTCCTCTAGTAAAACCAGCCAAGAGCCATGCGGCGGACGGATTTCTGATTCCCTTTTAATTCCCGGATGATTAAATCACCCCTCAGAGGTTTGTTTTGTTTAATTTGAGGGCTATTTTAAGCTCAGAAAAAAGAAATCTATTTTAATTCCGGTTCTATTATAATAGTTCTTTTTTATATCTATTATAATACTATTATAGAGGGTAAATTTTGCTCTAAAATCCTTGTCTGATAAGGGATTGAGCAGTTTAATAAGGAAATATAGACTTCCATTGGCGGAAATAACGGTTTTCGGTGCTGGTAATATAGACTTCCCCAAGTGGAAATATAGATTTCCGTTTTTGAATTTCCGGAAATAACCGTTTCCAATACCTAAAATAGGTGGAAATAACGATTTCCGCCTCTGATTTTGTTCAATTTAAAATCTCGCATTCTCCGCAAATAAATATTTTCAGGACAAAAGTTTATAAGGAGAAAACATGAGCAAAAGTAAAGCTACATTATCAATTACCGAACGTCTGTTATTGGACTTTATTAAATACAAAACAAACAACAATCATAAATTCTTTATGGGAAATGATAAAATCGCCATGGCTTTGGGATTAACGGTAAATTCCGCCAAAGTGATGATAAACAGCCTTATCCGCGAGGGATATCTCATCAAATCAATGGATAACCACGGCCGCAGAATGTTAGAACTATCCGACAAACCATACCTAACCATCGCTTGTGTTGATTTAAGCAACGTTGATAAACGCATTATATTGCAAGAAGCCATGAATTTTCAACGGGACGCCGAATACTACCAAAAACAATACGAATTTGAAAAAGCACGAGCCGACAGACTTCTTGCCGAACTAACACAGCTGAAGCTAAATAATATTTCTTCAAATCGTTCTTGATAGTAACTTATTTATATAATTGCTATCATCTTGGAAAAATATATTATGTTCTTCAAAATCTGGTTGTTTCCAGTCTTCTCGCCAATTAATGTTCCTAATTTCGGTATTAGATATAATCACAGAATTTAGAATTATATCAGTATTACCTAACTGTTTTTCTATTTCTTTGATTCGTTCAAAAAAGGTAATTTTAGGATCATTTTTTCCATCTAAATTTCTAATACCTTTAGGATCAATAAATGTAATGTACTGTTTTCCTTCTACAACACGCCATAAAATAAAGTCAGGATAAAAGTTTCCTTCTTCAAAAAATCCTATACCAGTTTTACTTTTATTGCGAAGCAAATACATTTCTTGCTTTTCAAAATTTGTCTTATTTGTATTATAAAACTCCCTCAAATCTTTTAGGAAAAGAGTTTCTCCATCATTTAAAGCCACAGGCTTCACCTCAATTAATTCGTTATTTTGTAAGCTTAAAATCGGGTTGTATAAATGTTTATCAAAATAAAAGGAATAACCATTGATTAAATCTAAATCTTTCAATTCTTTAGACTTAACAATTTCTTCCAACTCTTTTATTTTAGCAATTAAATCTTGCTGATTTTCATTTACATAAATTTTATATTCATCAAAGAAATTATTATCTTCGGAAGTAATTTCTTGATATTCTAGTTTATCTTTTTCCCAATCTGCTTTTTTGAAATTATAATATTTCTCGCAATATTTCTTTAATAAAGATAAAACAATTTCATATACTCTATCAAAGACTGAAAAAGAAGTTATCTGCAGCTCCTCCCTTGGAATATAAAGGATATACCAATCTCTTTGATCAAAAATCGACTTTATATCATTTGCATTAAGATTTAAGTTATACCAAGACTTATCCGCCTTAAAATTCTGCAGATCTAAATAAATTGCGTTCCAATCAACAAAAGCCAACAAATCCTCTGATAAAATCATTTCTTCTTTTTCAGAAAATCTATCTCCTCCTTGAGCTTTTTCACTTTTAAGAGCTTGGACTTTAGGATACCAATCTAAAATAACTTTATTTTTGGCAATATAATCATGGTATTCCAAATTAGGCTTTTCACCTTGCTTTTTGAAATCCAAACCCTCTTTGACACGGATCACTTTGAGTTTAGTTTTGGGTAAATCTCTTATTGTGGGAATTGTAAATTCTTCCTTTATATTACTTCCACTAGGCAACCCTTCATTTTGCAAATATTCCTGGAATTGTCTCATGTAATCGGCTCGAACGCCAAAGATATTCAATGTTTCCAAACAACGAATAGCCATAGCTTTTTCATTGGAAAGATTTAAATTTAATGCCGAAGAACGTTTTAGACAATATTCAAAACCTTTTAATCTCACGCCTCTACCAAAAAGCTGAATAATTTCGGAACCCTCAGAACGACCAATATTCATTAGCCCCATTGTACTAACTCGATAACAGTCCCACCCTTCTGTAAATTTTTTAGAACCAATTAATATATTCAATGGAGATTTATCTGATTTGATAGTATCAAACATAGAGCCATTAAAATTCTTTTCTGAAACAATTAAAGAATCTTGTTCTTTACAAAGTTTTAATAACTCTGCAGTATCACCCACGTTAATTAAACCAAAAGGTTCATTTTCTCCTAATCTCAGGGCTATTTCTCCGGAAGCTCCTTTCAAATCTTCAAGATGCAAAGATGCTTGAACTTTTGCATTAAATACCTTCTCTAGAATTCGATTAAACAAATCTTCACCAAATAATCCCCCAGAGCTTATAAAACCAAAGGAATTAGAAAAGACTTCTTTACCTTGCCCATCTAAAAGACCTGTTTTTCCGGAAGCAATTCTATTCAAATATTCTATACTCTGTGTTTTATTTTGGATAAATTCTGATAAAAACAATAAAATATCAAGAACATCTGATACTTTTTTCTTAGATTCGTTTCTTACTGCAGTAACCGTTCCACCGACAAAAATCCATAAAGGTTTTTCAATATTAAATTTTTTGACATTATCTTGATTTTGTTCCCAGACGAGCAACTGTTGATAATAAGCAAGTAAACAACCTGTTAAATATAGTTTTCGTGTATTCTCATGGCTATCATCGGCTAAATTCAAAATACGATAATCTTTACCATATCCATCTCCATAGAACCATTTATATGAATAGTCAAAGATTGTAGATTTTGCATATTCTGCCTCTATGTCTGTGTTATTTGCCGCTTTTACAGCTTGTCCTAATGTGGCTGAATATTCAAAAGCAAAGCCTTGTGTTGAAAGTCTATCTCTTTTTTCTTTCCATTCTTTTCCTTGTGTTCCTTTATGTACTTCATCAATCAACACTAAATTATTATTTTCAAAAGAATCAACGGCAACCGTTTTTTCTTTTCCTTCCTCTTTGAGTTTTGAAATTTCTATAATTTCAACTGTATTTGATAAAAACAATTTTCCTGCATTTTTATCAAATATTTCGGCACTAATGCGAGATATATTAAAATTATCTAAATGTTGCCTTGATAATCCCTCATTTGGAGTAATTAACAAAATACGATTTATGGCTTTTTGTTGCTTGTACTTTGCCAGATAATATTGATATTGCAAAATATTTACATGCATTAACAATGTTTTTCCAGAACCTGTTGCATTCCATATAGCAATTTTTCTTAATTGAGGTAATTCATAATCCGGAATATCTACAAAGTTCAAATAACCAGCCTTAAATGTATTCAAATCTTGCAATAAGTTTTCTGCATTTCTAAAAAATTTATCTAGATAGATTTCAACAAACAGCAAGCATAAATACTGAAAATATTTCCAAGATATTGGTTCTTTGCGTTTTCCTTGCATTTTTTTAGTATGTTTATTGATGTTCATATCATACGCCAGCAAGGTATCTCTATCTATTTTGGCATTTTCAAGAAAAGGTTTAGAGCCAATTAAAGCTGTATAAAAATGGCTAATTTGATTTTCATCATATCCTTCTGCTGTATTTTTTAAGACGGCAGCCAATTCCTTAAACGAAGAAAAACCAATCAAATCCAACATAAATTGATTAAGAATCAATTTTTCCGAAAAAGGTGTTTGCACTACTTTAGTTTTCTTAGCCATTATGCAGCAAAATCCTCTATTCTATATACTTGATTACTTACATTTTTTATAAGTTCTAGACTTCCAGCATTCCAATCTTTTAAATCAGAAATCAAGGCTTCTTTTGAAATATTTTCCTTTTGTATATCGCTATATTTAAGATATAAAGGAGAGATAGAATTGATACGATCCGAAACTGGCTCTAATAATCTTTTACCATCTCTTATATTATTATTTTCCACTACGAATGTTATTTTATACAACTTTGTACTCATTCCTGTCATAGATACGTCTTTTTTTACATATTTATCAAAAGAGTTTTTATAGATATATTTCAATTTATCTTCTAATCTTTCTTTTAATGATAATTCTTCGGCAATAATATTATCTTCTACTAGTTTGTGTGAAAAGACCTTCGATGCATTTGCTACCATCATAATAGCTCCATTTAGTTCGTTAATGGATACATCGTTCAAATAAACTATTCCGTTATCTTTATTATTATTTTCGGGTTTTATTTTTAATTTGTTCAACTCTTGTATTGTATATTTTTTAGAAATATTTAATCCATATGTTTTTGATACACTTTTTCCTATTCTCTCAATGTCCGACGTGCTAATATTATCCACTTGAGCAAAAGCATTTTCTAATCCAAAACCATTATCAGATATAAAATAAGAACTTTTATTTTCTATAATATCAACACATACATTCTCACCATCGGCGTATAAAACCGGCAAATGGATCCTAAAAGAATTTGAGGATTTCTGCTCAATAGATATGAGGTCTTTAATTTGCTCCAAAATATTCATTTTACTCTCCATTCGTAAATAAAGGCATTTCTTGAGATAATTCTGGAAGTTTAATATTACCCTTTATATTTAAATATTCCTTAAACGTATTAATAAAAGTTTCAAAATTTTTTACTTCTGGTAAAGGAGTTGCTGGGGCATTTTCCTCTCCCCTACCTAACATCAGTGATTGTTTTCTTTGCTCCCATTTATAAAGTCTGCATACACCTTTTTTCAAAGATTGTAAGGACCAATCAAATCCGTCTAATTTAGCATTTGTATGATTGTGCTGAGGATTATAACTAATACGAGATATCCATATCTTTTGATTAGATTTATTTTTGAAAAAAAGTTTTAATTCTCCCCAAGATTCATCCAAACTCCGCACATTATTATTAACAGATCCTCTAAATGAAAATTCAGTTTCAATAATATTTCCATCAACCAATTGAATAATAGACTCTACTCTATTCGGATGATTGATAACAACCCATGGAGTTTGATTGCTAATTTGCTTTTCTTTACTTATGTATCTATCAATTTGAGAGAATTCTTCTTCAGTCATCGCTATACATCCTTTACATCAAACATACGTTTTTGGAATTCGGCTTCAATGAGGCGGACTTTCCATGTTTCATCTGATTTGCGTAAATTTTCTAAGTTATTATTGCCATTGACGTAAATGGTATCAAATTCCATATCCTTAGTTGAATAATTTTGTTTTTCAAACCATTTATCCAAATCTTCAGCAGAAGTTTTTTCGGTATCTCGCCACAAGATGAGAGTTTTTTCGCCTTCTCTGGTTGTTCCTTCTACTGTCAAAATATCTTTTACCTTTTGAATATGAGAAACATTAAGCCCTATCAAATAATTAAAGGTTTCAACCAAATCCACTTTTACGGTTTTAGTTTCGCCATTACGGGTAATTTTAAGTTCATAATCAAATGGTTTGGCAAATTGATTGATATTGAGTAAAGAGCCTTTTGTTTCAAGATCCATCATATATTTCAACATATATTCTTCTTTAACGGCTTTGTTTTGCGGTTTGTTTAACAAATCGGTTTGAGCGGTTGTTCTTTCAAACTGCAAGTTATCCAACGCGTCCTCATAAGATTCTAATCGAATATATTTGAAACAATGGGAAGAACCTTCACGGGAGACCGGCTTGCCATCTTTCCAATCTTTAGAATAAATTACCTTTTCTATTCTGGGCTTAGTAACTAAATCAAAATAATTTCCCATTTCAACGAGAATATATTTTCGCTTACCACCATCTTCACGGTTAAGATTTATCACTGCGTGTCCGGTTGTGCCAGAGCCGGCGAAGTAATCAAGAATTAAATCATTTTTCATACTACCTATCTGTGATAGTTTATGTATTAAAGAAGATGGTTTGGGTCTCAATATATTTCCTATGTCAGAAATTCCCATAATATCTTCTAGCTCTTTTGACCCTTTCGTTGTTGTTGTTTCCTTATCATCAACAACACAATCCTTTAAATTGGCATTTTTTTCATTGATATATGATGATGTTGTGACCTCTCTTTTTTCATCTTGAAAAATTTTTATAGCCGGAACCGCATCACCATTTTTTCCCCAATAAATTCGATTGTCCCGATCCAACGCTTCAAACTCACTTCGAGGAACATCGAACTGTCTTGTATATGAGATACCTGAAGGTGAAGTTACTGTATAGTAATTATCATGTTCTGGATTTGATGCATCTTCACGCCTTGAAATACTTCCTGCTTTATATCCTCCTCTCGGATCATTATCTGGATTTCCATATTCATTTTCCCATTGAGGTTTTTCAAAAGATTTATTTAAGACCTGTTCTTGATTAAAACCTACCAAAATATATTCATGATCTTTGCGAAAAGTGGTGGTATTTTTCATTTTTCCATCTCTACCGGCTCCACTTTTTCTCCATATCATTTTATCAACTTGTTCTTTCCCAAAAATATAATCTTGCAAACCGGCTAAATTTTCAATTTCATTATCATCTATTGATGTAAAAGATACTCCTTTACTGTTCATAAAATATTTTGAAAGGGTTTGTCTATTTTGCATCATTGTTAGCCAAGATGAATGTTGATATCGATCTTTATATGTAAAACCATCTCCGCCTGTATTATAAGGAGGGTCAATATAAATACATTTGATACTTTCTCTATATTTTTCCTGCAATAAATTTAAGGCTTGGAAATTTTCACTATGAATTAACAAGCCATCACATTGCTCATCAAAATCATCAATACTAGCCAATAACTTATATTTAAAATCTGCATCAAAAAATGCCGTATCCAAGACTAAATACGGATTAGCCTTCAAAAACTCTACCGTTGGGGTTTTGCTATATCCTTTCAATTCATCAATCGCAAAGAGTTTTATCCATTCTTGGATTTGAGCTTCATTAGCTATAATTGTTGGATATAATTCTTCCGGTACTCTATCTAAGGTTATGCAATAGTTTGTTTCAAGAACAAATTTCTTTTTAAGCCAAATTTTCTTTTGAAAATCTTCCAAGCTGGCTAAAAAAGTTATGATTTGACGAGCAACCTTACGCAACACTTTGACTTTGCACAAATATTGTTCTACCTTTGGGGCGGTTTCTTCTTCTATATCATCAATATGCATAATCTCATTTTTGATATAAAAATCTAATTCACGATTTAAGAATTTACCTAAATCCTTATGAATAAAATAATCAAAGGTATTCTTTGCCGTAAAATTATTTAAGTGTTTTCGCAATAAAGGGATTTTATTTTTATCATTACCGGTTAAAGTCCCTAAATCCGCAGACAAAGGCATTAAAACCGGATTGATTAAAAGCTCAGAACAAGATTGAGCGTTTATTTCCTCTTGTTTTGTTGCTTGTGTATCCGGCAAATAGCTAAAAGAAATGATATATTCGTTATTTTCTACACGAACCGGATTTTCTTCTACCAATCTAAAGCGGCGATTTTTGTCATCTTTATTATTATTTTGTTCCGTTGTTGCTTGCACAACCTCAAAACGCACTTTTTTATCTTTTACCTTAAAAGTATAGTTTGTGAGTGTTTCACCGGACTTAATGTAATATTGATCAGCATTTGCCCAATGAAGTTTAACCTCTTCACCTTCATAGGGAAGTGCATAAACACCTTCTTTATAGCGACGAAGAGATAAAAAATCACCTTCCGAATAGTATCTTTTGAAAAAGTTATATAAATCGGAATAAATCTCATTTTCAATCTTTTCACTGTCAAAACTATCTTTAAGTTTTGCTTTTAATTCTTTTACTTTATCTGCTTCTTCCGGATTAGATCCTACAGACAACAACATTGCTGTTACTTTAGCCAATTCTTCTTCAATAGCTTTTTTGTCATTTGAAGAGTAACTCTTTAATCCCTCTTTGACTTGTGGTAAGAGCTCATTGTCAATAAAATTTGATACTTCTGCCGCTTTGAGGTTCAGAATGCGATAAAGACCAAAGTCTAAATCGTTTCTATCCAATTGAAAAATCTCTTTTAACTTGGCTTTTAACTCTTCAAATGCTGACATATTCTAACTCCGTTACTGCAATTTCCACTTAAAAGTGAATAGATGTTCTATAGTTATATTTGACTTCAATCTTTTTTGCAAGGCTGATAAAAGCTTTTTCCTCTCTTCTTCTATCTCATCTTCCGCATCAAATATATTCTGCCGCAACCTGCGTTTTTTTCTTTCTAACGAAGATATCTCTTCTTGCAACAGCGTTTTTCTTTCAATCGTATCAGCGTTTCTTTCTTCTCGGCTTAATGTTTTTATTTTTGCCTTAACATCTGATAATTCTTTTTCCACCGTATATAATTTGTCTTCTGCATATCGATCTATCTTATCGCTTTCTTCCTTAAAGAAAGACATATTCCGACTTTCGGATAACTGTTTAGTATCTTTAATGTGTTGTGTTTCTAATTTATCTAAAATTTCTTTTTCGTCTCCATCAATGTTAGGAGTTGGAAAATCACTGATTGCTTCTAATTTAATAATTTCATCTAATGTTTCAGATGAAACTGGTTGTAGATTGTTATCAATCCCCGATAAAATAAGATATTCCTCTGTTTCAAAACTATTTACAGTCATTAAATCGCATTTACACCAACCACTACAGCCTTCATCTCTGAGCTTTTCCAAGTATGTTTTCTTCTTATGTTGTCCAGACAAGTCAAAAACAATCTCTTCTGTATTAATCTGTGCATTTTTTGCTATTCTTAAAGCATATTCACCCAAAGGATGGGTTAATCTCAAGATTAAACTGTTGTCTAAGTTTGTATGTTTATCTTCTTGGGTTATAAAATAATACTTCTGAGGCCTGCCCAGTGCTTTGTTAGTTAAAATAAATGAATAATCCTCTTCATCAAAAATACCATCATTTGCTAAAACGGCTTTTGACATATTCCAAAACATTTTTTGTTTTTCGCTCAGCTGCAAACGTGTTAATTCCAAATTGACCTTCAAACGCTTATGCACATCTTCATCAAACTCACTCAATAAAGTTAATTTTGTTTGACGCATTTTATCTTCAATGACTTGTTCCATTTCTTTTCTCAAGTCATCAAAGGCTTTATCTATTTCTTCTGTCGTACGGCAACTTTGGTAAATTTTTAATATTTTCTTTTCAAAATCAACACCATCTTCAATTGAGCCTAAAATTTCATCGCTTGCTCCAAAAACTCCTTCAAATAGCTTAAACTTTTCGTTTAACAGCTCAAATACACGTTCATCCGCAGGATTTTTCTTATTTACAAAATTGATAACAACAACATCATGCTTTTGACCATATCTGTGACAACGTCCTATTCTTTGTTCAACTCTTTGGGGATTCCACGGCAAATCATAGTTAATTAGCAAAGAACAAAACTGCATATTTAAACCTTCGGCTCCAGCCTCGGTTGCTATCATTATTTCTGCCCTGTTCTTAAAATCCTCTATCAGCTCATTTCTTTTAAGTTTATTGCCGCCATGAAATAACACTATTTGGTCTTGATAGCCATTCTTACTTAAAAATTCAAAAAGGTAATTTTGTGTTCTTCTACTTTCCGTAAAGATCAAAGCTTTTTTTGAGGCTCCCATTTCTTCCATTTTTTGGAAACCTATATCTAAAGCTTTAAGAAGTTCTATTGTTTTATTATCTACTGTAATTTTTTGAGATAATTCAATATATTTCTTTATCTCTTCAATTTCTTTTTCTAATGCTTCTTTGTTTATTTCAGGTGCATTATCCTCATCTTCAAACTCTTCCGCTTCATCCTCTAAGTCTGCTTCTGAAATCAAATCCGCCAATAAAGTATCTTGATCTTCCGTATTCTGCCCTTCATACAATTTTTCTAAACGAGATAACATTGTTTGAAGAGTTCCGTATATTGCATTTGATGATGACGCCATCAATTTATATAAAATTAAAGAAGTCAAATGCTTTTGCTTGGGCGGAAGAGCATAAATTGTGTCTCTTTGTAAAAACTTTGAAATGTTTTCATATAATACCTGTTCAGCATCAGAAGGCACAAATGGAAAAGTAATTGCTTTTCGCTCTGTATAACGAACATACTCAGTAACTTGAGAACGTAAAGTCCTCTTACAAAAATGCGATAATCTAGCTTTGAGTAATTCCGCATCTTTTTTCGTTGCCGTATATTGCATTTTAAAGGAATGATCATTTCCAAAAATTTGTTTATCAATTAATGAAGTCAGCCCATACAATTCCATCAATGAATTTTGAAGAGGTGTCGCTGTTAAAAGCAATTTCCGCCTATCGCGTAAAGCTTCTTCTATAGCACGACCAATTTTATTGCTTTCTTTATATACATTTCTCAATTTATGAGCTTCATCCAAAACACACAAATCCCAAGGAATTTGATGCAATGAATCTGCTATTCTTGCAGCAAAATTATACGAAATAATAATAATTTTATCTTGCAAACCAAGTAAAGATGAAAAGAAATTTTTGCTATCCAAGACAATTGATGGAAGATTAAACTTTTCTTCTAATTCTATTTTCCACTGTTCTCTCAAAGAAGCCGGACATACTACCAAAATATGTCTTTTCCGCTCAGCCCAATATTGACATAAGACTATACCTGCTTCAATTGTTTTACCGAGACCAACTTCATCGGCTAAAATAACACCCTTTGACAATGGCGATGCTATTGCAAACGAAGCTGCCTCAATTTGGTGAGGGTTTAAATCTACTTGGGCATCCATTAAAGCTTGTGATAATCCATTAAGATTATTTTCTTTATTTAACCTTGTTAATTCATAAGCAAAATATTTGGCCTGCTGTTTTGAAAACATTGATAAACCTTAAACGAAAATTATTATCTGCTTCAGGATACTTTATTTTTTACAAAATACAAGAAAATCATTACAAATAAAATAACCCTTAATTAATAAAAATAAATTCTTACTTTTCTTCCATTTCCTTAGCCAATTCGGAAACGAGTTTCCAGTTCTGGCTTTGTAGGATTTTGTCTCATCAAAATCCTCAATAAGAATATCTGTTTAATTGCAGAAAAAAGAATCTATTTAGGGCGATTCTGTTGGGATTCGTTGTAAAGGCTATAAAACTTATTCAAAGTAAATAAAACTCCGTAAAGCTCAATAAAAGTCAAAAAAATTTTATTTTTTATTTTCTGGAATTGCTTGTTTTTTCATGCAAAAGTTTGGTCATAGAGCAATGGTGCTCTTGAAAAACAAATTTAGAAAGGAAAATACAATGCAAAACTTTTTGAACAAATATAACGCCGTAAAACTTGAAAATTCTCAAGATGAAGGAAAATTAACTCTTGATAGCAGTAAGCAAAGAATCTTGAAAATGCTTGATGAAAATATGAAGCATATCAAAAACAACTCTTGGGATATCAAAAACCGCATGAATAAGATGATTATTGATACCGAAACCAACTCAATCTTTACTTTGCGTTTGGGCGGCAAGAAAATAATCAAATATTCTTTGACTCTTTTAAGTGATAGAGAAAAATTGGAATTTTTATCAGATTTTTATGATAGTATCGTTAATCATGAGTTTGATACCGAAATTTTGAACTTTATTTCTCAACAGATTGAAAATGCTGAAAAACGCAAGAAGATTTCGAATGAACGACGCAAATTGAAAAAGCAACAAGAGAAAGAAGAAGCAACCAAACGCACGATTGCCGCCGCCAGTTCTTTGATTGAAGAAACGATGTCGCAATCTCTGCCGCGTTATGCTCAAATCTAAAATTTTTCTCTATAATCAAAAGAGGGGCTACAAGTTAGCCCCTTTATTTTATATTCTTGCTGATGTATGCTTGTAAGTCTTCCAAGCGGTATTTTACGGTTCTGCCGATTTTTACAAAGGGTAATCGATTGGGAAATTGGCTACGCCAACGTTCCAATGTGTTGATTTTTAAGCCCAGATACTCAGCGGCCTCAGCTGTTGTCAGTAAATCAGAATTGTGTTTGTTAGGTATATTGGGCTTGGTCGGAGAGAGCAGTAAATCATCTTTGCTTTGCTTATCTATAATTTTTTGTTCCAAACGTTCAATCGTGCGTGCTTGAATTGAATATCCCTCTTTGCTTAATACATCTTTCAAAATGCGGTAGCACATATCAATATTTTTAATACCGTCGCAAGCGAAATTGGCGTTAAAATTAGTCTTCAAGCCAATATTACATTCTGAAAACCAGAATTTGTTATAAAATGTGGCACGGCTAAATGAGGTGTCTTCAAAAAAGCGGCGGCCAAAAAATGAAACTTCGGTTTCAAACTTCGCCCCTGAAAAGTCCAAAACATTTTCATAATATTTGGGGTATTTACTGTAATCAATACCATCTCCGCGGTAGTAGAAATAGCCGCCACGAGCCGGTTTTGTATGAATTTCAACAAAGCTTACTCCGGCATTAAAAACCGTATCATTAAACTTGGCGATACCGTCAAAAGTTGAACGGTCAAAGCTTATAAAATCATCAAATTGACTATTAGAAAAATCCGTATTCTCTTTGAATAAACATTTGTTAAAGGTTATTTTTCTAAAGAATTTCTTATTGCTAAGGTTCAAATTTGTAAAAATACAATCATCAAAGAAAATCTCAGAAATTGCCAAATTCATTATTTTGTTAATTTCTTCCGGCGAAGTTTGCGAAAAATCAATATTGTCAAAAAAGGCTGTCTTCTTGCTGCAAAACAAGTCTAAATCACAATGTTTATCTTTGTTATATAGCTTTGCCATGGTTGTTTCCTTTTAAAGTGCGTTTATTTTTGCTTCTAAAAGACCTAAACTAGCAATAATTTCTTCAAATGTCGGATATGTTCCGAAAATCATGTTTTTCATTTTCTTATAATCATCTTGTAAGTTGTCTATATTTTCTTCTTTGGGTAAAAGATGAAAAGTTTTGGGTTTGGCTTCGTCATAATGAGCCCAAGCGGTGTAGTAAAACCTTTGTTTGAATTGTACAACATTATCCAATAAATCAGGGCGATTTAGAGCTTTTTGACAGATAGGGGCGTTATACATTTGATATAAGTCGTAATAATGTCTTGAATAGCGAGGAGGAACTTTTGATGTACGAAAATGCTCAGCATGTAAAATAGTAGCTTTTTCCCAAAATGTTCTTTCCGCAACAATTGTCGGTACTATTATGTCGCTAAACTTCAATTTTGGTGAAATACTATCAATATAAGGTTTAATGGGGTAATTATCATTTGGCAGCCAACTAGCCAAGGCTCCGATTTCAAGCTTGATATAGGGTAATAAATAAGCTCCGTCTATACCTTTAGGATACTTAACCTGCAAATTGTTAGCATCTTCTTCATCTACAGTTACTTGGCAGACATCACCGACAACAGCTGTTATTTTGTCTTTTAATTCGGTTGAAACAAACTCTTTACTACGTTCTAAAAGTTTTTCATTACTTTTAGTTTGTTGATTTTTGCTTGATTTTATAACATCTTCACCTTGGCGGATGGTGTCCCAATCAAGGATGAGGTCTATATCTTCAGAGAAACGTTCAATTAAATGAAAAACCTTGGAAAGTGATGTTCCACCTTTGAAACGAAGAATTTTTTTCAAATATTCATCTTGGAATATACGGTTAAGCGTCCAACAAACCCAAAAATCTTTTTCAATCATTTCGGCATTCATCGGTAATGAACCGGCGGCTTCCAGAAAAATTGCTTTACGTTCTGTTTCTGAGAGTTTTGCTATTGTTTCAATCATTGTTTATACTCAATTCATTTACAATATTAGAGATTATTTGATAAACCCATTCTGTGGTATGGGCTCCCGATTTTTGGATTTTTAACCATTCGGACGCGGAAAATTTAGCCGAAAGATTTTGCAAAAAGTCAGGTGTAATGTTTTCTTCACCAATAGCCTTAATGGCTTGAATAACCAAAATTGTATTGGTATCCGAGATGGCGGCATTTCTGAATGCATGGTGTTTAAACTCTAACTCTTGTCCTAAAATATCATATTTTTTGCTTTTACCATCTGAAAAATAAAGGTATTTACTTTCTATTTGATTAGATAAGCCTAAATAGTTTAAGGCTGTTTCACCTGAAGGTTGAATCCGCCACGCATATTTGCGAGCCAATGCATGAGCAACTTGTTCCATATCAGGAGCAACAAACTTTTCTAATATTTTGCTATATAAAGGATAATCATACAAACCGCGGGTGAGTCGTCTTATCTTGCCTTCATTGGTTAAATCTTCCAGAGAATTGCTGATTTCCCAACGTGTAAAGTTTGGTTTAAAATCGTTTGGCGAAAAAGCCCAACCCCTACCACGCCCGTAAATTCGTGATAATATTTGATTTTTAACGCTTTTTGTTTGCATTTTCTCAATCTCTTTTACACAAAAAAGTGTCTATATTTGTGTAAGATGATATTTTAAATCTAAAATAAAATCAACAATAAAAAACATGAAAGTTCTTTTTTTTGCTACTTTTTGCCAATATTAAGCATTTTATTAACGGTATCGTTTAATTTATCCCGCAAATGTTCAACTCCCAAATTTACATAAACTTGTGTGCTTTGAAGGCTTTTATGAGTTAAAGCTCTTTGAACGATAAAGGCATCTGCTCCGTTGGCAATCAAATAGGTAGCAAGTGTATGGCGTAAATCATGAATTCTTAAATTGGTGATTTGAGCTTTTTCTAATATACTTGCCCAGGCTCGCTTTATATCTTCCACATGACCTGATTTTGATGTCGGAGAATAAAATACCCATTCGTTTTCAGCTTGCTCCCAACGCCTTTGTAAAACTTCCATAGCCGGTTCAACTAGGGCTATAGTTACGTTTTTGGCAGTTTTGGTTTGAGGAATTTTCCAGATTTTTGCTTCCATATCAATATCTGCCCATTTCATCTTCAAAACGTTTCTTTTGCGAGCTCCCGTATAGATGAGCATTAAAATCGCGTCTCGGGAGATTTCATTATCATATTCATCCAAAACGGCAAAGAATCTTTGAAGTTCGGCATGTTCCATATATCTTACTCTAGGTTCCGTTTTGTTTAATTTTACGGAAATTGCAGGATTTCGCCCATCAAATCGCTCTTCTTTAATTGCGTAGTTATAAACGGTTTTGATTAAAACCAAACAATGATTGCCGGTGTAGTTTCCAAAGTTTTCAGATATTTTACGGTGTAAGGTTTTCAAATCATCGCCGGTAATATCGCTTAATCTTCTTTTGGCAAGCTTGGATATTTTAGTGTTCCACATACTTTTATAACCAACCATTGTCCGCTCACCAATAAAACGCTCACGTTCTTTTACAAAATCATCAAAAAGTTGTTGTAAGGTCGTATTTTCATTGTATTTTGTGCTTTGTTTATGAGGATTTTCACCTTTGTTAATTGATACTTTAACTTCATTTGCCTTTATTCTTGCCATCTCAGGAGTCAAAATATCTGTTGTGCCCAGATATGTTCTGACAGGCCTACCTTGTATTCTTTTATATACATAGTATGTTTTAGTTCCGTTAGGGGTTACTTGGAGCATAAGATTAGGTTCCGCGGTATCGTAATAATAACTACGTTTGTTGCCGGGTTGTAATTTTTTAATATTACTCTTTGTGAATTTAAATTTGTTACTTTCCATATTTCATCTCTTACCTGATGGTCATTTCGGTGCTACGCTGGTGCTACATATTTAAGCAAATTTTATCCAGTTCAGTAAAGGAAGTCAAGAGTTTGTATTTAAAACTAATAACGATAAAACAATGAGTTAGCGAAAATAATCTTGTGAAAGTCAAATTAAATAAAACTCAAAGGACAAGACTCATAACCTGAAGGTCGTAGGTTCAAATCCTGCCCCCGCAACCATTAATGAAAAGCCGGTTCTTGTGACCGGCTTTTTTTTGAATTGTGCGGCTGGAGTTTAACCCGCAAAGAAGCGGGTTTACGGCAGGCGGCAGCAAGATGCGGGTATGACGATCGGCGAAGCTGATAAGCGGTGCGGAGCGACGGAGAGGGCGAATGAAGAACCGATCCTGCCCATGCGGCCGGTAAGATTTATGAGTCTGATGATTTCCGGCTCATTTTTTTATGCCTGAAAGTCTTTCTGTTCAGTCAGGCTTCAACTGCAAGGTGAATTAACTTTCTGCTTCAAATCCGTATAATTGATTATAAACGTCAAAATTAGTTTTGCCGAATTTTTGATCTTCGGCTATACTCTCCGGGAGAGAAAGGAAAAACCACTGCCGGTTGGGTTTTGTCGTGCGGTTAAGTTATGCCGGGGGTGTAAAACGGAGTGTAAAATCATTCAATGTTTTTTCCGAAGGGCCGGAAGACAAAGCCGATGCAATGGCCGGACGGGACGGAAGCCGCAGGACGGTGCTGCCGTCCGCGGCCGGAATGAAACGGAGTTGTATTTTTATTGTGTCATGGCGAAGGAAAATCGAAAATTTATATTATAAAACGGTCTTTGAGTTTCTGTGTGATTTTCCTATTTTTGTTTTTAAAAGGCTTGTTTGGGGCTGTCCGATAAGCGGGCGAAAGGAAAGGTTTGCCGGGCAGGGGATGGCATGTTCTTCTTTCGTTTCAGAAGCTGACCCGCAGGCCGGCGTTCAACTGGTATGAGGTATAGGCTTCGCCGGCTTCCAGGGTGACGGCGCCGTAGCAATAGGCGTTTTCGGCAACGGCGGCGTTGAAGCCGAGCGATGCTTCAACGCCCAGGCCGCTCAAGTCGGAAGTGGTGAGGCGCGTGTCGGCAAATTTGACTTTGGTGCGGCCGATCCATTCGTTGTACAGTCCCAGTTCCAGAAACAGTTTCCAGTTTGAGGTTCGCCCTTCCGGCAGGTAGGAAGTTTGCAGGTTAAATCTGCTGACGAGCGAACTGGTGGAATCGATGGAGCCGATTTCGCCGTTGTCGGTGGTGAAGTCTTTTGCTTTTCCGTGAACGTAACGCAGTTCAATTTTAGGCTCGAAGGTTATGAGCGAGCTGCCGGCGTTGAGCACCCGCGGCGCGTCGAAGTCGAACAGGCGGCCGGTTTCGGCGGTAAAGGCCCAAAAGCCCCTTTTGATGTCGTAGCCGTTGGTTCGGTTGCCGCCGGAAAGGTTGTCAAGGTCGGTATGTACCCAGAAATGACGGGCGGTCAGGTCGACAAACCACGGACTGTTGTGCGGCAGCCAGGTGGCGTAAAGGCCGGCGACCGGGGTTTTGGTATGTCCTTTGGCGTCCGGCGCGCCGGATTGAAAGACACGAATGTCGTTGGCGGAAAGGTAACCGCCCATAACGCCCAGATAGGTTCGGCCGCCGAAAAGTTCGGCGGCGGCGTCAATACCGCCTTCTATGCCCAGCATGTTCAGTCTTGCGCCGGTTCTTTCATGCACCCGGAGACGTTTGCCGTAGCCGCGGACCCAGACGCCGGCGGGCGCGTCCGAGTTGCCGCTGCGCAGATCGCCCAGACGTTTGCGCAGTTCGTTCATGCCGGCGTTGACGATTGACAGATGAAGCGCCGGCATGGTTTCGACCGATTTTGCGGTTTTGGTCAGCTCTCCTTCGGTTTCGAGGTACCAGTTGGCGTCTTCTCCGTGCGTCAGGCCGTACTCGTGCGCGCCGATATCCACTTTGCCGCCGGCCAGCTTAAATTCGGCGTTGCCGGAAGCCTCTTCGGTGTTGACCACTTCTATTTCCTTTTTGGTTGGGTTGGAACCGGCTGCCCGGACGTCAATGGTTATCATGCCGTCGGCGGAACCGGTTATTTTCAACAGGTCAGCGTCGGTGCCGTCCGTCTGCAGGACGACGACGGCGGAACCGTCCGAAATCAGGTCGGTTATCGTTACAGTGTTGGCGGCAAAAGGTCCCGGCCGGCGCAGATCCAGCCGGCCGCCGGTTTGCAGCCGCAGGTTGTTGACGGCGGCATTGCCGGCAAAATGCAGAACCGAGCCTTCGGCAACGGTGTTCTTGCCGCCGAAAAAGTTGTCGGCATAAACCAAAGTTGTTCCCGCCGTCTGTGTAAAGTCTCCGACAAACAGGCGGTTGTCGGCATTTTGATCGAAAATAAGAGTGTTGGCGCCGTTTTTGTCGATTGATCCGACGCCGGCAAAGCCGCCGTCCATTGACAAGGTGTTGGCATCGCCTTCAATGACGACGGCGGTTTCTTTGTTGTTGAGGTAAACGTCTGCGCCGCCTTCATTTATATTGGTTGCCGTGTTGCCGCTGAAAAGAATGTTGCCTTCCGAAGTGTCAAGCGTCAGTTTCCTCTCTGCGAACAGAGCGCCGCCGGCTTCGGCTTTGTTGCCGGTGAAAGAGGAGTTGCCGCCGATGGTGAGGTTGTCTGAGCTGATGACGGCGCCGCCGTAAGTTGCCGTATTGCCGTCAAAAACGACGTTTTGCAGCACGGTTTCGCCCGATGCGTATAAGGCGCCGCCGTAGCCGTTATCGGTACGGTTTCGGGAAAATGAAGCGTTATCAATGAAAGTTGTGCCCGATGCGTAGATCGCGCCGCCATGGCCTTTGCCGGTATAATTTTGAACAAAAGAAGCGTTGCTGACACTCAGCGGAGTGACGGAAGAAGCGTTAACGGCGCCGCCGTTGCCGCTTTGGGTGCCGTTGTTGTCAAAAGAAGCGCCGTCGACGGTGACGTTCGCGCCGTAGATGGCCTGGATGGCGCCGCCGCCGCGGGCCGCCGTATTTCCTGAAAAACGGCTGTTGCCGGTAATGTTGAGGGTAGATTCCGTCAAAATCGCGCCGCCGCTGCCGGCCAAAGATTTGTTGCCGGTAAATGAGGTTTGTCCGACGGTCAGTTTGCCGCCGCTGTGGACAATGGCGCCGCCGTCGCGGATTTCCGCATAATTGTCCTTAAATTCGCTGCCGGTAAAAACGCTTTCGCTGCCGGTGCGGCCGATTTTTACGGCGCCGGCTTCGGTTGCGTGGTTGCCTTCAAACAGCGTCTGACTGACGTTTATTTTTCCGTTGCCGTAAATTGCGCCGCCGTAGTTTGACGTTCCCTGTTGGTTGACGGAGGTGTAATTGCCGATGAAACGGCTGTCGGCAACCGTCAGGTCGGCTTTGCCGTCATAAGCGTAAACGGCGCCTCCTTCGGCTGCCGTATTAGCGGAAAAGACGGTGTCCGTTATTGTGGTTTTGCCTTTGGTATAGACGGCGCCGCCGTAGCTTCCGCCCGAGCGGTTGCGCTCAAAAGACGAGCCGGAAATGCTCAGCGTACCCCAGTTGTTGACGGCGCCGCCGTTGTCGGAAGCGCTGTTGTCGGAAAAAGAGGTGTTGTTGACGGTCAGCGTTTTGCTCGTAGTGTAAACGGCGCCGCCGAGATTGCCGCGGTTGCCGGTGAACGAGCTGCCGTTGATCTCGGTGTTGCCGAGGTTGGCAAAGGCGCCGCCGTAGTAGCCGCCGGTTCTTTGGCTGAAGCTGACGTTGTTGACGGTCAGGTCCTGCGCTTCTCCGAAGCCGAGCGTTCCGTTGGTGACGGCCGTACCGCTGCCGGCGGTAAACGACAGATTGTCAAGCGCGGATTTGACGCCGGTGCCGGTAAATGTCAGCGAACCGGAAAGCCGGGCGGTCGAATCGCCGGTAATTGAGGCGCTTTTGCGGACGGTTCCGGAATCGGCGGAACTGCCGGCTATTTCGATTTCGTAGGTGTCGCCGTCCGTGTTGGCGTTGGCGGCGGCGATGGCTTTGGCCAATGTGCCGGAAACGGGAACTTCGTAGTCTGCGGCCCATGCCGGGGGACACCCCAAAACCGCTGTCAGAACAAAAACAACGCCTGTACGCACCGAATTTACTCCTTTTGTCTGTTTGTTTTCGCAATAATGGTGGTATATGGTGTTTGTTTGCGACAATCCAACGGCTGCGGCGTCCGTTTTATCCTTTGGTTTAGCTAAGCTTTCGGCCGGAAAGCCCATGGCCGCGCATAAAATGAAACGCCCCGGAAAGTTCCGGGGCGTTTGCAGCAATGCCGAAGTTAAAATTTGTATTTGGCATTAAGCAGACCGGTGTGGTCGTGGTATTTTTCACGGAATTTGCCTTCGTAGCCGAGCGAAACTTCAATGTTGTCGTCGACTTCCGCAGTTACGCCTACGCCGAGTTCCATGCCGAAACGATCGAGTGCTTCGCCGTCAACCGCATAGGCGCTGCCGTTGGCCAGGGTTACGACCGAACCGCCGGCGTCGTTGACCAGATCATAAGTCAGGGCAAATCTGGCTTCCGGTTTCAGGCTGATGCCGTTCTCAAATTCCCAGGAGCGGTTGATTCTGGCACCGAGAACGCCGGTTAACAGATCGCTGTCGTTGGCGGAAACGCGCTGATCGGCGGAATCTTTATAGGCATCCTGACTGATGTGAACGTAGCGCAATCCTGTTTCCGGTACAAAAACGAAGCTCTCTGATTGCAGTTCGTATCCGGTCATGGCCTGCAGGCCGAACGTTTCGACGTCATAATCGGCGTCAACGCCGATGCCGGCGACGTTTTTGCCTTCCGAATAATCGGACCAGCCGTAAGTCGCAATGCCGTTTACATACCATTGGGAGGGTTTGTATTCGCCGTACAAAATCGCACTGTGGGTATCAACGTCGGTTGAACGCATGAAACCGTCGATGTCGGTGTTGGCATAAGCGTATCCCAAACCGATTTTGAAATTGTCGGTTACGAATTTTTCAGCGCCCAAGGCAACGCCCGAGCTGTCGGCGTCAAAGCCTTCGGTTCTTGCCGTATCATGCCTTTTCGATTTGTTGAACAGGCCCTGAATCCATACCGCGGCACGTTCAAAAACGCTGTCGCCGGAGGAAGTTCCTTCGGCCGCGGCAATCGTGCCTCCTGCAAATCTGGTGCCGACGGCGCCGAAGATCTGGTTTGCGGTCTGCGACTGCGTGTGCTGTACCATCGGCGAGACCTCGGGAGCAAGAGCGGTAACGGCGTCCAACGCGGCCTTGACCTGTGTGCGGTCAGTCGACTGGGCCATTGCGGAAACGGCGTCGGCGACGGCGTTAAATACGGCGTTGTCTGCCTTGCCCGCGGTGAGAGCGGTGAGGGCGGCCGCCTGGTTTCCGGTGGCGCCGGTAGCGGTGCTGACTTCGGCCGCGGATTTTTTGTTTACGTTATAGATGCCGTTTTCAATGCCGGTGATGTTGTACAGATTGTTTCCGGCAATGGAAAATTCGCGGTCAAGCGAACCGTCGTCGGTGATCAGTTCGTATCGTCCGCTGAAACCGTTGTCAAAAATGAGGTTTAAGGTTGCGCCGTTGTTGACGACCCGGTTGGAAATGGTCGTGGTCCCGGTTTTTACGGTAAGCTGCGCTCCCCGGGCAAAAGTGGTCGTGCCGTTGCCGGAAATGCCGCCGTCAAGCGTAAGATTGCCGGAAACATTGAGCGCGCCCAGATTATGAATGTCGTTCAGGCGGCCGTTTGCTTTGTTGCCGCTGAAAACAGCGTTGCTTATTTTCAGTGTAGCGTCCGCGGTATTATAAATCGCGCCGCCGAAAGCTTTGCCTGTTGTCGAAGTTGCGCTGTTGCCGCTGAAAACGGTGTTGTTGCCGAGGGTGATCATGCCTTCGCTGTAAAGCGCGCCGCCCAGTGCTTCGGTCGCGTTGGTTTCGACACGGTTGTTGGTAAAGCTGCCGTTTAATGTGAGATCGACGGTTTTACCGTCTTTTCTTTTTACCGAGATTGCGCCGCCGGTCGAGGCTTTGGCTCCGGCGTTAGCTGTGATTGCCTTGACGAAGTTGTCGGCAAAATTGCCGTTAATCGTGGTTGTAACGAGGCCGGTTCCCGTTTGTCCGTCACGATCGGCGCCCGCTTTGAAGTAAATCGCGCCGCCGTTGGCATAAGCCGCTCCTTCGGCGCCGTTGCCGGTGAAATTGCCGTTGATTTCCCTGATGCCGGTTTTTTCGTCCGTGCCGTACTGGCCTTCAACGTGTATTGCGCCGCCGCCGGCCGAGCTTCCCGTGCCGTTGTATTCGCCTTCTCCCGTGTATCGGGAAGAAGCTTTGTTGCCGGTGAAGTTTGCGGTAAGATTATCGATATATCCGCCTTTATAGATCGCAAAAGCGCCGCCGTTGGCGGTTGCTTTGGCATTGTTGTTGTTTTCCGTTGTTACGTTCAGACCGTTGTTTGAAATTTCTCCGGCGTTGACAGAGGAAAGTTTTTTGCCGAGCCATAATACGGCTCCCTGAGCATATACTTCGCCGGAGTGGCCGGAAGTCTGACGCGCCGTTATTCGGTTGCCGCCGATTTTGCCTGCGGTAAGGTCTTTTTCGTCTGCTGCCGGGCGAAGCACGCCGCCGCCCCGTGACGTGTTTTCTTCCAGTTCATATATGTTGTCGTTCCAATTTTTTACATCGCTGACGGCGCTTTGGGCCGGTTCAACGGCATAAGCGTTGGCGACGGTAAACGCGGCGGCCAGCGCTGTCGAAATTAAGAGTTTGTTTTTCATACGATTTAACATCCTTTTAAAACCAGTTAAAACAGAACCCGCACTTTTGGCAAAAGGCGGGCGGATGTTCGAAAACCGTATACGTTCAGACGGCTCGGCTTATTTGGCTGAGCCTTATTCGCCGACATCCGTCCGAAAAAAACAGACAAGATAAGTCGGCACAATATTTAAAGTCGTGTGCACACGACTAAACGTATCAAGGGTTTTCGAAGCCCTAGACGGATGGCGATAACCATTTCGTCCATAAGCAGAATATAAAATAAACGTCGGAGAAGCAAGCTAAATTGTCGAAAACCCTCCGTTTTTTTAAATAAACCTTTTCCCGGCTGTTTTCAGGGGGAGAAAATCCGGCTTTGTTTTTTCCTCTGAAGAGGGACATGCTTAATTTATTCGTTGACTATCGTAATTGTTAATTCTAAAATTTTAAAAATTCAACTTATAGGGTGACATGATGGACAAACGGGAAATCATCGAACAAATCAGGCAAAAATCGGACACCGATGTCGACTATACTCAATTTGAGAAAAAAGCCGTTAAACTGTATGAAAAATTTGCTAAAGAGTATTCTCCTCCGAAATTGGCGGAACTAAAAGGGGAGGCGTTGTTAGACACGATATTTCTCAATCCGCGTCAATTTCGTAAAAATCTGTGTTATGAATTAGAGTTCGGAGAATGTAAAATTTTAGGGGGAATCGGCGGCGGCAGTGCGGCCAAGTACGGGCTTTATTTTTCTGAAAAGGAAAAATCCTGGGCCGAAGGACACGGCAGGAGATTTCGTCCCCTTTCTCCCGACGAGGCCGTTCTCAGGGGAACGGAAATCCGGGACGCCCTGTTGAAGTATTGCCGTTTGGCGGAACAATGCAAGCCGCTGGTGACATTGGAAGATTATCGGAAACTGGGAGATTTGGCCGGGGATGTTTCTCTTAATCAGTGGATGAGGAAATATCTGAACATGGTTTTTCCTGACGAGTTTCCCGCTTTCTTTGCCGACAACATGCAGTTGAAAATATTAAAACTGTTTGGCGTCGTTCCGGAAAAAAATGTTTTTTCAAGGATGGGGCAACTTGTTCTTATGGCGAGAGAAGCGGGAATTTCCAACGCCCTTTTTGCCCGTGTCGTTGAGGATATGCTGTTAAAAGAAAACGTTGTAAACGCAAATGGAGAAAACGAGAAAATGAAAGACGAATTTAATGCTGCCGAAGCGGGGAATGTTCCGTTGAATCAAATTTTGTATGGTCCGCCGGGAACGGGAAAGACCTATCATGCCGTTTTGAAAGCAATGGAAATCGTTACTTTTAAACAAATGTTTTCGGATTGGTATTTGAAATCCCAGAAAGCTGAGTATCCGGAAAAAGTTTTGAGTGATTATGTTAAGCATATAGAAAAAATAAACACGGAATGTTTGAAAAGCGACAACATTTTCAGATATTACGATTTGCAGAAATATAAAAGGCTGGAAGAGGAAATTCTTGCCGGTGATTACATCAACGGCGACGAGGTTAGGAAAAATGAAAATTCATATTATCGTTATGCTCTTAAGAGATATGAAGAATTTTTGTCCGATTTGCGTTATGAAGACGTTTTGGCCGAATTTAACCGGTTGAAGCAGGCCGGACAGATAGAATTCGTTACCTTTCACCAGTCATATTCCTATGAGGAGTTTGTTGAGGGGATCAGACCCTGCGTTTCCTGGGAAGGTAAGGCGAACGAAGTTCGATATGAGGGGAAAAAAGGAATTTTCCGGGAAATTTGCGAGAATGCCGGAAAGGCAAGCGGCGCCGGAAAAACAAATATGGGGAAGAATATCGCCGACGTGGATTTTTCCCGCACGCGCGTATTTAAAATGTCGCTGGTAGACAAGGCCGCACCGGGCGACAATCTGTACGACTATTGCATAGGGCATAACGTTGTCGCCCTGGGGTACAGTAACGATAAGGATTTTTCAAATTGCAACTGTGCGGACGATTTTTCGATGATTGAGGACAAATGGGGCAAAAGCGCTCTTGAAATATTCAAAGATCGAATGAGAATCGGGGACGTCGTGATTATTGCCAACGGCAACCGGAAGTTCCGGGCAGTGGGCAGAATTACCGGCGAATACAGGTATGACAAGAACAGCGAAGTCCGCTACTGCCATTTTCGCAGCGTGGAGTGGCTGTATGCGGGGCAGGATATTGAAGTTTCGGAAATATACGACAGGAATTTTTCTCAGCAGGCCATTTATGGTTTTTACCGAACCAGGAACGAAGGCCGGGAAAATTACAACGTGATTGATACGAAAAAGCTGGTTTCCGTCGTTTTGGAGCATTCGGGCGAAGAAGTTTGCCGCAAGCCGTATATTTTGATTATTGACGAAATTAACCGCGGCAATATTTCTAAAATTTTCGGTGAACTGATAACCTTGATCGAAGATGACAAAAGGGAAGCTTTTTCGGTTTGTCTGCCATATTCCCGCAATCGTTTTTCCGTTCCCAAAAATCTTTACATCATCGGAACAATGAATACGTCGGACCGGTCGATCGCAAGCGTTGACATTGCTTTGCGCCGTCGTTTCGTCTTCGTTCCGGTAATGCCGGACGTTCGTCTTGTCGCCGATAATGTCGAAGGAGTCGATTTGCGGCGCATTTTACGCAATATCAACGGCAAAATATCCGTTTTGCTGGATGAAGACCATCAGATCGGCCATAGCTATTTTATGAACGTGCGGACGCTTAAGGAATTGCGGAAGGTGCTTCAATTCGAAGTTTTGCCGTTGCTGAACGAGTACTTTTATGGCGACTGGAAAAAACTGGTGTTGCTGGTTCCGGGGTTTGTCGTTTCCGAAGAAATCCGGGATCAGGAATTGCGCGAAGAAGCGGGGGAAAGCGTTTTTTGTAAGTTTTGTGACGTTGAAAACATGGCGGACGACGAATTTCTGAAGGCGCTGAAAGCGTTGGAGGCTTAGCGTGAAGGTATTTCGGCTGAAAGAATATTCCGTTTCCGGCGAAAATAGCCTGAGCCGCTGCGAGGCGGAAAGGCTTTCGGCCTATTTGAGGAAAAAGAAGCTGCAGAACGTTGTGTCCCTGACGCCGCAGGGGATTGTTTCAAAATCTTTTGTCGGAGTCATAAGATGCGGAAACGTCCAAATCGAAATATTGCCGAAGATATTGTCCGCCAATGACGACAGGCGCGAGATTATGGAAAATCTGGTGTATATGCTGTCGTATACCCGCCGGTTGGACATCAGGACCGAAAGCGGTGCCAGACTGGCGGCGTGCAAAAACCCTTTTCTCGAAATTCTGATTTATGAATATGCTTCTTCGTTGTTTGACTGTCTGAAAAAGCAGCCGCTTAGGAACTATGTAACGGAAGAAACGGAGGTCAATTTTATCAAAGGCAAACTGATGCTGCCGGAGCAGATAAGAAAAAGCTGCGTCAACAGGGCAAAGTTTTATTGTCAATATGACGAGTTTTCCGAAAACAATATGTTGAACAGGCTCTTTTTGTATGTTGCCGTTTGTCTTTACAAGTTAAGCGAAAACAGCGGCAATAAAAGGATTTTGCGGCGGATCGTCAATTATTACGCCGATGTTGAGCCGTTGCCCGTTTCGGCGGCCGAGGCAAACCGGATTGCGCTGCCGCGCAACCAGATTTTGTTTAAAAAGCCTCTTTCTTTGGCTAAAATGTTTGTTAATCAGTGTTCCGTCGACCTTTCGAGGAATAAGATAGAAAACGTTGCGCTGGTCTGGGACATGAATGTTTTGTTTGAGGAGTTTATAGGAGAGGTTTTCAAAAGAAAGTGTCCGACGCTGGACATTGAGCTGCAAAAGGGAAAAAGACTGTTGTCGGAAGCGGGGACGGGGCGGAAGAAATGCGATACTTTTGTGGATATTTTTGAAAAAAACAACAAAATCGTGATTGATACGAAATATAAAGAGTTTCATTCGTTAAAAGACGTGTCGAATGCCGATGTTTTTCAGGTTATGACATACTGTATGCTGCATGGTGCCAAAAGGGCGATTTTGATTTATCCGCAATACGGCGATGTTGCGCCGGATGTGCCGGTTCATCGTTTGAACGCGGCGTCGGAAGATTTGGGGTATGCCGTACAATTTAAAACCGTTGATTTGCGGCGAAACCTGAAAAAAGCCCGTATTGAACGGGAGCTTTTGGAGGTTGTCGAAAACTTTTCCTGAATGTTTCGCGTAAAAGTTGAAAATCGGAAAGTGAAAGCTTTTGCCGCGCCGGCGGAAACAGGGGCGTTTGTCTGGCAAAAGGTATGAGAGTTTTCCGTTTGCCGTTGCGGAAAAAGCCGGTGTTGTTCGTTTGACAACCGCCGACATGTTCAAGCGCAAAAATCCGGCCAAAGCGCCGGCGGCTGCCGGCAGTGTCAACGAAGCGGCGCCGATGACCGGCGGCGCCGGCGCGGAAATTGCTGTCTGATGTCGTTGGAGAAATCCGTATTTGTAACGTTAGCGGTATTTGTAAACCCGGTAAGTAAAGAGATTATCCGGGAGTTTGAAGGTCCAAAGAGGGGTGCCGTCTTTGTCCAGTTCTTCCGCCGCTTTTCCCTTGTTGCTGCCATAGCCGACAATGTATGTCTTGTCTTCCGTTTCAAATACGTTGCCCATAAATTCGGAATATACGGACAATGGAATTTCTTGCCAGTTCAGTATCTTTTTGTTTTTTTCATCCAGTTTGAATTTTAAAATCCGTGAAGTTTTTCGGGGCAAAAAGGAAAAATTTCCGGCACATTCGGTGTTGATTTCGGCGGTGTGGTTGTCATAAAGCATCAGATATCCGTCGTTGGTCAGAGAAGCCGTGTGTTGAAAGTTGAAACGTTGTTCCGGCGTCAGGCCGAAGTCGTCGTTTTTGCCGCCTAAACGCCAAATGATTTCTCCGGTTTTCCGATCTATTTTGTAAATTGCGGAAGTATGTCTGAAAGACAATATCAGGTTGTTGTCGGAGGGATCGATGATCATGCTGTTAAAATGCACGTAATCCAGGTCTTTTTTGTAATTGCAGGCTGTCAGCGATTCTTTGATCAGTTCGGGATGGTCACCGCTGTTCCATTCAAAGATGACCCGGTTGTTTTTTATTTCCTGCAAAAGCAGGGTAACAACGGAGCTTTCCCTGCCGTTTATTCTTTCTTTCCGTTGTCGGTAACCGGTTAGTATATAATGGTTGTCCGTCAATAACAAAGAGTCGTGATTTTCAATTAAGCCCTCGTCTGCCGTCGGCGCGATCAGTGAAAGCTCGTTGATTTTTTGAAAGTTTTCGTCGAGTACAATCAGCTTTCCGTACCACCAGGCATAAGGGGGCATGGGTTTGGTTTGCTGCATAAATGTATAGCGGATGCCGCCGTCGGTAAGCTTTTGCCGCTTGAAGTCTGAAATTCCATAATTTTTTATCGGATTTGTATGGTAAAATTCTATCGTTCCGTCTGTTGTCATGATTGTTGCAAACGATTGGGCATCACCTTTCGGACTGAAAAAAGAGGTTGCTATGTACCCCCCCCCCGTATATTCCGTGATATCGGGAACCGGCAGTTTTCGAGGAAACAGATTCAGTTGATAAATTTCGCCGTTAACGGAAAATTTTAAAATGTCACCGGGCTTGATGCGAAACAGGCGGAACCGTTTTTGAACACCGTCGACTTCGATTGTGTTAAAGCCGCGCGTGTTCAGCGTTACCGCTTCAAAAACTTTCCGCTGCGGTTCAATCGGCAACAGAGGATAGCCGTTTACGGTGACGACGTGATTGTCGGCTGAAGAAAAATCCAGCAATGTTTCCGCTGCCTGACCGGCGGAAATTTGCAGAAGAACAATGAAAAAGAGAAGAATGCTTTTCATGACGGCTGCCTTTACTTTTAGTCTTTTATGGCGAATATATATTGGCGGTGCAAAATTGTCATCAAAATTTTGTGTTTGTTAAAATGCCGGTTCGGAACGGAATCATTCATAAGGCCGGTTGTTGAACATTGATTGAATTTTGAGGCCGCCGGTTACTGTCGGTCCGGCTGTCCTTTGGGGGCCTTTAGGGCTGTTTTCTTTGTTATGAAACGTATGCGGAATATGAAAGTTTTTTTACGGCGGAGTAATGAAATTCGGATCTCCGGATGTAAAAAAAGCGTTTGAAATTTAAAAAAATCCGCATTAAAAAACACCGGTTGGAAAAAGTTTTTTTTAAGGAACGGAAAATGACGGTCAAAGGAAAATCCGCAGGCAATTCGGCGCGGTTTGATTTGGTGTTTGCGGGGTTTCTGACGGCGTTCGGTCCGTTTGCAACCGATGTGAAGCTGCCGGCAACGGCGACATGTTGTAACGACGGCGCGCCGGCGGAACCGGCATTTGCCGCGGCGGGAGAAGCGGTCGATGAATAAAAATGCCAGACTTTTTCTTTCTTATGTGCTGCCGTCGATGGTCGGCATGCTCATCGTCGGTTCCTACAGTATCGTGGATACCATTTTTATCGGCTGGAGTGCAGGAGAACTCGGGCTTGCTTCGGTGGCCGTTACCTGGCCGCTGGTGATGATGTTCGGTGCGGTCGGCGACATGCTGGGAACCGGTGCGGCAATTATCATCGCCCAGTCGAGAGGCAGCGGCAACCTGCGGCTGGCACGGCTCAGCCTCGGCAACATGCTGGTCTGGCAGGTATTGTTCAGCCTGCTGATGATGACTGTCGTCAACTGTTTTCTGACCGACATACTCCGTCTGTTCGGCGCTACCGACGAACTGATGCCCGGCGCCGTGCGTTATTCGCGGATTTTGATATACGGCAATCTGGCCTATATGCTGGTAACCGGCGTGCTGGCGGTAATCCGTAACGACGGCCGGCCGGTGCTGTCGATGTGGCTGATGGTCGGCGGACTGCTGCTGAACATCGTAATGGACTATGTTTTCATTTTTCCGCTCGGCGGCGGCGTGGCCGGCGCGGCCTATGCCACGGTTACTGCGCAGATGCTGATTGCTGTTGCCGGGTTGGCCTATTTCTTTACCCGGAAAACGGCTCTTCGTTTCGACCTGCAGATGTTTAAGCTGAAGCCGAAGTATTTGAAAAACATTGTCGTAAGCGGCTTCCCTTCGCTCGGCAACCAGTTGTCGATTATCGCGATGTTGTTTTTCCATAATTATCAGGCGTTGAAATACGGACGGGTGGACGGGCTGGCCGCCTATACCTTTATCGGCGCGGTCGAATCGCTCGGTTCGCTTTTGATGACCGGGCTGGCACTCGGGGTGCAGCCGCTGGTCGCCTATCTTTACGGCGGCGGCCGTCACCGCCGGCAGAACATTATCGGCAACATGGGCTATTATACCGCTTTCGGATTGGGAATTGTGCTGATGTGCGTATCGGTTGTCGGACACGACGTTTTTCCCGCCTGGTTCAATTTGCACGGCAATGCGGCGGTTCTTGCCGCACACGGACTGGTTATCAGTTCGACGGCGTTCGTGCTGCTGGGAGTGATCCGGGTGGCCGGTTATTATTATCAGGCGACCGGCAAAATCACGGATTCTTCGCTGTTGATTTACGGTGACGCTTTTGTCGCGCTGCCCCTGTGTCTGTTTGCGCTGCCGTTGTGGTTCGGTCTGGACGGCGTATGGCTGGCAATGCCGGTTTCCCGCGTGCTGCTGTTTTTGTTCGTCTGTTACCTGTGGTTCGGCAGGAAAAAACGCCGGCCGTACAAAATGCAGCATTTTTCTGCCCGCCGGTAAAATTGTTTGTTTATGAAAAATTAAGATGACGGGTGTAAAAAAACAGTTTATCGTATGAGAAAATTTTGTCGGGTTTTTAAAACGAAAGGTGAAAAAATGTGGAAAAGTAGCAAATTGTTGGCGGGATTGGCGGTGGTACTGTCTTTGTGCGCCTGCAAAGAAGACAAAAGCGAGGTTCAGAATGCGGCGGCCAAAACCGCGGCGCTGCCGGTAAACGTGCTTGAGGTGGCGGCGGAAGACGTGCCTCTCAGTTTTGAATTTTCCGCCCGGGCGCAGGGATACAAGGAAACGGAAGTGCGGGCGCGGGTGAGCGGCATTTTGCTGAAGAAAAATTATATCGAAGGCAGCGAAGTCAGAGAGGGAGACGTTTTGTTTGAAATCGATCCCAAGGAATACAAGGCCAGGCTCAACAATGCCAAGGCCAACCTGGCCAAGGCCAAGGCACAGCTGCGGCGGGCCGAAACCGAATGGGCGCGAATCGAAAAGCTGTTCAAACAGCGGGTGGTAAGCGAAAAGTCGCGCGATGACGCTCAGGCCGAACTGGAAGCGCAGAAAGCGGCGGTGCTGATGGCGGAATCGGAAGTGGAAACCGCACAGCTGAATTTTGACTATACCAAAGTCACCGCGCCGATCAGCGGCGTTACCGGGATGGAAGTGCAGTCGGAAGGAAGCCTGATTTCGGCAACCGGCCTTTTGACCAACATTACCCAGCTTGATCCGATTTATGTTATCTTTTCGGCTTCCGAAAGCGAGATGATGTCGCTTTCCAACATGGTGGACAACGGTTTGATCCGCAACCCGGAAAACAAAAGCGAAGTCGTTGCCAAGGTCAAGTTCAGCAATGACAGCGTTTATCCGTTGCCCGGAGAGATTAATTTCATCAATTCGGGCATTGACGAGGGAACCGGTACCATCAAATTGCGCGCGGTTTTCCCCAATCCTAAAAAACGTCTGAAACCGGGACAGTTTCTGCGGCTGGTGATGGAAGGGCTGACCCGGGTCAACGCCCTGATCGTGCCGCAGGAAGCGATCATGCAGGGTGCCAACGGCTCTTACGTTTATATCGTCAACGACAAAAATATGGTCGAATCGGTCAATATCCAGACCGGACTGATGACCAAGGAGGGCGGCTGGATCGTCGACAGCGGTCTGAAAGCCGGCGACCGGGTGATCGTCAGCAACCTGATGAAGATCCGTCCCGGCATGACGGTTGATCCCAAAAACGTGGAGCAGCCGGCTGAACGGGAAACCGTCGAGGAATAATCCGGGAGAAAAAAGCAATGTTTTCCAAGTTTTTTATTGACCGCCCGATTTTTGCGACCGTCGTGTCGCTGGTTTTTGTGCTGGCGGGGTTGGTTTCGATGAAGGTGCTGCCGATTGAGCAGTACCCCAACATCGTGCCGACGGAAATTCAGATCAGCGCCACCTATCCGGGGGCGACGGCGGAAGTGCTGGCCGATACGGTGGCGGCGCCGATCGAACAGGAAGTCAACGGCGTTAAGAACATGATCTACATGTATTCCAACGCCACTTCGCAGGGGTATCTGACCATCGGCGTGGTATTTGACATCGGCACCGATCCGGATCAGGCGACGATCGACGTCAACAACAAGGTGCAGGCGGCGACTTCCAAACTGCCGAGCGAAGTGACCAAGCAGGGCGTGACGGTCGAACAGAAATCAAACTCGATCTTGCAGGTCGTGATGATGAAGTCTTCTTCCGAACGCTATGATACGATTTACGTTTCCAACTATGCGCTGTTGAACGTGCTGGACGAAATCCGCCGTATCAAGGGCGTGGGCAGCGCTTCGCTGTTTGCCTCGCAGGACTATTCGATGCGGATTATGCTGTCACCTGACAAGCTGGCAGATTTTGACATGACGCCGCAGGACGTGATTGCCGCCGTGCAGGAACAGAATTCGCAGTTTGCGGCCGGCCAGTTCGGTCAGGAACCGCTGGACGAATATCTGCCCTATACCTATTCGGTCAACACCAAAGGACGTTTGGTCGACGAAAAGGAATTCGGCGACATTATTCTTAAAAGCGATGACAAGGGCGGCATTCTCCGTTTGAAAGACGTGGCGCGGATCGAACTCGGTGCGCAGGACTACAGCGTCAATTCCTATTTCAACGGCGAACCGGCGGTGGCCTTTGCTGTTTATCTGCAGCCGGGCGCCAACGCGCTGGAAACGGCCAACCTGGTCAAAGCCAAAATGGCCGAACTGTCGAAGAGTTTCCCCGACGGCATCAGTTACGAAATTCCGTATGATACGACTTTGTTCGTAAACGTGTCGATCAACGAGGTTATCCATACCTTCTTTGAGGCGGTGCTGCTGGTTATCGTCGTCGTCTATTTGTTCTTGCAGAATATGCGGGCGACCCTGATCCCGATTTTGGCGGTGCCGGTATCGATTATCGGCGCGTTTGCCGGTATGTATCTGCTCGGTTTTTCAATCAACCTGCTGACGCTGTTCGGGCTGATTCTGGCAATCGGTATCGTGGTTGACGACGCAATTATCGTGTTGGAAAACGTCGAACGTCTGATGAGCGAGGAAAAGCTGACCCCGAAAGAAGCGGCGATCAAGGCGATGCAGGAAGTGTCTGGACCGGTGGTCGCGGTGGCTCTGGTGTTGTCGTCGGTGTTTTTGCCGATTGCCTTTCTGGGCGGTATGACCGGCGTTATGTACAAACAGTTCTCGGTGACGATTGCGGTTTCGGTGCTTATTTCGGCGTTTGTCGCGTTGACGCTGACGCCGGCTCTGTGCGCCCTGATTATCAAGCCCAACCGTCAGCATCAGGAACCGAAAGGTTTCTTCAAATGGTTTGACAACTTTTTCGAATGGGTGACGGAGGCTTATCTTTCCGGCGTGCGTTTCTTCCTTAACCACCGGAAAACGGCAACGGTCAGTTTCGTCGCCGTTCTGGCAGCGATCGCCTTTTTGTTCAAGATCGTGCCGGGCGGGCTGGTGCCGGGTGAAGACCAGGGTAACCTGCTGATGGCCTACAGCATGCCGGAGGCCTCGTCGCTGAGGCGGACGACGAATTTCAGCGACTCCGTGGTCAAACTGTTGAGGGAAGACGAGAACGTGGAAGACGTGCTGACGGTTAACGGTTACAACATGCTGTCGTCGAGCCAGAACACCTATTCGAGCATCAGCTTCATCATCTTAAAAGACTGGGGACTGCGGGAAAACGCCGACCAGTCGGCGGACGCTTTGGCTCAGCTTTATACCAAATTCGGCATGAGCCGGCCCGAGGGCATCGGCTATGCCTTCTCCATGCCGCCGATTATGGGCATGAGCATGTCCGGCGGTTTTGAAGGTTATATCCAAAACCGCGGCGGCAAGAGTTCAAACGAGCTGATGGATAAGGTGACCGAATTTGTCAATGCCGCCAACGAACGGCCGGAGCTGAAAAACGTGCGTACCACGTTTTCGGTCAGCACGCCGCAGTACCGGGTTGATCTCGATCGCGAAAAGGCAAGGATCCTCAATGTGTCGATCGATGCCATCTATGCGGTTATGCAGTCAACCTTCGGCAGTCTTTATGTTAATGACTTTACTTACAAAGGCCGCAATTTCCGGGTGATTTTGCAGTCGGAAGGACGCTTCCGCCGCACTCCGGACGACCTGCGTTACGTTTATGTCAAATCCAACAGCGGGCAGCTGGTACCGTTGTCGACTCTGCTGAAAGTCGAGCGCGTTACCGGACCGGAGCTGGTTAACCGCTTTAACATTTTCCCGGCCGCCAAGGTGCTGGGCGATCCGGGCGACGGTTATTCGTCCGGTCAGGCGATTGCGGCGATGGAGGAAGTGGCCGGTCAGGTTCTGGGCGACGACTATTCGCTGTCGTGGATCGGTTCCGCCTATCAGGAAAAGCTGACCGGCGGCGCATCGACCCAGGCCTTTGTTTTCGGTCTGATCATGATCTTCCTGATTCTGGCCGCCCAATATGAAAAATGGTCGCTGCCGTTCGTGGTTATCCTGTCGGTGCCGTTTGCGGTACTGGGCGCTTTGCTGGCAATTTATCTGCGCGGCATTCAAAACGATCTGTATTTCCAGGTCGGTCTGGTTACCCTGATCGGTCTGGCGGCGAAAAACGCCATTCTGATCGTTGAGTTTGCGGTAATGGAAGTGCAGCGCGGGTTGACTTATGCGGAAGCGGCGGTCAGCGCGGCCAAACTGCGTTTCCGTCCGATCGTGATGACTTCGCTGGCATTTACCTTCGGCGTTTTGCCGCTGGCCATTTCCACCGGTGCCGGCGCCGGCAGCCGCCATGCCATCGGTACCGGCATGATCGGCGGCATGATTTTGTCGACCTTTGTTGCCACCTTGTTTGTGCCGATGATGTTTGCGATTATCGGTGAAACTTTCGACGAGGAAAACATACTCCGTCGCAAGATCAGCAAACGGGCGAAAAAGCTCGGCCGTCCGCAGTTGAAGGGAAAACTGCGGTAAGTTGCGGAAAATGTGCCGGAAGCCGTGTTCCGGCGGCAAGAGAAAAGGGACGGCTGAACCGTCCCTTTTCCTGTGTCAGAAAACAAGCGCCGGGTGTGTGGCCGAATTGCATCCGTTAACGAAGGAGGGCATGTTCAATGCGGGCTGAGGCAGAGGATTGGCGGAATATCCGGCGGAGAGGACGAATCCTGTTGGTGTGGAACCGGCGCCGGGACGCCGCCGGCGCTCAGTTGACGTCGCCGAGGACAATCGTCTGTGTCACTTTGTCAATGTTTTTAAGCCAGGGAACGATTGCCTGGGGAAAAAAATCGGAATCGGCCAGCCGGTCGATTTCAATCCAGCGGATTTGCTGTTTTTCGCCGTCGGGGATGTTGCCGTTGCAAAGCGGCGAGAAGTCTTCGACCGTACAGAGGAACATCAGTTCCGCCTGATGAAAACAGGGGTCGTCAAAAGGCGAATCGTGGTTTTTGGCGATATAGTCGCGGACAAAAAGCAGCCGTTCCGGACGGACGGTAAGGTTGAGTTCTTCCCGGCATTCGCGGATCAGAGCCTGTTCCATGGTTTCGCCCCACTGGTGGCCGCCGCCGGGCAGTTTGCAGAAACGGCCGCGGCCGTAGTCGCAGCTTTCGACCAGCAGTTTGCCGTCGCGGATGATGACGGCTTTGATTGAATAGCGGAAAATCTTTTCCATTGTTTTTCTCCGGGTTGTGAAAAAAAACAAGAATAAAATTTTTGCCGCCGGCGTTCAATCTTTTTTTTGGGGGAGAAAAATTCCGGGCGGAAAAGCAGCGCAACCGGCCGGGGAAGGTTCGGTCTTTTGTTGCGTCGGGTTGTGAAAAAAAACAAGAATAAAGTTTTTGCCGCCGGCGTTCAATCTTTTTTTTTGGGGAAAAAATTCCGGGCGGAAAAGCGGCGCGGTCGGCTGGGGAAGGTTCGGCCTTTTGTTGCGTCGGGTTGTGAAAAAAACAAGAATAAAGTTTTTGCCGCCGGCGTTCAATCTTTTTTGGGGGGAGAAAAATTCCGGGCGGGAAAGCGGCGCGGCCGGCCGGGGAGGGTTCAGTCTTTTGTTGCGTCGGGTTTGAAGTTCATGGCGCCCGAGTTGATGCAATAGCGCATGCCGGTGTTGGTCGGTCCGTCTTCAAATACGTGCCCGAGGTGGGAACCGCAGCGCGCACAGGTAACTTCAACCCTTACCATGCCGTGGCTGAAGTCTGCATTTTGTCTGATGCTGCCGGGAATGGCGCGGTCAAAGCTCGGCCAGCCGCTGCCGGAATCGAATTTGTCGCCGGTGCGGAAAACCGGGTTGCCGCAGGCGCCGCAGACGAAGGTGCCGTCGTCTTTCATATTCAGGTATTGTCCGGAAAACGGCTTTTCGGTGCCTTTTTCGCGGAGAATTTTATATTGTTCCGGCGACAGTCGTTTTTTCCATTCTTCTTCGCTTAAGTTCAGCGGCGGCGTTTTTCTGCTGCAACAGCCTTTTCCCTGTTTGGCCAGGTATTTCTGATGATATTCTTCGGCCGGATAGAATTCGGCAGCCGGCGCCACTTCGGTTACCACCGGCGCGGGATATGTTCCCGAGTTGTTCAGTTCTTCTATTTTGGCCAGGGCCTCTTTCTTTTGTTCCGGTGTGAACCAGAAAACGGCCGACCGGTACTGGGTGCCGACGTCCGGTCCCTGGCGGTTGAGCGTGGTCGGGTCGTGGTTGGCAAAAAAAATGTCCAGCAGCTGGTCGTAGGTGACCATTTTGTCGTCAAAGACGACTTTGACCGCTTCGGCGTGGCCGGTGCCGCCGGTACAGACCTGCCGGTAGTCCGGGTTTTCCGTTTGTCCGCCGGTGTAGCCGACGGTAGTGGACACAACTCCCGGCACGGTGTCGAACACCGCCTGAATTCCCCAGAAGCAGCCGGCGGCGAAAACGGCCTGCGATATGCTCATTTTTTTCTCCCGTTTGATTTGTTTTTTTTCAAATATAAGTACGAACCGAAGGTTTTTCAATCAGGCAACGTTTTTTCTTCGCGGTCAGCGCCGGAGAGCAGCCAAAACCATCGGCGCGGCATTTTGCGTCGTCGGTTCCTTTTCGTCAATCCATGAAGCGCCGTCGGAATCAAGGTCGGAAATGTCCCGGTCGGGAACGCCGTCGACGGTGCAGTCGAATAAAATGCCGGTGTGGAACAGCCCGCCGGGGCGGCCGTCGTCTTCGATAAAACCGCGGAAAAAGACATTTTCTTCCCGCCGTTCGCCAACACTTTGCAAACGGCAGCCGGTTTCTTCCTCCAGTTCGCGGGCAAGCGTCCGTTCTTCGCTTTCGCCTTTTTCCGGCGAACCGCCGGGCAGGTCGAAAAGGCCGGTGTAAGGTCCCCGTTTTTTGCGGATCAGCAGAATCTTTCCTTCCCGGCGGATAACGCCGTAGATGCCGCGGTGAATGCGGGTGACGGAAAAGGCGTCGCGTTCCCGTTCAACGGCTTCCGCCGCCAGGGCGCTTTCGTCGCGGATCCAGCGAGGCAGGCCGGCATCGGCCGTGCGGCTGAAAGGAAACCATTGCCAGCTTCCGTGCTCGGCGGAAAGTCTGACCGTGCCGGAGAGGTATTCGGCAAGAAAAGTGACGCCGTAAAGCATTTCCCCCGCCCGGGGAGAAAAACTCCAGGTTCTGAGCGGGCGTTTGATTCGTACCGTTAATCCGGTTTCTTCAAATATCTCTCTTGTCAGCGCCTGCGTGTGGCTTTCGCCTGTTTCGACGCCGCCGCCGGGCAGGTCATATATTCCTTCTTCGCCGTTTTGCCGCCGTTCAAGCAGCAGAAAACAACCGTTGCAAACAATGACGGCCTTGACGGCCACGCGCGTTTTGTTCATTTCTTTTTTCCTTTCCCGGCAACCATTATAACGGCAGGAAGACAAAAAGGCAAACCGTTTTCCGAAGCATAATTCCCGGGCCGGCCGGGGCTGTAACAAAAAAACACCGCCGTTTTCAAACGGCGGTGTCGGCGGGAACTGTCGTTTCCTTATTTGATTTCTTCAATCAGCAGTTCGCTCGGAGCAGTGGTCTGAGTGTTTTCAATGGTGTAGGACACTTTCCGGGTCGCCGGTTTGGTCGTGGTGGTGACCACGGTTTTTACCTGCGGCTGGGTGGTGACTACGGTTTTTACTTCCGGCTGAGAAGTAACGACCGTTTTGACTTCCGGCTGAGCGACAACCTGAGTGTTGGAAATGATTTTTTGATTGATGACAGGTTCTTTTTCATAGCTGACGGTCGATGTGGTTTTCGGTTCGTAAACCGTGGTGTAAGTGGTTTTCTTATAGATGACTTCAACCGGTTCGCGGGTCTGTCTGACAACCGGTGCGCAACCGTTGCAGCCGTTGGTGCTGACAACGACGGGAGCCGGGACGGGCGCGGGAGCCGGGGCCTGAATGTTAACGGTGGTTACGGGAACCGGAGCGGGAGCCGGCATCGGCGCCGGACGCGGGGCAACATAGGCCGGACGCTGGGCTACCAGCGTAATGCGGCGCGGCTCGGGTCTTGCTTCCCGGTAGACGTATACTTTTTCGGGCGCTTTGGCCTTTTCTTCTTTGGCCGGGCAGTCTTTGCGGGAATAGAAGTGGTCGTTGCAGTCCTGATCGTACTTTTTGTAGATGGATCCTTCGGCGCAGGCGCCAAGCAGGAAAAGGAGGGAGAATACAAATAACTTTTTCATGACTTTTCTCTTTCGTTGATTGATAGTTGCAATATAGCGGATTAGCAAAAAAATTAAATATACTATAATCTTTTTTTCTAATTTGTCAATTTCTGTTTAAAAAAATCTGCTTTTTATATAATCACGTAAATCTTAATTTAAACCTTATGTGATATGGCGGAAAGAAATTATTTTGACATTTTTGCCAATGTCATCTACGATTGAAAAAAAAATTTATTTGTTGACCGGGGGAAAACTTATGAATATCCGTAAAGTGTTGTGTTTGCTGACGATGCTGGCCTGCGCGGCGGAAAACTGTTTGGCGGCGGAAGGCGACAATCTGGCGGCGTCAATTTACAATCACGCGCATTTTCGCAACCGAGAGGCGCTGGCGCGGCTGAAGAGAAACGGCTATTCCCTGGACGCAACGGATTCACGCGGCAATACGGCGCTTTGCACCGCCATTATGCGCAAAGACGAAAATGCTTATAAACTGCTGCGGCAGATGGGAGCGAACACCGCCCATCCCTGCGTTAAGAGACTGGAAGCCGCAGTGCGGCCGGTTAAAAACGACAAGTTCGTATGGAACGTGGGGCCGACGACCTATCTCGGCGCCGCCGCCCTGATCGGGGGTACCGTGGCCATTGCCGCCGGCGGCAGCAGCGGCGGATCAAAATCGGACGGCGCGGCGGGGACTGGTGACGAACCCGGCGGCAGCGACAATCCGGGCGGCGGCGAAGGGGAAGTCGTGAATGAAGTCGATCCTTCGTATTTCCAGACCGACGAATACAAACAGGGCAATTTCCTGTCGCAGATCGGCGCGGCGGAAGCTTATGCGCGTTTTTACGGAGAAACGGAAAGCGGCGATCTGGCCTCGCAGCTGGAACGAGTGGCCGTCGGCGTGGTTGACAGCGGCGTTTACGGTGCTCACGCGGAGTTTGGCGCCACCGACGTCAGCGGCGTCAATTACGACTACGGTCCCTGTTCCAAAAGCGGAAACTCTACCAACTGCTGGCAGTGGGCGGCTGAATATACGGTCGGCGGACAGAGTTATCAAAACGTTACTTATCTGAAACTTGATGATGGCCGCGTTTATATTACCCGCGTAGGCAAAACGGGAAGCAAAGAAGAGTATGACGAGTGGGCGTCGTCTTATGATGACGGTTATGACTGGAATGTAGAAAAAGACAGTGCGACCGGTTTTTATCCGAACAAGTCGGATGATGCCGCGCACGGCACCCATGTGGCCGGCATTATCGCTGCCGACAGAAACGGCGCCGGCATGCACGGCGTGGCTTTTGAAAATGCCGAGATTATCGCCGCCCGGTGGGATCTGATGTCGCCGATTTCGGCGCCGGTAAAAGACGTGATCGACATGGGCGCGAAAGTGGTCAATTTCAGTCTGGGCGTAGATTCGACGGCTGATATAAACGCTTCCACCATTGATCGTTATGCGGATCAGTTGGACGATTATCTGGACAGCGTGCGCTATCAGATTGAAAACAACGTTGTTTTCGTTTTTTCCGCCGGCAATGAAAGTCAGGCGCAGCCGGGCGTTACAAACGGGATTCCGCTGCTCGACGAGTTTAAGGAAAGTCTGGACGGTTTGTTCGTGACGGTAGTCGCTTTGGACAAGGACAACAAGCTGGCCGATTATTCCAACGCCTGCGGAGTTGCGCAGAACTATTGTATTGCCGCGCCGGGAAACGATGTCTGGTCGCCCATTAACCAGGATGATATGATCGGGCAGATGAGCGGCACCTCAATGGCGGCGCCGGTGGTTACCGGCAGCATTGCCTTCCTGATGGGCGCTTATCCTTACATGACGCCGCAGGAAGTGGTCAGTCTGGTGTTTGAAACCGCCGACGATCTGGGGGACGCCGGCGTGGACGCCGTTTACGGACACGGTCTGATCAATCTGAACAATGCGACCCAGCCGCAGGGCGAACTGATGATCGCTACCGGCTCGAACGTGAAAGGGGAAAGCATTGCGGCCCGTTCGACGACAATGTCGGTGCCGGCCGTTTTCAAGAGCGCGCTGGCGGCAAAGATGCCGCGTTCCGTTACCGCGTTTGACAAGTACAAACGCCCTTATGCAATGCCGATTTCTTCTTTTGTAAAAATGACCCACAGCGGAGAGCGCAATTTTAAAAACGATTTGTATGCCTTTTCCCGTTATCAGCCGAAGCGGAGGATAGCGGCCGGCGGCAATCTGGCCTTCTCCTATGCGCCGGCGGCTTTGGCCGATTCTCCGAGCGGACTCGGCACCGTGGAAGCCGAATATGCCGGGGGGGGGTATGTGGCCGGCTTCTATTATACGGAAAATACGCTTTATAATCATGACGCTTATTTTGAAAAGGCGCTGGCCAATCCGTTTATGGCGATGAATTCGGCTTACGGCGTGTACAGCCGTTACCGGCCGTCTTCGGACTGGAAGGTGACGATGGGCTTTGCTACCGGCGAAAACGGTCTTTACGACGGCAGCCGGGACGACAACGATCGCGATTTTGACAACCGGGTTTACGGTTTTGATTCCGCAGCCGCTTACAGCCTGACGGACAATCTGACGGTGACGGCGATGAGCGGTGTTTTGTACGAAGACGGCGCAATGCTCGGTTTAAACGGCACCGGCGGTTTTGACGTCGGCGATTCCAGTACCTATTATGCCGGGCTTTCGGTCAGCTGGTCGCCGCTGAAGAACCTGTTTTTAAGCGGTGCTTATTATCAGGGCTGGACCGATGCCGGCGGGCTTGCCTCCAACCTGATGCAGACCAGTCGTCTGGTCAGCGACAGTTTTGCTCTGGACGGCCATTACCGCTATAACAAAACCGACGTTGTCGGCTTGCAGATTTCTTCGCCGCTCAGAATATACAAAGGCACGGCCGCCTTTGACCTGCCGGTCGGGCGCGACAATTATTCCGACGAAGTTTACCGCGAGCGCTTCAATGCCGGTTTGAAGCCGGATGCCCGGGAATACAAGTTTTCGTTTTATCATGACCGGGAGATTAACGAGGACATGAATTTTAAGGCGCAGTTTGACATGCGGCTCAATCCCGATCATCAGAAAGATGCCGAGACCGATTATCGGGTGATGTTCGGTTTCAACTGGACTTTCAACTGATTTTGCAAAGGAGCGGTTTTGAACCGCTCCTTTTTCGGTTATGCTTTTTGCGGAAAGGTCCCGAACTTATTCGGGGCCGAACGTAAAGCCGTCGGAACAATGCCGCCTCATGCCTCATACCGCAGGCTTTGCGGCCGATACGGAATTCTTTGCCGGGGTATCTTTATTTGCCGGGAAAAAGCGCCTGGCGTACCCGGCGGATGCGGTATTCCCGATAGAGCTGTCCGAAACGTTCGTCTTTGGGCAGATTTTCCCAGCCGGGCATATCGGCCGCGCGGACGGTTTGCAGAATTTTCACTGCCTGCCGGAGGCGGTCGGCGTTTTGTTCAAAACGTGCGTCTTCTTCGGCGGAAATAGGACGTTTGCAGCCATGCATGTCGGCGCGGCAGACAGCGATGTAGTTTTCAAAGTCTTTTTCCCCGGAACGGATGAGATCTTCGCAAAAGTCGACCAGCGTGCCGATCCTCATTTCCGGAATTTTGCAAAACTTCATATGGTAACGGCAGGCAGTGAGGGCAAAATCGCGGTAATGGTTGGGGATTTTCAGCCGGCGGCAGATCGTGCGGATAATTTCCAGACCGTTTTGTTCGTGATTATGATGAGAGGGGAGAATTTCCGCCGGGGTAACGGTTTTGCCGATGTCGTGCAGGAGAATGCCGAAGCGGACGAGGGCATTGCCGCCGGCAGCCTGTTCTAACGCCGACAGAGTGTGGTCGCCGCTGTTGCCTTCGAGGTGATAGTCGGTGCGCTCGGGCGTATTCCACAACCGGTTGACTTCCGGCAGGACGGCTTCAAGCGCTCCGCAGGCGCGGGCAGTCTGTACAAAACGGGGAAAATCGGGAAAGCGCAGGGCTTTTTCCAGTTCTTTCCATATCCGTTCGGCGGAAAGGTGGGCAAGCTGTCCTTCCGCCGTCATCCGGGTAACCAGTTCAAGCGTTTCCGGCGCCGGAGTAAAATTGAGCTGGGCGGCAAACCGGCAAAGGCGGAGAACCCTTAAGGGGTCTTCCTGAAAATGTTCGGCGTTGATGTGTCTTAAAACGCGGTTTTCAATGTCTTTCCGCCCGTTGAAAGGGTCAAAGTATTCTCCCGTTTGCGGGTCAAAGGCGATGGCGTTGCAGGTGAAGTCTCTCCGTTCAAGGTCTTCTTCCAAAGTAACCGAGGGGTCGAAAATAAAGCTGAAATCGGCATGGCCGCAGCCGGTTTTAATCTCTTTGCGGGCAAGCGCGTATTCTTCTTTGCTTTCGGGGTGGAGAAACACCGGAAAGTCTTTGCCGACGCGGACAAAGCCGCGGGCAAGCATTTCTTCGGGCGAGGCGCCGGTGACGACATAGTCGTAGTCCTGCGGCTGCCGGCCGCGCAGCCTGTCGCGTACGCTGCCGCCGACCTGATAGATTTTCATGCCTTTTCTCCCAACAGCAGTTTTTGCAGATAAGCGTTTAAACAACATTCTTTTTCTTCCCCGGCGTTTTGTGCGCGGGCGTCGGTTTCGGTAAGCGAAAGGAGTTTGCCGAGTGTTTCGTCAAGCAGCGGCTGCCGGCCGAGGTCTTCTGTTTCTCTGCCGTATTTTTTGCTTTCGATCAAACGGGAAAGGGCGGCATACGTTTCTTCGCCGAGCGTCTGCCGGCAGGTTTCCAGCGTGTGGGTGAAATCGGTTTCCGGCAGGCGGCGGAATGCGGCGATGCAAAAAGCGTTGAGCAGGCCGCGGAAAGCGTAGAGGTATTTTTTACCGGTGAAGGTTTGGCGTTTTTCCATTTCCCGAAGATCGTCGGCGGCCATGGAACGGTAATGGCGGATCAGAGTGCCGTCGTCAAAACTTTTTTCGGCAAAAGCGCGCAGTTCCGGCGGCACCGGTCCGAGGTAGACGACGTTTGAGATCAGCCATTCAATGGTCGAAGGGTTGGATTTTGCCAAAAGACGCAGGAATTTGAAAATGTCAAATCCGCAAAGGTCGTACAAGGCGTCGTGCGCGGTACAGGGGGCAAGCTTTTGGTCAAACGCCGCATTGATGACGTCGTCCGGCCGGGCCAGGCTGACATAGTCTTTCAGCGGGCGGCAATAGACAAAGCGGACGTCGTAGTCGCTGTCGGCGCTTTCGATCCGCCAGGCGCGGCTGCCGCTTTCAACGGCAAAAAGAATTTTTATCTGCCGTCGTTCTTCCAGATCGTGCAGAAGGCTGCGGACGGTTTGCGCTGCCGGTTCAGACATGTTTTTTGGCCTCCCTGACCATGTGTTTCCAGTTTTTGGGTTTGATGACTTTGACATGCGGTCCCCAGCCGTAAAGGCAGCGGTCCAGTTCCAACACGCCGCCCGCCCTGAAACTGACGGTCAGGCTGCCGTTGGGGTTTTCGCGGACCTGCTGGCGGGGGTGAAAAATGTAGTTTTTGGCGGCGGCGGCCGAGCGGGCGTCAAAAAGCCATTCGTTTTCAAATGCCGGTTCGCGGAACAGTCCGAAATTTTCACAGCAATGGTTTTCCAGGCAAAAGTCACCGTTGCGGATAAAATAGCTGTCGGTTTCTTTTATGTCAATGATGTCGCTCAGACAGACGTAGAGAAACTCCCGTTTTTTTTCCGAATAAGCGATAAGGTGATGTTTGGGGCCGTAAATGAAGGCGTACGGACATAACGTCTGCCATTTTCTGAGAGTGTTCGTTTCTGCCCAGCACAGACGGATTTTGCGGCAGGCGGTAACGGCATGTCGGAGCAGCGCCAGATGGCGCGGATTGATCTCGATTTTTTGCACCGGCCGGAAGAGGTAGCCTTCGGAAGCCTGCATGATTTCGGTGTCGGTTTCTATCCGGCAGCAGACTTCCGGCCGCATCATGGCCTTGAGTTTGGTCAGCAGGCCGGCCAGCGTGCGCGACTGTTCGCAAAGCTGAACGTGTTTTAACAGCCGCAGGGCGTTTTGCAGGGTGGATATTTCTTCGGCCGAGAAACTGATATAGTTTTTGAGCGCCCCGTACGGCAGGTGCCAGCGTTTGACGCCGTGCTCGCCGATGGTTTCGGTCAACTGGGGAAACCTTTCGCGGATAAAATTGCGCATTCTTTCCGCCGTGCGGCGAGAAACGTCAAACTGCTGCATGACGTCGGCGATGGAAATTCCTTCGGCGCTTGACTGCATACGGATGGCAAGGTCAAATATGTTATGCATTTTTTCGTATGCCATCGGGTAGAAATCCTTTGCCGTTTCAGGGAATCAGTTTTTCGTCCAGGCTGCAGGCCGCAGCTTTTCCCGAAGCCAGCGCTTCGACAATGGTGGAGCCGCCGTGTTTGCAGTCGCCGGCGTAGATGACGCGGTCGGTGTCCGGCTGACGGGGAGCGGTGCTGCCGATGGCTTTGATGACCAGGGAAAAGCCGGGCCGGGCGATGGTGGTGTCGGGAATTTCTTCCAGTTTGCCGCGATTAAAACGGTTTTTGGCGGTATATAAGGTGAGGTAATCTCCGTCGGCGCCGATTTTTTTGATTTTGGTCATGGTGGTCAGGTCCACGCCGGCATCAAGCAGCGATTTTCTTTCCTCACCGGTGACCCGCATGTCGGAAACCCGGCGGCGGACAAACATTTCGACATTTTCGGCGCCGTTGTTGACGGCTGTCAGTGCGCAGTCGGTTGCGACGGCACCGCCGCCGATGACGGCAATGTTGCCTCTTGCCGCATAGTGCTCAGGGTGACGCAGATAGTCAAGATAGGAAACGGCATGTTCCTCGCCGTCAATGCCGAGGTTGATGCCTTCGGGTTCGCCGGTGGCGACGATAACACCGTCAAAATCCTGCTCCAGAAGCGCGGCAGGGTTGTTGACGGGAGTGTTCAGCCGCAGTTCGATCATGTCGGGATCGTCAATGAAGCTCCAGTCTTTGGCGATAACTTCAAACGGCAGCCGTTTGTCGGGGATGAGATTGAGGGCGCCGCCGATTTTTTCAAAGCTTTCAAACAAGGTAATGCGGTAACCGAGCCGTGAAAGTTCCGCCGTTGCGGCAATGCCCGCCGGCCCGGCGCCGATGACGGCGACTTTTTTGCCGTTGGCCGGCAGTTTGGGATGGGCGGCGGTTTCCGCGGTACGGTATTTTTCCAAAATGGTGGCCTGAACCCGCGGAATGTTGATCGGAAAGTCGATGCCGGCGCGGGTACAGGCCTGCATGCAGAACTTGTCGGGGCAGATCAGGCCGCAGGTCTGTCCCATCGGGTTGTTGCGGGTAATGGTTTCGACCGCGCCGGCAAAATCGTTTGCCTTTGCTTTGGCGATAAACTCCTGCGGATTGCAGTTGACGGGGCAGGCGTTCATGCAGGGTTTGCTTTTGCAGCCCAAACAGCGTCCCAGTTCGGAAATCAGCTGGGCGCGTGTCAGGTACAGTTTTTTGTCAGTCATTTTAACTTATCCGAAATTAATTGCTGTTTATAATTTACGCCATCAGAGAAGGGAGAAGTCAAGTTTTTTCTGGCGGAGGTTGAAAATGTTGAAAAAAATATTGCGGGCGGCGGCCGCAGGAGCGGCGTTCGTCGTCGTTTACCTGGTCTGCCTGTATGCGGTGCAGGATTATCTCATCTTTTATCCGGACAGGTTTTATGCCGGTCCGAGCAGCGCCGGCGCACCGGCGTTTGAAGAACGGCCGCTGGTGACGGCCGACGGGCACCTGATTATGGCCTGGTATGCAAAAGGCGATGCCGACAAACCGGCAATTTTGTTTTTCCACGGCAATGCCGGACAATTGGCAACTTTTGCGCCGCACCTGAAAGCGTATATTGATGCCGGGTATCCGGTGTTTATGCCCGAATATCGCGGTTTCGGCTTAAGCGGCGGCAGGCTTTCGGAAGAAACGATGTATGCCGACGCCGTCGTTGCCTTCAATTATCTGAAAGACAGACTCGGGCATGACAAAATCGTCGTTTTCGGTTATTCGATGGGGACTGCGGCGGCCTCGGCGGCGGCTGGCATGTGCTCCGCCGACGCGCTGATCCTGGCCGCGCCGTTTTATTCCCTGGAACGCGAGGTCGGCGACAAGCCGGTTCCCCTGGCTCGGCTGGTATTGAAAAACCGTTTGCAATCAAACCGGTTTATTGCCGCTTATCCGGGGCCGCTGCTGGTTGTTCACGGCAGTGAAGACAAGCTGATTCTGCCTTACCACGGCCGGGAACTTTTTGAGTTGTCGCCGGCTGCGGACAAGGAATTCTTTTTGGCGGAGGGGGTTGATCACAACCGTTTGTTTTTTGACGATGGCAACCATCGGACGATGCTCGACTGGCTGAACCGGCGTTTTGGCGCCGGCCGCTGACGGCGGTGCCGACAAGTGTCCGCCGGCTGCCGCAGGCTTGATTTTAGCCCCTTAAATACGCGGCTTGAAAGCTTCGTAATCCTTGCCGAGCCGGAATGTCCGCATCTGTCCGCTTGCGCCGACGTTTGAACCATAAAAAAAACTCCCCGGGCAGGGGAGTTTTTTTTATAGGTTTGCAATTTAGAAAACGTAGCGGACGCCGCCGTAGATTTCCTGGTTGTGGACTTTGCCGTCGCCGATTTTGCCCATATCGTAGTAACGGTAACCGACGTCGATGTTCAGGCGGTTGGTCATCTTTGCGGAGATACCGCCGCCCAATACCCAGGTGAAATTGTGTTTCTTGTAACTGTCGCGGCCGTCGTCGTACGAGAACTTGTATTCGAGGTTGGTTACGCCGATACCGGCCTGCAGATAGGGCGTAAACCAGGTATACGGAGAGAAGTCGTAATAGACGTTGAACATATAGGAATCGTATTCAAACGTGCCGGTGCTGGTGGAAACGATCGGATCGCGTCCTTCCATCGGAATGACGAGCGTTTCGGAATCTTCGCTCTTGTCACGCCAGATATATTCGACTTCGGCGCGGAAGTACTGATAACGGTAACCGATGGCGCCGGAAAGCATGAACAGGTTGTCGTCGATGTCCAGACGGTCACCCGAGGTGTGTCTGTCGCCGATGTCAGGTTCGGCAACGCCGCCGCGCAAACCGAGGTAAATACCGTCGCATTCGGCCATGGCGTCTGCGGCCGCGACCATCCCCAAAACTACTGCCGATGCTCCGGCCAACATTTTTTTCAACATTCTAAAGATTCCTCTCGTTAAAGCAAAATGAAAATTCTGGACAAAGAGTACATTAATTTTTTAATTGAATCAAGTTTTTTGTGCGGCGGCGGCAGAATTTGTCGTGAGCGGCCGGATTTGTCCGGAGTCCGTTTTCCGCCGCCGGTATAATTTAAGCAGTCCGCTTGCTTTTTCAACGGTTTTGTGTTAGTCGTAACGATTATGACGAAAGAAAAAACGGCAAATGAGGAAAAAAGAACGGCTTCGGGGCTGAATACGCTGGCTTCCGAAACGATGCCGCTTTTGCGCCGAATCCTCGGCCGAAAGGGCATGATGGCGGCCGACGTGCTGGCTTTTTGGGAACAGATTGCGGGGGAGGAACTGGCCGCTTTCACTTTTCCGGAAAAAATCGGTTTTCGCGGCAAGGAACGGCAGAACGGCGTTTTGCAGGTGGCGGCGGTCAACGGCGCTTTTGCTCTGGAACTGCAGCACCGGGAAAAGTTTGTGCTGGAAAAGGTTAACGCCTTTTTCGGCTACAAGGCGGTTTCCGAACTCCGAATCCGTCAGAGTGGCGGGGTTTCCTTTCGCCGGGGGCGGCAAATTAATCAACCGGAATTTAAGAAAATACTTGTAAGCGGCGAGGAACAAAATTATATTGAACAACTGACCGGGGGACTGAACGACGGCGATCTCAAAGACAGCCTGATCCGTCTGGGAAAGTGTGTATTATCGCAAAACCGCAAATAAACAGGAGTAGCAATGACTTTTGAAAATATCATAAAGAGGGTGAGCCAGGTGTTGGCCGCGGCGTTTATGTTCTTGATGGCCGACGGTTTCTATCTGTCGCAGAAGGGATTTAACTGGGTGGACGGCAGTCTGGTGCTGGTCAAACCGGCGGAAGCGTCGGTGCCGGCGGCCGTCGGCGGCGTGGTGCCCAGCCGTTTTGAAATGAATGCCGCGCATGTGCTCGGCAGCGCGGACGCGCCGGTGACGATTTACGAGTTTTCGTCGCTCGGCTGTTCCCATTGCGCCGATTTTCATCTGAACATGCTGCCCGAGCTGAGGAAGGATTATATCGACAGCGGCAAGGTCAAGCTGGTGTTTGCCGATTTTCCGATCGACGCCAAGTCGATGAAAGGGGCGATGTTGGCCCGTTGCATGCCTGCCGACAAATATTTTGATTTTTTGAGCCTGCTGTTTAAAAAACAGCTGACCTGGGGGCTTTCCTTTAAAACCGAAAAGCTGCTGACCAGTTATGCCGAACTGGAGGGACTTTCCGCCGAAAAGGCGAAAGCCTGCATGGAAGACGATGACGCGGCCAAGGAAATCATGTCGGTACGTCAGGACGCGATGGAAAAGCTGCAAATTCAGGGAACGCCGTCCTTCCTGATCAGGAGTGACCTCGGCGAAGAAGTTTTGCCCGGGGTTCCCGATTATGAAAAACTGAAAGAAGTGCTGAATAAATATCTCGGCGTTAACAAGTAAGTAACCTTTAGGGAATATGCTGGCCGATGAAAAAAATTCCTGAAGACATCAGGGAACTGGAGGAAAAAATCGCCCGCCAGCGGGAAAAGGAAAACCGTTTGCGGGAGCCGGCCGGAGCTTCGGAATATGCCGGAGCGGCGGGTGTCGGCCTCAGGATTGCGGCGGAATTTCTGTCGGCGGTTCTGGTCGGCGGCGCGGTCGGTTACGTGATTGACCGCATGGCAGGCAGCCGTCCGTTTTTTCTGACAGCGTTTCTGTTTTTGGGCGGTGCGGCCGGCATTTTGAACGTTTACCGTCTGGCCAAAGCGGAAGACGAACGGAAAGCGAATAAGGAGTAGGTTAAGTTGTCAAATCCGTTGGAACAGTTTGTTATTAAGCCGATTATTCCGCTTAAGGCCGGCGACGTCGACATTTCTTTTACCAACTCCTCGCTGTTTATGCTGCTGGCGGTGGCGGTGGCGGCGCTTTTGTTTTCGCTTTGTCTGCGGCGGCGCACCATCGTTCCCGGACTGGCGCAGTCGCTGCCCGAATGCGCTTACGGTTTTATCGCCAATCTGATGAAGGAAAATATCGGTCCCGAGGGGCTGAAATATTTCAGTTTCATCTTTTCGGTCTTTTTGTTTGTCGCCTTCGGCAACATTTTGGGACTGTTTCCTTATGCCTTTACTTTTACTTCGCATGCAACGGCGGTGGGCACGCTGTCGATCGCGGCGCTGCTGTTTAACGTTGCGGTCGGCATCCGCAAGCGGAAATGGGGGTATTTGCGCACGTTTATGCCCAGAGGCATTCCGCTGGTGCTGGCGCCGCTGGTCGTGCCGATAGAGGCCATTTCCCTGCTTTCCAAACCCTTCAGCCTGACGGTGCGACTGGTGGCCAACATGACGGTGGGGCACATCATGCTCAAGATCATTGCCGGTTTTATCGTCAGTCTGGGCGTGTTCGGTGCGGTGCCGATGCTGTTCAGCGCCTGTATCGTCGTTTTCGAACTGTTCATTGCCGCCCTTCAGGCTTTCATTTATACGGTGCTGAGCTGCATCTATCTGGGGGACGCCTTGCGCAGCCACTAGCGGAAAAGATTATTTTGTAGGATATGTTCAATGTTAAAATCTGAAAGGAAAATTAAATGGAACCTTTAGCTTATATCGGCGCTTCTATCTGCGCCTTGTCAATGACGGTTGCCGCCTGGGGCGTGGCTAAACTGTGGATGACGATCATTACCACCGTCGGCCGCAATCCGCAGGTGAAAAAAGACGTTGATATCTATGGCTGGGCCGGTTTTGCCGCGATTGAAGCGATTGCGCTGTATGCACTGGTTATTGCCCTGATCATGCTGACGGGCGGCGAATAATTTTTGGGTGCCGGCGGGACAAACATGGGGAGAAGGCCTTTTTCCCCGTTGTTCCGCCGGATGCGGACGGCAACTTATCGGTAAGGAAGAGGCGTTATGCCACAGCTTGATTTTTCCACATTTCCTTCGCAGGCTTTCTGGCTGGTCGTCAGCTTTGCGCTGATGTGGCTGGTTATGGCCAAAATGATCGTGCCGAAGATTACCGATATTCTGAATCAGCGGCAGCGTAAGATCGACGATTATCTGACGGCGGCCGGCGAGTTTAAGCAGACGGCGGAAGAGGCGTTGGAAAAATACGAGCGGGTTTTGCGCGAGGCGAATGCCGAAGCGGCGGAGAATCTGCGAAAGGCCGGCGAAGAGCTGGAAAAGAAAATTGCCGCGCGGGAAGCCGAAAAAAGCCGCCGGCTGGCGGAAGCGACGGCGGAAAACGAACGTCGGACGGAAGAAAACCGGCGGCAGACGATGGAGCAGATCGAAAACATTGCGGCAGAGTTGGCGGTGCGGATTGCCGGCCGGCTGGAACTGGACGGTTTGGTTTCGGCCGAAGACGTGGCCAAAACGGCCGGAAGGAGGCGGGAGCATGAATGAACAGGCGGCAAATTCCGGCAGCCGGGAGCTGCTTGACGCAACCCAGCAGGCGGTGGTCGGTGCGGCCGGCAACGTGGAAACGATTATACAGGATACGGCGGAAGAGCTGCACGGGAACGGGGAAGCCTTTTACCTGACGGCCGAATTCTGGGTCGGCATGACTTTCGTGCTGGTGGTTGCGGTTTTGTTCGTGCCGTTGAAAAAGGCGCTGCTGGCTTATCTCGGCAAATATGCGGAGAAAGAGGCCGGGCGCATCAGCGAGGCCGAAAATCTGAAAACGGAAGCGCGCAAACTGCTGGCTGCCTATGAACAGAAGCTTGAAAATCTTGAGGATGAAAAAGCGGGGATTCTCGAAAAGGCCAAAAAAGAGGCCGGCGTTTTGAAAAAAAGGGCGCTGGCGGAACTGGATCGGAAAATGCAGGCGCAGGAGAAAAGCGTCAACGAGAGAATCAGGGGCGAGCAAAGCCGTGCCGAAAGCGAATTGACTTCGCTGGTGACCGAGCGGACGATTGAGCTGCTGAAAGACACGCTGGCGGCAAAATTTGACGATGGCGCCCGCGCAAAGCTGATTGACGAATCGATAAAAAGAATAGAATCCTTGTAACCGGAAGTTTTTTATGCGGGAGGCACGAACAATGTTCGTGCCTTTTTTGTATCCTGAAAACCCAGCGCCCGATGCGTGGTTGAGGAGAACTTATGTTTTTTTCATTTCGTTCTTTGTCCGTTTTTCGTTTTCTTTTCTTCCTTTCCCTTTTTTCCGCTTTTTCGTTTCCTGTTTTCTTTTTCTCTCTTTTCCTTTTTCCTCTTTTTTTCCTTTTTCCCGTTTTTCTTTTCTCCCTTTTTTCTTTTTTCTTTTTTCTTCTTTCTTCTTTTTCGTTTCCTGTTTCCCTTGTTTCCTTCGTATTTTTACGCCTTGTCCTTTATGTATAAAAACTCCTTTGCCATTGTAAGAAAGACGGTCTGATTACGGTTTCAGATATAAGCAAAGAAGTTTTTTTATGAATACATATACAACCGCATATACGACGTGGAATTGTAAGTATCATGTTGTCTTCGTAACGAAGTATCGCGGAAAGGGAGGGAGAGCGGATGTTCAGAAACAGGTCAGATTTTAAGAGTTATGTAAGTGGAAAGGTTAAGTATTTTAGAAGCCGAAGTTTGTCCGGATCCTATTCATATGTTATCGGAGATACCGCTCAGATATTCCGCAGGCTTGATTAAGGGATGACTCGAAGACAGGGGCTGTTTGTCGATATGCAAACGACAGGGAAATGCGAAGTTTTGATATTGAAACCGGGAATTTTGGTGTAAAGGGTATTATGTAGATATTACGGGGAAGAACGTTCAAAAGATAACTGAATATGTCCGGAATCAACTAAAAGAAGATGCGGAGCAAAGTCGGTGTTGACAATGGATTTAGACCTGTTTACGGGTGGCACTTAAAATAGTTGCTTTATCAGGCCGTTTTGTACCCTTTAGGCGTTTGGCGGTACCGTGAGGGAGGATATCCGCATACGAATAACCCCGGTTTTGCGTGAGGGTTCCTTTTTGCGATCGGAAATTCCCGGCCGGCGCCGGGACGTTTTGAACAGTGTTTTTGGGGAGGAGAAGGCTGGCAAAAGACGGTGGCCTGTGTCGAAAGAAAAAATCGGCGGAAGAGGGCATAGGTATAAACGCGGAAACGGAAAAAACGGCAAGAGCGGGAGATACGGCGAACGACGGAATGTGCTCATGGAAAACTCCTTTATAAAAACAGTTTATGTCAAATTGCGAATGATAAGATGTTGTAAAGGGAATATTTTGTGGTTTAGCCTCCTTTCCGGTTTGTTTCTTTGTTTTCCTCCGGTTTCGGAATTTTGATTTCGTAGACTTTGGAACCGGTGTTAATATAGATTTTTGACGGATTTTTCCGTTTGTCCAAGCTGATGGCGAAATTGTCGGCCATGGATTGAATGTCATCGTCCCTGATATCCCAGACCGTAAAGATGGAATCGGGGAAAAAATGTTTAAAAGCAGAAGCTTTATTTAAGTATTCTGTTCTAACTCCCGGTATTTCTCTTTCATAAACATTGCCGGTGAGGGAAAATCCGTCTTTAACGGGATCAAAGGAATGGAGTTTAAGAATTCTTATGCCTATTAATTTTTTTCCGTCGGAAAGGCGAACAATTTCTAAGGTAGCGATATAAACGTTTAATTTGCCATTTTCAAAAAGGATGACATCTTTATCATGGTTTCTGTAACTGCGAGAAAAATGACGATGAACGACGTCCATTTGAGAAAAATAGGTATAACGGTAAACGGGGGAGTTTTGCATTTGTTCTCGTCACATTTGGGGGGCCATACAGTGATGGCATCGGTGTTATCAACGGCGATTGTTCGTTTGTAGTTATCATATTTTCCAAGTTGTTCTTGACGATAATTGTCTTCATACACAATACATCCGTCTTTTTTGTAACAGTCTTTGATGCTGTCGAACTGAGGGACGGTTTTGTAGGAAACGTTTTGGTAAGTGTCGGGAAAATAAAAGTCTTTGCTGTAACAATCTCCGTTGCAGGATGTTTGATTTTGTAAAATTTATTTCTGCAAATAATGGTTGTATCTTTTCATCTTTTGTGACGTTTGACAAGTATCTTTTGTCTGTGTACGGCATGTAAAAACATATGCCCCTGTGTGGCAAAGGGGCATTGCATAAAAATCCGTGCAAAGGAATTTTTTAATGTCGGTTAAATTGTTTGAGCAAAACCAAGATGACGCAGGCCGGCGAGAATCGAGTGGACGTCGTAGAATGCGTTGTGTTCGTCCAACCCGAGCGCACGGATTTCGTCTTCAAGTCCGAGCAGTTTGGCAATTTGCCCGGAAGACTGTTTTTCGACGAATATGCCGTTTTTGCGGTAAGCCTGTTTGAACCAGCCGGCGATGTTGCGGCAGTCGAGCGGAGAATCGTCTTTAATGCCGAACATGTCCAGGTTGTAGCCGATGACTTTGCCGTCGGCAATGCGGTCGTCGTCGGGCTGCCAGGCGTGAGAATAGCAGGGCAGTCCGCCGGCAAATCGTTTGAAACGGGCATAGGCTTCGGGAAAGGGGATGCCTTCTTGCGCCAGCAGTTCGTCGGTGATGCCGGTCAGGTTGATAAAATAGTCGGTCAGTTTGGGCGCAAACCGCGGTTTAACGTAGAGGTTGAGTTTTTCCGCCACGCTTAAGTCGCGGGAATTGATTTTGAGCGCCGCGATCTGGACGATTTCGGCTTTTTTCTTTTCTTCCTCCGGGGCGTTGAGAAAACCCTGCCAGGAGGCGTATTCGGTGTCAAAAACGATAAATTGTTCAGTCATATTTTTTCTCCCTGAAAGGACTGGCGGCGTAGGTGCCGAGCATGTGCAGTTCGTCGGCGAAAAAGCGCAGTTCGTCAAAAGCGTTTTGAAAAGCGGAACGGGCGGGGTGGGATTCTATTTCCATGTAAAAACGGGTGGAAACGAACCTGCCGTCAACCTGATAGCTTTCCAGTTTGGTGAGGTTGATGCCGTTGGTGGCAAAGCCGCCGAGCGCTTTGTACAGCGCGGCGGGAATCGATTTGACCCGGAACACGCAGGAGGTGATGAAGCGGCCGCCGTCGTCTTCGGGAATTTGGCTTTTGCGGCTCATGACGAGAAAACGGGTGGTGTTGTTGCCGTCGTTTTCGATGTTGGATTTCAGTATTTCCAGCCCGTAGATTTCGGCCGCCAGTCTTGAGGCGATGGCCGCTTTGCTGGGGTCCTGAAAATTGATGATGTCCTGGCAGGACTTGGCGGTATCAATGCGGGCAATCGCGCTGATTTTGTGCTTTTTCAGAAATTCCGAACATTGAGCGAGCGCCTGCGGATGCGAAGAGGCGGAAACGATTTCTTCCGGTTTCGCGCCTTTTAACCCAAGCAGCTGATGCTCAACCCGCAGGAAGTATTCGCCGTTGATGAACAGACCGGTGCGCGGCAGCAGAAAATGAACGTCCGCCACCCGCCCGGCGTTGGAGTTTTCGACCGGAATGACGGCGATGTCGGCCAGGTTTTTCTGCACCATGTCCATTGCCTGTTCAAAGGTTTCGCACGGCAGGTAATCCTGCCCGGGATAAATATTCTGCGCGGCGATGTGCGAGTAGGCGCCGGCCACGCCCTGATAAACGATTTTGAGCATTAACAGTTCTCCGAAAATTTCCGCCAAGGCTAACATACGCCAAAGGTGCTGTCAAGCGCGCGCCGCCTTGCGCCGGCTGTTGATAAACGGATCGGGCGCAAAGATTTTGCTTGAAGAATCGCCGGAAGTGTTATAACTTCTTGAACTGAATTTGTTTAAAATCATATTTTGCATGAATTTTTTTGGGAAGTGTGATTTTTGTGTCAACCTTAATAGCTATAGGAGCTAAGAATTACCATGAGTAAATGGGTATATACATTTGGAAACGGCCAAGCCGAAGGCGATGCCTCCATGCGAAACCTCCTGGGCGGTAAGGGTGCCAACCTGGCGGAAATGAACGTCGTCGGTTTGCCCGTTCCTCCCGGATTTACAGTTACGACTGAAGTCTGCACCTACTACTATGCCAACAACAAAACCTATCCGGCCGACCTGAAAGACCAGGTTAAAGCCGCCGTTGCCGGCGTTGAAAAAATCATGGGCAAAAAATTTGCCGATGCCGAAAACCCGCTGTTGTTCTCGGTTCGTTCCGGCGCCCGCGTTTCCATGCCGGGCATGATGGACAC
>OIGD01000193.1_pt1 | contig 82959 bp, 74 predicted proteins | sample 1582211 | NCBI WGS metagenome assembly OIGD01 (sample SAMN04414078, study PRJEB24778) | human gut metagenome | material: faecal | host: Homo sapiens
TAACGAACCAGTTGCCGGAGACAGGGCGCATTATGCCTTGGCTTCGGCTTTTTGCATTTGCCGGAAGGAGGGTGGTTTGATATTGAAGTCATAACCACGACCGGCAAATCAATCTTTTCTGGTTAAACCTTCTATCTTCTCCGGCGTGTCCGCTGTCGGAGGAATAAAATAGCGGATAGAATTATTTTGGAGGGATGAAAATGAATAAAAAAATTCTAAGTCTTCTGCTTGCATTGTGCCTTGTGATGGCACTTGTCCCGATGACAGCGTTTGCAGAAGAGAACGAGCAAAGCAGCAAAACTTCAATCACAACAGTAGATGAGCTTTTGCAATTTGCAAAAGCTGTGGACAATGGCGAATATGACGATAAAACAGATTCGGTTGTATCTCTTGATGCAGATTTGGATTTAACAGGTGTTGCGTGGACACCAATTGGCAGCGTATTTGCTGCTGATGGAACTCTGTTGCATTACTTCAGCGGCAAATTTTACGGAAATGGGCATACGATTTCCAATTTAGATTTTTCCGAAAACTATGGAAAGACAGAGTATCCGTCTTTCGGATTTTTCAGTGAGGTTTACGGCGCTGAAATTTCCGGTTTGACAATTCAAGGCAAGCTGGATGTGTCCAATTCAGGGTATGTCTATTTTGGAACGGTAGCGGGCGTTGCAGCAGACAGCAAAATTTCTGACTGCGCTTCAGATGTGTCGTTCACGGATACAGACAAATATATTAACGGTACTGTGGCTTTGTGCGGATATGCGATAAATAGCACGATTGAATACTGCCAAAACAAGGGGGATTTTTCAATAACGCAGGATGTCACCTCTTTTCAGATGGGCGGTATCGTAGGTCTTGCTCAAAACAGTACCGTACAGTATTGTGCTAATACAGGCGATATGACCTCTTGGACACCTTGTACCGGCGGAATAGTTGGGCAGTTGTTTCAAAACTCAAAGATTATCAATTGTTATTCCACCGGGAAAATGGTTCCTCTTGGCAATGGAACTACGGATTTCGGCGGCATTGCAGGGATAGTTGGTGCAGGTACAGAAATCAGACATTGTTATTTCGCTGGTGAAATGGATTTATCTCAATATACTGCCATTACACCTTATAAGCGCTTAGGCGGTATTGCAGGCGGTGCTTCTTCTGATACCCCTGTTTTTGAAAACAATTATTTCATGGAAACTGAAAATGTCCCGGCTTGCTTTAAGTATCAGGATGCTGGAACAGAAAAGACCCTTGACTTTATGAAAACGGAAGATTTCTTTAATGAAATCACTGCTGCCGGCGGCAATTATCGATTTAACTCAAATGGCACACCTATTCTGCCAGCACCGAAATATGCAGTTTCTTTTGTTGTAACACCTGCTGAGTTGGCGAATGTAGTCATTAAAGTGAATGGTCAGGAAGTAACAAACCCTGTTGATTTGGAAGCGGGTACTTATACTGTCGAAGTCAGCGCAGATAATTGCGAGGTTTTCAATCTCAATATTACGATTACGGCTGATACAGCAACTCATACGCAGACCATTGCAATGACTTATTTACCTGCCGACTACACTAAGGTAGATGCAGCCATTGCCAAAGCAAATGCTTTGAAGAAGGATGACTACAAGGATTTCTCCGGTGTGGAAACCGCTGTCAAAGCTGTTGTCCGTGGTAAAAATATTACGGAGCAATCTGAAGTAGACAAGATGGCAAAGGCTATCGAAGATGCGATTGCTGCTCTTGAGAAAAAGCCTGCCAGTACCAAACCGGGAACATCCGATAAGAGTCCGCAGACGGGCGATACAAACAATCTTGCTTTGTGGATTGCCATACTGTTTGTCAGCGGCGGTGCTGCCATTGGTATAACGGTTGTCAGTAGAAAGAAAAAGTACAGCAAATAATTGAATAGAGTTCCCTTGCTCCAGCTTCCGAGCAAGACAAAAGCGTCGTAGCAATACGGCGCTTTTTTGTTACCCGGAAGCGGCAAACAGCGGCTATCAGAAAGAGAGCATATGCTGTAGTTTTTACACCAAACCTCATTTTTACCTTCACGAAACAAGTGGGAATGGTGTAAAGAGGTTGAATAAAAGCCCATTTTTAGGCGATAAAACTTACAAAATGGAATTAAGTCGTGAGTGGACGATTTCGTTCTTACAATGAAGTCATTAGACGCTGACAAGAAGTCTTCTAAGACTTCCGAAGCAGCTCCTGTGGCCGCAGAAAAAGCTGCTGAGAAGGTTGATTTTTCAAACGTAAAGATTGAACCAATCTTTAAGAAAATGGTAGATTTCGATACATTTGCAAAATCTGATTTCCGTGCAGTTAAGATTTTAAAGAGATATTAATATATGAGCAGATTATCAGGATTGTGTAGGAAAATAAAGTGGAATAACTGAATATGTAACGTATAGAGCAATGCTGGTAGCAAATACTGGCATTGCTCTTATTCTTTTGTGGATTGGAGAAGTGAGAGCATCCAGGTAGAGAGAAATCGCAGGCATTGGACTTTAAGGCGGTGAGGACACGGCAAAAGTCCAAACAAATATAAAACACGAGCTCTGGCAATGAACAAGAATATAGAATTATTCAGCATATATTCACCGTGCATTGCCTATCAGGACTGAATATCATCCTGCGAGTGAGAAAGAGGAGGATATCTATGGGGTTAGAAATTAACAGAAATTTCAAGGATACGTTGTTCAGAAAGATATTTGAAAACAAAAAGGACCTGCTTAGCCTGTATAATGCATTAAACGATACTGAGCGTACAGATGAGAATCTGATAGTAATAAACACGATAGAGGATGCCATATATATTGGCTACAAGAATGACATCTCATTCGTGATAGACAGTGAGCTGAATCTTTAATGAAATATTCACAATTAATAGAGTTGATAAGAAAGCACTATGATGAGTTAGTAGAAAAATATGCAAAGCTGGTAGCAAAATACTGGCGTTGCGCTTATTCTTTTGTGCGTTGGAGAAGCGAGAGTATCTGGGTAGATAATTAAAAGTTACAATAAAATGTCTATACACCAGAGAAAATCATACAAAATGCATATACCTGATTCAAAAAAGTGTGCATATGTGAAAAGTGCACACAAAAAAAAAAAAAATGTGTGCACTTGTTGCAAATTACACAAAAGGCGATTGACGGTATATGTTTAAAATAGTAATATAAGTAAGGAAGTTGGGATACCGTAAAATGTAACACAATTATCAACGTTTGACACAATGATAAAATAATTTTAGGAGGGAAAATTATGAAAAAGATAAGGACTACAAATCATAAGGTAACAGCAGCATTACTTGTAGCAGTTATGATGTTGAGTGTTATCTTTACAACAGTGTTTACCGGAGGCGTGAAGGCGAATGCAACACCAACAACGCATACATATTGTTATGATGAAAATTTACTTTCGAATTTTTTTACAGTTACAGGTAATACTACAGAAAGAACTACTACAATTAATGGGACATCATATAAAAAAGGTCTTAAATTAGAGACAAGTTCTGGAAAAATTGCATTTACACCAACTCAAGCCGGAACGCTTAAAGTCTTTTTTGCTTCAGCAACCACTTTGAAAATAAATGACAAAGAGGTAGATGTTTCTAATAATATATATGAAGTACATTATACTGCATCTGAAACCGAGGTAGTTATAAGTAAGGGGGATGGAGCTGGAATTATTTATAAAGTTACATATACTACAGATGATGATTCGTCTGAGTCATCAACAGAACCTACGAAACCATCAACTTCAACAACATATACAGTAAATGTAGTTAATGGTACAGTTAATGGTGAAACTTCAATTAATAATTTGAATGAGGGAGCTTCTGTGACAATAAAAGCTGATAAAGCTGATAATTTTGCATATTGGTTAAATTCAAGTAATAAAATTGTATCTACAGACACTTCATATACATTTAATGTTTATTTTTCAGATACATATACAGCAGTATATAATGATACAACATCAAAGAAAGTAGTATTTATGACAGTATATGGTCAGGAATATACTACAGTTGCATATGATAATAGTTTTGGTGAAAGTAGTATCCCAGCAGTACCAGCTCGATATGGATATACAGATGGTACATGGGATAAAACTGTAGAAGAGATTAGTACAGCGTTAGAATTATCAGATTATATCCAGATAAAACCTGAATACAAAAAGGATGCAAGTGTTACATATAAAGTAAAAATTCAGGATACGAATGATAAAACATATGAGAGAGAAACAAAAGTGGCTGCAAATACAATTATTACTGTAACTACAAATAAAGATGGTTTCACATTTTGGAAAGATAACAAGTCAGGTAAAGTAGTAAGCTATAATAAAACATATAGTTTCTATGTAAATAAAGATATCAGTCTTGTTGCTAAAGCTACTAGTGCTACACCAGTAGGAATGATTAGACTTGTTAATACTACAACTAATTCCGATGGTAATAAAGAAATCATATATGAGTATACAGTACCGGATGATTGTTCAATTCAGTTTGCTGGCATAGTTGCAGATGCAGACAATACTAAGGTTAATGATAAAGATGCAGAATATAAAGGCGGAAGAGCTTCATCATCTAAGACATTTAAATACACATTAACTATTCATAGTAGTATGATTAATTCACTTTATGTTAAACCTATTCTTAAGTACACAGATGCTGAAGGAAAGTTGCATGTAATTGATGATGTTGAAGCTTCATTAGCAAGTTCAATTCAATAATAATTATAATTGAAAGGATATGTAATAATGAAAGAAAAATACGAAGAAATTCAGTGTGAAGTTATTATATTTGAGAAAGCAGATGTAATAGCTGACTCAGATGGCATGAATATTGGACCTAAAACACAGTCAAATAGTTTTTAAGTAATACCTAAGGCGGGATAACATCCCGCCTTTATTTGTAAAAAGATATACGAATATAGTGAGTGTGAGAATATGAAAAACATATTAAAAAGATTGGTTATATGTGCAGTTGCAGTGTTATTGGTAAATTTTTTCGGAATAGATTATGTTAAGGCTGATGACATGGATACTGTAGTTGAATTTGATAATATCAAATATCGTGTTAATTATTCAGAAAGATGGTTGGCAGTATGCGGATATACCGGAAATGATAAAGACGTAGTTATACCTTCTGTAGTTGAAAAAGGTAATGTTAAAGGATTCATTGTTTCTGAAATAGATGACTTAGCATTTAATGGATGTTCTAGCATAGAGATTCTTACTTTACCAGATACAATTATGAAAGTTGGAGAGACATCGTTCTTAGAGATGGATAATTTACAGGTTGTCATATCTAAAGCTAAAGGGATTAATATAATTGTTACACAGAATGTGAAAATTGTTACATCCAGAGATCAGTTGGACAATGAATCAATAAATAATGATGATAATAAACCAACTTCATCTGATAATGGTTCTAATAATAATTCGGAACAAGTGAATAATGGAACAGATAATTCTTCAAGCAATTTAGTTGACTCTGCTGAAGGAATAATCGGAATTGGTTCTAATAATGAGTCAGGAAGTATTGATATTAATGTTAATGAGACAAAGGCAGATGGAACTAAGGTAACAGGTGAAACAGTTTCTACAACAGACAATAAGAATGGAAATAGGGAAACATCTGCTAATTCTATCAATGAAAAGACTCAGAATAAGACCACCAAGAAATCCTCAGCACCCAAGATTATTGCATACATAATATGCGTAATCGTAATTATTGGTCTTGCGGCTGGTGCAATTATATTTATTAAGAAAAAGAGAAGATAAGCTATGTTTACAATACGGATTGCAGATACATTTATTCAGATTAATGAAAGATACCAATATATAAAGCAATATTGCAGGAATTACATAGTTGATGATGTTACACCTGAGATGGTTATTGAAGTGAGTGACGAAGAGATTAAAGCGGAACAAAGTGATGAATATACAAGTTCGCCAGATTATCTTGAGACACTTGCCGTATATAGAAAGATATGTGAACGTCTTGTTGATAAAGGAATTATTCTCGTACATTCATCTGTGCTTATGGTTGATGGGGAGGCTGTTATGTTCCTTGCTCCGAGTGGAACGGGAAAGTCAACTCACACAAGATTGTGGCGTCAGGTGTATGGTGACAGAGTGACAATGATTAATGATGACAAGCCGCTTGTCAGTGTAAGAACGGATGACAGTGGAGTTCATGTTAATGTATACGGAACACCGTGGTGTGGCAAGCATGGAATTGAGAATAATATATCTGCGCCGGTTAAGGCATTATTCCTGCTTAAGAGAAATGAGACTAATGTAGCGAGAAAGCTTACTATGCATGAAGCATTTCCATATGTGTTCAATCAGACATATCGTCCGGATAATGCGGAGCTTATGAGAAAGACACTTATATTATCAAGGACAATGGCTGAGAATGTCGGATTGTTCGAGCTTGGATGTAACATGCAGGAAGAAGCTGCACATGTGGCTTATAGGGCAGCATATGGAGAAGAAGGAGAGAATTGACCATGAAACTGAAATCAGGAATTGTTATGGAAAAGACAGGAGATGAATATATCGTAGTTGCTACAGGAGAGGCAGCCAAGTCTTTTAATGGAATTATAAGAAATAATAAGACAGCTAATTTCGTATTTGAACAGTTGAAGGAAGATAAGACTGAGGAAGAACTGGTTGATGCACTTCTTGAGCGATATGATGTGAGCAGGGAAAAGGCACAGGCAGATGTTAAGGCTTTAGTTGCTAAGATAAGAGAGGCTGGACTTATTGATGGATAAGGCTAAAATGAATGAGCTTTATAACAGAGGACATTATTATAGTGTGCCTAAAGGGGTTAGTATGTGGCCTCTTATAAAGAGCCAGGAGAATGTTATTGATATTGTTCCGGTTAGTGGTGAACTAAAGCGATACGATGTTGCATTATATTATAGAAAAAGTGAAGATCAGTATGTTCTTCACCGTATTCTTAAGGTAGAGGATGATTATTACATTTTTTATGGGGATAACTGCTGGCGTAAGGAGATTATTCCTAAGGATACGGTTGTCGGCATTGCTACTAAGTATTACCGCAAAGGCCGGTGGATTGATGCTGATGATATACGTCTTAAGATATATGCACATATATGGTGCGATGCGCTGCCGGTGCGTCGTGCGATTCTGAGATTGAGAGATGAAGCTAAGAAAGTATTAAGAAGAGTTAGAAGATTATGGACAAAGAACAGAAGCTCCAATTAAACAAGATAGTTAAGAATCCAGCCATGAGCTGGATTTTTGGCGTGTCAGGGAAGTTAAAGCTAGGAGTGCTGCTTCTTGTGCTGCTTAATTCAGCAATATCAATAAGTGCGGTGGCATTTGCACTTGTGCTGAGGGAAGCAATTGACGGGGCAGTTTCCGGCAATAAGATGGTATTCCTTAAGTTTGTTATCATACTTGGACTTATTATGCTTGGGCAGATTGCTGCGAGAGGTGTAATAAGATTCTTAGATGAGTATGTACGTTCAGGCATGGAAAATGTTATTAAAACACGACTTTATGAAACTATTCTGTCAAGAAAATACAGCGCTATTACTGCATTTCACACAGGGGAACTTCTGAACAGAATTACTAATGATGCGGTTGTTGTGGCAGATGGGTTCGTGCAGATTATTCCGGGAATTATTGCAATGCTTGTTAAGCTGGCCGGCGCGGCGGCGGTGCTTTTCGTGCTGGATTACAGATTTTCTATAATATTCTTTGCTGGCGGTGGTCTTGTGCTTATATTCACAACACTGTTCCGCCGTGTTATGAAGAAGCTTCACAAGGATGTGCAGGCGGCTGATGGTGTGCTTCGTTCTTATCTGTCTGAGAATCTTGGAAGCCTTATGGTTCTTAAGACATTTGGCGCAGAAAGAAAGAGCATAGATACTTCTAAACAGTACATGGATAAGCACAGATTCATGCGTATGAAAAGAAACCGATTCTCTAATATATGTAATGTCGGTTTCGGACTTGTTATGAATGGCGGCTATATATTCGGTCTGTGCTGGTGCAGCTTCGGAATTCTGCATGGAAGTATTACTTACGGAACGCTGTCGGCAGTACTTCAGCTTGTTGACCAGTTGTGGGCGCCGCTTGCTAATATGACCGGTTATCTGCCAAAGTTCTATGGTATGCTCTCAAGTGCGGAGCGCTGCATGGAGCTTGAGACTCTTGAGGAAGAGCACGTTGAGAGCCAGTTTAGCAGGGATTATTGCAGAGAGCTTTATAAAGACATGACAGCGATTGAATGTAAGAATATTACTTTCAGATATGAGGACGACATTATTCTTGAAAATGCCGATATATCTATTGGCAAGGGTGAGCTCATAACGATTATGGGTAACTCCGGCGCGGGCAAGAGTACGCTTCTTAAGCTCCTTCTTGCTATATATGAGCCTGAAAAGGGGACACTTGAGATTAAGACTGAAAAGGAAAGTTATGCACTGACCGAAAAATACCGCAAGATGTTCGCATATGTGCCGCAGGGCAATTTCCTTATGTCCGGCAATGTTACGAGTGCTATAGCTTCTCTTGATGATACCAGTGCTGATGTTGATATGGACAAGGTGAAGGCAGTTGCGCATATTGCATGTGCAGACACATTTGTAGAAAAATTAGAGCATGGATATGACACGCTTATCGGTGAGCGTGGAATGGGTATCTCGGAGGGACAGGCACAGCGTCTTGCTATTGCGAGGGCTTTGTATACGGACGCTCCTGTGTTGCTGCTTGACGAGGCAACTTCGGCTCTTGATGAGCAGATTGAGAAGAAGGTGCTTAAGAATATAAGGGAACTTACGGACAAGACGGTTATTATTGTATCGCACAGAAAAGCTGTGCTTGAGGTATGTGACCGCTGCGTGGTATTGGAGGATAAACATTTTGAATAATGGAGAGTATCTTATCGGGCTTCTTGCAAATGTTGTGGCTGGCAAGCCGTTGCCTGAGCCTGACGATAATATTGACCTGTTAAAGGTGTATGAGATTGCTGAAAAACACAGTGTGCAGACAACAGCTTATTATGGTATTAAGAAGCTGCAATGCGCGATTCCTTCTGAGATTTTAAGTAAATGGGAAGAAGCGCACCTGCGTGGATTGTCTGTAAGCATACGTTTTAAGGCAGAGCTGAATAATGTGTGTGATGTATTCACTAAGGAGAAGCTTGTGCATATTCCGCTTAAGGGCAGCATAATTAAGAATATGTATCCATCGACTGATATGAGAAGCATGTCGGATATGGATATTCTTATTAAGCGTGAGGACGAAAAGAAGGTGCATGATATTCTTATCGGGATGGGGTATACATGCGATATGTATGATATAAGCCATCAGGATGTGTATTTCAAAGACCCTATATATAATATTGAGATTCATACAAGTCTGTTTGATGATGGCGACGGGGTGACTTTCTACCGTGAATATGATAATATTCTGGATAGGACGGTTACTGTGGATAATGAGTACGCACGCCTGATGACGGATGAAGATTTCTATGTGTATAATGTTGCACATTTTGCAAAGCATTTTCAGCTCGGCGGCTCAGGAATTCGCTCGGTTATGGATATGTATATTATGAAGAAGTCGCTGACTGGTATGGATATGGGTTACGTTAATACGGAATTTTCAAAGCTTGGACTTACTGAGTTCTATACTAAGGCATCGAAGCTGGTTGACTACTGGTTCGGAAATGGAGAACTTACCGCTGATGTTAAGGATATGGCGGATTATATTCTTTCAAGTGGAACTTATGGCAATCTGTATAATGCATATACGAATCAGCTTGAGAAAAAGGGCAGATTCAGAATGTTCATGTACAACGCATTTCCACCGCTTAATAAGATGCTGTATACATTTCCATTTCTGAAGAAAGTACCGTGGCTGCTGCCATTCTGCTGGATTGCAAGGTGGTTTTATGCGATATTTACTAAGCCGAAGAATGTTGTTACTAAGGTGAAGATGTTCGCGAGGGTTAGTAAGGATGTTGAATAAGAGAAAGGGGAACTTATGAAGTATTCTAATGTTGTTGTTGCCGGAGGCGGAGTGCTGGGGAGTCAGATTGCTTTTCAGGCAGCATATTGTGGGTTTAATGTAACTATATGGTTAAGAAGTGAGGGTTCTATCGGAAGAACCCAGCCTAAGATTGACCATCTTAAGCAGACTTATATTGATGCTATTGAGAAGATGGCAGAGGATAAGAATGCATGGTGTGCAGGACTTGCAGATGAAGATACATTTGACAAGGAAGAGTGCCTTAAGAAAGTAGAGAATGCATACGCTAATCTTAAGCTTGAACTTGATATGGCTAAGGCAGTTGCTGATGCAGACCTTGTCATCGAGTCTATGGCTGAGAATGAGAAGGATAAGATTGCTTTCTATGAGAAGCTTGCACCACTCCTTCCAGAAAAGACTGTTATTGTAACTAATTCATCAACACTTCTTCCATCGATGTTTGCAAAATATACTGGAAGACCAGACAAATATCTGTCATTACATTTTGCTAATTCTATATGGAAGAATAACACTGCTGAGGTTATGACACAGGCTCAGACTGATGAGAAGTATTTTAACGAAGTTATGCAGTTTGCTAACGATATACGAATGATTGGACTTCCTGTAAGAAAGGAAAAGAGCGGATATCTGCTTAATTCTATGCTGGTTCCATTCCTTCTTAGTGGTCTTGACCTGTATGCAGCAGGTGTGTCTGATCCTGAAAGCATTGACATTGCATGGACAAGAGGAACAGGAGCTCCTAAGGGACCTTTCCAGATATTTGATACAGTAGGACTTAATACTGCATACAATATTGTTCACCAGTATCAGAGTGTTCCGGGAATATTCTCACCACTTCTTAAGAAGATGATGATGCCATATAATTTCAAGAAGATGGAGGCTATTCTCAAGAAGTATATTGATGAGGGAAAGCTTGGAATGTCTACAGGAGAAGGTTTCTACAAATATAATTAAGCTTATATTAACAAATGTTATGAAGGACTGGTAATAACATGACGACTAGGGAAGAAGCACTTGCATATGGACTTTCTTTTCCAGATACTTATCAGGAAGCACCTTTTCATGATGAGAACTGGCAGCTTGTAAGAGTTAAAGGATGTAAGAAAGTATTTTTATGGACATACGAGCGTAATGGATATATTAATCTTAATGTGAAGGTTTCACCTGAGTGGCGCGACCTATGGCGGAGTACATATTCATCGGTGATTGCGGGCTGGCATCAGAATAAAGAACACTGGAATACTATTATTCTTGATGGAACTATTCCTGATGAAGATATCAGACGCATGATTGCAGAAAGTTATGACCTTGTATCTGACAGTCCGACAAAGAGGATATACGAAGCTGTCAGGAAGATTCCGAGAGGACAGGTTGCAACTTATGGACAGATTGCGCAGCTTGCAGGTGATAAGAAGATGGCGCGCGCAGTTGGCAATGCTCTTCACAAGAATCCAGACCCGTCAGGAATTCCATGTTACAGGGTAGTCAATTCCAAAGGGGAACTTGCCGGTGAATTCGCATTTGGCGGAGCCGGAAAGCAGGCAGAGCTGCTTATGGCGGATGGAATAGAGGTTGTTAATGGCAGGGTTAATCTGGATAAGTATGGGATGAAGATGTGAGTAAAATAGTTTGGTATCTGTCATATATTGAAGATACCAAACTATTTTTATGTAGATTATAACTGTATAGCATATTTTACCCAAATGTTTTATAATAAAAATAATTATCAGAAACGGAGATTATTATGTGGAAGATAAAACAGATATTTGATGGGGATTATGGGTGTGAAGAGCTGGCAGAAGGTCAGTCACCTAAGGTTTCTGTTACACTTGTTAATGAGAGTGGACAGAAGAAGTATGTATATGTAGAAGATAAGTGGCTTGTAGACAGCGGGCTTGATGAAGGTTCTGTATGGCCGGAGGATATAGATGAGTAAAGTGACAAGAATCATATCAGTAAGCATGATGTTAACTGTATTATCAGCCATTATACTGGTGGGGTGTGGCAACAGACATTCTGATAAAACAGGATTGAATAAATCGGACATTACAGAGTCTTTAAGCCAGACATCGGAATCAGAGAAAGGTTCACAGATGGATTCTCTAAGTGAAGATAATACTGATACAGAGACAACAGATGCAGAGATAACAGATACAGAAGCAGAAGATTCTGGACAAACAGCCAGTGAAGAGGACAGTCAGGAAGAAACAAGCAATCCATATATAGCAGCAAGAGAGCCATATACAGGAGTTCCGGTATATGAAGATATGGAACACATTTATATGAATACAACATGGGAATATGCGGACCATTCGGCGATAAGCGATGGTTATGCTGTTCTATATAAAGCAGCAGGTGAAAGAAAGAATATTATAGTTGGAGTCAATGCAGGGCATGGGACGGCAGGTGGTTCATCAGTGAGAACATTGTGCCATCCGGATGGCTCACCTAAGAGTACCGGTGGAAGTACGGCGGCGGGGGCAACAACAGCGACTGCTGTATCAGGAGGCATGACATTCTATGATGGAACACCAGAAAGTGAAGTTACATTTAGAATGGCGCAGATTCTAAGAGACAGGCTTCTTTCACAGGGGTATGATGTGCTGATGGTCAGGGACAATGCAGATGTACAGCTTGATAATGTAGCAAGGACTGTGATATGCAACAATGTTGCGGACTGCCATATATCACTGCATTGGGATGGAGACGGACTTAGTTATGACAAAGGCTGTTTCTATATCGCGGTTCCGGATGCGATTAAAGATATGGAGCCGGTTGCCACACACTGGCAGCAGCACAATGCACTTGGAGCATCGCTTGTTAATGGGCTTGGTGATGTGGGTATGAAGATACATGGTTCAGGAAGTATGGCAATAGATCTTACGCAGACATCATATAGCACAATTCCATCTGTAGATATGGAGCTTGGAAATGCAAGCTCAGATCATAGTGATGAGACACTCGAAAATATAGCGGATGGTCTGATGGTGGGCATCAATGCGTATTACGGGTATTGAGAAACCACTAAAGGGATGAGCTGACGTGGCGGAATGGACGTTGAAGCGGCGGAAAGACAGGCCAAAGTCCAAAAGGGATTCGTAAGAACGGCAGATTGGACGTTAAAGCGGTGGGAAGGCAAGCCAAAGTCCAAAAGGGGTGAGCACAGAGCCGAGATTGGACGTTGAAGCGGCGGGAAGGCACGAGGAAGTCCAAAAAGAGCGAGCCAGAGCCGCGGATTGGACGTTAAAGCGGCGGGAAGACACGAAGAAGTCCAAAAAGAGTGAGCCAGAGCCGAGAATTGGACGTCAAAGCGGCGGAAAGACAGGCCAAAGTCCAAAAGGGATTCGTAAGAACGGCGGATTGGACGTCAAAGCGGCGGAAAGGCAAGCCAAAGTCCAAAAAGAGCAAGTCAGGAAAAGTTAATATAACAAAACCACATAAAGAGAACAATAATGGATAAGGAGAAGCATAATGGATAAGAAAACACAGATTATAGCAGTAGCAGGAAAAGGCGGAGTCGGTAAGACTTCTTTAGCGGGAGTTATTGTAAAACTTCTTGTTGAGGCACACCCAGATAAGAAGATACTCGCGATTGATGCTGACCCGGCGGTCGGACTTTCTACAGTGCTTAATGTTGAAGTGGATAAGACTATAGATGATATAAGAAAAGAAGTAATCATGAATGTTGAAGGCGGAGATACCAAGACTGCTGTGGAGTTACTTGGAGAAGCCAAGTATGAGATAATGGATGCAGTTGTTGAACAGGACGGATATGCATTTATCGCAATAGGAAGACCTGAGACAGCGGGCTGTTACTGCAAGATTAATTCATATCTTAAAGAAGTTATTACAATGCTTTCAGATAAGTTCGATTATGTTGTAATTGATGGAGAAGCAGGAATAGAGCAGATTAACAGAAGAGTTATGGAGAAGGTTACACATCTGCTGCTTGTTACTGACGCAAGCAAGAAGGGATGCCAGGTTGTGCAGACAATCAAGAAAGTTGCAGATGAGCTTGTGATGTATGACAGAATCGGAGTTATCGCTAACAGAATACCGGATATGGAGGTTGCGAAGCTTATGGATATCGGCGACCTTGAGCTGCTTTCAGTAATACAGAGCGATTCAAAGCTTGCGCAGGCAGATGTTCTTGGTGAAAATGTGTTCAATCTCCCTGATGATGCGATTATTGTTGAGGGCGCAAAGAAAGCCCTTGTTAATATGGGAATATTGTAAGAGGAGGCAAATGTGAAGGATTTAGCTAATCTGTATTATTTTGAGAAGCTGTTGGAGGATGTGAATAACGACCTTGTAAGGCAGGCACAGGCTAAAGGTAATATTGCAATCGGTGCAGTCTGTTTTCAGATACCCGAGCCGCTTATTAATCTGCCGGGCAGCTTTTCGGTGAGACTGCGAGCACCCCGTACAGGTTCTATAGAGATGGGTACATATTACATGAGCAGTATGCTGTGTGAGGGCTGTCGTGCGATATTAGAGAGAGCAATTGAGGGTGGATATAACTTTCTTGACTGTATAATTGCGCCGGATGCATGTGCGCAGATGAACAGGTGCGTAGAGAATATTGAGAGACAGCACCTTATAGAGAAGGAAAAATTCTTTGTGGAATATTCAGATGTTCCGATGAAGAATGATGAGACGGCGTTAAGACATTTTGTTAAGCAGATGAGACTTCATGTGCTTGAACCGCTTAATAATACATATGGAATAGACATATCAGATGATGCACTTAGAAAGTCAGTAGAATTGCAGAATAAGATAAGCCGGCTTATAAGAAGCATCGGTAATTACAGAAAAGAAGATAATCCAAGAATAACTGGGTATGAATTCGCGGTTCTGTGTCTTGCAACCTACTGTTGCCCGAAAGAGGCACTTATAGAAAAGCTCGAAGAAACACTTGAGGAGCTTAAGACACGTGAACCTGATAAAAAATGTAATTACAGGGCAAGGGTCGTAATGGTTGGTTCAGAGATTGATAACCCTGAGCTTATAAAGCTTGCTGAGGAGGCAGGTGCACTGGTTGTGGCTGACAGATTCTGTTTTGGTTCACTTCCGGGAAGAGATGAGATTATTCTTAACGATACAGAGGATGTTCTTACACAGATATGCAGACAGTATATGAAGTGGGGACAGTGTCCAAGATTCATGAATACAGAAAAGATTATCGAGAGACAGGAGTATGTTGACGCAATAGCTAAAGAGTATAAGGCGGATGGCCTTATATATCAGCAGATTAAATTCTGTGATTACTGGGGCTATGAGAGGGCTTCGGCATTCCATGTCATGAAAGAAAAATACGGTTATCCTGTTCTTTCAATTGACAGACCTTATGCTGTCGGAACTTCTGGACAGTTAAGAACAAGAATACAGGCATTTGTTGAGAGCCTTGAGATTAAGCGTATCAATGCAGGAAGGAAATTATAAATATGTCTAAGAATATAGGAAGCGAGCCACTCGGCAGATTCTATACAGGCAAAAAGCCGAAGAGAAGAAGAGAATGGCGCGGATTGAAGGATACATGGTACGACTATGTAAGGTGGCTTGGATACTGGAAGACTTTAATTACATTTATAATAAAACCTAATAACATGAAGGGCTTCTTCAGATACCGCTGGATGATTAATTATCTTGCACTGCCTGATTTCATGGACAGGCATACCGAGGGTATGAGAGGAACTCAGCTTAGAATGGCACATCAGGCACTGGGACTTATCGTTACAGATATATGTGGGATGCTTGGACAGATATTTAAGGCAGACCCGGCTATCGGCAATGATAAGAAGTTAAACAGCAAGATTGTTCTTTTTGATGAAAATATGATGAGTACCCTGATGGGAGGTTTTCCTAACCTTACATGGTTGTCAGTGGAAGTTCCTGCTGTGTATACAAGTTCGATGATGTCACAGAACGGAGTAAGCTATTATGTTGACGTTACACACCAGTATGGTGTGCCATCAGATGTCTGTCCTATGCCGGCGGCTGAGCTTGGTGTTGCACTGGCTGATGATTTCCCGCTTATAGGCTGCTGTGCCGTGCAGTGTAATACTACATGTGACGGAAGCCTTATGGGTAACGGGATTGAAGCAAGGTCATTTAAAATTCCTACATTTCAGCTTGCTGTGCCAATAAGACACAGGCAGGAAAGTGTACAGGAGTATGCGGCAGAAGAGGTTGTCAATGCAATCCATTTCATAGAGAAACAGACTGGCGAGAAGTTCGACTGGGATGCATTCTTTAAGAGTATGAAGCGGTTTAATGCAGAGACAGAGGAATTCTTAGAGTGGATGGAGATTTCCAAGACAGATTATCCGCAGGTTATGGGCGTAACACTTGCACTCTACAGATATGGTGTATATCAGGCTGCTGGTGGAAGAAATCAGGCATTCCTTGATATGGATAAAAAGCTTACAAAGATGGCGATTGATGCATATAAGAATAAAGAGATGGCGGCAAAGGAGTACCGCCACAGAGCCATGACATGGGGCGTTCAGGCTGCGTATTATACGGCACTCCCAATCTGGCTTCTTAACTGCTGGGGCGTTGTTACTATTGCGGATATGTTAAGCATGGTGTCTACAGAGATGGTTAATACAGAGGATAAGCATCAGGCAATGTTAGACCTTGCATATCTGTACGAGAATATGATTATGAGAAACCGCTCTAATGGCGGTTATGAGACAGGCGTAGAGGCACTCTGGCGTTTCTGTGAAATGTTTAATATTGATATAGTAATCATGTATGTTCATATGGGTTGCAAATCAATGTCAGGATATCATGGTCTATTTGAGGAAGAAGCGAGAAAACATGGAATACATTTAATATGGGTAACGCACAATCTTATGTGTCCTGAGGATGGAACAAGAAGAGACATGAGAACGGAGATTAACAGATACATGAGAACTGTTTTCAGGGAAGAACCGCTTGACCCGTCACTTGAGGATTTTGACGATTCTAAGAGCTGGTAAGAAGTGTGGATGCTGCATACGTGGCAGGAAAGGATAGCAGAATGAAATATTTCGGTGGTTGTGACGCAGGAAGTACATATACCAAATGCGTTATTATAGATGAGAATGGAAAAATCTTAGCTGCAGTTACTAAGAGAAGCAGGATTAATCCAGTGCTTAGTGCGAAGGACGCACTTGATGAGGCTGTAAGCCAGGTTGACGGTTTAAACAGCGCAGAGGAACTTACATATCTGATTGGTACGGGTTACGGAAGAAACAAAGTACCATTTGCAGATGAGAATATATCAGAGATAAGCTGTCATGCCATGGGCGTACATGTAACTGACCCTTCGGTTAAGGCGATTATTGATATCGGCGGTCAGGATGTTAAGGGAATTGCGATTGACACTGATGGAACCGTGCTTAATTTTGCGATGAATGACAAATGTGCAGCAGGAACGGGAAGATTCTTTGAATCTATGGCAAGAGCATTTGAGATGTCTTTAGATGAATTCTCTAATCTGTCTCTTACAGCGAAGAACGTGATTCCAATAACAGCACAGTGCGCGGTATTTGCAGAGAGTGAAGTTATCTCATTAGTGGGTGAGGGTAAGCCTATGGAAGAGATTGCGGCAGGAATACAGTTATCGGTTGCTAAGAGATGCTTTGTTATGGCTAAGAAAGCCGGTGCGGCTGACAGCGTTACACTTACAGGCGGATGTGCCAAGAATGAGGGATTGAAGAAAGCAATAGAAAAGGTGCTTAAGATTAATGTAGTGGACCTTCCGACAGACCCACAGCTTATGGGAGCATTAGGTGCTGCAGAATATGCAAGACAGAAGGGAAGTAATGTATGATAGTATTAAAAGTGCTGGCTATTATAGCAGTTGTGTTAGTTGCATTGTTTTTTCTGACTCTTGTTATATATTTCTTTAATCTTGATATGAAATTTGCGGCAGTTTTAATCAAGCCGCTTACTGCATATTATAACTGGTCAAAGAACAGGCGTGAGGTAAAGAAAAAGAAAGAACAGGATACACAGAAAGAATAACAGGAAGGGTAGAAACATCCAATGGATTTATATGATGGTGAGATAAGAAAGCTTATATCAATGCTTGAAAGCCATGGAGTAAAGAGACTTCCATTACAGAAAGAATGGGAGATGACTGAGAAGGAGAATCTTATCCTTAAAAGCGAGATGGCTTATGAGCTTGGCGGTGGAAGCAATCAGGCAGTGAGTGCCATTGCATTTACACAGGATGAGAAACTTGTGCCGGAAGATGCTGTGTATCTTGTTGGAGATGATCTGTGTAATATCAGGAATGATATCTCATATGCAAGAATTACTTTAATCAGGCTGGATAGAGAATATATTAAGAATCATGATGATAATGCATTGTATGCTTCAATGAGGGCAACTGATTATGTAAGATACCATGCATTTCCTAAAGGATATATGATGAGAATATCAGCAGTCAGGGAAAGAGAGCCTGTGAGAGTGAGTAAGGAAGCAGTTTCGCATGGGATTAATTTTGCAGCGGTAGGACAGGGGCTTATCAATGCCTATAGGAAGCGTCCTGAGGTTGAGGCTGTAAGCATATATTTTGTCACGGAGCAGGATATTGATTACACATTTTTAAAAAGTGAAGCACACAGATGCGAACAGATAACAGACTCGTTAAACAACATATTTAACGGTCTTACGATGGATTGTTCTACATGCTCAAGCAGGGAATTGTGTGATGAAATAGATGGACTCAGGGAGCTGCATAAGAAGCAGTTGTAGCTGGCTCTGTCGAAATATGACAAAAAGAAAAGCGGAGAGATTAAGAAGTCTCTCCGCTTTTATGATGTTTTATCTGAAAAGTGATTTAACCATATCAGCATTATAAGAAATGCTTGTTGCATGTTCTACTTCAATCAGGTATAAAGCGTGTGCAGCGAGGTGTTCGGCGGCCTGTTCAAGATCTCTGATACCTGTGGTATCTTTGCAGTAATCAAGAACGGCTTCAAGTCCGTCATCAAGCACTAAGCACTCATCCTCGTGAAGTCCGATTCTTTTAAGAACCTTAGGGAGTGAATATTTAAGGAATATTGTCTTCTTTTCTTCTCTTGTGTAATCAGGAATATCAATTACTGCAAATCTTGAAAGAAGCGGTGCACTTATCTTATCCTTATCATTAGCTGTGGCGATAGGATATACGCCTGAGGTTGGGATAAGACACTCCATATAATTGTCTGTGAATCCAAGGTTATCAAGGAGTGTAAGGAGTACGTCAGCAGGGTTGGCGTTACCATTGCTTGAAGTAGCCTTATCAAGCTCGTTGATGATGAATACAAGATTAGATTCACCAGCCATGTTAAATGATTCCATAATAATACCAGGCTTGGCATTAGAGTATATTCTTGAGCTTCCTGTAAGCTGTTCAGCATCATTAATAGAACTCATATCAAGAGTTGTCCAAGGCATCTTAAGAATCTTGGCAACAAGGTAGGCAATCTGTGATTTACCTGTTCCGGCAGGACCTACAAGAAGGATACCATATGCAGGAAGAGTGTGAGTTCTGTTAATCTGAATAACAGTCTCGATAATTCTCTGCTTAACACTCTCCATACCGAAAAGCTCTTCATCAAGAATTCTTCTTGCTTCTACAGGGTCAATTGATTCGAAGTAATTGCTCTTCCACTTAATATTAAGCATGATAGAAAGTGCTCTCTGTGCATGTCTTTTCTCTTCAGGAGTTACCTCGCTTGAACGGGCAACAACAAGATTGCGTCTTGCCCATAAGCGGATATTCTCAGGGAGCGTGCTTCCTGCACAGTTAAGAAAATCTGATATGCTTGTAAGGCTTGTAATCTTCATATCATCAGCAGATTCATCAGGTTCTTCACTATTTTCATCTGCAATGGCACTGCTCTCTAATAATCTCTCAATCATAAACTGAAGGAAACCGTCTTCAGCGGATAACTTGTTACCATTGCCAAATGCAACCTCCTGAATCTTGTATACATTATATCCTTCAGATGAGTTAGCACCTGTAAGCTTTACTTTAACTCTGTTTTCGCCAAGCCATTTGATAAGGCTTGTAAATCTTGAATCAATCTTTAAGATGTTACTTGTGAAAGATTCACCATCAATCTGGAAATCAAATGCTGTCTTCTTATAAGGGTTAGTAAATAATCCAAATGAAGTCTCATCCCACTGCTTTTCTGAATTATCAAGAACAAGAATAGGATTCTCAGGTGAAGCTGTAGGGTTGTCAGATTTAAAAGTTGTATAGGTAGACTCAAAACCGGCAGTGTTGCCAGAATTGGCATTAGCGTCATAAACTAACATATATTCCTCTTTCTGTGCATAAAGCACTTGTAATAATCTATCCTATAATAACATATTCTGTGAAGTTGGCAAGGAGAGGATTGAATGTTTAATTACAAATGTTTACTTAATTAACAGCCCTTATCTCGCCATCAGTAATAAGTGGATATCGAACCAGCTTATCATCGTCAAGGTTCTCCTTATGCATATCAACAGCACATATCTGATGGTTGTCATATGATGTGTAATAATATAAGCCTTTAGTTGTATTGCAGCAGCAGGTATATATTGTTATCTCATATTTGTCATTGTCTAGCTGGCAGCAGCCACGCTGCTGGTCTACGCTGCCTAATATGTGAAAGAACTGGCTTACGCTTGATTTCTCATCGTCACCCGAAACAGAATTCATCTTAGTAAAAGCCACCTTTACGAATCTTGACTGTGATGACAGATCCCCAGGAAGTCCGATGGCACCCATACCACGGCTGTATCTGTTGAATTCAAGCTTGTCCGAGAAATTGCTTTCAGGCTGTCTTGCAGACAGACCCATATAATTGTTAAGATTAAACATCTGTATGTTAAATGGCGGATTATTAGTAAGCACCCCTACAGGGTTATCATATATATGAAGTCCGTCTGACATGGATTCAACAGTTATGCAGCTTTCCATGTCAGCAATAATCCAGTGAAGATTAGCACATGGAAACATTTCATTAAACTGAGTGTTGGTAAGATTAATAAATTTAAGTCTTTCTTTAGCTTCATCAACTGTCGCACACTGCGATAATATCCACGGAATGAATTCGAAAACGGCAACATTTTCAATATTACTCTCTCCGTTAAGGCCTCTTAGGTCCGGTTCGTTGTAAGCCGCATTGCCAACGAAGTTAAGACCGGCCATGCCAAGCCCTTTTTCGTTAAATGCTTCATAATATAAAGGATAATCGTCAGCCACATGTGCCATTCCAATCATCGCATAGTGGTTATTCCTGACGCCCATAAATCTGAAATTAATAGGATAATTTCTAGGTGTGACAGTTACCTCATCACCATAAGAAAATTCATAATCTAGTGTTCTTCCCATATAGAAATCTTTAGTTTTATAAGTAGCTGCTGTACACATAAGCCCTCCTGTATGTCTTGGATTATAGTAATATTCTGATTATTTATTAAAAAATAATACATTACAGTTCTTTTTTTTACAATACAATTTCATGAAAACACTGTAGTATCCATATCATAAATTTAATAAATCAAAGACAAAGGCGTCGTACATCTGGTGTACGGCGCCTTTATTGTTTATTTTGTTAATAATTAATCATGCAAAAAAGGAAGGGAGCTGGTTTTATGAAGAAAAAGTTAGGATTAGGAAGTGGCGTGGCAATATGTGTAGGACTTATTGTTGCCACAAGCTGTCTTGTTTCTTTGGGAACAGGAATGGGTTCAATAGGCCGATGGTTTATCATTCCGCTATTTGCAGTAATGGTGCTGAACTGGTTTATTGGAATATCATTTGCAGAACTGAATGGACTTATGCCAAGAGTTCAGGGAGGTACAGGACAGTATCTTCTGGCCGGTATGGGACCACTTCCATCATTAATTGGTAATCTGTCAGCCTATGTAATTACAGAAATATTAAGTATGACAGCAGAGATTACACTTTGCGGACTTGTTTTAAAAGGTCTGTTTCTGCCACATGTAGATAACAGGATAATATCAATCATAATAATGGCATTGTTTCTTGTGATTAATCTTTTTGGTGTAGATATATTTTCAAAGGTACAGAACATAGTAGTATTCCTGCTTATCGGTTCGATGGTTCTTATTGGATTAATAGGTGTATGTAAATTAGGAATAAGCTCAAATGTTGTTGATTATGCAGCAAATGCACCAACATTTGAACAGATAGGCGGATTTAAGGGACTTTGCTCATATGCCGCACTTGCATTCTGGCTGTTTATAGGTGTTGAGTTTATTATTCCGGTAGCAAAGGATTTGAAGAATCCAAGAAGAGATGTACTTCTTTCTATGACAATAGGTCTGGTTTTACTGTTTTTTGTACAGAGCATTCTTGGTATAGGAATGACTAACTATGTAAGCCTTGATATTCTTGCCAATGACCCTGCATGTACTCCTCATATGACATATGCTACGAACCTTTTAGGCAATGCAGGACGTATATGGATGGGAATTATAACCATACTTGCAGCAGCTTCGACAATTAATACAGTATATGCCTCTGTTTCAAGAATTGTACAGGGTATGGGCGAGGAAGGCATGATGCCATCTGTATTTGCTAAGACAAACAAGAGAGGTGCAGCATGGGTCGGACTTGTAGTGCTATTTGTATTCGTTGCAGGAATAATTGCTTCAGGACTTGGAGCAACAGAGGGCGTAAGTTTTCTGTTATTGTCAGGTTCATGCTTCTGGTTATTAACATACTGCCTTGTACATGTAACAGTGCTTATACTCAGAAATAGAAATCCTGAATATCCAAGGAAGAAGTGGCTTACATTAGGCGGAATACCTCAGATAATAGGTATTCTTGGAAATGTATACATGATATGGAATATATCAACAGGAGAAACCAGAATTAAGATATTTGAATTGTGTGGAGTGTTATTTGCCGGACTTGTAGTCTATTCAATAATCTGGGTATGTGGAGTTATGAAAGCAAGCCCATTCCAGCCGGTACCGGTTGAAGTGATAAATGATGCTTCTGTCAAGTTCAATGAACTTGTAAAGAAGGAAAATGAAGAAAAGGCACTTGCAGGTGCAGAAGGAGAGGTAAACTAAATGGCAGAGAAGAGAGTAAATTATTCATCAGGAGCTCCATTAGAAGAGAAAGTAGGATACAGCAGAATGGTAAAGGTTGGTGACCATATATATGTTGGTGGAACAACATCGGTACAGCCGGATGGTACAGTGTATGGGGAAAATGCCTATGAGCAGACCAGATATGTACTTGAGAAGCAGGTAAAGCTTATTGAACAGGCTGGTGCAGGTGTTGGAGATGTTATTAAAGTAGATGTGTTTGCTGTAGATATGAAAATGTGTGCAGATATATCAAGGGCATATTCAGAGATATTTCATGATATCAGGCCATTATGTACAGTGGTTGGAACATCTGCACTTAACAGACCGACACAGTTCGTGGAGATAATGATGGAAGCAGTTATAGGCTGTGGATTATAGAGGAGGAATTATTATGTATCCGGAAGTTGATTTTTTATATCTTAATGAACAGGAAATGATAAAGGCTGGCGTAAAGAATATGCCTAAATGCATAGACACAATGGAAGACGTTCTTAAATGTCTTACAAAGGGTGATTTCGTAATGGGAGGTGAAAACCATAATTCTCATGGCTGTATGGTAACATTCCCGAATGAATCTCCTTTTCCGAATATGCCAAAGAATGTAGGAGAAGATAGAAGATTTATGGCAATGCCGGCATATATAGGAGGACCATTTGATATGGCTGGTATGAAATGGTATGGTTCTAATACAGCTAATAAGGAAATAGGTCTGCCAAGGTCAATACTTATGGTTATGCTTAATGACAAGACAACCGGTGCACCGGTGTGTCTGATGAGCGGTAATCTTCTGAGCGCTTACAGGACTGGTGCAATTCCTGGTGTAGGGTTAAGACATCTTGCACCAAAGGGTGCTAAGACGGGAGCAATATATGGTCCTGGTGTAATGGGAAAAACAAGCCTTGATGCATTTATGGCAACATGCCCAGAGCTTCATACACTTAAGGTAAAAGGCAGAGGAAAGAAATCATTAGACAGTTTCCTTGAATATGTCAAAGCTACATATCCTCAGCTTACAACTGTAACAGTGGTAGATGATATAGAAACTCTGGTAAGAGACAGTGATGTTATATCATTTGCAGCCACAGCAGGAACAGATCCGTCAAAATATGCATATGTCAAAGGTGAATGGATAAAGCCGGGAGCGCTTATTGTTGCTCCAAGTGCATTTGATATGGAGACAGATTTTCTCAAAGAAAAATGTAAGATGGTAGTTGATAATATAAAGCTTTACGAGGCATGGGCAGAGGAATATCCATATCCGACATTTGGTTCAATTAACATAATAGGTGCAAAGTTTACAGATATGTGCCATGATGGAATTATAAGTAAAAATGATATTACTGATATGGGAGATATATTGCTTGGCAATGCATCAGGAAGAGACAGTGATGATCAGATAATTGTATATTCTGTTGGAGGAATGCCTGTAGAAGATGTTGCCTGGGGTAAGGTGTGTTATGAAAATGCTGTGAAAATGGGACTCGGAACGAAGCTTAACCTATGGAACAAGCCTGATATGTGTTAAAAGAATATGAAATACATGTATATACTGTAAATATAAAAAGACCTGTATGGCTGCAAATAGCGCATTCCATGCAGGTTTTTTATTGATTTCTCCTCCTATTCGACATAATTCGACATGCATACGTTGTATTATCTATATAAAACATAAGGGTAAAGTCTTTTTGGAGGATAGAATGAAACGGATAATATGTGTTTTACTGGTAACAGTATTGATTGTAAGTATGCTGTTGTCATGTAGTATACCATTAAGAAACAGTGGAGAAGAAAAACAGAGAATAGTTGTACAGCTTGACCAGGATTACTGGCTTGCAAGTGTAGGAAAAATGTTGAAAGAACATTTTCCGGATGTTGAATTTGATTTTGTCATAAGCAGGGGAGGAGCACAGTATCTTAATGATGCAGCGCTTAATGATGATCTTGCGGATATAATAATAGATGCATCATCATGGACACAGACGTCTTCGTCTGATGATGATTATGATATTAATCCCAGGGATTATCTATATGATTTTTCATGTACAGATATTACAAACATGTTTTATAAGGTATATCTTGATGGATTTACCAATGAGGATGGTTCTGTGAACTGGCTTCCTGGTGCTGCGAGCGTGGAGGGGATACTTGCCAATACAGCAGTTTTTGAGAAATATGGAATAGAGCTGCCTCATGATTATGTAACATTTGTTGAAGCATGTAATAAGTTCAGTGAATATGGGATAAGAGGGTTTGCAACAGATTATAAATATGATTATACAGATTCATATATGTTACAGGCGTGGTCGATTCCTTTGTTACAAAGTACAGAAGGGCGTACCTGGCGTTATGAAGCAATGGACGGAAATATAGATCACATACCGGATGAGCTGGGTGTGAAGTTGTTCTCGAGACTTGGACGGGTTTTGAAAGATACTGATGCGCAGGCAGATGACACAAAAAGAGGATATTCAAGTATATTCCAGGATTTTGTGTCCGGGAAGATTGCAATGATACGCCAGAGTACTAATATTGCAGAGTATCAGGATGAGGGAATGAATAATCTCATTCTTTTGCCATATTTTGGGGAGACAGATAATGATAACTGGTATTTCAGTACACCCGGATATTCAATAGCTATGAATGGAAAACTTAAAGGAGCAGGGAAAAAAGAAGAGCTGGCACTGGATATAGTAAGATATATGTTTGGCAGTGATGTAATGAATGCAATGGCAGACAGAATACAGTCGGTTGTTGTGTATAATAAAGATGTAAATGTAGATGTGCAGGACATATTTTCTAACCTGATTCCTTATATTGAAAGTAATCATATGTATACATATATAAGGAATGACAGTATATGCCGTGCAAGCTGCGCAGCAGTACAGAAAATACTGGCTGGAGATGTGAATGTCACGCAGGCAGTGGAAGTGTTTAACAATAACTACAATGCGGTAAAAGAAAAATCCCCTGTTATTACCACATTTGACAGGGAATATCAGTGGAGAATATCAGATACAGGAAGTGAGGCATTTTCAGTGAGAGTTAATACACTCCGGGAAATATGTAATGTGGATATGCTGATTGCACCTGCTGCCATGAATGCCGGAGACATCTATAAGGGAAGTTATACAGCAGCACAATTACAGGCACTTCTAATGGGTGGAGGAGTGAAATTTTATACGAAGGATGCAACAGGAGCTGAGATTAAAGATGTTGTGCGGTGCCTTGTGGAAGGCTGTGGACGGGATGACGACCCGATATCATGGGATACGCTGCCGGCATCAAGCGGATTTACAATGAAGATATCAAGAGACGATAAGGGTAATATGCATCTTGAGGATATTCTGACAGATGGAAAGTCAGTAGAAGACGAAAAAATATATTCTTTCTGTTATGTTGACGTTTCTGGTCATACTTTGTTGGAATGTGCATATAATTATGATATGTCAGAGCATGACGGAGTGCATATGTATAAGGCTGAGGCAGACATCAAAGAAGGCGAAAAATATGACGGATATATAGCTCATACAACAAATGTAGCTGAACAATGGATAAAGTATTTTTCTGATGGAGGCAGACTGGATGCACCAGAAGTTTATATACAGAAGAGCTGATTATCTTGGGAAAGGAAGCAGGTCAATTGAAGAAGAATGAGTATAGCAAATATTTCTTTGTTGCAGTAGGTGTGGCAATAGTTGTATTTGTGTGTGTGGGCGTAATAATGCTTAATTATTCCATTACAGTCAAAAGAGAACTGTATGAGACAAGCTCGAAGAATCTTAATGAAGTGTATACGCAGGTCAGTGAAAAATTCATGCAGATAACCGGGCAGCAGTGGAACCTGCTTGGAATGACAGGCGATTATATAGATGAGGCTGGTGAAAATATAGACAGTATCAGTAAGTTTCTTGCTGAATGGAAGAATGAATGGCATTACACAGAATTTTATTTTATAGATGATGCCTGTAATTATTTGTCATCGTCAGGTAAAAAGGGGTATCTTGAACTTGGAAATACATGGAAAAGTCTTGTGATAGACAGAAAAAATGTTGTAGTGGACGGTTCGCTTCCGGGAAGTGATGAGGTAATGTTTTTTGCAATACCCGTCCAGCCTGCAGATGTTAATGGTTTTAAATATAGTTCAATTGCAGTTTCATACAATACAGAAGCTATTAATAAAGAACTGGGTGTCAAAGCATTTTCAAAGGACACAAGCAGTTATGTAATATATGATAATGGTGATATTGTATTAAAGTCTGAAGGCAGCATGGATATAGGTGGTAATATATTTTATCATCTGAAAAATGCAGATATATCTGGTAAGTCACTGGATGGTTTTATAAAAAGTGTAAAGAATTCAGATGCAGAAGAAATGGTGTTCCAGCTTGATGAAACCCAGTATTGTCTTGTTTATGTTCCTATTGGATTTGATAACTGGGGGCTGATATCAATGGTTCCTATAAGCGTCGCCAATTCAAGCTCTCAGGCGGTTCAGCATAGAACCGTTATAATGACAATGCAGATAGGGATACTGCTTCTTATAGTGGCATGTGTAGTATTATATACATATTACAAAAGATATGTAAGTGAGAAGAATCATGAAATTGCAAGACGGGATTTATTATTTTCAATTATGGCTAAGAATCTGGATGATGTGTATATTATGCTTTCGTGGGGAGACTGGAGAAAACTGTATGTAAGCAGAAATATCGAGAGAGTTCTGGGAATAAGGAACAGTGAATATGATGGTCTCCTTAAAAATTTTGGAGAACTGGAAAAGAGGGGAGAAGTTCCTGAATGGAATGATATTGTGAAGCTGGGAAAAGGAGAATCTGCTGTTAATGAATACTGGATAAAGCCAGCAGATTCAAGTGAATACAGACTTTTTAACCAGGGATGTTATCACATGGATAAAGACGGAGATGATGTCCTTGTAATAATTCTGTCAGACAGAACTTACGAGCAGCAGATAAGAAATCATATGGAAGATGCACTTCACACAGCAGAGGCGGCAAATCGTGCAAAAAGCCAGTTTCTGTCTAATATGAGTCATGATATAAGAACTCCCATGAATGCAATTGTAGGATTTTCACAGCTTATGTTAAGACATTATAATAATCCGGATAAAGTCAGAAACTATGCAGAAAAGATAGTTGTTTCAAGCCAGCATCTGTTGAGGCTTATTAATGATGTCCTTGATATGAGTAAAATTGAGTCGGGGAAAACTACTCTTAATCTTTGTGATGTGAATCTTGCTGACATCGTAAAGGAGACAGACAATATAATCAGACCACAGGCAAAGAAGAAGAACCAGACATTTGTCGTTAAATCAGATGATATTGAGTATTGCTGTATTACTGCAGATAAATTAAGACTAAGTCAGATTCTTATTAATATATTGTCTAATGCGGTTAAATATACAGGAGAAGGCGGTAACATAACATTTGAAATAAAAGAAGTAAAAGTTACCAATCCACAGATTGCAAAATACAAATTTATTATATCTGATAATGGAATAGGAATGAGTGAAGAATATTTAAAAGAAGTATTCAAACCGTTTACTAGAGAAGAGACAAGTCTTACGGATGCAGTCCAGGGAACAGGACTTGGAATGGCAATAACCAAAAATCTGATTGACCTCATGGGTGGAACTATAAAGGTATTCAGCACACAGGGGGTGGGGACAACTTACGAGGTAACTATGGAATTCAGAATAGCAGATATTAATACTAACAAAGATCTCTGGAACAGATATAACCTACCAGTACATGAGATTGAACAAGATCATGTATTGGTAGGTAAGAATTTTCTGATAGCAGAAGATAATGGTATTAACTCAGATATGCTTAAAGAGCTTCTTAAGGAACAAGGTGCAACATGCGACTGTGCAAGAGATGGAATGGCAGCAGTAAACATATTTAAACATTCCAAGAAAGGTCAGTATGACATGATATTCATGGATGTGCAGATGCCTAATATGGATGGCTACGAGGCAACAAGAACAATAAGAAAGACAAAGCATCCTGATGCAAAGGATATACCGATTGTTGCCATGACTGCCAATGCATTTGCCAGTGATGTGCGAGCAGCTTTCGAGAGTGGAATGGATGCACATCTTGCAAAACCTATAGATTTAGACCGCATAAAGAACATAGTTGAAAATTTTACATAGATTTTACATAATGTACATAATACATTTTACAATGCTCATTTAGAATACACATGATATGTGAAAAAGTCGTTCAAAAAGGAGCTTATGTAAAATGAATATTTTTGGTGTACTTACGATGGCAGGCGGACTGGCTTTGTTCTTATATGGAATGAATGTCATGGGAGATTCCTTAGCAAAGCTGTCCGGAGGTAAATTAGAACAGATACTTGAAAAACTTACTTCTAAAAGAATTATGGCAGTATTGCTTGGTATGGCTGTGACAGCAGTTATACAGTCATCATCTGCAACTACGGTAATGGTTGTAGGCTTTGTTAATTCGGGTATTATGCAGCTTTCACAGGCTGTAGGTATTATTATGGGTGCCAATATTGGTACGACAGTGACTTCATGGATGTTATCACTTACAGGTATAAGCGGAGCAGGATGGATTAATCTTTTAAAGCCATCATCCTTCTCGCCAGTGCTTGCTGTTATTGGTATAATTATGACAATGACCTGCAAGGATAATTCTAAGAAAAAGGATATAGGTAATATTCTTCTTGGATTTGCAATTCTTATGTTCGGTATGGAAACTATGAGTGGCGCAGTTGCACCGCTGGCTGACAATGAGAAGTTTACGGGGATGCTTACACTGTTTTCTAATCCGTTATTCGGACTTCTTGCAGGTACAGTGCTTACGGCAGTTATCCAGTCATCATCAGCGTCGGTTGGTATACTGCAGGCATTATGTGTAACAGGTGCGGTTAACTATGCGACAGCAATTCCTATAATTATGGGACAGAATATAGGTACATGTGTAACAGCACTTATATCTTCTGTAGGTGCAAAGAAGAATGCCAAGAGAGCATCAATGATACACCTTTATTTTAACATGATTGGTACTGTTATATTTATGGTTATATTTTACAGCCTGAATATGTTTGTTCATTTTGAATTTTTATCAACACCGGCAAATGCAGCAGGAATAGCAGTGATTCACAGTCTCTTTAATATTGGATGTGTAATTATACTTTTCCCATTTTCTAATCTGCTTGTGAAGCTGGCAACTCTTTCTATTCCTGATGGAAAACATGAGGAAGTTATTCAGACAGGTGTGGCAGCAGATCTTGCAGCACTTGATGAAAGATTCTTAGAGACTCCTGCAGTTGCAATGGAGTTATGCAGGAATACGGCTGTGAAGATGGCACATCTGTCACAGAAAGCGTTAGATAAGGCACTTGACATTATTAATAATTATTCAGATGCTGCATATGATGAGGTTGTGGCAATGGAAGAAGATGTCGATAAGTATGAGGATAAGCTGGGTTCATATCTTGTAAAGGTTGGTAACTGCGATTTATCAAGACATGATAATCATACATTTTCAATACTTCTTCACTGCATGAGTGATTTTGAAAGAATATCTGACCATGCAATTAATATTGCAAAATCTGCAAAAGAGATGAACAGCAGGGAATCCTCTTTTTCACAGAATGCAAGAAAAGAACTTGAAACATTTGCAAAAGCGGTACATGATATAGTTGGTAACACAGTACAGGTTTTTGAAAATCAGGATATTGAAGCGGCAAAGCATATTGAGCCGTTAGAACAGGTTATCGACGGATTGAACCTGGAAATTAAGCAGCGTCATATCAACAGATTAAGAAAAGGCAGATGTACAATTGAAACAGGACTTATACTCGAAGATATTATGACAAATTTTGAGAGAGTATCAGACCATTGCTCTAATATTGCTGTGTGTATGATTGAGGTAAGAGATAATGGTTTTGAAACACATGGATATCTGGAGCATCTTACAAATGAGGATAATCCTCAGTTTGCAAAAGAATGCAGAGATTATTATAAACAGTATCAGCTTCCGGAATTAAAGAAGGCTGACTAGAACAGGAGATGAGAATATGGCTCTTATATACATAGTTGAGGATGATGAAAGTATAAGGGAAATAGAGACAATTGCACTTAAGAACAGTGGACATATGGTAGGTGCATTTGGAAGCTCCAAAGAGTTTTTTAAGAAACTTGATGAGATTCTTCCAGACCTTGTATTACTTGATGTGATGCTTCCTGATGAAAGCGGTTATGACATCATTAAGAAGTTGAGACTGAATTCTGCAACTAAGAGACTGCCTGTTATTATGGTAACAGCAAAGTCTACAGAGCTTGATATGATAAAGGGACTTGAGGATGGTGCTGACGATTATATTAAGAAGCCGTTTTCTGTAATGGAGCTTATTACCAGAGTTAAAACACTTCTTAGAAGAACAGAAACAGATGAGGCAGGCGTGCTTGATGTAGGAGAGATTGAACTGAATCATGAAAGGCATGCGGTTACGGTCTCAGGAAAGCAGGTTGAACTTACATTTAAAGAATATGAATTGTTAAGATATCTTATGGCTAACAAAAATATAGTGCTTTCAAGAGATTCTATTGTACTTAAGGTATGGGGAACAGAATTTGAAGGCGAGTCAAGAACTGTGGATATGCATATTAAGACTTTAAGACAGAAGTTAGGTGATGCAGGCTCGCGCATAAGAACCGTCCGTAATGTAGGATATGTTATTGAGTAGCCTGATATAATTAACAGACAGAACAGGGTGAATATATGAAGCAGAAGATTAATTTAAGGCTTATTGGAATAGCAGTTATAGCAGTTCTTGCTACAGCTATCGGAATAACTTTTATATATTATGGGCTGTTTAAGAAACAGGTCCAGTCCGGACTGAGAACTAATGCTGAAGTACTCATGGAAACCGGGGTTTTTGAAAAGTCGTCGCAATATGAAGATGTAAAGCTTCCAATTAATAATCTCAGGGTTACATGGATAGATTCAGATGGTGTAGTACTTTTTGATAATGATAATGATATTAATGTAATGCCTAATCACAAAGACAGACCTGAGGTGCAGGATGCATTTTATACCGGACATGGACAGTGCGTAAGAAATTCTGACACGATGGATATGAATACCTTTTATTATGCTTTAAAACAGAGGGATGGGACTGTTATAAGAGTATCCTGTGATGCAAGCAGTATGCTAAGTGTGTTTGGCAATGTGTTTCCGGCAGTAACAGGAATACTTGCAGTAATTATAGTAGTGTGTATCGTTCTTTCACAATTACTTACAAGGACACTTATTGAGCCTATCGAGAGAATGGCTAAGAATATAGATTCCGTACAGGAGAAGCCTGTATATAAAGAAATAGCACCTTTTGCAGAGAAAATCAGAACACAGCATGAGAATATTCTTGCTGCTGCAAGAAGCAGACAGGATTTTACTGCAAATGTATCACATGAACTAAAGACTCCTCTTACCGCAATTTCAGGCTATGCCGAGCTTATTGAGAATGAGATGGTAAACCATGAACAGGGGATACATTTTGCACATGAGATTAAGCGTAATTCAGAAAGATTATTATCATTAATTAATGATATTATAAGGCTTTCAGAATTAGACCACAGCGAAATGCCAAGGCAGTATGAGAATTTTGATTTGTATGAGTTTGTTAAGGATTGTGCAGAGTCTCTGCAGGTTAATGCGCAGAAACAGGGAATACGTTTTTCATATAGAGGTTCAGCATGCATGATTCGTGGTAATAAGGATATGATAAGGGAGCTTATTGATAATCTTGTACAGAATGCAATAAGATATAATAAAGAAGGCGGACATGTGGAAGTGTTTGCAGGAATGGTAGATGGCAAGCCAAGGTTAGAAGTGACTGATGATGGAATAGGAATTCCTAAGGATCAGCAGGACAGAGTATTTGAAAGATTTTACAGAGTTGATAAGAGCCGTTCAAAGGAAACTGGTGGAACAGGGCTTGGCCTTGCTATTGTAAAGCATATTGTAGAACTTCATGATGCAAGAATATATTTAGAAAGTGAAGTTGACAAGGGGACACAGATACGCATCGTATTCTAGAATGATTAAGAGTGGAAGTTTTTATGTCTTTCACTCTTTTTTCTTTTTATAACAGAGTGATTGTGTTATATTATATAAAAAGAGAAAAACAGATATAATCTGCAAAAACAAGGAATATAATATATATTGAGTATTAACTGTTACAGGTGGCGGACACTCTCAAATTATAATATACAATTAGGTAAAAATATGTTATATTTAAACATATGCAGGCTAAACTTGTTTAATGAGGTGAATGAATTGCTTAATGAGAATAAAATCAAAATGATGACCAAGATGGCAATATATGAAAAGAATGAAGGAAAAAGCATGTTGAAAACTGCCAAGTATTTTAAGGGTGATTACATCGCTTTTGGAGTATTAAAGACAGTGATTGCCACTACATTTGCAGGAGTAATTCTTCTGGCGATGTATTTCCTGTGTAACGCAGAAGGAATGATAAGAGATATCAATAATCTGGATTATATAGGACTTGCCAAGAAATTTGCATTATATTATGTGCTTATGCTTATCGTATTCTGTGTAATTGCCGGGTTTGTATATTATTTCAGATATGAGAATACCAGAAAAGGTATTAAGAGGTATTTTTCAAGGCTTAATAAGCTGGAAAGATTCTATACAGGGCAGAAGAAGAAATAATTATTTGGAGGCATAGATGGCGTTTTTATTGGAATTAAAGGAAAGTTTTAAGAAATTTTACAACAGATATAATACATATATAGTACCAGCATCAAAGTTTATTATTGCATTGATATGTTTTATTATGATTAATACAAGTATTGGTTACATGGACAAGTTGAAGAATCCGGTGTTTGCACTGTTACTTTCTGTTATATGTGCATTTCTTCCAGGTGGGTTTACACTGATAGTTCTTTCAGCGTTTATTCTTATACAGTTGTATGTAATAGCTCCAGAATTTGCATTGCTGGTATTGTGTATAATGCTTCTGATGTATCTTCTGTATTTCAGATTTGCACCTAAAACAGCTTATATACTTATTATCACAGCCATGTTCTGCTGGGTGAAGATACCATTTGCACTTCCAGTAGCGGTTGGTCTGTGCTCGTCAGTGGCGGCAGTTATTCCGGTGAGCTTTGGCATAATTATGTACTATATAATCAGAACTGCAAGTGATTATGAGGCTGCTATTTCTGATGATTCTTTGTCGGAGAGTATGAAACAGATATCTTTTCTTATAGAAAGCCTTTTAAAGAACAGACAGATGCTGGTGCTTATTATAGCAGTTGCAGTTACTATTATTGTTGTATACATTATCAGAAGACAGAAAATCGATCATTCATGGAAAATAGCTATTATTGTGGGCAGTATAATACAGTTCCTTATTCTTGTTGTTGGACAGATAGCTTTGAAATCAGATTTTAATATTGCTCTTATAATTACTGGAGTTATACTTGGGGTTGCAGCTGCATATATCTGCAATATTGTTTTCTTTGCACTTGATTATAAGAGAACAGAGTATGTACAGTATGAGGATGATGAATATTATTATTATGTAAAGGCTGTACCAAAGATTAACGTTGCAAATGCTGATGTAAGAATTAAGCATATTAATGCTAAAAAGACGAAGAAGACATCTGATATAAGACAGATGAGAGCAGGAGATACAGTTAAAGATAATGGATATGCAGTATCTAACGAGGAAGAAGATGATATTTTATTCTATGATGATGATAAGTAATTATCAGAATACATTTTGCTAGTTTTATGTAGGATTATAAGAAGAACGGAGGCGATAATACAGTGAATAATTTCATAAGGGATTATCTTGTTAAATTATATATTCCGCGTATAACATGGACCGATATTATTGAGATTGTGATTATTGCTTTTGTTATATATAATGTCATGGTATGGATTAAGAATACCAAGGCATGGGTATTGCTTAAGGGAATTATTATTGTTGTTATATTTGCACTGATTGCATATATTCTTAATCTTAAGACTATTCTGTGGATTGCAGGTAAGACAATCAGTGTTGGTATTATTGCACTTGTTATCATATTCCAGCCGGAGCTAAGAAGAGCATTAGAGCAGCTTGGACGAAAGAAGATTCTGTTTGGACTTTTCAGGTTTAATGACGGAAGAGAAAAGGGTGAAAGATTTAGCAGTAAGACAGCTGAAGAGATAGTAAGGGCATGCTTTGATATGGGAGCTGCTTATACAGGAGCACTTATAGTTATTGAACAGGATATGGTTCTGGAAGAATATGAGAAAACAGGAATTGCTGTTGATGGCCTGGTTACAAGCCAGCTGCTTATCAATATATTTGAGCATAATACGCCGCTTCACGATGGTGCTGTTATTATAAGGGGAGACAGGATTGTTGCTGCAACATGTTATCTTCCTCTTTCAGATAATAGCAATCTTAATAAGGCTCTTGGTACAAGGCACAGAGCAGGCGTTGGTATCAGTGAAGTGACAGATAGTATGACTATTATAGTATCTGAAGAAACCGGTAGGGTTTCAGTGGCTGTTGGTGGAGAACTTATTCATGATATTGATGCGGATTCTCTTAGAAACAAGCTGGAATATCTTCGCAGAAGAACTATTGATGTGAAGTCGTTCAAGATATGGAGAGGAAGGTTAAAGCATGAAGGAAAAGATGTTTAAGAACCTGAGCCTTAAGATTCTGTCGGCTATATTTGCAGTCGTTTTGTGGACGGTTATAGTTAATGTATATGACCCAACCACGAGTTATACATTCAGTAATGTGACAGTACAGCTTATTAATACCGAGAGTCTGACTGATAAGAATTACAGTTATGAGATTGTAGAGGGTGGCAAGATATCAGTATATGTAAGCGGTCCAAAGAGTATTGTTACTAATATCAAAGCAAGTGATATTGTTGCAACTGCGGATCTTAGTAAGATAAGCGCATTTGCTGATTATGTTGATATTCATGTATCAGTTGTTAAAGATGGACAGGTTCTTAATAATGTTGAAGCTACACCTAAAACATCTGCTGTAAGATTAAGCATAGAAAACAGAGATACTAAGACTGTAAATGTCGTTTCAGACATTACCGGTTCAGCGGCAGATGGCTATGCAGTGGTAAGAAGAGTGCTTAATCCAACATCTGTTAAGGTTACAGGACCTTCGTCTGTTATCGATAATATAGACTATGCAGGGATATCTTTTGATGTGACAGGAGCGACTGCAGATGTGACGGGAACAGCAGATATTCATTTGTATGATTCTGATAATAATGAAATTAATGATTCTTCTGTTGAACTTACACAGACAAGTGTGGGCTATATTGCACAGGTTGTAAGGACTAAGACTGTAAGTATAGAAGTTAAGACGTCAGGAAAGCCGGCAGACGGATACAGAGTTTCAGGAGTGACGCTTAATCGTGATAGTGTTGTTGTATATGGTGATACCAATATGCTTAACAGCCTTGATAAGATTGTTATTCCGGCAAGTAATATTAATGTAGATGGTTTGACTGAAAATAAAGTGTACAAGTTTGGCCTTACGGATTACATAGATAAATCGCTTACAATTCTTGATAATGCAAGAATTGAGGTTACAGTAAGAATTGAGAGTACAGGTAATAAGACAATAACACTTAATACATCAGATATTAAGGTTAGTGGACTTGAAACCGGAATGAGTTACAGCTTCGAGGATAGAACATTTTCAATAGATGTTGAAGGCTCAGAGGCTGCAATTGCTGCATTAGATGCATCTGCTATAACGATGACAGCAGATTTGTCTACATATACTACATCAGGAATACAAAGCATTACATTGTCGGTTAAACTTCCGGATGGAGTTACATTAAAGAAAGCAGCATCTGTTAATGTATTGTTTGATAATATACAGGAGACAGAAACTAATCAGTCGACTCAGGAAACAACATCCGTGACGACTGGAAATTGAGAGGTGATTCATATGGTAAGTGAGAAGATACTAGTTGGAAGTGCATTAGGAATACATCTTCGTCCTGCAGGAGCAATGTGTGATACAGCTGTTAAATTTGATTCACACATTACATTCACATTTAAGAATAAGGTTGTTAATGCAAAGAGTGTTATATCTATTCTTGCATCAGGCGTTGGCTGTGGAGATGAGATAACTCTCATAGCAGAAGGTCCGGACGAAGAAGAAGCATTGAAAGCAGTTTCTGAGAGCTTTAGAAAAGCTTTACAGGACTAATATAAATCAAGAAAAGAGGTAAAGGGTATGGGTTATATGGAAACTTACAAAGCATGGTGTGAGAATGAATATTTTGATGAAGACACACGTGCAGAACTCAAATCAATTGCAGGAGATGAGAAGGAGATTGAGGACAGATTCTATAAGGATCTTGAGTTTGGAACAGGCGGACTTAGAGGTGTCATAGGCAATGGTACTAACAGAATGAATGTATACATTGTAAGAAAGGCAACACAAGGATTAGCTAATTTTATTATCAAGGAAGGAACACAGGATAAGGGTGTTGCTATTTCTCATGATAATAGAAGAATGTCAAGAGAATTTGCGCAGGAAGCAGCTCTTTGTCTTGCGGCTAATGGCATTAAGGTATACATATTCCCTTCATTAAGACCAACACCAGAACTTTCATTTGCAGTAAGAGAACTTCACTGTACAGCAGGTATTATGGTTACGGCAAGCCACAATCCTCCAGAATACAATGGATATAAAGTATACTGGGATGACGGATGCCAGATAACAGCACCTAAGGATACACAGATTATCAATGAAGTTAAGGCTGTTACTGATTTTAATGATGTTAAGACTATTGATGAAGAAGAGGCTAGAGTAAGAGGTCTGTATAACATTATTGGATATGATATGGATGATGCATTTATTGCAGCATTAAAGAAGCAGAGCCTTAACGGAGATATCATTAAGCAGGTTGCTGATGATATTAAGATTGTATACTCTCCATTCAATGGTACAGGTAATGTTCCTGTAAGAAGAATTTTAAGAGAGTTAGGTTTCAAGAATGTATATGTTGTTCCAGAACAGGAAAAACCAGATCCTAACTTTACAACACTCGAGTACCCTAATCCTGAAGACCCTAAGGCATTCACATATGCATTAAGACTTGCTAAGGAAGTTGATGCAGATATTATTCTTGCAACTGACCCTGATGCGGACAGACTTGGCGTATATTCTAAGGACACTAAATCAGGTGAGTACAAGTCATTCACAGGTAATATGTCTGGTATGCTTATTGCGGAATACCTTCTTTCACAGAGAAAGGAGAAGGGACTTCTTCATGAGAATGGTGCATTTGTAAAGACTATCGTATCTACTAACTTAGCTGATCTTATCGCTAAGGAATATAACTTAAAGCTTATAGAAGTTCTTACAGGATTTAAGTATATTGGTGAGCAGATTAAGTTCTTTGAGCAGAATAATACATACGAATATGAATTCGGTTTTGAAGAGAGTTACGGCTGCTTGGTTGGAACTCATGCAAGAGACAAGGATGCCATCGTAGCTGTTATGGCATTATGTGAAGCAGCAGCTTACTATAAGTCTAAAGGCATTACTTTATGGGATCAGATGATTAATATCTTTGATAAGTACGGCTACTTCAAGGAAGGACAGAAGGCTGTAACTATGAAGGGTGCGGAAGGTGCTGTCCAGATTGCTAAGATGATGGATGATTTAAGAAATAATCCACCTAAGAAGTTCGGAGCATGGAATGTTGTTGAGTTCAGAGATTATAAGAAGGATGAGTGCACAGTTATTGCTACAGGAGAGAAGAAGCCTACAGGACTTCCTGAATCTAATGTACTTTACTTCGAGCTTAATGACCATGCATGGTGCTGTGCAAGACCTTCAGGAACAGAGCCTAAGATTAAGTTCTATATGGGTGTTAAGGGAACAGGTCTTGAAGATGCTGATAAGAAGTTAGAAGAACTTACTGATGCAGTTTCTGAAATTGTTGGTTTATAATCAGTTCAAATTTAATTAACAACTAAAACACAATATGAACACATTTCGTTGTTATATTACATGTATTGACAGTGAGATGTGTTCATTTGTTATGTATGGAATCTTCATTGTCATAATACAATGTTAAAAGGAGAGAATGATTATGTATAACGACAATAATGAGAATGATTCACAGTACCGTTACAGTGGCAGTGATATACCATATAACAATACTAATAATAGCAGTACAGCCAATAATAACACAGCATTTTCAAGTGCACCTTATGAAGCTAAGAAGCACAAGAAACACAAAGGCGGATTTGCAAAGAAAGCAGCATGCTTTGTTCTTTCAGCAGTACTTTTTGGCGCAATAGCCGGTTCGGTTATGTTTGGTGTTAATTATGCAGGCGGAAAGATTGCTGGCAGTAATAAGTCTGATGCTACAGGTGTTAATATACCAACAGTAAGTAATAATATTTCTAATGTTGCTAAGACAGATTCTTCGCTTACAGAAGATACTAATCTTTCAGCATCAGGTAAGATGGATGTAGAGGCGGTTGCTACAGCAGCCCTTCCTGCAATGGTTCAGCTTAATGGTACAACAACAGTTAAAAGTTCAAGTTATTTTGGATATGGACAGAGCTATGAAGCAACATCAAGTGGTACGGGTATTATTGTAGGCAAGAGTGATACTGAATTACTTATTGTAACTAATGCACATGTTGTTGATAATATTGATAATCTTAAATGTGTATTCTCTGATGGCACAAGTGCAAGCTGTTCTGTTAAGGGTTCTAAGTCAGATCAGGATATTGCGGTAGCCGCAGTATCATTAAGTGATATTTCATCTGATACAGCGTCTAATATTGCAATTGCAGAACTTGAAGATTCATCAGATATTAAAGTTGGACAGCAGGTTGTTGCCATTGGTAATGCATTAGGTGAAGGCCAGTCAGTTACAACTGGTATAATTAGTGCAAAGGACCGTTCAATTACAGTCAACAATGTAACATTTACAGGACTTCTTATGACAGATGCAGCGATTAACTCTGGTAACAGTGGTGGAGCTCTTCTTAATTCAGAAGGAAAGGTTATCGCTATTAACTTTGCAAAAACAAGCAGTGATGGTGTAGAAGGTATGGCTTATTCAATTCCTGTCTCTAATGTTAAGGATATTATCGATTCATTAATGACTAAGCAGACAAGAAACAAGGTTTCATCAGATAAGGCAGCATACCTTGGAATTGCAGCAGTAGATATTACAAGTAATTATGCATCATATTATGGATATCCTGTAGGTATTCTTACAAGAACTGTAGCTGATGATTCAGCAGCAGACAAGGCAGGATTAGAGACATATGACATAATTGTCGGATTTGATGACCAGACAGTTACTACTATGTCAGGACTTACTAACATGCTTCAGTATTATGAGGCAGGTGAAAAAGTAACTATAGATTATTATCATATGGAAGGAAGCGAGTATGTTCTTAAGAGCACGGAGGTAACGCTTGGTTCTAAGAAGGCATCTTAAGGATATATTCCAAGTATATATTTATGGATAATACCAATGAGAATATGACAGAAGATAAGGATATTAATAAGAATAACAATGGGAATTCCGATGATTATGAGAAGATATGTTTTGTGTGCAGAAGACCAGAATCAAGAGCTGGTAAGATGATTGTTATGCCTAACAATATATACATCTGTCAGGATTGTATGCAAAGAACATTCGATTCAATTAACAGCAGCGGAATTAATTATGAAGATATGATGAAGATGTCAAACATGCCTGGAATGGGCATGTTTGGCAATTTTGGCGCTATGGATTCAGACCCGGTTCCAGAAAAGCAGAAGCTTAAGAAAAAGAAAGAGAATAAGAAGGAGTTACCAGCGCTTGACGTTTCTAAGCTGCCTGCACCACATGAGATTAAGAGAAAGTTAGATGAGTATGTTATAGGTCAGGACTATGCTAAGAAGGTAATGTCGGTGGCTGTATATAATCATTATAAAAGAGTTTCAGCAGATGCTAAGATTCTGGGTGACGTTGAGATTGAGAAGTCTAATATGCTTATGATTGGACCTACAGGAAGTGGTAAGACATATCTTGTTAAGACGCTTGCAAGGATATTACAGGTGCCACTTGCTATTACAGATGCAACAACACTTACAGAGGCAGGATATATCGGAGATGATATAGAGTCAGTTGTTTCTAAGCTTTTACTGGCAGCAGACAATGATGTAGAGAAAGCTGAACATGGAATTATATTTATTGATGAGATAGACAAGATTGCCAAGAAGAAAGAGACCAGAAGCAGAGATGTAAGTGGTGAGTCTGTACAGCAGGGAATGTTAAAGCTGTTAGAAGGCAGTGAGATTGAAGTTCCTGTTGGTGCGACAAGTAAGAATGCAATGGTTCCACAGGTAACTGTTAACACGAAGGATATTCTGTTTATATGTGGTGGTGCATTTCCGGATCTTGAGGATATTATCAAGACAAGGCTTAATAAGTCATCCTCAATGGGATTTAATGCTGACCTTAAAGATAAATATGATGATGAGAAGAACATCATGTCTTATGTGACGGTTGATGATCTTAGAGAATACGGAATGATTCCAGAATTTTTAGGAAGACTGCCTATCATATATTCGCTTGACAGACTGGATGAGGATATGCTTGTCAATATTCTGAAAGAGCCTAAGAATGCAATTCTTAAGCAGTATCAGAAGCTGTTAGAGCTTGATGAGGTGAAGCTTGAGTTTACAGATGATGCATTAAGAAGCATAGCAAGAAAGGCAATGGAAAAAGATACAGGTGCAAGAGCACTCCGTTCTATTATTGAGGATTTTATGCTTGATATAATGTATGAGATACCGAAAGACAGCAATATAGGTTCAGTTACAATTACAGAAGATGTTGTTGAAAAGAAAGGTGCTCCGGTAATAACTATGAGAGCATAATAGTTATAGCAGAATAATACAATACATTTCTGAATACATATAGCATGTACAGTGATTGCTTTATGTTAAGGAGATGTTATGGCATGTGATTTTGATATAACCAAAGAGAATATATATGATTACATAATAGAAGATACCCCAGGGGCTGATGAAGCTATTAAGGCATTGTCAGGGATATGTTCGCAGAGAGCTGATTCGCAATGGATTATAGCTCATGGAGAACTGCCTGATAACCGCCAGCTTAATATAAGCTCTCTGGGGTATTTTACTATTCCAAAGTTATATGGACTCATGGAAGGCGATGCGGATATAAGTGCACTTGATGAAATAGGTGCTTTACGTGTACTTGGACAGGATAATCTGCAGGCAGACGGGAGTAATGTTCTCATAGGGTATGTGGATACCGGAATAGATTATCTTAATGATGTTTTCAAGGACAGACTTGGAAATACAAGAATTCAGGCTATATGGGATCAGACAGATAGAACAGAGACTGATGTTGCAAATACATATGCACATTTTGGCAGAGTATATGAAAAGGATGAAATAGACAGGGCAATAGAGGCTGACAATAACGGAGAAAATCCATATTCTTATGTTGCACAAAGAGACACGTCAGGACATGGAACGCTGATGGCTTCAATATCAGCAGGTTCATATACAGACGGATATGTTGGCGTTGCACCAGGAGCAGAGCTTTTAGTGGTTAAATTAAAACAAAGTAAACAGTATCTGAGAGATTTTTTTCTGATAAAGGATGACGTTCCAGCTTTTGAGGAAAGTGATATTATGTTGGCTTTAAGATTTCTTGAAGATTACGCTATACGACTTGGAAAACCATTGATAATAATATTTGGTCTGGGAAGTGCTAATGGTTCAAGAACAGGCGCATCTCCTCTGGCAGAAATGATGGAGAATCTTACTAAAAAACCCAATATATCAGTTATAACATGTATGGGCAATGAAGCTAATAATAAATGTCATTATAAAGGGACAGTAATGTCAGCCCTGGTACCTGATGTTATGGAAATTAATGTTGATGGAACAGGAAAGGGTTTTACGATGGAAATATGGGCGGATAGTCTTGATATATTATCCGTGTCGATTGAATCACCGTCAGGGGAATATGTTCCAAGAATACCTGCAAGAATGGGTGCAAGTATGGAGTATACATTTCTTTATGAGGGAAGTACGGTTACGGTAGATTATCAGATAACTGAAAATGTTGCTGGAATGGAGGTTATATTCGTAAGACTTAAGACACCAGTTGAGGGTACATGGAAATTCTATATATATAGTCTCACTAATATAAAAGGAAGTTATAATGCATGGCTTCCATTAAAGCAGTTTTCCGGACAGGATATATATTTTTTAAAATCCGACCCGGATACAACACTTACAGTTCCAGCGGCAGCTGATGGTGTTATAAGTGTAGGAGCATATAATCATTATACAGGGGCTGCTTATTATGAAAGTGGGCGTGGATATAGCGCTGACGGAAGGATTAAACCTGATTTTGTTGCACCGGGTGCGGGGGTATATGGAATTGCTCCATCTGGAGGCGTTAAGGTTACTGGAACAAGCTATGCAGCGGCTTATGCCGGGGGCTGTGTTGCACTTTTATATTCATATCAGGTAAATGTAAAGAATAGTCAGATGATTAATCATAACGATATTAAAGCACAGCTTATAAGAGGTGCAGTACGCTCAGAATATATGGTATATCCTAACCCTGTAGCTGGTTATGGAAAACTGAATATATATACAACATTTAACATGATGAGAATATCTTAGGTTGAAATCACTGGTGTTATATGCTAAATTGTTCATACATGACGAAAAGAGGAGATAGAGAAGTATGAAATATAAGGCATTGGCACTGGATTTGGACGGAACATTAACTAATAGAGAGAAGAAAGTGCCAGTAGGTAATAAAGAAGCGATTGAGAAAGCGATAGATGCAGGTGTTAAGGTTATTCTTGCATCAGGAAGACCGCTTTTTGGAATAACACCAATAGCCAGAGAGCTTGAGCTTGACAAAAAAGGTGGTTATATACTGGCATATAATGGCGGCTGTATAGTTGACTGCAAGACAGGGAAGCAGATGTCTGCGACAATAATGCCACAGGATTGTATAGCAGATATATGCAGTCTTGCAAGAGCCAACGGTGTGTATGCTCTGACATATGCTGATACGCAGATAGCTGCTGAGAGTGATTCTGATGAATATGTAAAGAAAGAAGCAATATGCAACAGTACTACAATCAAGAAAGTAGATGATTTGCGCAAATTTGTGGATTATCCTGTAGAGAAATTTCTGGTTGTAGGAGAGCATGAAAAGCTTCTTCCTGTGCAGAAAGCCTTGTTAGATAAGCATGAGGGAGTAATCAATGCATTTTTTTCAGAGAGCTATTTCTTAGAGGTAGTACCTGCGGGAGTTGCAAAGGATGCATCTTTGGATAAGCTGCTCACAATGCTTGATATAACAAGTGAAGAACTCGTTGCATGCGGCGATGGAATGAATGATATTCCAATGTTAAAGTATGCAGGTCTTGCAGCGGTTATGGAGAATGCATATCCTGAAGTTAAGAAATATGCAGATGTCGATGTACCATCTAACGATGACTGTGGTGTGGCATATGTTATAGATAATTATATATTATAATAATGGATTATAAAAAATATACCCCCGGCGGTTTTATTGGCTGCCGGGGGTATGTTTTATTGATTAATTAGAATTGTTATTGAGACTGTCAACATATTCATCTACATCGAATACATCACCATTCTGAATCTTACTCATAAGCTGGATAGCTGTATTAATACTGTCTGCGTAAGGATATACAACAGAAGCACCTCTAAGGCCGGTTATCTCAAGATAAGCAGGACCCTGTCCAGCAGGTGGCTGAGTTGATCCTTCAATACTGTATGTCTGTATGTTCCATGCTGTACTGTCGCTTAACTGAAGCTTAACAAGATCAGATATTGTGCTTGTTGGAATATTAGTAAGGAACATATCACTAACAGCATCAAGTACGGCTGAATACTTGGTAAGTATTGCAGGTGAAGTAGCTTTCTGTAAGATACCCTTGATGGCGGCTGTCTGGTTACGTCCACGCTGGAAGTCTCCGGCAGCAAATGCATGTCTTTCTCTTGAGAATGCAACTGCCATCTCACCATCACATTCATTAGGTCCCTTGACGAAATGATATGGAATAGGAGAAGCATCTTCGCCACAAGTAAATTCTACTTCTGAGTCAATTGTGATTCCACCAAGTGCATCTACAACAGAGACGCAGCCTGTGAAATTAATCTTTACATAATAATCAATGTCAATGCCATACAGATTCTGGAGAGTGTCAATAGAAGCTTCTACACCGTAGTTTCCAGCATGTGTAAGTTTATCATAACCTTTTCTTCCATCAGGTCCGGTAATCTTAATGTAAGAATCTCTTGGTGTTGTAACTAGGAGAATCTGCTTTGTTTCAGGATTAATAACGGCAACTATATTAACATCACTAAGTGCATTATTAGAGAGTGCTGAATCGGCACCATCTTCACTTGAGATACCGGAAACATATATTATAAATGGTTCTTTCTTTACGTTAACGTTGGATTTCTGGACAGTAACAAGCTTCTTATATTCGTATTGCTTAATAATCTTAACCTTGGTATCAAAGTCTTCATACTGTGAGGCAACAACCTTAAGCATGGAATCATTCATAACAATTGCCTGAACCTCTGTATTATCATAAAAGGCAGTTACAAGGTCATCCCATGATTTGTATTCTGCAAGTTCCAGGCTGCTCTTGTTAAGCTCTGATTTAACAGAATCAAATGCTGTCTTGACATTAGCGTTGCTTGCAGTTGAATTATAAGCAAACTTGTAATTGGCAAGATCATTTAAAGAGGAAGCCTTGTCATCTGCCAGTACAACTACATCAACGATGTCAGTGTTAATCTCAGGAAGATTAAGTTTATTAAGGACAGAATCAAGCTTAGATGATACAAGGTATATGAAAACAATCACTCCTGACATAAGTACTGCAAGAATCTTACCTATAATATGAGCCTTCGTAAACTGCGATGTGAAATCGTACAGGAATATCAGCAGTAAAAATGCGTTGACCGCAATTAAATACTTCAATGGAAGAATATCTAACTTAAATATATTAAATAAAAGTAATCCCGATACAATAAGCTGTATCAGAACTAATATAAGACCAATAAGTGTACCCCAGCCACGCCTTTTTCTTTTTCGTTCTTTCTTAGAAAGCTCTTCTTTATTCTTAAATAAATATTTCATATCGTCTTTACTTCTTGTAAAAAAATTAGACATAATTCACTCCTTAATTACAATAGGATAATAAAAAAATAACGAATACATTCTACCATGATTTTATCAAAAAGTAAAACTTAATTATCTTAAGCAAGAAAAACAACATACCTTAGATATAGGCTTATTTTAATTAATATTATTACAAATAACTTAAAGTTAATAGGCAAACGCTATAAAAAACTTGCGGAAATTAACCAGAACAGATATAATAACGCTAGAATTGATGTGCAGTAATGTACAATCTTAAATAATAATTTAAAGGAGTGTTTTAAGGTTATGGGGTATGTTGATGAAGTATTAGACATCGTGTCTAAGAAGAATGCAGATCAGCCTGAATTTTTACAGGCAGTAACAGAGGTTCTTGAGTCTTTAAGACCAGTTGTTGAGGCTAACGAGGAAGTTTACAGAAAGAACGCTATTCTTGAAAGAATTACAGAGCCAGATCGTCAGATCATGTTCAGAGTTCCTTGGGTAGATGACAAGGGACAGGTACAGGTAAACAGAGGTTTCCGTGTACAGTTCAATAACGCTATTGGACCATACAAGGGTGGTTTAAGATTACATCCTTCAGTAAACTTAGGCATCATCAAGTTCTTAGGTTTCGAACAGGTATTCAAGAACTCACTTACAACTCTTCCAATCGGTGGTGGTAAGGGTGGTTCTGATTTTGATCCTAAGGGCAAGTCAGACAGAGAAATCATGGCATTCTGCCAGAGCTTTATGACAGAACTTTGCAAGTATATCGGTGCTGATATCGATGTTCCAGCTGGTGATATCGGAACAGGTGCAAGAGAAATCGGATTCATGTTCGGTCAGTATAAGAGAATCCGTGGAATGTTCGAAGGCGTACTTACAGGTAAGGGACTTACATACGGTGGATCACTTGCAAGAACAGAAGCTACAGGTTATGGTTTATTATACCTTACTAATGCTTTATGGAAAGATAATGGAATGTCACTTGAGGGCAAGACAGCAGCTGTATCTGGTTCAGGTAATGTTGCTATCTACGCTATCCAGAAGGCACAGCAGTTAGGTGTTAAGGTTGTTACATGCTCAGACTCAACAGGTTGGATTTATGATCCAGAAGGAATTGATGTTGCACTTCTTAAGGAAGTTAAGGAAGTTAAGAGAGCACGTCTTACAGAATATGCTGCTGCTAAGCCATCAGCTCAGTACTTTGCTAAGCAGAATGGTGAACATGGAGTATGGCAGTACAAGGTAGATCTTGCTCTTCCATGTGCTACACAGAATGAGTTAGACATCGAGGATGCTAAGATGCTTGTTGCTAACGGTGTTGTATCTGTAACAGAAGGTGCTAATATGCCTACAACATTAGAAGCTACTAAGTATCTCCAGGAGAATGGTGTTCTCTTCGTAGGTGGTAAGGCTGCTAACGCTGGTGGTGTTGCTACATCTGCTCTTGAGATGAGCCAGAACTCAGAGAGACTTTCATGGACATTCGAAGAAGTTGATGGAAAGCTTAAGGGAATCATGGAAACAATCTACGCTAACATTTCAGATGCTGCTAAGAGATATGATATGACAGTTGGTGGAAAGACAGACTATGTTGCTGGTGCTAATATCGCTGGTTTCGAGAAGGTTGTTGACGCTATGCTTGCTCAGGGAGTTTGCTAATTATAGGCTTTAATGTAATAATTGTCTTATAATATGATTTAATTGTAAGGTTCTGCAGACAATATGTCTGTAGAACCTTTTTTTACTTGGCAGATTGCGAAAAATGATTTATATTATATGATTGTAGAAGTATAAAAAATGGAGGTCTGTATGAGAAAGAATATAGCAAGAGTATTGCTGTACGCAGCATGTGGAGTACTTGTTGTTTTTTACATATTAGTATTATGGTGGGGAAAGAATCCTAAGGTTGGAACAGAATACCGAATGTACTATCTGACACATGAGCTTACAGACTGGCCAGGTTATGGTAATCTGAAATATACATTTGGAACGAAAGAGATATGTACAGAACATAAAGACCGTAATGGTAAAGAACAAAGCAATGTCTGCAGTCGTAAAGGTCAGGGCTGGCAGAAATCTAAGAGATACGAAGGAACGAAGAATACAGACAAAGATTCATATATATACTATATTCCGGAGGAATCAGCTGATAATATATATCTTGTATGTGATATTACAGAATATGATGCAACAGCCTCTGGTGATAAAGGAATTGAAGTATATGTGAATGATAAGCTGATTGGAAATATAGACAGCAAGGGAACAACGAAGCTAAAGATAGGATATGTCAGTGAAGATGAGCTTCTTACAGTGAAGTTTCATGCTGACAATGCAGAATATACTCTTTACAGTATAAGCCTTGATAAAGGTCAGGCTGAAACTTAAATCCAAAGATGACAGAATATGTGTAAATGTATAGAAAGGTAGAATTATATGAAGAAATCGGGATTTAAATCATTATTAAAAAAGATCAGGCCATACGCAGTACCTGGTATAATAACAGGTCTGGTTATGATTGTAATACTTATACTTAAAGGTATATGGCCTTTTGGAAGCAGCAGAATAGATTATTTTGACAACATGCAGCAGGTAGCACCGCTTTATGCACATCTGTGGGATTTCATGCATGGTAAGGCATCAATATGGTTTGACTGGTATACAGGTCTTGGAACAAATGTGTCAATGAGTATATCAGCATTTTCAATGATTACACCGTTTAATCTTTTATTATATTTTGTTCCAAGAAGTTACATATTAGAGAGCATATCAATAATTACACTTGTTAAGATGATATTCATGTCAGTTGCAATGTATGCGCTTATTAATAAGAAATACAATAATCTTGTGTATGGATTAAAGGTTATGTTTTCATGCATGTATGCCTTTTGTGGTTATGTAATTCTCTATGGTTCATGCTTTACACCATGGATGGATATAGTTGCATTTTTCCCTATTCTTATAATGGCATACGACAGAATGCTTGAGACAGGAAAGAAAATGTTCTATATATGCATGATTGCGTTGTGCTTCATAATTAATTATTACTTAAGTGCAATGTCACTTATATACATATTCCTTATCTGTGGAATAAGAATGGTAGTTATGCAGGATAGAAAGCAGTGGAGGGAAACTGCATGGAATGTCGGTATAGGTACGATTGCAGGTATCGGACTTTCAGCATTCGTGCTTGTTCCTGTATTTGCACAGCTTTCTTCATCACAGAGAGGTGGTGCGTCTAAGGGGCTTTTATCACAGTATGCAGGCTGGATAACAAGTTCAATCGTTACAGATGGTGCAATGGCAGCACTGCAGCGCTGGATGATGCTTTATGGACTTGCATTCGTTATAGCAGTTATTATCATGGGAATGAAAATATATAAGTCAGACAGAAGACAGCTTATATATACTATAGCCATGCTTGTTGTTGCATTAGGTCCGGTGCTTATGGAGGCTACTAACCTTATGTGGCATTTTGGTTCATATAACGGATATACATTAAGAAACGGATATCTGATATCGTTCACGCTTATCTGTGTTGCTGCAGGAATGGCTGAGAAAATGTTTGCAGATATACCATTAAAGAGTGCGTTTTATCGCAGGCAGACAGCGGTAGTAGCGGTAATTGGTGCAGTATATGTTATGCTTTATAACATATTACCAATAAACAATGAAATGCTTGCAATGGCATTTTTTATAATGATATTTGCAGTAATGTTTGCAGTGTATATGTTTATGCTCATAAGAAAGAAAGAATTTAACTGCAAATCAGTTATCCTTGTTATTGCACTTGAATTGTTTATCGGTGCATATGCTCTTATAGGACCTCCTAAGTTTTATACATATGAAGATTATCAGATTGGTGATTATGTGCAGTATGCCAATGATGCGGCAGACAGCCTTGATATAGAAGAGTCTGCTACAGACAGAATAGTAAATCCTGATATCAGTCTTAATGCCAATTATCCTCTTATATTGAGAAGAGGAGCATTATCAAGCTTTACAGCAGCTTTAGAGGACGATACACAAAGTTATGCCAAGAGATGGGGATATTCTAAGTATTTCCTGTGGCTGTTAGATTCAGGTGGAACAGTATTCAGTAATGCAGTGCTGCATGTTACACAGGCAGTTAATATCAATGAACTTGACAGTGCTTTATATACATTAGAGAAGAAGGAAGGCGATTACAGCCTTTACAACACTAATTATAACCTGCCATTTGGATTCTGTGTTGACAGCAGCTTCAGCAAGCTTGATATGACTAATGTTGACTGGATTACATACCATAACAGAATGTATAAAGCAATGACTGGCGATAAAGAAACATTTGTAACAAGAATATATCCACAGGCAGAGACTGCTGGCAATATTAAGTCCATGACTATTAATGTCGGAAGCAGAAGTGCTATATATATGAATATTGCAGATGTGAAGAAGCCTAATGCGGATGCTAATGCATCTAAGCTTGAGAGTAGCATACATGTATATGTGAATGGTGAGGCAGTTGTTGTACCTACACTTGGAGATGTTAATAATACAGCATATTTTACGGATTATAATAATAATCTTCTTTATCTTGGCATATTTGAAGATGAAGATGTTCAGATTAAGATTGAATATGATAAGCCTAAATATATGAACCAGAGTAAGATGACTATCGGACTTCTTAATATGGAGAAGATGGATAAGCTCTGTGAGGATTTCGCAGATAAACAGACAGATGTTTCATATACTAATAATACGCTTACAGTTAAGATAAACAGTGATGGAACTAAGGATTATGCCCTGATACCGGTTATTAAGAGCGCTAACTGGACCGTGACACTTGATGGAAAGACAGTTAAGACTAAAGAGATAGCAGGGTTGTTTACAGGTGTACAGGTTCACGAAGGCGAGAATACATTAGTGTTTACATTTGTGCCAAAGGGCAGAAATGCAGGACTGCTTATTACACTTGTGACATTGTTAATAACTGTGTTATGCCTTGTGATTAATTATAAGAGAACTATAAATGTTCCTGTATGGGCTAAGTATTGTGCACAGTATATATATATTGGATTGTTTGCAATAGTTGTGGCTGCAATGTTTGTAGTACCTGTAATAAGTACAATCCCGGCAGCTATATATCATATAATCCGTATATTATTGAAATGAGGCATTAGATGAACAGATTAAAAAATAATGAGAATTGTAGGATTCTGTTAAAGATATTGATTATATTTGCGATATCAAGACTGATTATGCTTATCATGGTTCCTGTGTATAATGGAATTATGGGGACACACAGATCATTTCTGTTTCTTATGAACGAGTGGGATGCAAAGAAATATGCCTATATAATCAATCATGGCTATACACACCCTACGGATATTGATCCTCAGGCTAACTGGGCGTTCTTCCCATTATATGTTATCGTGTGTGCAGCATTAAAGGCAGTGACAGGCGGGCTTATTAACACTTATGTTATTGGAATGATAGTATCTAATATATGCATAATTATTGCAGCATTCTTTGCTGTTAAAGGTCTTAAGAAGCAGACTTCTATTAAAGAAGAATATGCTATGATTATGCCAGTGCTTTTATTTATGGCACCTTACACCTTCTATTGCAGTTCTGTATATACGGAAGCGATGTTTATAATGTTCATTGTACTTTTTTTCTATTTCCTTTTTGAGAAGAAATACATGGCAGCAGGAATTATGGCAGCATGCTCAAGTGGAACAAGAATTGTAGGCTGTATACTTGTATTTGCACTGGTTGTACAGCTATATATTGACATGGAAGGAACTAAGATAAGCTTTGGCAGGGTTAAGACATTTGTAATGGATATGCTTAAAGCACCTAAGAAGATACTGTCAGTGCTTGTATGTCCGCTCGGTGCATTTGCATATATGGCATTTCTTAATTTCTTCTGTGGTGATGCATGGGCATATAAGAATGTCCAGATTGCATGGAGAGAGGATGAGTATTTCCCGATTATAGGCGTGTTGTGGAAGGCATGTACAGGACAGATTGAGCCAAGATACACATATATGGGGTGGTTCTGTATTGCAATACTGATTCTTTATGGATATATGTTCTACAGAAAATATTATTCGATGGCAGTGTTCGGAATTATATCACTTCTTGTGCCGTTGACATCACATGTTATGAGTACATGCAGATTTACGGTGGGAACATATGTTGTATTTGTCGGTCTGTATGATATACTTTCAAGGTGTAATAAGGTTGCAAGATGGATTCTTATGGCAGTTCTGATTGCCTTAGAAATATATCTTTTGTTCTTATGGTACAATTCAGACTGCTGGCTTATGTAGTATAATGAATGCAATATAAGCATAAAAATATATAAACGGGCATAAGATATAACAATGCATTTTAATGCAGTATAAGGAAGGAAGAGACGAGGAATGTACGACGAGATTGTAGACAGGCTTAACAGGATAAGCCAGTTTGCACCATCTACCGGAGTAGAAAGGGGCAGACGGGTATTACGAAATTGTGGCAATCCAGAGAAAGATTTGAAGATAATACATGTTGCTGGAACGAATGGCAAAGGCTCTACGTGTGCATATATTGCACAGATTCTGCAGAGTAATGGTTACAAAACAGGACTTTTTACGTCGCCTCATCTTGTGGATATCAGAGAGCGTATTAAAATTAATGGACAGATGATATCCAAGAGTGATTTTGAGGAGGCATATAATGCTGTTGAGAACTGCAGAACGCAGGAACTTGCGTATTTTGATTATATGCTTGTTATGGCAATGTACTATTTTAAGAAACAGAACGTTGATTATGTAGTTATGGAAACTGGTCTTGGTGGAAGGATTGATGCAACTAATGCCATTGAGAATCCGGTAATATCAGTAATAACAACGATTTCTCTTGAACATGCTGCAATTCTTGGTGATACTGTAGAGAAGATTGCAGCTGAGAAGGCTGGAATTATTAAGCTGGGAATTCCGGTTGTATGCAGTGGTGTTGTCAAAGAGGCAGCAAGGGTGATAAAGTCCCGTGCAGAAGAGATGGAAAGTGACTGTTGTGTAGTTGATGAGAATACATTTGAACTGGTACAAAATACATATGGTTATATTGATTTTTTAATTCATAATGAGTATTATAAGAATGATTGTTTCAGACTGGCTACGAATGCATTGTACCAGATGGAGAATGCAAGTATTGCATTGACAGCATGTGCCGTTCTTGCCAGTAAGGGAGAACTTATACTTAACGAGGAACTTGTTAGAAAAGCAGTTCTTGAAACATACTGGTCAGGAAGAATGGAACTGGTAAGGAATAATCTGTATGTTGATGGAGCACATAATCCACAGGGAATACAGAGCTTTATTGAATCAGTGAACAGTCTTTATGAAAACAATCCAGCAGAGGATGCAACATTGTTGTTCTCTGTTGTGAGTGATAAGAATTATGACCAGATGATTAAGATACTATGTGGTTGTAAGCATTTCAGAAAAGTCTATGTTACTATGGCAGGCGGACTGAGAAAGCTTTCAGCCAATATAATAAAGCAGGCATTTGAAGCATATACGACAGGAATTGATATTGTTGTATTCAAGAGTGTGGATGATGCTCTGAACAGATGGGATAACAGACTGATGTTTGCAACGGGCTCTTTATATTTAGTTGGTGATGTAGTCCGTGCATTGGAAAGAAAGGAAAATAATCATGATTAATTTTGATGAAGAAATACAGAAGTTCCAGCCAAGTCTTGAGGTTGAGGATGCAGAGGATGCTATATACAACAATGATGTTCCAGATATAACAGATTTGATAACACAGATACTTAATGGTAAGAATTCGGATAAGTAGTGAGGGGTGGACATATGAGATGTTTTAAATGTGGAAGCTTCCTTACAGATGGTGATACATGTCCACAATGTGGTGAATACGTAGGAATCTATAAGAAAACAGCAAGAGTATCAGATGCATATTATAATGCCGGTCTGTATAAGGCAAGAGTAAGAGATTTAACAGGTGCAGTTGAAAGTCTTAAGATAAGCCTTATGATTAACAAGTACAATACTAATGCAAGAAATCTTCTGGGTCTTGTGTATTGTGAGATGGGGGATGTTGTTGAGGCATTAAGCCAGTGGGTTGTAAGTAAGAATTTTACACCGGAGGGCAATATAGCAGGAACTTATATCAAGAAAATCCAGACTAACCAGAACAGATTTGAGATGGTTACAGGTACAATCAGAAAATATAACCTTTCACTCAATTATGCCAAGGAAGGTAATACTGATATGGCAATCATCCAGTTAAAGAAGGTAGTTGCCAACAATCCTCAGCTTATCAAAGCACATCTGCTGCTTGCACTTATATATATTAAGCAGGACGAGCTTTCTAGAGCCAGGAAGCTGCTCAATGCAGTGCTTGCAATAGATAAGAACAACACTCTTGCTCATATGTATATGGAAGAGATAGAGAAGAAAATTGCAGCAAAGAAGGCAGAGACATCAGGATCATTCCTCCCTAAAAGAAAAGAAAAGGAGATAGACAAGAAGCCGCTTAGTGGTAATGATGTTATTCTTCCTAAATCTTCATATAAAGAGCCAAGCAATGGTGCAATAACAATAATTAATGTTCTTGTTGGTGTTGTGATAGGTGCAGCACTTATATGGTTCCTGATTATTCCGGCAAAGAACAAAGGTCTTACACAGGATTATAAGAAGAATCTTCAGGAATACAGTGAGCAGTTATCTTCAAGTAATGTAGAACTTAATTCTATGCAGAAAGAACTTGAGGATGTGAAAGCACAGAAAGATGCACTTGAGCAGCAGCTCGGTGTTGTTAGTGGAACAGGTGGAAACAACAAGCTGTTAGTATCAGTAATAGAGGCGGCAAATGATTATATTGCCAATAAGCCTGATGAAGCTGCCAATAAGCTTGTTGATATAGATGTCAGTGCACTTCCGAGTGAGTCAGCCAAGACATTGTATAATACAATAGCTACAGCTACACTTCCGGCAGCAGCACAGAATTTCTATGACACAGGAATGACAGAGTATTATAAGTCCAACTATGAAGTTGCGGCAGAGAATCTTGTCAAAGCATACAAATGTAATAACAGCGTGGATTCAGCTTACTATGCGGCAAAGTCATATGTAGCCCTTGCAAAGACTGATGATGCTAAGAAATACTATCAGTATATTGTGGATGATTATTCGACAAGCGGATATTACAAAGAAGCCAGCGATTATGTTAATTCACATTGATGAGGTACTAAAAGATAAGCCCCCGGCAAAGATAATTCTTTGCCGGGGGCTTTGTTGCAGAATTAGTGAAGTGTAAAAGTAGAGAGGAAAGAGGAGATTATTATGTCAGAACAGGTTAATACAGCTGATGGGCAGGATGAAATCCAGCATATGGATTATATATACATGGTTAATGATAACAAGCTTATAATACGTATGAATGCAGAACTTGACCATCATCTGGCAGAAGAAATGCGTCAGGTTATAGATGATGTAATAGATAAGAGAGGCGTAACTCATATAGTATTTGATTTTACTAAAGTGGATTTCATGGACAGTGCAGGAATAGGACTTATTATGGGGCGTTACAAGAAGGTTATGGATAAAGGTGATATAACAATCGTGGGAGTCCGTGAAAGTGTTAAGAGAATACTTCTTATATCAGGACTTCATAAGATAGTTAACATATATGAACTTAAAGGACAGGAGGCATAATTATGATAGAGAATAACAATGTTGAATTATTATTTGAAGCCAGGTCGGAAAATGAAGCATTTGCAAGGGTTGTTGCAGCAGCCTTTGTTACATATTTAGATCCAACAATCGAAGAATTACAGGACATAAAGACAGCGGTTTCCGAGGCAGTAACTAACGCAATAGTCCACGGCTATGACAATGGTCCGGGAAAGGTGAGAATGAGACTTAAAGGCATACAGAATCAGGTAATAATAGAAGTACATGATGATGGTCTTGGCATAGAGAATGTGGCAAAAGCAATGGAACCATTGTATACAACCAAACCGGAACAGGAACGCTCAGGAATGGGATTTTCGTTCATGGAGGCATTCATGGACGATTTAAGGGTGGCGTCAGCACCAGGCAAAGGAACAACAGTGCTTATGAGAAAGAAAATAGGGGAGTAATTGATAGGATGTGATGCTATGGATCAGACTAAGGATTGTACCAGGGAATTGATCGCTAAAGCACACAATAATGACAAAGAAGCCAGAGAGAAGTTGGTAACAGATAATCTGGGGCTTATATGGAACATAATTAAAAGATTTAAGGGGAGAGGAACAGAACAGGAGGATCTGTTTCAGATAGGCTGTATAGGGCTTATAAAGGCAATTGATAATTTCAATCTGGATATGGATGTTGCATTTTCAACATATGCAGTTCCCATGATAACAGGTGAGATAAGAAGATTCCTGCGTGATGACGGAATGGTAAAGGTCAGCCGTTCCATAAAAGAAAATGCGGTAAAAAGCATGAGAATGGCGGGACAGCTCCGTGATACATTGGGCTGTGAGCCGACAGTAGAACAGATAGCAGCTGCCTGTGAGCTGTCAGTTGAAGATATAACACTGTCAATGTCAGCTTCCATGGAGGTCGAATCAATATATAAGACAATCTATCAGGGGGATGGAAGCGAAGTAATGCTTATGGACAAGTTAGAAGATAAGGCAGACATTGGGGAAACCGCATCAAGCAAAGTTGCGCTTGCACAGCTTATGGAAACACTTTCACAGCGTGAAAAAGAACTTATCAGGATGCGTTATTATGATGATTACACACAGATGCAGGTTGCTAAGGAGTTTGGAATATCGCAGGTGCAGGTGTCGCGGATGGAGAAGAAGATTTTAAGTGGCATGCGCAAGCGGCTGTTTGCATGAAGGATTCATTCATATATTAAAGACCCCGCTGCTGTGTCCGTCTATGGCATTAACTCCCACACGATTCGAAATATTCGGGCGTATACCATAGACAGACACAGCGGCGTAGTGTTTATGCTGAATGAACACAGTGCTGGGACAGTTTTGTGCATGTCTGGAGTGCGATGGGCGAGGGCAGGCTGTTAAATAAATGAAGCCTTATGAATAAATTTTTGGGCATGTACAATACTAATACTAGCAACGGAGGGTTTGTTATGTCAGAGAAGATTTATTTGAAGATTGACCAGCAGAGGTGTGTTAAGAAGCCTAGGGTCACTATTGGGGATGTGATGACTGTTTATTGCAGTGATAAGGATATGATTGAAAAAATCGGACATATAACACTTGTGGAGTTTACGCTGGGCAAGTATGACAGGAAGGTGCTTGATGCACTTGATGTTGTGGGCATTATTCAGAAGGAGTATCCGGATGCAGATATTGAATGTCTTGGGGAATGTGATTTCGTTGTTGAGTACAAGAAGCCGGAGAAGGAAGGCACAGTGCATTGGATTAAGGTTGCTGTTATATGTTTTATAACAATGGTTGGAAGCGGATATGGAATTATTGCTTACAACAATGACGTAAGTACGACGGATATATTTGACCGGGTGTACGAACTTCTTGGAGCTTCTGCATATAAGGCAACGAATGCAATGGAGATTGCCTATGCTGTGGGATTGTTTATTGGAATTGTTATATTTTATGACCATTTTGCGGGACAAAAGCTGTCAAAAGCGCCAACACCGCTTGAGGTGGAAATGGATAAATATGACAAAGATGTATTAGAATCTGTTATTGACAGGGAAGGTGGAAAATGATAGCGGTTATTATTCTTATAGGGGCTATGTCGGGAGTGTTTACTGCTGCAGGACTTTTTGCACTTATAACCAGTGTTGGTGTTATTAACAGATATGCTGATGTCAGCGGGACGAGCAGACATGTGTCTCTGTATGAGGAATGTATAATAATCGGTGCGACGGCAGCTAATGCTGTATATGTTCTTGGAATCACGGTTAGAATAGGAATGACGGGCTGTATTATATTCGGGTTGATATCCGGGATATTTATAGGCACATTTTTAATAAGCCTTGCAGAGACAGTTAAAGCATTGCCTATATTTGTTCACAGGGCAAAGGCGGGCACCGGTCTTGGTTTTATTGTGGCGGCGACAGCGGCAGGAAAAGCACTAGGACAGCTTGTATATTACTTATATATGTATTGATTTTGCATTGCAAAAAGGGAGGATTTATGCACGATATTAATTCTGAAAGCGGTACCAAAGCTGATATTGAAAAAAGAAATGAAAGCTATAATGCTTATGTAAAAAATGTTACGCCTAAAGGAAGCTGTGTGGCAAAATGCTTTAAGGCATTCATTGTTGGTGGCTGTATATGTGTTGCAGGACAGATTATTTTAAATGTATGCAAGTGGATGAAAGTGCCTGACACGGATGCAGCATCTTACACAACACTGATACTGGTATTTTTAAGTGTAATTCTTACTGGACTTAATATTTATCCGTCTATAACCACATTTGGCGGAGCAGGAAGTCTTGTTCCAATTACAGGATTTGCAAACAGCGTTGCTGCACCTGCGATTGAGTATAAGAAGGAGGGACGGGTGTTCGGTATTGGTTGCAAGATATTCACGATTGCCGGTCCTGTTATTCTATATGGAATATTTTTTAGCTGGTGTGCAGGACTTATATATCTGGCTTTAAAGCTTATACATGTACTGTGATTCTTGATTAAGAAACATCTGTATGGTAGAATCATAGGAACTGTTTTAAAGAAATGCGCAGGATACGAGGATAATATGGGAACTTTTTTAGAAGATTATTATAATAAATTTAATGAAGAAAAAAGACTGACTTCAAGACACGGACAGATTGAATTCCGTACATCGATTCATTATATACATGAGTGTATTGAAGAATTAAAGAGAGAAGGCAGAGAAAATATAAAGATTATGGATATAGGTGCCGGGACAGGCAGATACAGCGTTGCACTGGCTGAGGAAGGCTTTGATGTAACTGCAGTTGAACTGGTAAAGCACAATCTTGGAATATTGAAATCTAAGAATTCATCAGTTAAGGCTTATCAGGGCAATGCACTTAAGTTAAAGCGTTTCGAGGATGAAACATTTGACATAACCCTGCTGTTCGGGCCGATGTATCATCTGTTCGGACAGGAGGATAAGGTTAAGGCATTAAAGGAGGCGGCCCGTATTACAAGGAAAGGTGGCTTTATTCTTGTCGCTTATGTTATGAACGAGTATGGTGTTATTACATATGCATTTAAGGAAAGACATATTAAGGAGTGTATGGAACAGGGCAGGCTGACAGAGGATTTCCACACGATATCTTCAGAGCAGGATCTGTATGATTATGTGCGTCTTGAAGATATTACGAAAGTTAATGAAGCAGCAGGATGTGAACGTGTGAAGATTGTGACACCGGATGGACCGGCTAATTACATAAGACAGTTTGTGAATCAGCTTGACGAGGAGGAATACGAGATGTTTTACAGGTATCATCTTGCAACCTGTGAAAGAGCTGATCTGCTTGGTGCTGCTGCACATACGCTTGACATAATACGAAAATAATACATAATTAATACATTTTTGGACAGACTACTTATAAAGACTAATGGCACATGAGTATGTGCGGAAACGAGGATTATGACTGGAAAACAGAGTCTGTTATTTGACAAAGATGTATATGTGAGATGCACAGCGACAGTGGTTGGAAAGAAAGAGGCTGATGGTCCGCTTGGTGAAATGTTTGATGTGGCAGTAGAAGATGATATGTTTGGCAAGAAAAGCTGGGAAGAGGCTGAGAGCCACATTCAGGAGATGGCGGTTGACAAGCTGCTTATTAAAAGCGGTATGGCTGCGTCAGACATAGATTATATCTATGCCGGAGACCTTCTTGGACAACTTATAGCAACATCTTTCGGTCTTATGAGATATGAAATACCGATGTTTGGTCTGTACGGAGCATGTTCAACGATGGGCGAGGCATTATCACTTGGTGCAATGTGTGTTAATGCCGGATATGCGCAAAATGTAATTGCCATCGCGTCAAGCCATTTTGCAAGTGCTGAAAAGCAGTTCCGTTATCCGCTCGAGTATGGAAACCAGAGACCAGTTGCATCTACATGGACAGTTACAGGAGCAGGGGCGTATATCGTCGGCGATAAGCCTCTGGATAAGAAAAAATGTGTTCTCATAAAGGGTATTACAACGGGAAAGATTGTTGATTACGGCGTTAAGGATTCAATGAATATGGGAGCATGTATGGCTCCAGCAGCAGCAGAGCTTATAGAAGCTAATTTCAAAGACCTTGATGTTGATAAGGACTATTATGATGCAATATTTACAGGCGACTTAGGAGAGATTGGCAACAGGATATTGTCTGAGCTTCTAAAAGAAAAAGGCATTGATATTGCTGATAAGCTGTATGACTGTGGAATGCTTATATACGAAGGGGAAACTAAGTGTTCAGGAGGAAGCGGCTGTGGCTGCAGTGCAGTTGTTCTTGGAAGCTGTATTATGGACAGGCTTATAAGAGGAGAATATAAAAGGGTTCTTTTTGTTCCTACAGGAGCTTTGTTATCTACCGTAAGTTACAATGAAGGAAAAAGTGTGCCGGGCATAGCCCATGGTGTAATTCTTGAAGGAAAGGAGAGTTAAAGCCATGGATTTTGTTAAAGCATTTGTATGTGGGGGGTTAATATGTGTTCTTACACAGATTCTTATGGAAAAGACAAAGCTTATGCCGGGAAGGATAATGGTTATTCTTGTAACAACAGGAGTTGTACTTGGAGCAGTTGGGATATACGAGCCGTTTGTTAAATTTGCAGGAGCGGGAGCAACAGTTCCTCTTACGGGATTTGGCAATGTCTTATGGAAGGGTATGAGGAAAGCAATAGATGAGCAGGGATTTTTAGGATTGTTTACAGGTGGATTTACTTCATGTGCAGTCGGAGTATCAGCAGCACTTATATTTGGATTTATTGCATCACTTATATTTGAACCTAAGATGAAGAAAGAATAAAATAAAAGGATAGTGGTTCGTTCAAATTGAACCACTATCCTTTTTTAATGATTAAGGCCGTTTGTCAGATGAATTAGTTTTATCAGATGTCTCTGTTGAGGCAGCTGTTGATTCTTTAGAATTGTTCTTGTTGCTGCCTGTTCCGGGTGTAACCTTGGAAGGCTTGGTTGTTGCACTGTGAATAGTGCATAACTTAGATAACTCAGTATCTGTAATTGAGATATCAGCATCCCATGTCTTAAACTCAGAACCGTCTTTATCCTCGCCAAGCTTATCAGCAGAAGATTTCTTTCTCATAATCTTAGTTGTAACACTTGGACAACCGGAAGTAGCAATATCTCCGGATTCATTACATATTGAAACCTTAACATGTGTTGTACAGTATTCAGTAGGAACTGTGTCTTCAGTGAAATATTCTGTTATAACACAGTTTCCTTCAGGGTCCTGGTCACATAAGCCCTCAACAGGAAGAAGCCCTGACTTAGAGCATACAGCCGCCTCTACAATACCAGATGGCTGTTCATAACTTCCAGTTGGAAGATTAAGATTTTCATGAATTGTCTGCATAATTGTACGCCATATAACATTGTGGTTGACAACATTTCCAAGCTCTTTGGAGTTATCATCATAGCCTGCCCATATTACGGCTGTGTAATATGGAGTGAAGCCACAGAACCATCTGTCGCTGTCGAACTGTGTTGTACCTGTCTTACCTGCTACAGGCTGGCTTGAAAAGTTAGCTGTACGTGCAGTACCGTCAGTAGCAACAGAGCGTAATCCCTGAATAAGAAGCCAGTCAGAATTCTCATTAAGTACCTTATGCGTTTCAGGTACAGAATTATCGATAATAATGTTGCCTTCTGAATCAAGCACTTTTGTGTAGTAAATAGGCTTTGTGTAAGTTCCTTTATTAGCAATGGCTGCATAAGCGGCACACATGTCAATATTGGAAACACCTCGTGTCATACCGCCAAGTGCAAGTGATTGTACAACGTCGTGTGCACCGTTGATTGCATTTTTAGGAGAAACCAGCGTTGAAATACCGAAATTCTCAAGGTAATTATAACCAACCTGTGGCGTAAGCTTTGAAAGAATCTTAACAGCAGGTACATTCTGTGAAACAGTAAGAGCTTCTCTTAATGTCATCAGACCTCTGTATTCACCTTTTGTAAAGTTAGTAACAAGCTTTGCATCAGTTCCTGAATAATAATAAGGAGCATCATCAATGGCAGATGCCAGAGAATATGTCCCTGTATCAAGGGCGGGACCGTATACAGCAAGTGGCTTAATACTTGAACCCGGCTGTCTTGCAATATCATTAGAAGCACGGTTTAAGCTTCGGTTAAGAGTTTTATCACCGCGTCCGCCAACCATAACTTTAACATGTCCGTTGGTCTGATCCATTACAGTAAATGATATCTGGGGCTGTATTGTAAATGTAAGTGTCTCAGCATATATTTCACCACCCTCTTTAAGGAGCTCCTGCTTATATGCTTCAACATAACTTCTTGCAGCATCTTCATCGGTCATCGTAAGACTGAAGCGGGTATCTCCAAGAGTCTTTGTGTACCAGTTAGCCATTGAATTGTGTGAATAATATGAAAATGATCCATCAGTCTGCTTTATTGTTAAAGCATAATTGATAGAAAAATGTGTATTATCATTGTAGTTGCCAGGATTATTGATAACATCGTCAGCAACCTGCTGCATCATTGTGTCCTGAGTTGAATAAACCTGAAGTCCGCCACGATATATAAGGCTTGTAGCCTGTGCTTCTGTATATCCCTTCTGTGACATAAGGTCAGAAGTAAGCTGATTGATAAGTTCATCAACAAAATATGAATAAGTTGTAGTTGATGTTCCGGCAAGTTCAATCCCTTCAAGTCTTGCATAGACATCATCGGAAACCGCTTCATCATATTCTTCCTGGGATATATATCCCTGCTCTTTCATATTGAGAAGGACCTGACTCTGCCGGTCTTTGTTTCTGTCGGCGTGCCTTATTGGATTAAGACCGGTAGGACTTTTAGTGATGGATGCAATTACAGCACATTCACTGATAGAAAGCTCTGATACATCCTTGTTAAAATATCCTCTGGCAGCAGACTGTACACCATAATATCCGTTACCAAGGTTAATGGTATTAAGATAATTCTCAAGAATGGCATCTTTAGACATTACTGTCTCAAGCTTTATAGCCAGATATTGTTCCTGAACCTTTCGCTTAATCTTTTCAATTGTAGATTCGTTAAAAGCATTAAAAACATTATTCTTTAGAAGCTGCTGTGTTATTGTACTTGCACCCTGTGACATCTCACCTGATGAAAGTGTAATTGAAGCAGCTCGTAAGATACCTCTCATATCGATACCATTATGCTCATAGAAACGCTCATCTTCTATAGCTATAAATGCATGTTGCAAATCTTTAGGAATCTGGTCAAGTGTTACATATGTCCTGTTAGCTCCGGCAGAAGAAAGTGTCTGTATTTCATTCTCATCTGAATCATATATCTTAGTTGCAAAGCCTTCAGGCGAAACATTAATAGAAGCTATATCAGGAGCATTTTCTATAATTCCCTGAAATGAACCGAATACAAGGCATGAACCTGCTACAACTAATGCTATTATTCCGACCAGAGCCAGCTTTATAAAAAATATACCTAATTTGGTGCCAAGCTTGGTAGTAGCTGAATTGAGCAGCTTTTTCTTTTGTTTTATGCCTTTATCACCATAATTCATATATTGTCCTCCTTAATAAAGTCATGATATTATATCATAAAAAGAAGGCACAGGCAAATAATTGGAGTTGTGCCGAGTGATTTGGAAAAGGAAAAAATATGAAAAAAATAATTAAAAACGGACAGGGAGAATATATAGAGAAAAAATCAAAATTTATAGCGCATATTTTTAATGTTGAAAGCGAACAACAGGCAGCAGCCATAATAGCAGAAGTAAAAAAGAAATACTGGGATGCCAGACATAACTGTTATGCATATATACTTGGGAATAAAGGGGAGATACAGAGGTTTTCAGATGATGGAGAGCCGTCTGGAACAGCAGGAAAACCAATACTGGAAGTATTATCGGGCAATGAATGCAGCAATTGCCTGTGCATTGTAACAAGATATTTTGGAGGAGTATTGCTTGGGACAGGCGGACTTATAAGGGCGTATACAAGTGCATCAAAAGAGGCACTGGATGATTGTCTGACAGGTGAGCTTGTTGAAGGAGTACATGCATATCTTGATGCTGATTATAATTATGTAGGGAAAATACAGCATTTATGTATACAGGATGACATTACAGTTGTTAATACAGAATATTCAGATAATGTAATATTTGAATTGATGATGGAAAAGCAGGTGCGGCAGAAGTTTGAGAAAGCACTGACAGAAATGTCATCCGGCAGTATAGGATTAAGAGAAATTAAGGAAGTTAAGATGTATAGAGATGGCAGAGGAATATTGAGCCTGTAAAATATGAATAAAAAATTAACGGTAGTAAAAAATAACAATACAATGGTCAACTTTTGTGAATCTAATAGAATAATATGTAAAAGTGATGTAAAAAAACATAAAAAATGCGAGTGTGCTAGTGCATTTTTTACATAAAAATATGATAGTTATTGGAAGAAAAAGTATTCTTACGAAATAATTTGGACAAAAAATTAAGAAAAATTAAAAAAGTGTGAACATGGCAAACCGCATAAATACTGGGGTTTCACAGAAAACACAAAAAAAATACAATATTTATTAAAATTAGTCTTGTTAAAATAGTACAAAAATGATAATATATCAATGTCTAAAAAACGAAATGGGGGTTAAGCCCCGAAAACCAAATAAGGAGGGTTTTAAGGTTTATGAAAAAGACATTAAAGAAGTTTGCTGCTGTAGGTTTAACACTTACATCAGTAGTAGGACTTGTTGCTTGTGGTACTAAGAACAACACTACAGACAACAAAAAGGAAACAGTTGACTGGGCTTCAGTTGAAAAGCCAGGAAAGTTTACAGTTATGGTAGACGGAACTGTTGTTAAGGAAACTAACGGAGCTGCTAAGTTCTATGAGTATTATAAGGAACTTACAGGACTTGACATTGAGTGGATTCGTCCAGATCATTCAAGCTACGCTGACTCTGTAAAGAACACATTTGCATCAGGTGATCTTCCAGATGTAGTTCTTCTTAACTCAGATTATCTTGCAAACTTCGCATCAAACGGATATCTTTGGGATATGACAGATGCTTGGGAGCAGTCAGCTACTAAGAATTCAGGAAGACTTACTGATATGGCTGATACTGTTATGGCAGGTAATGTACTTGCTGGTCCAGACGGAACAAAGGCTCTTTACGGTTTCTCACCAACACGTGGTAACGGATGCTGTACATATGTAAAGGCTTCTGCATTAAAGGCAGCTGGATTAGACCCAGATAAGGTTGCTAATGAGACAATGACATATGATCAGTACTATGATATGCTTAAGAAGATTCAGGCAGCATCATCTAACAAGAACTATGTAATCTCTACATCAGGTTTTGTTGCTGGTGGTAACAAGCCAGAAGCTCCATATACTAACTACCTTCCAGAATTCTATCAGGATGCTCAGTTCACATTCTATCTTAAGGATGGAAAGTATGTAGATGGATTCTCAGAAGAAGCAATGAAGAAGGCTATGGACAGACTTAAGACAGCAATTGATGATAAGATTCTTGATCCAGCTACACAGAATGCTTCAACAAAGGAAGCTCGTAACAAGTTTACTAATAAGGACGCTAACCTTGCATCTTCAGTATTTACATACTGGGCTGGTACATGGGATAAGAACCTTACTAAATTACTTCCAGATCAGACAGACAGCCTTGTAGCTATCAAGCCTATCAAGGAAGTTGGCAAGTATATAGAGCGTCTTGCTCCAGCTTGGGCTATTACATATAAGGCATATGAGGATGGAAAGGCTGAGGGAATCTTTAAGTACTTCATCGATACAATGCTTGACGGTGGAGATATCCAGGTAGCTTGGGAATACGGCGCTAAGGGAACACACTGGGATGATAAGGCAGAGACATATACAGTAGCTGGTAAGGATGGAAAAGAAGGTAAGACTTATACAGCAGCAGAAGGAGAATTCCATAATCTTCCATCTCCAGAAACACCATCAACACTTACAACTAAGAACCATATTGATCCAGATCTTGCAATTGCTGGATTTGGAGATAAGGAAGATCCAGGTCACAAGGCTCAAGATCCAATTATTACTGAATGCTACAAGATGTTCAATGCTAACTGCAAAATGGTTGAAGTTCTTCCTACAACAGACGTACTTAGTAACAATATCACAGATATCAATACTAAGAGAGTAGAAGTTCTTTCACAGGTAGTTCTTGGAACTAAGACATATGACGAAGCTATGGCTGATTACAACAATCAGGTTGGTGCTAAGGTTACAGCTGTTATCGAGTCATTAAATGCGACAATTAAGTAATTTAACTTAAATGTTAAGAATTTAAGATGCGGATGCATCAGATGTTCAATATGGCGGCGCAGAGAAATCCGCGCCGCTTATATTGAGAAAAGATTTGCTTATGAAATTTGTATTTTTTGTATTTATTTGGTAGGCATACGATAAATTATTAGGAAAGAAGGTAAAAAAATGCAGTGTCCATCTTGTAACACAGAGCTTCCTAAGAAAGCAAAGGTTTGCCCTAAGTGTGGTACAGCAATAGGAAAACCAAAGGGAAACTTAAGAGTAATGGCTATCATTGGATTTGTTGTAATGCTTGTTGCAAGTCTTTTACCAATGGTACAGTCAGGCGAGAAGATTAAACTGGGATTATATCCTAAAGCTTATGCTTTCGGCTACATGAATATCAGTATGCCGGTTATGTGGTATTTATTTATTGCATGTATAGTTGTTGCAATTATTCTTGTAGTAGCAAGAAAAGAAATTTTGTCTATTATTCCGGTAGCAGTTTCAGTTGTTATTACAATTGTTTCATTCCTTGCATTCGACTTTAACAGTGTTGAAGGAAAAGTAATGGGTGGTGGTCTTAAATTTGTCCCTCATTCACTTACAGATCTTCTCAGCAATGGTTATAATGGTAATTCATATCATATCGGATGTGGATTAATTGTTCTTGCAATTGGTGTTGTTATTGCAATTGCAGGTTGCTTCATTGATGTTGTGAAGCCATTTAAGAAAGATCTTCATGTTGATACTAAGTATCTTTCTAATTCATTAAATCAGAGCCTTTCTAATAAGATTTATTATTATAGAGGTTTCTACCTTATGTTCTTACCAGTATTTGTAATGATTATGTTATTCAACTACTGGCCAATGCTTGGATGCCGTTATGCATTTACATGTTATATCATTGGTAACCCTTATTATATGGGACTTTACCATTTTGTAACAATGTTTACTAACGATGTATATTTCTGGCAGGCATTTAGAAATACATTAATTTTGTCAATTATTAAGTTGTTCTTAAATACAGGCGCAGCTGTTATAATTTCACTTCTTTTGAACGAAATTACAAATATGATTTTCAAGAAGACAGTACAGACAATTATTTACCTTCCACATTTCATGTCATGGGTAGTTGTTGCTTCAGTTTTCAAGATGATGCTTGCACCATATGATATCGCTCCAGTAAACTCAATTCTTATGAACATGGGCCTTATTGATACACCTATTGATTTCATGAATTCTGCTCAGTACTGGCGTGGAACATTCTATGTAATGAATGTTTGGAAAGATACAGGATGGGGAACAATCTTATTCTTAGCTACATTATCAGGTATCAGCCCAGACCTTTATGAGGCTGCACAGATTGATGGTGCTAATAGATTTAAGAGACTGATATATATTACATTACCAGCTCTTGCTAATACTATTATTACAGTATTTATCCTTAACCTTGCCAAGGTTATGAACCTGTTTGAGTCAGTATTCGTATTACAGTCACCTATTACTTATACTAAGTCACAGGTATTACAGACATATGTATATGTTAAGACATTCGGTGGTGGTAACTCAGATTATGGTTATACAACTGCTGTAGGTTTATTTAAGTCGTTCGTTGGTATGATCTTAGTTCTCGGTTGTAACTGGGCAAGTAAGAAAGTACGTGGACGTGGTATTGTATAGGAGGGAATAAATAATGAGTGATAGTACAACATTAGTTTACAAAAAGAAAAAGAAAAAATTTAAAATATTCCCATTAGTTAATGCAATATTCTTTATTATTGTTGCATGCTTGATTATGATACCAATTTATCGAGTAATTATCAGTTCTATTGATGCTAATACTTCATACAACTTTGTATGGTTACCATCTAAGTTTACATGGGGTGGATATACAGCCGTATTAACCAGATCAAGCTTATATACACCATTCTTGATTTCAGTTGTTACAACAATTATTGGTACATTTGTTGGACTTTTAGTTGTAACACTTGGTGGTTATGTATTAATTCAGTGGGAGATGCCAGGAAGAAACTTCTTCGCTTATATGCTTCTCTTCACAATGATTTTCGATGGTGGTATGATTCCTAAGTACCTTGTTATCAAGCAGTTGGGATTAATGAATACACTTTGGGCAGTTATTTTACCAATGTCAATCAATGTATATAACTTAGTTCTTATGAGAAACTTCTTTGAAGGTATCCCAGAGTCTCTTTTTGAGGCAGCTCAGATTGATGGATGCTCTCCAATGGGAATTTTCTTTAAGATTGTTCTTCCTCTTTCAAAGGCAGCTCTTGCATCAATTGGTTTGATGTTCGCAGTTAGTTTCTGGAATGATTATACAAACTTCAAGTTATATATTACTAAGAATAAGCTGTTCAACTTCCAGATTCAGTTAAGAAACATGGTTATTGATAGTGATATTCCAGTTGATGACGCAGTTAATCAGGAAACAATTGGTAATGCAGCTACAATCATTGCTATTCTTCCTTTCATGATTATCTACCCATTCTGTCAGAAGTACTTCGTACAGGGTGTTAACGTAGGTGCCGTTAAGGAGTAATGTTAATATTTTGAATTTATTTTGGACGAGCCTTAAAAGGCTCGTCCTTTTTTTCGCGAGTAGCGAAAAAACTGTATTTTTATTCGTCATTACCAGTCAAATAGTGGAACAATACTATTTAACATGATACAATAAAACAAATATTGGTTAGGAGGAAAAAGGCTTGGATAAAAGTTTTGAAATTAAAGGATACATTAATAATGTATTAAAAGAAACCGGGCTTGAAGGAGCAGATGCATTTGATAAGGCGCTTCTTCTTAATGCTTTAGGTAAATTTGAAGCGGCAGAGCATAGTGATGAATATAAGGATGTTATTACAGGTGAATTAGATAAGCTTATACAGGATAATACTATTAATATAGGCGAGAATGACCTTGTTAATTACATGTATGGTAATGCATGCTACAGTGTTGGAAAGAATGATATTGCTGTTAATATTGCCAAGCAGACAGAGAGACAGCAAAGAACAGAATCAGGATATTTTACAGGAGCTGAAGGTAGCAGATGCTTATGCACTGCATTTAAGGCACTGAGTTTCTATATGAATTATGAAACCAAAGATGGTGGGAAAGAACATTATAATGATATAATTGCGCAGTATAATGCAATATATGCAGAATGCTTTGAGAACGCAGGAAAGGCAGCACATGATGGTGATGCTAAGGCTGTAAAAGCACTTGCTTTATTTGCTGCAGGAGCAGTTGATACACTTGAAGTTATGGACCAGGCGTTGTATGAGATATTTGCAAGAATAAGAGAAATGTATAAAGCTGCAGTTTCAGTTCTTAATGATACGATTGATAATACAGATTCGCAGTTTGTAAAGCTTATATATGCATATGCAGTATTGAAAGGATGCCGTATGAAGCTTATACAGACAGAAAAATATGCATCCAAGGCTGAGGAAATCTTTGAAAAAGCTACTGATAAGCATGTTGCGGATAAGAGCGGTGTGGCTGTATCAGCGGCATACATAACAGCTTACAGTGAGTATATAAGAAACAGGGATTATCAGGATTACGGACGCAGCAATGGAGGTGTATTATGGAGTTAAAGTTAGTTATCAAGACAGGAAGAAGTGCTGTAGTAGAATTTGATGACGGTGGAAAGTATTATTCTAAGGAAGAATACACACTCCTGATTAATGGAGAAGAATATGGCAAGACAGAAAAGGTTGTTACAACAATATATGGTCTTAAGCCAGATACAGAATATAAGATTACAGCAGTGTATGCAGGAAAAGAATACGGACCTGTTGAATTTAAGACGGATTATGAATATGTAACACTTAATGTCAGAGAATTTGGTGCGTATGGTGATGGAGAGCATGATGATACTAATGCAATCCAGTGTGCAATTATGGCAGCTCCTAAGGATTCCAGAGTATTAGTTCCAGAGGGTGTTTATAAGATATCAAGTATATTCTTAAAAGATAATCTTAATCTTGAGCTTGCTAAAGGAGCAGTACTTTCAGCATTTACAGAAAGAGATAAGTTCCCTATATTACCGGGACAGATTGAGACATACGATGAGAAAGATTATTACAACCTTGGTACATGGGAAGGCAATCCTCTGGATATGTTTTCAGCAATTGTATGTGGTATCAACTGTTCAAATGTCACAATTACAGGTGAAGGAACTATTGATGGATGTACAACTCATGATAACTGGTGGAAGAATTGTAAGATAAGAAATACTGCGTGGAGACCAAGATTATTCTTTATCAATAACTGTAATAATGTTACTATGCATGGAATTACAGTCCAGAATTCACCATCATGGACAATCCACCCATATTTCAGTAAACATCTTAAGTTTATAGATGTTAAGATTCTCAATCCTGCTAATTCACACAACACAGATGGTCTTGACCCGGAAAGCTGTCAGGATGTTCTTGTACTTGGAACATACATATCAGTTGGTGATGACTGTATAGCAATCAAGTCAGGCAAGATATATATGGCTCAGAAGGAAAAGACTCCTACAGAGGATATGACAGTACGCCAGTGCTGTATGAGAGACGGACATGGTGCAGTAACAGTAGGAAGCGAGATAGCTGCGGGAGTTAAAGATGTTCATATCAGAGACTGTATGTTCATGAATACAGACAGAGGTTTAAGAGTTAAGACAAGAAGAGGCCGTGGTAAATTATCTGTACTTGATGATATTTCATTTGAGAATATTGATATGGATAACGTTATGACACCATTTGTTGTTAACAGCTTCTATTTCTGTGATCCAGATGGAAAGACAGAATATGTTGGCTCTAGAAAGTCACTTCCTGTTGATGACAGAACACCTTCAATCAAGAGCCTTACATTTAAGGATATTAATGCGAAAAATTGCCATGTTGCAGGTGCATATATATTCGGTCTGCCAGAGAGTAAAGTTGAGAAGCTTACATTTGAGAATATTAACTTCAGCTATGCTAAAGATGCAAAGCCGGGTGTAGCGGCAATGATGCTTGGCTGTGATGAAGCAAGCAGACAGGGACTTATTGTAAGTAATGTAGAAAAACTTATATTAAAGAATGTCAATATTGAAGGCTGTGATGGAGAAGCAATTGTGGCAGATAATGTTGATAAGATTGAAAGAGATTAGTATAAATATACAGAAATATGAGGAATAATCATGAATTTACATGCACCAAAGGGAATTGATGTTGAGAATTGGTTCATTGAGTGCTATAGGAAACATAAGGGGCATCCGTTAAAGATACTTATAGGGCTTTATAAGGGAAATTATAATAAGTTTTTTCTTGCGGTATTATTTTTCTTTATAAAGCATGCCCCTGTGTGGGTTCTGCCAATTGTAACGGCTAATATTATCAATGATATTACAAGCGGTTCGCCAGATACTATACAGAATATTATTATTCAGGCAATAATTATGGTTGCATTAGTTGTTCTTAATGTGCCAATGAATTATCTGTATACAAGATATAAATCATTAGCAACGAGATATGCAGAAACAGGACTTAGAAAAGCACTTGTAAGGAAACTGCAGCAGCTTTCAATTTCGTACCACAAAGAGACACAGTCAGGCAGGCTGCAATCAAAGATAATGCGAGATGTGGAAGCGGTTGAGACGCTATCAACACAGATGTTTTTAAGCATATTAAATATTGCACTTAATATTGGAGTTGCACTTTTTGTTACGGTATCAAAGAGCCTTATAGTGTTCTTATTCTTTCTTCTCACTACACCTCTTGCAGCGGCAACTATGGTATTTTTCAGAAATATTATGAAGAAGAGAAATACCGAGTTCCGTAAGGAGATGGAAGAGACATCTGCAAGGGTTATGGAGATGGTTGAGCTTATTCCGGTTACAAGGGCACATGCACTTGAAGAGGAGGAAGTAACCAAGATGAGCGGACAGCTTTTCGCAGTTGCGGAGAAAGGCTATAAGCTAGATGTTATACAGGCATTATTTGGCTCGGTTGGATGGGCAATATTCCAGATTTTTCAGGTTGTGTGTCTGGGATTCACAGGATTTCTTGCTTTAAAGGGAAGTGTTGGTCCGGGAGACATTACACTTTACCAGAGTTATTTTGCAACAATAGTAAGTCAGGTATCATCACTTATGTCGCTTATACCAGTTATTGCCAAGGGAGTTGAGTCTGTTAATTCTATTGGAGAAGTACTTCTTGAAGAAGATATTGAATGCAATGACGGGAAAGAAGCACTTGATAGTGTAGAAGGTGAGTTTGATTTTAAAAATGTCAGGTTTGCCTATAATAATACAGATAAACCGGTACTTCATGAGCTTAATCTTCATGTCGATAAGGGTGAGACGATTGCACTTGTGGGAGAATCAGGAGCTGGTAAATCTACAATTCTTAACCTTGTTATAGGCTTTAATTTCGCCACAGACGGAGTTGTTACGATTGATGGACATGATATGAGAGATATTGATCTTAGAAGTTATAGAAAGCATCTGGCAGTTGTACCGCAGACATCAATATTATTCTCAGGAACTATAAGAGATAATATAACATATGGAATAGATGATTTCGATGAAGAAGCCCTTAATAAAGTTGTGGACGCAGCTAATTTAAGAGATCTTATAGATTCACTTCCGGATGGATTAGACACAGTTGTGGGAGAGCATGGTGGAAAGCTTTCAGGAGGACAGAGACAGCGTGTATCGATTGCAAGAGCACTTATGAGAAATCCTGAAGTAATAGTTCTTGATGAGGCAACATCAGCATTAGACAGCATATCTGAGAAGCTTATTCAGGAGGCACTTAATAATCTTACTAAAGACAGGACAACATTTATAGTTGCACACAGATTATCAACTATAAAGGGTGCTGACAGAATAGCAGTAATAGCAGATGGTCACTGCGTTGAATATGGAACATATGATGAGCTTATGGAACTTAAAGGCGAGTTCTATCAGATGAAATCAATACAGAGCTAAAAAATAATAGGAGACGGGAATATAACCCGTCTCCTTATTTATATGCCTGCCGGTTTTAATTACTTATTATCAGCAAACCAGATTCTGAGTGTTGAGATAAGCTTCTCTTTAGAATCAACATCTAACTTCTGTACAATCTGCATGATTTCGTTGTCAAGAGCTGTGTTCTGGTATGACTTGTCAACGCTTCCTGCAAGGTAATCAAGAGAAACACCTGTAAGCTCTGCATAATATGAAAGCATTCTTAATGTCATAAGATTACGTCCGTTTTCTACGTTACTTATGTAACCAGGTGTAACCTCTAATGCTTTAGCAACGTCTTCCTGTGTAAGACCGTGTGCAATTCTTAACTTCTTAACTTTAGCTCCTAAATCGCTATCCATAATTGAAACCTCCTTAAATAAATTACTTCTTGTTAGCTCTGTATCTTGCTGTGTGGTCAAGAATCTTTTTGCGGATTCTAAGACTCTTAGGTGTTACTTCAAGTAATTCGTCTGTGTCGATATAATCCAGTGCCTGCTCCAAGCTAAGAATTTTAGGTGGAACAAGACGGAGAGCCTCATCAGCACTTGAAGAACGAGTGTTGGTAAGATGCTTTGTCTTGCATACATTAACCTCAATATCCTCAGTTCGAGGATTTTCGCCAACGATCATTCCGGCATATACCTTCTCACCAGGTCCGATGAAGAGAGTACCTCTCTCCTGAGCGTTGAAAAGACCATAAGTGATAGCATCACCGCTTTCGTAAGCAATAAGAGAACCATTCTTTCTGTAAGAAATGTCTCCTTTGTATTCTTCATATCCTTCAAAAGAAGAATTGATAATACCGTTACCCTTAGTATCAGTAAGGAATTCACCTCTGTATCCGATAAGACCTCTTGAAGGGATAGAGAACTGAAGTCTTGTGTATCCACCGTTAATTGGTGACATACCAAGGAGTTCGCCCTTTCTCTGGCTTAACTTCTGGATAACAGATCCTGTGCAGTCATCTGGAACATCGATATAAGCAAGTTCCATAGGCTCAAGCTTCTTGCCTCTCTCATCTGTGTGGTAGAGTACCTCGGCTTTACTTACTGCAAATTCATAACCTTCTCTTCTCATATTCTCAATAAGAACTGAAAGATGAAGCTCACCACGTCCTGAAACCTTAAATGAGTTCTCAACGCCAGGTGTTTCCTCAACTCTTAAACTAACATCTGTATTAAGTTCCTTGAAAAGTCTGTCTCTTAAATGTCTTGAAGTAACGAATTTACCTTCTTTACCTGCAAGAGGACTGTCATTAACCATGAAGTCCATAGAAAGAGTAGGCTCTGAAATCTTCTGGAAAGGAATAGCAACAGGGTTGTTAAGTGAACAGATTGTATCACCGATATGAATATCAGCAATACCTGATACAGCAACAATTTCACCGATTCCTGCTTCATTAACTTCTACCTTATTAAGTCCGTTAAATGTATAAAGCTTAGTAATTCTTACACGCTTCTTAACGCTTGGATCATGGTGGTTAACAATCATAACCTCCTGATTAACCTTAAGGCTTCCATTATCAATCTTACCTACGCCAATTCTACCAACGAATTCGTTGTAGTCAATAGTAGAGATAAGCATCTGTGTATCTGCATCAGGGTCACCCTCTGGTGCAGGAATGTTATTGACGATACAGTCAAAGAGTGGCTGCATGTCTTTCTTTTCATCATTAAGGTCAGCCATAGCATAGCCTGACTTAGCTGAAGCAAAGATGAATGGACAGTCAAGCTGATCTTCATTAGCATCAAGGTCAATGAAAAGCTCTAAGATCTCATCGATAACTTCTTCTGGTCTTGCTTCTGGTCTGTCTATCTTGTTAATACATACTATAACAGAAAGATTCATATCAAGGGCTTTCTGTAATACGAACTTAGTCTGAGGCATAACACCTTCGAATGCGTCAACAACAAGTACAACGCCATTAACCATTTTAAGTACTCGTTCAACCTCACCGCCAAAATCAGCATGGCCAGGAGTATCAATAATGTTAATCTTAGTATCCTTATATGTGATAGCTGTATTCTTAGAAAGAATAGTGATTCCTCTTTCTCTTTCGATATCATTGGAATCCATAACTCGTTCAGCGACTTCCTGATTAGCTCTGAAAGTTCCACTCTGCTTTAACAGCTCATCAACAAGGGTTGTCTTACCATGATCAACGTGGGCAATAATTGCAATATTACGAATATCTTCACGCTTTGTTTTCATTAATAGTATCCTTCCTGATTTAACTCAAAATATCTTCTATGATTAGCAACTTTTATATTCTATCACAATATTCTTAAAAAACAATACTAAATATATAAAAATTTTTTTATTTTTTGAACACATATTATTCAAAAAGTTTTTGTAATATTTGCGAAAACGACATCATATACATATTAGAGAAAACAAAGCACATGCCATAACACATAATAAGGTGGCAAAGAAGGGAGAAATACATAATGCTTGATAAAGTAATTGAAAACAACAGAGTGTGTATCATTGGAGAGATTGTCTCAGAGTTCACTTTCAGTCATGAAGTTTTTGGAGAGGGCTTCTATATTGCTAATGTGTCAGTGAACAGATTAAGTGATATGGTGGATGTTATACCACTTATGATATCTGAGAGGCTTATTGATGTAACTAAGGATTATAGAGGAATGAAAATCGAAGTGGCTGGTCAGTTCCGTTCTTATAACAGACATGAAGGAACTAAGAATAAGCTTGTGCTCTCAATATTTGTAAGAGAATTAAGATTCATAGAAGAAGATGAGATGCCAGAGGAGCAGTCTAAGTCTAACCAGATATTCCTTGATGGTTTCGTATGCAAACCACCAATTTATAGAAAGACTCCATTGGGAAGAGAGATTGCAGATGTATTAGTTGCAGTTAACAGACCATATGGCAAGTCAGATTATATTCCATGTATTGCATGGGGAAGAAATGCAAGATTTGCAGGTGGCCTTGAGGTTGGCTCACATCTTCAGGTAAGCGGACGTGTACAGAGCAGAGAGTACACTAAGAAGATAGGAGAGGATGAGGTCGAGAGAAGAGTGGCGTATGAAGTATCAGTAAGCAAAATAGACCTTGTTGAAGACGAAGAATAACTGATATATACCCTCATATTAAATAGGGTTAAAGTATTGACATAACATTATCAGAGTGATATAGTCACATTAACTGTAAGGGTTTCCCCTGCAGCAGGTAGAGGTCGCACGATTCAAGAGTAATTATCCTGATGTCCCGGAAGACATATGAAGGATAGTAAAAGGGGAAAGTGCCGAAGAGGATTGTTTCCGGAGCAGTCTTACTGGGCGTAGGATTAATAGTTTTACGACTGTCATCGAATAGATGGAGAGCTACTTAAAGGACTATTACTATGATTTCTTTAAGAGCCAGTCTGTTTGAGCAGATTGGCTCTTCTATGTTGTTGAGCTACTCGCATAGGTAGCGATGAGAATAGACAGGAATCATGTACATAATAATAGCTGATAACAGCGGAAAGAAGGATGGTATGTCAGTATTTACCGGAGCCGGTGTAGCGATTATTACACCAATGAAAGCTAATGGAGAAGTTAATTACGATAAGCTTGGAGAATTCCTTGATTACCAGATTAATAACTCAACAGATGCAATTATTATCTGTGGAACAACAGGGGAGGCATCAACACTTACACATGAGGAACATGTGGAAACAATCAGATTTGCTGCTGATTATGTGAAGAAAAGAGTCCCAGTTATTGCAGGAACAGGTTCTAACTGTACAGAAACAGCTATATGGCTTTCACAGGAAGCACAGAAGGCAGGAGTTGATGGATGTCTCGTAGTTACACCATACTATAATAAAGCAACACAGAAGGGCCTTATCCAGCATTATACAGCGGTTGCAAAGTCAGTAGACCTTCCTATCATTATGTATAATGTTCCAGGAAGAACAGGTTGCAATATCCAGCCAGAAACAGCAGCCAAGCTTGCTAAGGATGTTGACAATATTGTTGCCATCAAAGCTGCAACAGGTAATCTTGCACAGGAGAGTAAGACAATGGCATTAGCTGAGGGAAGACTTGATATGTACTCAGGTGAAGACGGACTTATCGTTCCTCTTATGTCAATTGGAGCAAAGGGCGTAATTTCAGTATTATCTAATGTTGCACCTAAGCAGACACATGATATCTGCGCTACATTTGCAGCTGGAGATGTTGCTAAGGCTGCACAGTTACAGTTTAAGGCATTAGAACTTGTAGATGCATTATTCTGTGAGGTTAATCCAATTCCTGTTAAGCATGCTCTTAACCTTATGGGATGGGATATGGGACCACTCAGAAGTCCATTATGCGAGATGGAAGAGGCTAACCTTGAGAGATTAAAGAATGCAATGGTTAACTACGGAATACTTTAATTGACAGGAGAATGAACATGACAAGAATAATTATGCATGGCTGTAATGGCCATATGGGACAGGTCATTACAGGAATCGTTGCTAATGATGCTAATGCACAGATAGTGGCAGGAATTGACCTTCGTGATGACGGACATAACTCATATCCGGTATTTGCTTCATTAGAAGAATGTGATGTTGAAGCAGATGTTATCATTGATTTCGCATCAGCTAAGGCAGAGGATACACTTGTTGACTATATTAAGAAAACTAAGATTCCTGCTGTAATATGTACAACAGGATTAAGCGATGAGCAGATTGCATCAATCAATGAAGCATCAAAGAGTGTTGCAATATTACGTTCAGCTAATATGTCACTTGGAATCAATACATTATTCAAGCTTTTACAGGATGCTGCCAAAGTGTTTGCATCAGCAGGCTTTGATATTGAGATAGTTGAAAGGCATCACAACCAGAAGCTTGATGCGCCAAGTGGAACAGCTCTTGCACTTGCAGATTCAATGAAGGAAGTGCTTGATGATGATTATTTCTACAGATATGACAGAAGCCAGTTAAGACAGAAGCGTGATCCTAAGGAAATCGGAATCAGTGCTGTAAGAGGTGGAACTATTGTTGGAGAGCACGAAGTAATCTTTGCTGGAGAAGACGAGGTTATAGAGTTCAAGCATACCGCACATTCTAAGGCTGTATTTGCAAAGGGTGCAGTTGAGGCTGCCAAGTTCCTTGCAGGAAAGCCGGCTGGAATGTACGATATGAGAGATGTTATTGCAGCTAAGAACTAGTTGTCAGAGCAGTTAATATAATGATATTCAATGCGGCTTGCTTCGGCGAAGCCGCATTTTTTATATAATGCCACAGCTGCCCTGTTATTGCTTGTTACATTAAGTACGAGTGGAAGTGAAGCAATGTTAAAGTAGTCTTTAAGAAAATGCTTCATAAGGCATGTACCAATGCCTTTCCCACGAAGCTTCTCATCAACGAATACTCCGTATACATTGACAAATGTGTTCTGTGTATCAAGATAAAGAAGCGCCACAGGTTCTTCATATTCCGGCAGATACATAAGATAATCCTCACCCTCAAGATAATATTCGGCATTGTCAGGCTCTGCAGCCTGTATTGATTCTAAGTTAAAATGTGCTTTATCAAGCTGGTACAGATATTCGTAGAAACATACATCACCACATAAAGAACAGTTAAGAAGTTCTCCGCTTATTGGCGCAATAAGCTCTAAATTGCCAGCAGAGCTGCTTTTAAGCTTTCTGCAACAGATGGATAGCATATTACGAAAATGTCCTATATGGCGAAAATCAGGCACTACAAGACCTGAAACTTCAACATATCCGCATTCATCATTAATAAGCAGTCCAACAAAGCCATACATTACAGGTGAATCTGTGCTGTCATCAACTAGCGCACACTGGATAAAGCTGTCGTTATGGGAATCGCAGTAATAAGGCTCGTAGCCGTCACATTTGTTAATAAGTTCTTCAAGAGCATTCATTAAAATGTTGTCCAGATAGTCAATCTCAATATATTTCATAATTGTTCTCCAATAAAAGTTTATAAAAAATTACTTTGAAATAAGAAACATTTGTTTACAAAAGTGTCAAAATGCCTTACTATATAAAGGTATATACATCAGTATAACAAAATAATTGATTTATCAGCAATAGGTTATTGGGAGGATTTACATGGGTAAAGTTGCCATACTTACAGACAGTAACAGTGGAATTACACAGGCTCAGTCTAAGGAGCTTGGAGTTAAAGTTATACCAATGCCGTTCTTTATAGATGGAGAACAGTATTTTGAAGATATTAATCTTACACAGGAAGAGTTTTACGAGAAGTTAAAGCAGGATGCTGATATATCTACTTCACAGCCTTCTATTGGTGAGATGCAGGACGCATTTGATGAGCTTCTAAAGGAATATGATGAACTTGTATATATTCCTATGTCAAGCGGGCTCAGCGGAACATGTCAGACAGCTACTATGGTTGCTGATGATTATGATGGAAAGGTTCAGGTTGTCAATAACCAGAGAATTTCTGTAACCATGAGACAGTCTGTTCTTGATGCGAAGGAGCTTGCTAAGAGAGGTAAGTCTGCGGCAGAGATTAAGGAGATTCTTGAGAAACATAAGATGGAATCAAGCATATATATTACACTTGATACTCTTAAGTACTTAAAGAAGGGGGGAAGAATAACTCCTGCGGCAGCTGCTATTGGAACTATGTTAAAGCTTAATCCTGTGCTTCAGATTCAGGGTGAGAAGTTAGATGCATTTGCCAAGGCAAGAGGTAAGGCTTCTGCGAAGAAGATTATGCTTAAGGCAATGCAGGATGATTTAGATACAAGATTTGCAGAGTTTGCAAAGGATGGAAAGATGCATATGGAGGTTGCTTATTCAGGTAATCCTGAGGAGGCAGAGGAATGGGCTGCATTAGTTAAAGAGACTTTTCCGCAGTTTGATTTCCACATGGATCCGCTTTCACTTTCAGTTGCCTGCCACATAGGACATGGTGCACTTGCGATAGCAACATCTGCTTATCTGCCAGAACTTGATTAATACGAATGATAAGCCTGTGACAGCGCATGAGTTGTTGCAGGCTTTTGTTATAGATACGGATATTCCCGTAATTTAATATGAATGGAGGATTGTTATGCCAGCAAGAAGTGAGATCGATGATAAGTTTAAATGGGCTGTGAATGATTTATACAGCTCTGATGAAGTATGGGAGAAGGATTATAACAGTATACTTGAAATGACTGGCCAGCCAAGTGAGCTTAAGGGCAGGATGGGTGAGTCTGCCGGCATGCTTTACAAGGCACTTAAGGAGTATGAACAGGTAGAATACATTACTGAAAGAGTGTATGTGTATGCATTTATGAAATATTATGAGAATACAGGCAATTCAAAGTATCAGGAAATGTCTGGGAAAGCCCAGATGGCGGCGATGAAGGTGTCAGAGAAGTACGCATTTTTAGAGCCTGAGCTTATATCAATAGACACAGATGTGCTTGATAAATATATCAGTGAGGATGAAAGGCTTGGAATGTATAAGCATTTTATTGATGACTGCCTCGCAGGGAAAGAGCATACGCTTTCTGAAAAGGAGGAAGCACTGCTTGCAAAGGCATCACAGATGTCAACTGTGCCTGATGAGGTATTCTCTAAGTTTAACAATGCTGATGTTAAGTTTGGCAAGGTGAAAAGAGAGAATGGACAGGAAGATGAGCTGACTAACGGCAATTTTGCCACATTTATGGAAAGTCAGGACAGAGCTGTAAGAAAGGCGGCATTTGAGGCGTTGTATAAGCAGTATGGGGCGTATATCAACACGATTGCGGCAGCGTTTTATGGCAATGTCAAGCAGGCAATGTTCTATGCAGACGCAAGGGGTTACAAGTCAACACTGAACATGTATCTTGATGGTTCATTTATTCCGGAAAATGTATATAAGAATCTTATTAAGACTGTTAATGACAATCTTGACAAAATGTACTGCTATGTTGATATAAGAAAGAAGGCACTTGGTGTTGACGAGCTGCATTTTTACGATATATATGCACCGATGGTAGAGGATATTGACTGGAAGATAAGCTATGATGAGGCTAAGGACATTGTTGTGAAGGCACTTGCACCAATGGGTGAGGAGTATGTTTCACACATTAAAGAAGGCTTCAATAATGGCTGGGTAGATGTGTATGAGAATACCGGAAAGCGTTCGGGAGCATTTTCATGGGGCGCTTATGGCACACACCCATATGTATTTCTTAATTATTCAGATACACTCAATGATGTGTTTACGGTTATTCATGAGATGGGACATGCGATGCACACTTATTATTCCAATGCGAACCAGCCTTATATCTATGCCGGATATAAGATCTTTGTTGCGGAGGTTGCGTCAACCTGTAATGAGGCACTTCTTATGCAGTATATGTTAAAGAATACTGATGATGAGAAGAAGAAAAGATATTTGCTCAATCATTTCTTTGAGCAGTTTAAGGGAACTCTTTACAGACAGACTATGTTTGCGGAGTTCGAGATGGAGGCACATGCAAAGGCTGAACAGGGTGAGGTGTTATCAGCAGAGAGTCTTTGCGCAATGTACAAGAAGCTGAATGAAAAGTATTTCGGCCCGGATATGGTTATTGATGATGAGATAGCGCTTGAGTGGGCAAGGATACCACATTTTTATACACCATTCTATGTATACCAGTATGCAACAGGCTATTCCGCTGCAATTGCAATATCAACCAAGATACTTGCAGGCGATGAGCAGGTTATAGAAGGTTACAGAAAGTTCTTGTCAGGCGGCTCTTCAATGCACCCTATTGAGCTTCTTAAGCTGTGCGGAATAGATATGACAAGACCGGATGTTGTGCAGGAAGCACTGGATGTGTTTGGGGAATTACTAAAACAGTGGTAATGCTTAATGTGTTGTGAATATAAATATGATTCTGGGAGATAATGCATCTTCCAGAATTTTTTTATGGGATAAATGTAACCGTTGCATTAAGTATAACTGTGACATATGGAGACGGAACAACAGAGATTGTTGATGTGGGATTCAAAGAAGTCGGTGGTGCCATGTCTTTTTGCACAAATAAAATAAAGGAAGCCAGATAAATACTGACTTCCTTACAAAATAAAAGAGCGCGAGACGGGGATCGAACCCGCGACCCCCTCCTTGGCAAGGAGGTGC
>OIGD01000196.1_pt1 | contig 82354 bp, 67 predicted proteins | sample 1582211 | NCBI WGS metagenome assembly OIGD01 (sample SAMN04414078, study PRJEB24778) | human gut metagenome | material: faecal | host: Homo sapiens
AATTACGTACATCCATCAGATATACATTTCACGGATGTAATTACATTGCCTGATGTGAAAGTAGAACTTTCCATCAGATAAACTATCCACAGTCGAAATTACATAGCCTGATGTGAAATTACGTACATCCATCAGATATACATTTCACGGATGTAATTACATTGCCTGATGGAATGTACGGTTTATAACGTCATCCTGCTGAGCCTTTGTGAGCTTGATGAAGTTAACAGCGTATCCTGATACACGGATAGTAAGCTGTGGGTACTTCTCAGGATGAGCCTGGGCATCAAGTAAAGTATCTCTGTTGAGAACATTAACATTGAGATGATGTCCGCCCTTAGCTACATATCCATCTAACATTGATGCGAGGTTGTCAATCTGGTTCTGACTAATTTCTGCCATTGTATTAAATCCTCCTTGTTTTCCGAAGGAAAATCCGAGCCTCATGGCGAGGAGAGGATTTGTCCTCCTTGTTTTCTTCTTATTCATTTTCGTCTCCGTCGAGTCCGACATGAAGTGTCGGAACGCTGCACGCCATCTGACCGTTGCAGGCGAGACTGTTGTTGGTCTGTACTGTCTTTTCGGTTGCAGGGGCGCTGTTGTCAACAACTACATTGACGTGACCGCCATCAGCAGCCATGAGATTATCTAACATTGATACAATGTCGTCCACTTTAGAGTTGTCCATGATAACCTCCTATAAAACTGCCGCAGAATCCGGACTGCACTCATTGGTGGCAGTTCGGAGACTGTGGGTTAATATTTTATAATTACTTGTTAAGATCTATATCAAGATCTCCTGCGAACACTTGGTCTTCCTTACCAAGAGCACCAGGAACGATAGTAAATGTGTTAGAAATACCATCCTGAGCATCCTTGAATGGAAGCTTGGCAACTGATGAAAGGGAAGCTACAGCACCGTTCTTATCACGTCCGTGCATTGGGTTAGCACCAGGAGCGAATGGAACACCAGCCTTACGTCCATCAGGTGTAGAACCTGTAGCGTTACCATAAGTAACATTAGATGTGATTGTAAGGATAGATGTTGTAGGAACACCGTTTCTGTATGTGTAGTGAGAACGAACCATAGCCATGAACTTCTCAACTATCTCAACTGCAATCTTATCAACTCTGTCATCGTTGTTACCATACTTAGGGAACTCGCCCTCAACCTCGAAATCAGTAGCTACGTTCTTAGCAACACCGATTGTCTTGATAACAGACTTAGCTGTCTGAGGATCCTTAACCTTCTTGGTAATCTCAACGTCAGTTCTGATAACCTTAACCTTAGCGTACTTGATTGCTGATAAAGAGTCAGCTACAACTGAAAGACCGGCGATACCTGTTGCGAAGTATCTCTTAACCTCTCTGTCATGAAGAGCCATCTGAAGTCTCTCATAGCAGTACTTATCATGCATATAGTGAATTACGTTAAGTGTGTTAACATAAACATCTGCTAACCACTCCATCATATCTGTGTACTTAGCCATTACATCATCATAATCAAGGTACTCGCCCTCAAAAGGTCTGTACTTAGGACCAACCTGAACACCTGTCTTCTCATCAACACCGCCGTTGATAGCGTAGAGGAGACACTTAGCAAGGTTAGCTCTTGCACCGAAGAACTGCATCTCCTTACCGACTCTCATTGAAGATACGCAGCAAGCGATAGCATAGTCATCACCATGAGTTACTCTCATGAGGTCATCGTTCTCGTACTGAACTGAAGATGACATGATAGATGTCTTAGCACAGAACTTCTTCCAACCCTCTGGAAGTCTTGTTGACCAGAGAACTGTCATGTTAGGCTCCGGAGCTGTACCAAGGTTGCTTAATGTGTGGAGGTAACGGAAGCACATCTTTGTTACAAGTGTACGTCCATCAACGCCCATACCACCAAGGGACTCAGTTACCCATGTAGGATCTCCTGCGAAGAGAGCGTTGTACTCAGGTGTACGAGCGAACTTAACAAGTCTTAACTTCATAATGAAGTGATCAACGAACTCCTGAATCTGCTCCTCTGTAAATGTACCGTTAGCTAAGTCTCTCTGAGCGTAGCAGTCAAGGAATGTAGATGTACGTCCAAGAGACATGGCAGCACCGTTCTGCTCCTTAACAGCAGCAAGATAACCGAAGTAAGTAGCCTGAATAGCTTCCTGTACATTAGTAGCAGGGTTAGAGATATCACAGCCGTAAATCTCGCCTAACTTCTTTAACTCCTTGAGGGCTCTGATCTGCTCTGAAAGCTCCTCTCTGTCACGGATAACATCAGGAGTCATAACCTTAGAAGTTGTAGCCTTCTGGTACTCCTTATCCTTGATAAGGAAATCAACACCGTAAAGAGCAACTCTTCTGTAGTCGCCGATGATACGTCCACGGCCATAAGCATCAGGAAGACCTGTGATGATATGGTTAGAACGGCATACTCTCATCTCAGGAGTATAAGCATCGAATACACCTGCGTTGTGTGTCTTTCTGTGAATTGTAAAGAACTCCTCAATCTCAGGGTCAATCTGGTAACCATTAGTTACAAGAGCAGCCTTAGCCATGTTGATACCGCCGTATGGCTGAAGTGATCTCTTGAAAGGCTTATCTGTCTGGAAACCGACAATCTTCTCTAAGTCCTTGTTAAGGTAGCCTGCTGCATGGGATGTGATTGTTGAAGGAACCTTAGTATCCATATCAAGGACGCCACCCTTCTCACGCTCCTGCTTTGAAAGCTCCATAACCTGTGCCCAAAGAGTCTTAGTTGCCTCTGTAGGACCGCAAAGGAAAGCATCGTCTCCTTCATAAGGTGTGTAGTTCTTCTGAATGAAGTCTCTTACATCAACCTGCTCTTCCCACTTACCGCCTACGAAACCTGTCCATTCTGATCTCATAATGAAAAAAACCTCCTATTATAGTAAAGTGTTTTATATGTGTTATCCGCCCTTAAGCGATTAGACTAGACATGCTGCCTCAATCGAACGGAATATACACTTTTTTATGCCTGTATTATACAATGCACATTGTATACACGTCAAGGGTTTAAGAATAAAATTCACGGATTGTACACAAAAATGTACATAAAAATTTTGAGAAAATTCCTTATAAAATGGGTAAATTTTACACTGTAGCCACAAATGTGTTCATAAGGAACAATCATACCGGTAAGTAATAATAAAGATTGAAGAGAGCATATTGTGTACCATCTTTACAACATAAATCCTCTGTGGTACAATAGGCAATGGTCATTACATGTAGGTGTCCGGAACCGAAAAGTTAGTATAAAGTGATGATAAAATGGGAATCATTTTATAGGTCAGTTCTGAACAGTTACTGTATTATTATATTTTCAGGAGGAAAACACAATGGCACAGGTTAGCAAAGAAATGAGAATCATCGACATCATCAATGTTGATTATGATATTGTTCCTATTTTACTTAATGAGGGAATGCACTGCATCGGCTGTCCGTCAGCACAGGGCGAATCTTTGGAGGAGGCTGCTCTTGTTCATGGTCTTGACCCGGATGAGATTACAGCTAAGATTAATGAGTTTCTTGCAGCGAAGTAATCAGACGGGCTGCTGGGATATATTGTTAAAATTCAAAAGTGAAAGCTACGTTGCTTTTTAATGAAAAGAGAGTGAGTCATGTTCGACGAGAGCCGGTTCGCTCTTTTTTTGTGCCAGCAGAACCCTTTATAGCGTGCAATAGCTGCTGTGCTGCGGGTATACATGAATGAAAGTCCAAATTATACCCGCGAAAACACATTATGGCGTGCGATAATGTGTTTTCGCGGGTATATATGAGCAAAAATTGAAATTATGCCCAAGAAACCGCAGATTGAGGTGTGCGTGTGGGTATAGAACATAAAATAATGAAAAAATACCCCCGGCACACCGTTATAGCAATCTATAACCGGTGCGCCGGGGGTATTTTTAATAAGCTTATTCAATATGTGCCCATATATGTCGCATATATTTCCATTACCACGAACCAGAGCTACAACTCCGCCAGTATCTTCACCGCATTCCTGCGTATGATAACCTCATCATGTTCGTTGAGATACGAGACAGTTGCGTATGAGAGCTTCTCCCTTACGCCGTATTCGGACAGCGTGTTGTTCACGCCGGTGAATTCATCGAGGTTCATGTCATCACTACGTATGAACAGGTAGTAACGGAGGTTGACAGGATTCTTGTAGAGAATGCTGCTTCCGTTGAAGCGGTTGTTTACGGCGCTGGCTGCAACAGTAGCCTGATTCAGATCCTTAAATGAGAACAGCTTCTCTATAGGAACAACTGCACATATATCGCTGCCGTTATCAGTGCCGGAAACATTGTCTGAGCCGGTGGAAGCGGAGCCATCGGAAATACTTCCGGAGGCTTTTTTGCCTGCTGTGCCTGATGAAGCCTTATCACCTCCTGCTTTGGATGACTTCCTGCCGGAGGCAGAGCCTTCGGCCTTTTCGGAGGCGCTGCCTCCTATTATCTTGGAGCCGGAGTCAGCACTGGATTTATCGTTGGCTTTATTGCCGTTCTTAGACTTCTTTAGAAGACTGTCTGAGAATGGAATGAAATCGGCATCCTGATTAAGTGCTTCATTTATTCGGTTAAGCAGGGATGAACCGTCATCCATGCCGTGCATATCATCGTCAGAGTCGAGCATGTCCGCATAATCTTCGTCTTCATCGGATGGTGCGAACTTAGAAAAGCGTGTGTCAAGCTCCTCTGGATCCTCAACCTTCGTGATGACAAGAATAATGCAGTCCGGTGATACAGGAATGGCCTCTATCATAAGAGGGATATCATCTGCTTCGAATCCACATTCAAAAGAGGCCTGCGCAATCATATCTTTAAAAAGGCTTTTAGCCTTTTCTGTTCCATAGGCTAATTCGCTGATTTTAAGCTCCCTTGAGTCTAAGTCAGCGCGGTTAAGGGTACAACGTATTGAATTTTCACTAAGTCTTTCTATTTTCATGTCAAATCACATCCTTCCTGACCTGTTTATTATACGTCATTTGTTATTATTCTGTAAAGGTTTAATACTATGAAAAAAGTATGAAATTTATATATGCTCCCAACGCGGGCGACAAGCTTCTGAATGACTGTATAATGTTAAAATTAAACATGTGTTTAATAACTCTGCAATCAAAGACGGTTGTACAAATCAATTTATCTGGTAAAATGAATTCAGGATTTGTTGTTATCAATGGAGGTGGTATTTACCGATACACATGATACTCTGTTGGATGGCAGGTACCTAATCCTTAGAAGGCTCGGGCAGGGAGCCTTTGGCGAGGTATTTCTTACAAGACACGTTGGACTTGGAGTATACAGGGCTGTTAAGCGGATCCGTAAGAGCAAGGATGTACACAACACGAGAAGGAAAGAGGCAGATGCGCTCAAGAATCTGCGGCATACATCCTTACCTATAATATATGATATTGACGAGGATGATGTGTATTTCTATATTGTTGAAGAATATATAGAAGGGATTTCACTTTCGGAATATGTCAGGGATAGGACAAGGCTTGCACAGGACGAGACGTGCAGCGTTATTATGAGTATATGTACTGTTCTTAGTTATATGCAGACGCAGGCAGGATTATTACATCTGGATATTAAGCCGGACAATGTTCTGCTCACGGAGGATGGAGTTAAGCTTGTTGATTTTGGAAGCAGCTGCATGGAGGATGAGATTCCCAGGTGTGTGATGGGGACAGCAGGGTATGCTGCTCCTGAGCTGTATCACGGAGGAAGTCCGGGAACAGGATGTGACGTATATTCACTTGGAATGCTGATGCGTTTCATGCTTACAGGGCAGATTTCCTGTAGTAAAAATTATATTTGTTCGGAGAATTTTCAATTTATAATCAATAAGTGCACCAGTCAGAATGCATCAGAGCGCTTTAAGGATGCCAATGAACTGTTTCTTGCACTGGAACAATCACAGAAGTTATTTAATAAAGAGATAACAGCAGATCCTAAGGTTATTTTGGTTTCGGGAAGCACCCGGCGTGTGGGAACAACGCATTTTGCCATAATGCTGGCAGCCCAGCTTACATCTATGGGATATAAGTGTCTGTTGGAGCTTGCATATAACGGCGATAGAGGTTTTTCTGCCCCATTATATAGTGGGATACGAAGCGTAAGCTGCCACGGAGGAATTTATAATGTTGATGGCGTGGAGGTGTTACCTGATTATAAGGGCTTTGCCGTTCCGGTAAGCGATGAGGAACGTAAACAGTACACCGTCATAGTAAGGGAAATCGGAAGCATGTGGGAGTGGGATGAGAGTACCTTGGATGATATTAAAAAAGATACCTTTAGGTTCATTCTCGTGACGGGACATACTCTCCGGGAGCTCATCGACTATGAGACGGCAGCAGCAGGACTCAGAAAAAAGGGAGTAGAGTTCGTAAGTGCAGTTAATTTTGCGGATGGTCAGGAATACATAGGAATCAGTAAGGAACACAATATGAGAAATGCTTTCAGGATTCCGTATTGTACGAGGCCGTATTCGTTTAAAAAGGGGAGAGATATAATTGAGAAGACAGGCATATTGGGATGGTCCGGCAAAAAAGGTGGTAATAGGTGTTGCCGGAACGCAAAGCAGATGTGGAGTAACGCACTTTGTCTTATGCGCCGCCAATTATCTGTCAAACGTAAGAAAAAAGCGTGTGATAGTAAGCAGCTACGATGAAAAAGCATTGGATATTATTAAGAAAAATATAAAATTAACAGGACAGGCAAAGGTTATTCAAGGCGAAGAGATATACGCTGCTTTTATCTATGCAAATATTACGTTTTTGGCGGGAAATGACGAAGCTGCCGGATTCGCAGTGCAGGGACAATATGATTATCATATAATTGATTTCGGTCAGGCAGATTATATCGGGGATATCAGGCTGCAAGGGTGTGACAGATTATTTTTAATAGGGGATTTAAGCTTATGCAATTATAGAAATTCATTGGATGCGGTTTATCTTTTGGAAAGAAGAAATATAAGGAATATGCAGTTTATGTCCGTCTTTTATTCAAATGAGGGATTGAGAGCATATAAGAAAGCTGCGAAAGACCGGCCGATTCTTATCCCTGTGGATATGGAGCCATTCGCCATATCGAGGGAGACACTCATTTTTATGGAAGAACTTTTGATATAAGCATGTATTAGATAGGTAACAGTTAACTTAAAAATAAGTCACAGGTATGCTTTTATACGGATAAATAATATATCACACAGAATCTGGTAAATGGCATTGATATGACACAAATAATTAAGGTAGATGAAACAGTGCAAATTAAGCATGGAGGCAGGTTATGAAGGGCATACTTAAGGAAGCAGTTGAAATGCACAATGAGACATCCCTACAGCTTTGCAGCGAACTTGCGAACTATAAGGAACAGGGCATTAAGGTTACGGTCAGTGGATATCAGGCAAGCATAAATAAGCGGCTTACCGATATGCTCCTTAGAGATGGACCATGCACATATATGCGTTCATACTCATTTGATGAGATGGGGAAAGTTACAGGGGTTGAGTTTCAGTGTGTGAGACTCGGTGAATAAATAACATTAAGGTTTTATAAGGTCCCTCTTGCCCCGGAAGGCTATGCTTTCCGGGGTATTAATAATCCTTAAATATGATGTCGGGGGCAAAACATGCCAATTTAATGTATGAGTGTATAACGTATTATATTTATACATATCAGCTCCATTGTACGAAGCAAGATGTTCTAAGAACATCTAAGCTTCTCCCAAAAGTCGTGATATGCATAAATATAATACGTTATACACACTAAGTTTATAGAGCATGTTTTGCCCCCAACATCTAAATATAAAATATGGAAAACAATCGGTATTGAAAATATGGCTTTCCGAAAGTATAATTAAAAATATCAGGACTTTATTATGACTGATAATGCCGGGACAGAATGAATTAAATAAGATAACAGATGATGCACAAGGTATCAGAAGGCAGTCAGTACTGATATAAGAAGTTCATAAATATATTCAGGGAGCGGATAAATGGCTAAGAATAGACGTTATATGATGGATGAAGATTTTGATGAGAAGGATAGAATAGATGATAATGATATAGATGATTATTATGTGCAGGAGGCTCCTGTAAAGAGAAGCAGAAAAAGTAATAAGAATAAACGCTCAGCGGGAATTATAGCGGCAGTCATAGTTGTATGTGTGCTTGTTGCAGGTGGAATAGGGCTTGTTACATTGATAGATAAGTATACGCCGAACAAGACGAAGATTACTTTTGAGGAGTATTACAGAGAGCATGGATACATTTCTGAAGCAGGAGCTTCAGAGGAGGATAATTACGGCAAGGATTCAGTGACGGCATTTATGCTGCTCAACGGGGAAAAGACGGAGAATACGGCATATCGTTTCGGAGATGTGTGGTACTTTAAGAAGGATTTTATAGATGAGAAGCTTAATCACAGGTTTTACCATGATGCTGCCAATGATGAGCTTATATATACAACACCGACTAAGATAGTGACGATTCCATTTGACAGCCAGGCATATTATGTAGGAGATAAGGTTAAGAAAGAACATTATGTCATTGCAAGGCATATCGGGGATGAGATTTATATTGCCGTGGATTTCATAAAGGAACGGGCAGATTTTATATATGAGGTGAGAACCGAGCCATACAGAATGCTTGTTGTGACGGAGTATGGGGACAGAGAGTATGTTCATATTGGTGATGAAGGGACGGTAAGAACCGGGGCAAGCATTAAGGACGAGATACTTGCGATAGGTGATGACGGAATATACTGGGCGGTCACAGGTGATGACGGCGACTGGACAGAGCTTACAACGGATGACGGCATCAGAGGATATATAAGGACTAAGGAGCTTGAAGGGAGCTTCACGGTGACAACAGCTAATGATTATCAGGCACCTATATATACCTCTGTTTCGCGTAAGGACAAGGTCAATATGGTGTGGCACGCAGTCTATGATTTGAATGATAATGGTAAGATTTACAGTCTTCTTGACGCTGCGCAGGGGGTCAATGTCGTATCGCCGACGTGGTATCAGCTTTCAGACAGCACAGGAGGCTTTAACTCCTTTGCACAGCAGGAATATGTGGATTACATACATGAGACAGGCCGCCAGATATGGCCGCTGTGGAGTGATTTTACATCTGTAAGTGAAGAGAATGGCTGGAGCGAGAAGGAGCTGTTTTCCATAACGGAGAATAGAAGAGCACTTATAGCGGCGATGATGAATGAGGTACACACATACGGATATGACGGAATCAATATTGATTTTGAGAAGGTTACAGCGGAAAACGGTATTCACTTCATACAGTTTTTGAGGGAGCTGTCGATAGAGTGCAGGAATGAGGGAATTGTCCTGTCAGTCGATAACTATGTTCCGATGGCACATTCGGCTCATTATGACCGCGCCGAGCAGGGAGCGATAGCGGATTATGTGATAGTCATGGGCTATGATGAGCATTACAACGGAAGCCCGGAGGCAGGAAGCGTTGCTTCACTGGACTTTGTAAGAAACGGCATAGTGAATACTCTTGCCAGCGTTCCGGCAGAGAAGCTGATAAATGCACTTCCATTTTACACAAGAATGTGGGAAGAGTATGTGGACGAGAACGGGCAGCAGGTTCTTAATTCCAAGGCATACACGATGAAGGCCTCTTACGACAGAGTGGAGGAGCTTGGACTTATCGCTAACTGGAGCGAGAGCATGGGACAGTATGTCGCTGAGGGAGACGTAGAAGGACATCATTACAGTGTATGGCTTGAGGATGCGAAATCCATCGAGGAGAAGATGAAGATAGTGAGTGAGTATGGTCTTGCCGGAGTGGCAGCATGGAGCCTTGGCGGAGAGTTCCCGGAGGTATGGGACGTGATAAACAAATATAACAGATAAATTTCATGGATGGAATAATTTCTGACCCCGCGCATAGAATAAAAATATGTATTCTATGCGTGGGGTTTTCTGTTGTGAAAAAAGACTTACTTTCTCTTGGCATGGGGCTTGTTATGATATTTTCCCTGTGGTTTCTTATGAGGTATTTCTTATATACGGATGAGAATCCGGCTGTGGCTGCGAAGGCGGCAGGGGTGGAGGTTACAGACAAGGAGCACGAGAGCGGGCAGGGCACGCAGGACTCAGATACGAGTGGATATCTTATTGTCATCGACCCCGGACATGGAGGTGTTGACCCGGGAATGCTGGGTGTGAATAACACTGTTGAGAAGGAAATCAATCTTGCGGTTTCGTATATGCTGAAGGAGGAGTTAGAGGCAAAGGGAATGAAGGTGGTGCTTACCAGAACAACGGATGCAGGATTGTATGAGGAGAGCGACAGCAATAAAAAGATTGCGGACATGAAAAAAAGGTGCTCGATAATCTCGGAAAATAAGGCGGATATTGTTGTAAGCATACATCAGAACAGCTTCAGTGACAGTGCGGTATGCGGGGCACAGGTGTTTTATTATAAACATTCCGAGAAGGGAAAGCAGCTTGCACAGTGTATACAGGACAGCATGAAAAATAATCTGGATGAGACAAATAACCGCAGGGTTAAGGCAAATGACAGCTATTACATGCTGATACATACACCATGTCCGACGGTGATTGTGGAATGTGGTTTTATCACGAATTATGACGAGGCGGAGCTTCTTGTGAGCGAGGAATACCAGAAGAAGGTTTCTAAAGCGATAGCGGAGGGGGTTATGGAATATTTAGGACAAAAATGAGAGGAATATCAGCTGAATATAAATAGTATTCCGCATGGTAACAGGCGGAATTACGGAAAGGACTTAACGTGGACATATTATTTGCGGGAAATACAGCTGCGGTATCGGAGGGCTTTTACAATGCTATAGAAAAAGAGTACAGGTGTATTGTATTAAACGAAAGTTGTACAAAAGATAAACTTAAGAAAAAGAATATTCTGTTTTTTAAATCCGAAAATGATGAGGATACGGAGCATATTTTCCGTTCGTTTAATTTTGAAACTGTTGTTTTCTTTTCACGGGTGCTTGATGGTGAGAAAAAGATATTTGATGAGCTTGAGAAGCTTGAATACATACTGTATCTGTGCAGAAAAAGAAATATCAGCAGCTTTATCTATATAACAGGAACCAGACCGCAGGAGGACAGAAAAAAAGGCGAGATGAGCAGGGAGGTGCTTCTCGCTGCGTGTGAACAGCTCTGCCGCAAGGCGGCGCAGGTGCAGGGGCTTAGGGTTCAGCTTCTGCGTGTTCCGTATCTGTATCATACCGTGATAAAGACAAGTCATGCCGGAAGGTGGCTTGACACCGTGCTTTCGGGAAAACAGCTTGTGCTTCCGGGTTATGAGAGTACACAGACGGATTTTCTCAGGGAGGATGATCTGGCATTGCTGCTTTGCAGGATGTTCGATGACCCTTGGGAGGAGCCTTATCTGGACAGCAACGTAAGCGGCAAAAATAAGATAAGCTTTGAGGAGCTGGCAAAGCTTTATACAGAGCTTGGCAGGGAGCATGGCGTACAGGTTGAAGTAAAATACAGCGGGAAGGATGAGTGTACACCGCTGTATCAGACCGATGAGTGGGCACGTAGGGAGTACGGCTGGGCTCCGATGGCGGATATCAGAAGGGATTTAGAGGAGGCGTCACACAGCCAGCTTGAAAGGAATAATAAGAATAAAAATCGCAGGGCGCACAGCATTCTGTCACGAAGGATTTTCAGAATTGTTGCGGAGCAGATAGTTCTTTTCGCAGTGGCGGAAGCACTCAATTACCTTACAAGGGACAACGGAATGTTTAACTTTATTGATTTCAGATTTGTATATATCACCATCATTGCATGTGTAAATGGACTTGGGGCTGGTGCGGTGTCCTCACTTATGGCGGGTGTGGGGTACATTTTCTCCAATGCGGCGCAGATGTCATGGCAGGTGTTATTTTTTAATGTCCAGAACTGGCTGCCGTTTGCCTGCTATCTGCTAATCGGCTGTGTGCTGGGATATAACAGGGATAAGGCGCGTGATGACATAAAAAGTAAGGCGGATGAACTGAAGCTTCTGGAAGAAAAATATGATTTCCTGCAGGGGCTTTATACGGAGGTTGCAAAGGGAAAAGAGCGCTTCAATAATCAGATAATCGGATATAAGGACAGCTTCGGCAAGATGTATTCCGTCGTAAAAAGGCTCAACTCAACACTTCCGGAAATGGTATTTTATGAGGCTGTGGATGTCTGTGAGGAGATTCTTGGCAATCAGTATGTTGCGATATACAGCATAAAGGAGGACAGCACGTTTGCAAGATTGTATGTGTGCTCAAGGCGCTGCACCGGCAGTGCTGAAAAATCACTTAAAATTACGGATTATCCCGAACTGCTTGAATGTCTTAAAAATAATGAGACATTTTTTAACCGCAAGGCACTCAAAAATTATCCCGCATACGCGACACCCATACGCAGGGAAGGGGTGCTTGTGGGAATGCTTCTCATTATGGAGGCAGACTACACACAGATGAATATGGAGTTTTCCAATAAATTGAGAATAATGTCGGATTTGATACAGGATTCGCTCGTGCGTGCGATGGAGTTCTATGAAATGGATGAGAAAGTGATTGAGGATACAGGAATTCTTGGAGCTGATAAATTCGAGGAGCTTCTTGCTGTGAAGAAGCAGATGAGAAGAAAACAGTATTCCGATTATGTGCTGCTTGAGATAGAGGTCAAAGATGACAGGAAGCTTAATGAAATAAGCAGGAGAATTTCGGGGCTTGTGCGTGAGAATGATGTCCTTGGAATCGGAAAGGACGGAAAGCTGTGCCTTCTGTTGTCACAGACAAGCAGTGCGGACATGAAGGCTGTTGCGGGGCGGCTTCTGAATAGCGGAATAGAGTTTGAGCAGGTCAGGGAGTGAGTTTGTTATGGGGAATATAGTGCTTTGGGTTTTGCCGGCGTTACATTTGATAATATGTGCAGTGATTTTCGCTATGATGAGGTTAAATAAGCTTAGGACGCGCCATGTCATCTTTCCGGCTGTGGTGCTGCTTCCGGTGTGTGGGTATATGCTGCTGTTTATTGATGAATGGCAGGCGAGGCATAGCGGACAGGCTTTGCGGGATGTCGAGGAATACGGGAGGACTCAGGGCGAGGCTGTGTGGCGCAGGGAAGTGATTGCCGGGAAGGATGATGACTTTATTGTCCCGCTTGAGGAGGCGATGACCGTGAACAGTCCGGTTGTGAGCAGAAAGCTGATGATGAAGCTTCTGCATGCCAATCCGGAGCAGTATGTTGAGTTGTTAAAAAGGGTAACCTTGTCCGATGATGTCGAGCTCACACATTATGCGTCCACATCCATGATGGAGATACAGAGCGGGTACGAGGAGCGGATAGGACGCCTGCTTGAAGAGATAAGGTTAAATCCGGAGGATTCGTATGCGCTTGTAAAATGCAGAAATGAGCTCAAGGCATACATAGACAGCGGGTTTATCACGGATACCGTGCTGAGGCAGTACCGTATGAGACTTCATGAGGTTCTGGAAAAGCTGTGTGTCATGCAGCCTGAGGCGGTGCGGTATGAGTTCGAGTATATAGAAAACAGTATAATGCTTGGAATAACTGATGGCATAGATAAAAGACTTGCGTTGCTTGAAAAGAAATACCCGCAGGATATAAGAGTGTACTGCCTGTATGTGCAGTATTATTACTGTACGAATAATGGGGAGGGAATTCAGGATGTCCTACAGGAAATAAAGGATAAGGACATATATCTGGACAGCAGTGGAAGGCAGTGGATGGATGTATGGTCACATGCAGATTGAGGTGATTTGACTATGAGTGGTATGAGGAAAAAAATTGCGGGAAAGGTTATGCTCCCGGTTGCAGCCTTGTTCGTGCTGAGTATTCTCGTGTTCAGGGAAAGGGCAGGCATCGGCTATGAGCAGACTTCTGCTGCAGTGAGAGAATGGGAAACTATATATACGGAAGAAATTGAGCTGACAAAGGAATGTCTGATTTTCACATCGGCTGAGGAAGTGAGCGATACTTACCTTGACATTATGGAGATGGTGCTTGACAGCATGAAGGTCGGATATGATATATGCAGGGTGGATGAGAATTTTGAAGTGTCCGTGCTTGACGAATATGCCGCCGCAGTGGTTACCTTCCAGAACTGGGACGTGTTTGCGGATAAGCTCATGCCTGTTTTTTCGTGGGTAAAAAAGGGCGGCAGGCTGCTTACGGTGGTGACGCCGGAGGTCGATCCTTTTTTTAACGCTGTGGCGGCTAAATTCGGAATAGACATAATCGACAATTATCCCAATGTGTATGGCGTGCGTTTTTTGAAGGGCTGCATGATAGGAGCGGATGACGATGACATATTCTGGTATGACAGGAGCATGAAAGAGGGTGTGATGTCATCGCTTCAGGTACAGCTGAAGAATGACTGTGATGTCTATGTGGTATCGGAGGAGGGCGACGTGCCGATTGTGTGGACGAACGATTACGGAAAGGGAAGGGTTGCCGTGATAAATCAGGCGGTGACGGAAAAATATGCAAGAGGCTTCATAAACCTTGCATACACGGCACTCTATGATGCCTATGTGTATCCGGTAATCAATGCTTCTGCGTTCTATCTGGATGATTTTCCGTCCCCTGTTCCGGCGGGCAATGCAGAGTATATAAGAAGAGATTACGGGGTGGATGTAGCCTCATTTTATACGAATGTATGGTGGCCGAAAATGATGGAATTCGAGAAGAGGTTCGGGATAATCCATACGGGGCTTATAATAGAAAATTATTCAGATGAGGTTGAGGCACCCCTTGAGGGGAATGGGGCTACGGCGCGTTTTTTAAAATTCGGGAATATGCTTTTGAACAACGGAGGGGAGCTTGGGTTCCACGGTTATAACCACATGCCGCTGTGCTTAGAAGGAGTTGATGAGGACAAAAAGTATGGTGCCTACAGACTGTGGAAGTCCGGAAAGGATATAGAGGCTGCGGTGCAGGAGCTGGTGGATTTTTCGGAGGAACTTTTTCCGGATAATGATTTCTGCGTGTATGTCCCGCCATCGAATATTTTATCTGAGGAGGGAAGAAAGGAGCTTATTAAGGCGGCACCGCAGATAAAGGTGATAGCCTCGACATTTCTTAAGGATGCAGAAAATATAGCTTATGAACAGGAATTCAGGGTCGAGGAGGACGGCGTGATAAGCACTCCGCGAATAACCTCCGGATGTGTCATAGATGATTACCAGATGCTTGTTGCGCTGTCGGAGCTTAATTATCAGTATGTCCAGTCGCATTTTACCCACCCGGATGACACCTTGGATGAGGACAGGGGCGCGGCGCTTGGCTGGGAATACATGAGTGGGTGTCTTGAAGATTACATTGAATGGGTCTATGAGTCCGCACCTTCAATCTGCAATGTGACCGGAAGCGGTATGGGAAGGGCGGTCGAAAAGTATGACAAGCTCACGGTGCAGAGGGAATACACAGATGAGGGCATAAGGCTCAGACTGGGAAGCTTCTCCGGGGAGGCGTGCTTTCTGGTGCGCATAAGTGACGGAGTTATTGAGGGGGCGAGCGGGTGCAGCTATGAGCATATATCGGGAAGCATGTATCTGCTCACGGCGGACAGTGACGAGATAATGATATATATAGGAGGTGCAAGGTGAGAGTCTGTATGATATTAGAGGGCAGTTATCCCTATGTGTACGGAGGAGTGTCTAGCTGGATGCACCAGTATATTCAGGCGATGCCGGAGGTGGATTTTGTTTTATGGTGCATAGGGGCGCAGGCTGGAAACAGGGGGCATTATAAGTATGAGCTGCCGGAAAATGTGGTTGAGGTACATGAGGTGTTTCTTGATGATGCATTAGAGCAGAAGCTGAAAAACGGTGGAAGAAAGCTACGGTTCACTCAGGAGGAGAGAACGGAGCTTGAGAAGCTTTTTGAGGGTGAGAGCCTTAACTGGGACGTGCTTTTCGAGCTGTTTCAGGATAAAAAGGTTAATCCGGTCAATATGATGATGAGTCCTATGTTTTTGAATATAATTATGCAGCTGTGCGAGGGAAGATTCACATATCTGTCATTCACCGATTTTTATTACAATGTAAGGTCAATGGTGCTTCCGCAGCTTTATCTTATGACACAGGAGGTTCCACAGGCGGACATCTATCACGCCACGGCAACCGGCTACAGCGGAATACTTGGAAGCCTTGGAAAATGGAAGTATAAAAAACCTTTTATACTCACGGAACACGGCATATACACCAGGGAGCGTGAGGAGGAGCTTCTTCGTGCACAATGGGTTCTGCCGTATTTTAAGAATCAGTGGATAAACATGTTCCGCCTTTTTTCGGATTGTGCGTATGCACATGCTGATGTTGTGACGGCTCTATATAAAAAGGCAAACGGGATACAGCATGAGCTTGGCTGCGAGGAGTCGAAGCTTATGGTAACCCCGAACGGCGTGCACACAGAAAAATTCGCCGGGGTGGGGGCAAAGGAAGCTGACGGCTACGTGGATATAGGTGCGATTGTCCGCATAGCCAAGATAAAGGATATAAAGACAATGATATATGCATTCGCAGAGGTGCAGCGTATCATGCCGAATACGCGGCTTCATATAATGGGTGATGTGGATGATGAGGAATATTATGAGGAATGTAAGACACTGATTGAGCAGCTTGATGTCAAGGGAATCATATTCACCGGTGTTGTGAATGTTTCCGAATATATCAAAAAAATAGATTTTGTGATACTTACAAGCATTTCTGAGGGGCAGCCCTTATCGGTGCTTGAGGCGTTTGCAGCCGGGCGTGCATGTGTGACAACGGACGTTGGCTGCTGCCGCGGGCTGATTGAGGGCAGTGATGGGTTTGGTAATGCCGGGATATGTGTTCCTCCTATGAATAAGGAGCAGCTTGCACAGGCGATGCTGGAGCTGTGCAGCGAGCCGGAAAAAAGGAGAAGGATGGGGGAAGCCGGGAAAAGAAGGGTGAATATGTTCTACACACATGAGGTTTCGATGGAGAACTACAGGGATATATACAGAGGATTATTGGGTGGGTAATTATAGAATATAGCGTGTAACTGTTTATTGGCGGATTTAAGTTTCATAATCGTATATCAGGAATATTAAAGTGAGGGTGAGTATTATGGCGGGAATAGGGTTCGAGCTAAAGAAAATGTTTTCAAAAAAGGGAGTATTTCAGCTTATCAGGGCGTATGGCTATGCCGGGACGGTGTGCGTGGGGCCTATGCTGCTGGGAATGTTTTTTCTTATACTGATAGGTCTTATGTCGGCATATTTTGGAGCGTCATTCCATGAAAGGGAGCTGCTAAACAGCATGGTTACATACACACTGCTTGCCTCTATGGTGTGGAGCAATACATTCTCGATGGTCATGACGCGGTTCGTGGCGGACAGTCTTTACAGCGGCAGCAGGGGAGCTGTGCTTCCGGCATTCTGGGGAAGCACCTGTGTCATGCTTATCTCAGGTGAAATCATGTACGGAATTTTTATGGCATTTGCAGGCGTTACAGCCGTGTATGCACTGCTATGTGTTGTCCTTTTTGGAGAGCTGGTCATTGTGTGGAATGAGATGAGCTACCTCACGGCGGTCAAGAATTATCGTGGAATAATAAAGGTGTTCGCGTCTGCGGTTGTGGCTGCCGCAGCTGCGGGCGCAGTGCTGCTTATGCTTTTTAACTCGGAGGTTATATCGGCAATGCTGTTTACAGTAGTACTGGCGTATGGAGTAATGGCGGTATTCTACTATAAGCTTATGGGCGATTATTTTCCGAAGGGGGATGTCACGGCAGCGAGCTTCCTGCCATGGTTTGACAGGTATCCGTCGCTTGTATTTCTGGGGCTTGCCATGTCACTTGGACTGTTCGGACATCTGGTTATAATGTGGGGCAGCCCTGCAGGGGAGCACATACAAGGGCTTTTTTATGCTGCACCGGCTTATGATATTCCGGCAATTGCGGCTTTTCTGTCGATTCTTGTGACCACCATAAATTTTGTTATATCGGTTGAGGTGAATTTTTACCCCAGATACAGGGCTTATTTTGACGCGCTCAACAATGGAGGAATACTCAAGGACATAAATCAGGCAGGGGAGGAGATGAAGTCCGTCCTGTACAGGGAGCTGACATATACGTTCATGAAGCAGTTGTTCGTCACAATAGTATTTATAATAGTGGGTTCGATTGTTCTTCCGAAGCTTCCGCTGGGAATGAATGATGACATGCTGGGGATTTTCAGGGTTCTGTGCATGGGTTATGCCTTCTATGCGGTTGGAAACTGTCTGATGCTTATACAGCTTTACTTTGCCGACAACAAGGGTGCACTTATCAGCGCGCTGAGCTTTATGTCCGTGAGCTGTGCAGGTACATGGGTGTGCAGCAGGCTTGATACAATGTATTATGGTGCCGGCTTCTGGATCGGAACGGTTGTGTTTTCGATAGTGGCATTTACAGGGTTAAGGCTCTACCTTAGAAGGCTTCTCTATAATGTGCTGTGCAGCCAGCCTGTTGTCGAGGAGGTTAAGAAGGGGATGCTTACCAATGCAGCTTCATATTTTGGTTCCGAATATGAAAAAAGGTGGAGAAAAGACCTGAAAAGAGAGCGGGCAATGGAATTTAGCGGGGAGGAACAGGCGTGAAGATGTTAAAAAAAGTAATGGGCTGTATCTGTCTGGTGGGGCTGTCTGCCGTGCCGGCAGCATGCTCCATGAACAATTATGATTCCGATATGAAACAGACGATTGAGCAGTCGGTACCGTGGGGCGATGTGGGAAAACAGCAGGACACCGTTTCGGATACCTCGGGTGCGGGCGATGGGAGAATGATATATGATAACACGGCTTTATATGAGAACCGTGACCCTGCCTCGGTTGTGACAATGTATCTCACTGTGAGTGAGGGAAACGCTTCGGACAACACGGATCACACATGGACGCAGGTAAACAGCTATTCGGCATATCATTATGCTGAGCTTGGAATTGAGCGGTATGCGGTCAACGGGTTACTGCAGGTTGGGGATGAGAATGGACCGGTTGAGGGACAGTTAGGCTATGGGCAGGTAGTTCCGAATGCCACGGTTACCATAAGAGGTCAGACCTCAACACGATATGCACAGAAAAATTACAGAATAACAATCCGCGATAATAAGGGGATATGGGATGACCAGAAGGTGATAAATCTCAATAAGCATGAGCAGGATCAGAGCCGTTTTGCCAATAAGCTCTGCTATGACCTTATGAGTGAGCTTCCCGGAATGATAGCTATGAGAACCCGGTTCGTGCATCTGTATGTGAAGGATATGACTGAGGGAGGAAGCGGAGAGTTTAAGGACTACGGGCTGTATACACAGGTGGAGCAGCTCAACAAGCGCGCACTCAGGAGCCATGGTCTTGACAAGAATGGTCAGCTCTATAAGATAAATTTTTTTGAGTTTTACAGATATGAGGACGTCATTATGGTGAAAAATGATGCGGACTATGATGTGGACGCATTTGAGGATTTGATTGAGATAAAGGGTAATGACGACCACAGCAAGCTTATTGCGATGCTTGATGAGCTGAATGATTACTCAATTCCAATCACACAGATTATGGACAGGTGGTTCTGCAGGGAAAACCTGTTTTCGTGGATGGCGTTTCATATTCTTATGGGAAATGTTGATACCCAGTCAAGAAATGTATTCCTATACAGTCCGCTAAACAGCGATACATTCTATTTTATATCGTGGGATAACGATGGTGCGTTCTATGATACCAAGGCGAAGCTCCGCAGTCAGGATCGCGGCTGGGAAATCGGAATAAGCAACTACTGGGGTAACGTCCTGTTCAGGCGTGTCCTCATGGATAATGAGCTGAGAGCCGGCCTTGATGATAAGATTGAGGAATACAGAAATATAATTACAAGGGAAAAGCTTGAGAAAATGATTGATATTTATGTGCCGGTTGTAAGAAAATATGTGTACGCATATCCGGATTCGGAGCACATGCCGTTAACCGGTGGGCAGTATGAAGCTTTTATAAAGGCACTGCCGGACGAGGTGGAAAATAATTACAGGCTGTATAAGCTCAGCCTTGAGTCACCACAGCCGTTTTTTATCGGTATTCCGCAGGTGACAGACGAGGGCATGTATTTTGCGTGGGATGCTTCGTATGATTTTCAGGCTCAGGATATTTATTACACGCTTGAGCTGGCAAAGGATTATACCTTTGAGAAGCCTGTCCTGAGGGTTGAGGGCTTGTTCGCCACGGAGTATCTGTATGAGGGAGAGCTTGAGCCGGGACAGTATTTTATGAGGATGACGGCAAAAAATGAGTCGGGCATAGAACAGAGGGCATTTGATTATTATGTGGCTTCCGGCAACCAGGTTATACATGGAGTCAAGTGCTTTTTTGTAATGCCGGACGGAAGTGTCCAGGAGGATGTATATGAGGAGTGATACAGGTGCATTCCGCCATGAATTAAAATATCTTATAAATGAACAGGAAAAAAATGCGATTATGGAGAGGGTGAGCATGTTTATGCAGGCGGATTCACATGCGGGGAACGGCAGCCCGGCTTCACAGTCGCGTACGGAGCACGTAAACGCCGGGTATATGATTAGAAGCCTGTACTTTGATGACTGTTATGAGTGCGCCTATGAGGAGAAGCTTGCGGGTGTGGAGGCGAGGAGCAAATATCGGATAAGAATATACAACTATAGTGACAGTATTATTAAACTTGAGTGTAAGCACAAGGAGGGGCAGTATATACACAAGACCTCGGCAACGCTTACCAGAGCTGAGGTGGAGCAGATTGTTTCTGGCAGATATGGCTTTTTAGCGGAAAGGGAGGAGCGGCTGTGCAGGGAATTTTATTTTCAATGTGCGTTAAAAGGGATGCGTCCGAAGGTGATTGTGGATTATGACAGGATACCTTTCGTGTATCCCTACGGAGATGTGAGGCTCACCTTTGACTGCGGTATAAGAGCCGGGTTGTTTAATGACAATATTTTTGACAAAGGGCTTCCTGTCATGTATGTTATGGAGCCGGGAATGCTTATAATGGAGGTAAAATTCACGGAGTACCTGCCGGAGCTGATAAGAAGGCTGCTTCCGGTGGCGGACAGCGCATACATGGCGTACTCAAAATACACTATGTGCCTTGAGAAACAGAAGGAGCCGCTTAGAGGGTGAGGAGTGTATGCGTAGTATTGAGAGGGGAAGGGTAGAGCGATGAGTATAAAGGATGTCATAAAGAAATCGGTTCTGGAGTCGGAGATGTATAATCAGGCAATCTCTTTGTCGACCATTCTGACGATGACGGCGGATCTTCTGCTGGCATTTGTCATGGGGCTGCTTATTTATGCGGTGTATAAGAAATTTTATAAGGGGGTTGTTTTCAGCAGGAATTATGCAATCACGCTGGTGGGGATGACGGTGCTTACGAGTATGGTGACGCTTGCGATAAGCACCAACATTGTCATATCACTTGGCATGGTGGGTGCGCTATCGATTGTGCGTTATCGTACAGCGATAAAGGAGCCGCTTGACCTCATGTATATGTTCTGGGCGATAACAACCGGAATCACGATAGGAGCCAGCATGTACATATTGGCGGGAATTGCGTATGCCATAATGATAGCTCTTGTCTTATGCTTCAGCCTCCGTGGAGCTGGCGGGTATCAGTATATGCTTGTTGTGCATTATGCCGGTGATGAGGCAGGGGACAATGTCGTCAGGGCACTGGGGAAGCTTAGGCATACTGTGCGCTCTAAGATTTTAAGGGGTGAGAATACTGAGCTTACGGTGCAGGTAAGATGTAAGAATGGCAATCAGAGCTTTGTGGAGCGGATAAGGAGCCTGGATGGGGTAAATGATGCCGCATTGATAGAATTTAACGGGGAATACCATGGTTGATAAAAGGAAAGCAGCAGCTTTGTTCGTATTGTTTATGATACTTGCAGCGGCAGCCATCATTGTCGTTATAAGGAGGGTTCGTGTAAAAACGTACAGTTATGATACTGTGGATGCTGTGTTTAGAAACCCGATGATGGGATTTGCACCGAATGCCGATTATTTTGACGCTGTTGGGGATAATACTCTTGTATATATGGATGTCACATGGCGTGAGCTTGAGCCGGAGGAGGGCGTGTTCGATTTCGCGGGAATTGAGGAGGAGAATTTTCTGGATACATGGCGTACGGCGGGAAAAAGGGTTGTTTTCAGGTTCGTATGCGATGAACCATCCGATGGGGAGCATATAGATATCCCTGACTGGTTGTATGAAAAGACAGGCGATGGAACATTCTATGATACTGCATACGGAAGGGGGTACTCACCGGACTATTCCAACAGGACATTCATAGAGTATCATGCTAAGGCGGTCAAGGCACTGGGGGAAAGATATGGAGTGGACTCTTTTTTCTGTTTTATAGAGCTTGGAAGCGTCGGACACTGGGGTGAGTGGCATGTGAAGTATGATGACGGAATAAAAAGGCTTCCGCCCGAGGAGCTTCTGAGGGAATATGTGGAGCCGTATCTGACTGCATTTCCCAACGCAAAGCTTCTTATGCGCAGACCGTTTCCTTATGTGTCTGAGTATGGGATGGGTGTATATAATGACATGACAGGCCACTCTGAGGATACACAGAGGTGGCTTTCGTGGATTTCCGAGGGCGGAACCTATTCCGGCTCAGAGACACCGATGGAGCTTATTGCGGTTCCTGAGGTGTGGAAGAGCGCGCCTGTCGGTGGTGAGTTTACAAGTGCATATCCGATGTCTGAGCTGCTGACGGACAGGCTGGATGAGACGCTCAGTCTGTTGGCAGACTCGCACATGACATTTATAGGTCCGATGTGTCCTATTGCGAACAAGGATGAAAAGGCTTATCCCGGTGAAGTGCATGAGGTGCTGGGAAGCCTTGGCTACCGTTACGGTGTTTCGAGGTGTAGGATAATTGATAATCGGTTCACCGGAAGCATGGTGGTAAAGCTGACTGTCAATAATCACGGAACAGCACCGATGTATTTTGACTGGCCGTTATGCGTATACCTTATTGGTTCGGACGGAAGCGTTGTGAGCCGCTATGAGACAGACATAAGGCTTACGGATATTTATGCGGGCGAAAGTGCACAGTGCCGTCTCACACTCACAGACGATGACAGGAGAAGGCTGGTGGAAATGCCGGCGGAATCGAAAAATGCCGGAAAATCAGAGGTGGCTCTTGCCGTAGGCATAGAAAACCCGGACACAGGGCTGCCGGAGGTGAAGCTTGATATGGAGGTGGAGAGCAGGGGGAATTATTTTTTCCTCAATTAGAACAGAGAAGAGATTAAATAGATGCTTCTCTGCCTAAGCCGGGGGATATGCTGGTGCGAGGGCAGAGAAATTTTCTACAGACAGCAGATTTCTCAGTCCAAGCCGGGCGTATACTGTCGCGAGGGCAGAGAAATTTTCTACAGACAGCAGATTTCTCTGCCTAAGCCGGGAGGTATGCTGGTGCGAGGGCAGAGAAATTGCCTGCAGACAGCAGATTTCTCTGCCTAAGCCGGGGATATGCTGGTGCGAGGGCAGAGAAATTTTCTACAGACAGCAGATTTCTCAGTCCAAGCCGGGCGTATACTGTCGCGAGGGCAGAGAAATTTTCTACAGACAGCAGATTTCTCTGCCTAAGCCGGGAGGTATGCTGGTGCGAGGGCAGAGAAATTGCCTGCAGACAGCAGATTTCTCTGCCTAAGCCGGGCAGTATGCTGTCGCGTGGGCAGAAAGTTCGGAACACATGCGCAGTAAAATCTGTAAGAAAGCGTATTTATTTGACAAGGAAAAACACTTGTGGTAGTCTTGTGACATAAATAACCTTGATTAATAAAACTATAGAAGAAAAGAGTGATTTGTCAAATGGAAAAGAAGAATTATTATATCACAACAGCCATTGCCTATACATCAGGTAAGCCGCATATAGGCAATACCTATGAGATCGTTCTTGCGGACAGTATTGCAAGGTATAAGAGATTTCAGGGCTACAATGTAAGATTCCAGACAGGAACCGATGAGCATGGACAGAAGATTGAGTTAAAGGCAGAGGCAGCAGGTGTTACACCTAAGCAGTATGTCGATAATGTTGCCGGCGAGATAAAGAGAATCTGGGACCTTATGAATACCTCCTATGATAAGTTTATCAGAACAACCGACGAGTACCATGAGAAGCAGGTTCAGAAGATTTTCAAGAAGCTCTATGACAAGGGAGATATCTACAAGGGTCATTATGAGGGTATGTATTGTACACCTTGTGAGTCCTTCTGGACTGAGTCGCAGCTTGTTGACGGCAAGTGCCCTGATTGCGGAAGAGAGTGTAAGCCGGCTAAGGAGGAGGCATACTTCTTTAAGATGAGCAAGTATGCGGACAGGCTTATCGACTATATCAACACACACCCTGAGTTCATACAGCCTGTATCGAGAAAGAATGAGATGATGAACAATTTCCTTCTTCCGGGACTTCAGGATTTGTGTGTATCTAGAACCTCATTTAAGTGGGGAATTCCGGTAGATTTCGATGACAGGCATGTTGTATATGTATGGCTTGATGCGCTCACCAATTATATAACAGGTCTTGGCTACGATGCCGATGGCAGCAATGGTGAGTTGTTTAATGAGTTCTGGCCTGCAGACCTTCATCTTATCGGCAAGGACATTATCAGATTCCATACAATTTACTGGCCTATTTTCCTCATGGCTCTTGACCTTCCGCTTCCTAAGCAGGTATTCGGACACCCTTGGCTCTTACAGGGTGACGGCAAGATGAGCAAGTCCAAGGGAAATGTAATCTATGCGGATGACCTTGTAGATTTATTTGGCGTTGACGCGGTTCGTTTCTTCGTGCTCCATGAGATGCCGTTTGAGAACGATGGTGTGATTACATGGGAGCTTTTGGTTGAGAGAATGAACTCAGAGCTTGCAAACACACTAGGAAACCTTGTAAACAGAACAATATCCATGTCCAACAAATATTTCGGCGGAGTTGTCAACAACACAGGTGTTGCTGAGGAGGTCGATGAGGAGCTTAAGAAGTTTGTTCTTGGAACAATGGCTAAGGTTGACGCTAAGATGGAGGAGCTTCGTGTTGCGGACGCCATGACTGAGATTTTCAATCTCTTTAAGAGATGCAATAAATATATCGATGAGACTATGCCTTGGGCGCTTGCAAAGGATGAGGCTAAGAAGGAGCGTCTTGAGACAGTTCTCTACAACCTTGTTGAGAGCATTTTAATCGGTGCGGAGCTTTTAGAGTCATTCATGCCGGAGACCGCTGAGCGTATCAGAAAGCAGCTCAACGCACAGCCAAGAGGCAAGGAGAGCCTTAATACCTTCGGTCTGTATCCTTCAGGAAACAAGGTTACCGAGGCACCGGAAATCCTTTTTGCACGTCTTGATGTAAAAGAGGTTATGGAGAAGGTAGAGGAAATCAGAGCCAAGCAGAAGGTGATGGCTGAGGCAGCGGCTGACGGAAGCAGCGCGGACAACGCTGAGGCAGCCGACGGCGCCAAGGACGGCAGTGCTTCCAAAGAGGCAGGTGTCGATGTGGAGAAGGCTCCGGAGATTACCATTGACGATTTCTTCAAGACACAGCTTAGAATTGGACAGATTATCAAGTGTGAGAATGTTGAGAAGTCAAAGAAGCTTCTCTGCTCACAGGTCAGGATGGGCAGCGAGGTGCGCCAGATTGTATCCGGTCTCAGACCTTACTATACAGCAGAAGAAATGGTCGGTAAGAAGGTTGTGGTTGTCGCTAACTTAAAGCCTGCCAAGCTTGCGGGAGTGCTCTCAGAGGGCATGCTTCTGTGCGCTGAGGACGCAGAGGGCAAGCCTGTGCTTCTCACAGCGGAGAAGGATGTACCTAACGGAGTAAGCATCGGATAATATCAATTAAGAAACAATGGCTGAAAATATCATGGGAATATTCGAATCACACGCTCATTATGATGATGAAGCGTTCAATGAGGATCGCAGGGAGCTTTTAAAAGAGCTCCCTGAAAAGGGTATAGAGTATGTTGTCAATGTCGGTGCCTCCATGGAATCGACTAAGAGCAGCATTGCACTTGCTGGTGAATACGATTATATATACGCGGCGGTGGGTGTACATCCGAATGAGACGGCTCCGCTTACGGAGGAGTTCATACAGTATATGAAGGATGCGGCACTGCACAATAAGAAGGTTGTCGCCGTGGGTGAAATCGGACTTGACTATTACTGGAATGAGCCTGAGGCGGACATCCAGAAAAAATGGTTTGTAAGGCAGCTAGACCTTGCGCTTGAGGTGGATAAGCCTGTTATAATTCACAGCCGCGAGGCGGCGAAGGACACAGCGGATATCCTTCTGGGCAATGAATACAAGGCACTACGCGGAGTAATTCACTGCTATTCGTACTCTCCGGAGATGGCAGAGCAGTATCTTGATGCCGGATATTATCTTGGCGTCGGCGGTGTTGTGACCTACAAGAATGCGAAGAAGCTTGTGGAGACTGTGCAGCTGGCACCATTGTCAAGACTGCTTCTTGAGACGGACAGCCCATATCTTACGCCTGTTCCGAACCGTGGCAGGAGGAACAGCTCCCTTAATCTTCCATATGTTGTGGAGAAGATTGCACAGCTTAAAAATGTGAGCGGGGAAGAGGTAATTGCCGTCACGAACGAGAATGCGCGGAGGCTGTTCGGGATATAGGGTAATTGAGAAACTCAGTGTGTGACAGCAGTACGTTGTGTAATTTTGCTAGTACACTTCCGGATTATAAAAATAGAAAGAGGAAAAACTTGGAAAACAAACATCTTGGAAATCCAACAAACACAAGAGAGATAATAGACAAATATGGTTTCATGTTCCAGAAGCGTTTCGGGCAGAACTTTCTCATTGATGGTAATGTTGTCGAGAAGATAGTCCGTGAGGCAGGCGTGACGAAGGATGATTTTGTCCTTGAGATAGGGCCGGGAATCGGAACCATGACACAGCTTCTGTGCGAGAATGCGCGTGAGGTTGCGGCGGTGGAGATTGACACCAACCTTATCCCTATCCTTAAGGAGACACTTGCGGCTTATGACAATGTGACGGTAATTAACGAGGATATATTGAAGGTCGATATTGTGGCGCTTGCAAAAGAAAAGAATGACGGGCGTCCGATAAAGGTTGTGGCGAACCTTCCGTATTACATAACAACCCCTATCATTATGGGACTTTTTGAGAGCCATGTGCCGATTGACAGCATAACCATAATGGTTCAGAGGGAGGTCGCAGACAGAATGCAGGTAGACCCGGGAACGAAGGACTACGGTGCGTTGTCTCTTGCTGTCCAGTATTATGCAAAGCCGGAGATAGTTCTGAATGTGCCTCCGACCTGCTTCATGCCAAGACCGAACGTAGGCTCAGCCGTCATAAGACTTAAAAGGCACGCACAGTGCCCTGTTGAGGTCGATGACGCGGAATTTATGTTCAGGCTTATACGCGCGAGCTTCAACCAGAGAAGGAAGACCCTTGCAAATGGTCTGTCCAATTCCACAGAGCTTACGCTTACAAAGGAGCAGATAGCAAAGGCGATTGAATCGCTTGGCGTCAGCCCAAGCATACGCGGTGAGGCGCTCACACTTGCACAGTTTGCACAGCTTTCAAATTTTTTTACACGTAACAAATAGCGTAATTTACGCCGGGCGGACGTGAGGTCTGCCCGTTTTTTATATTATGATTCGGGTGTTAAAACATGCTATATATAACTAGCTGTGTATAACGTATTATATTTATACATATCACGACTTTTGGGAGAAGCTTAGATGTTCTTAGAACTCTGCTAAATGCCTAGCCAAAAGCAGCACGGATGCTGCTTTAGAAGCAATGCATACACGGATGTATGCTTTGCTTCGGTGGCGGACGCAAGAAACCTTTATCAGAGTTCTTAGAACATCTTGCTTCGGACAATGGAGCTAATATGTATAAATATAATACGTTATACACTTAAAGATTAAATTGGCATGATTTAACACCCGAATCATAATATAAAAAAATCATTCATATTTTTCGTCTGCTACGCATATTATAAAATGCGAGGGTGTTGAGAATATATTTTTATGTATAATGCAGACGGTATGTTACTGAACGCCTCAGCAAAAGGGGAGGAGAGTGATTTTTTTGTCAGAATACAGACGATTTATTTCCTACATGTATGCGTATGACAACGGAATTAAGAATAAGAATGTAGGATTTGCCAAGACTGAGTGCAGAGGGGAGACTGTAAAGCTGTGGATTAACCTTAAGGGGGCGTACTCACAGGAGGAGAATTACAAGGTATATTTTTTTGTAAGGCGTGATGGCAATATAGTCGGAATATGTATGGGTGATATGGTTATAAAGAGCGGAATGGGGCAGTTCTTTGCCGCAGAGCCGCTGGCGGATATAGAGATACCGTTTGACGATATATGTGGGCTGTACATTGGCGGTAAACAGGGTGAGAGGATGTTTGCCAGCCAGTGGGATGACATGCCGTTTGACACTAAAAAGGTCATGGGCATGGCGGAATATAAGGCGGTGCTGTCTGCAAGGGAAGCGGAGCGCGCAGAGAAGGAGCACACATTAAATGAGCGTGAGGCAAGGGAACAGAAGGTAGGAGAAGCTGCTGTCAAAGCCGTAACCGGAAAGCAGACCGGTGAGGATAATGCAGCCAATGTAAGTGTCGGAAAGGAACCGGAAAGCAGAGGTGTCGCTGCCACCATTGAACCTCCGGTGTGGGAAAAGCCGATAAAAATGGTGTATATATCAGATGGAGAGAGGATAACACGGTCAGAAAATGCTCCTGAAATGGACAGCGTAATGACAAATGAAGAAACTGCAGGTAAAGAAACGGTAAAGAATGAACAGGAATTGCATGCATCGGAGGAGACGGAATATCCCGGAAAGCATTCAAAATTAGATATGCTTTTTGATGGAAAAGAACCGGTACTTGCTTTCTCGGAGGATGATATTTATGACTGTGTTGACATAGGTCTTGATGAACTTCCGAAGATAGATACTAAGGATAGCAGCCTTATAAACAACAGCTTTGTAAACCATGGATATTTCAATTTTCATCATCTGCTGCTTGGGAAAAAGGACGGAAACACGCTGGTTATAGGGGTTCCGGGCATTTATAACAGAAGAGAAAAAATCACTGCGAATATGTTTGGATTCGAGAAGTTTAAGTTCAGTATGAGAAGCGATGTGTGCATGAATCATTTTGGTTATTGGTATAAGGAATATCAGTACAGCTGAAAAAGGAGGGTCACAATAAGCTCACGAATTTTTACATAAATTGGTATCCATAAAAGCAAATTATATGTAATATATATCGAAAAATCAGTAAAAGTGACGAAAATATATGTTGCAAAGATTGAATGTTGTTAGTATAATACTCATATCGGTAAAATAAGAAATAAGTTTGGAGGATACACATGAGTAAAAGAACAGTATTTACAGAGTTAAGCGTATGCGAAACTTTAATAATGAGACAGATTTGGGCTTATGAAGGTGATATCCCTGTACAGACTTTGATAGTTAAGCTTAATGAGGAGTATGGCAAGAATTATGCCAGAACCACAGTTGTAACATTCCTTTCCAAGCTTAAGGATAAGAAGTTTGTAGAGACATACCGTATTGGAAAGATGTCTTTTGCGAAGGCACTTCGCACAGAGGAGGATTACAGACGCAAGGTTATCCAGGACGATACAGACTTCTGGTTTGACGGCAAGCCATCAGCATATCTTGCTTCATATCTTGAGGACAGAAAGATTTCCAAGGAAGAGGCAGATAAGATCAGAGAGCTTATTAAGAACGCATAATTACAGCATTGTTTGGTTAGTAATATCTTGTTAAGGTATATGACAATATAATGAATAATACCGATGGCATGGATGTTGTCATTTTTAATGACTGGTACAAGGTGAGGCGGGGGTGCTGTGATCAGGCAGCAGCCCCATAAAAGCATGATTTTAATTGGCATGGATAACACTGATTTAATTTACTTGAGGTTAAGGTACATATCGGAATATGTTTTAGATATCCTGGATGAGCAGATTATAAGGCTCATCCTTTTTTTGTGGGAGCACATGTCACGTCAGGGTTAGTGGTAGTGGTAAAACAGAAGTTGCGCAAAGGGAGCGTATTGTTTATAATATGCATGGGAGGCTCACTATGCTTTTTCAGTATGAGACAGAGAATCTGGTTTTAAAAATATTAGATGAGAAATACAGCAGGGATGTTCTGGAATTCTATATAGAGGGAGATTCCTATTTTGGCGAAATGGAGCCTGACCGGATAGATGGATTTTACACTAAAGATTATCATAAAAGATTACTTGAATATGAAGAGAAGAGTTATATTGCGGGAAGAAGTGCAAGATACTATATATATGAAAAGGGGAATCCTTGGCGCATAATAGGAACTGCGGCAATCAGAAACATTGTCAGGGGTAGCTTCATGTCAGCAACGATAGGATATAAGCTCCTGCCCGAATACACGGGAAAGGGATATGCCACCCAGGCAGTGAAAAGATTGACGGATGAGGCAATCACGGATGAGGAGCTTCACAGAATTGTGGCGTATGTGCAGCCTGATAATACAGCATCGATAAGGGTGCTTGAAAAGTGCGGTTTTGAGTATGAAGGAATTGCGCGTGATTATGCAATGTTAAAGGGAAGGTGGCATGACCATGCAATCTATGCAAGAATTGGAAAATAATAATCCAGATGATATAAGATACATGAAAGAGGCGATACGTCAGGCGAAAAAGGCAGCTAAGCTTAAAGAGGTGCCGATAGGCTGTGTTATTGTCTACGATGGAAAAATAATAGCCCGCGGCTATAACAGGAGGAATACTGATAAGAGTACGCTTGCGCACGCTGAGATTGCCGCTATAAAAAAGGCAAGCAGGGTGATTGGCGACTGGAGGCTCGAGGACTGTACCATGTATGTCACGTTAGAACCATGCCAGATGTGTTCAGGGGCAATCGTTCAGGCACGTATTCCGCGGGTTGTGATAGGAACAATGAATGCCAAGGCAGGCTGTGCGGGGTCGGTCATAAATATTCTTCAGATGGAGGGCTTCAACCATCGCGTCGATATAACAAAGGGGGTTCTCATGGAGGAGTGCCGTGATATGATGCAGGCATTTTTTAAGCAGCTCAGGCTTGAAAAGGCAAAAGAAAAGCAGATTGACAGTGAGGAGAAAGAGAAGGAAAAACAGATATGAAAAAGATTATTCTCAGAGTATTAGGTTTTATAGGAGTCACACTTCTTATGCTGGTTCTTTGTTTGTACTGTGTTATGTGGGTAGTTACAAAGGGTCCATCGGAACAGGCAAAGAATCTTTTCGTGCTGTCCGTGCGAGAGACGAGCATGGCAGGTTTTTTAGCCAATATATATTGCTCTAAGGCAGAAATAGCGGCGATTGAGGAGGGAAACAAGGTAAAATACCTTAATGAGGCGGTGGACACATCGTTAATTAAGATTGACAGGGATGCAGCAGGGGACAGGAAGGATTTCACAATCAGCGATGAGGATAAGGAGGATGGAGTCGTATATGCGGATGGCATGGAGTTTCATCCGGTAAAGGGCGCTACCTATTCCGGAACCATGATAGTGATTAATGACCCATCGCGCGTGTTTGTCGGAACATCCTCGGATAAGTATGACGGTTCAGCAGGGCTTAGTGTCCCGGAGATATGTGAAAGATATGGCGCTACAGCAGCCTCAAACGCAGGCGGCTTCGAGGATATAGGAGGAGTCGGGAACGGCGGAACCCCGCTGGGAATAGTTATCTCGGAGGGAGAGTTAAAGTACGGTGATTTGAATACCTCCTACGAGATTATAGGATTTGATGAGAACGATATATTTATCATAGGAAATATGACAGGACAGCAGGCGTTAGACTCAGGTGTGAGGGATGCCGTGTCATGGGGACCGCTCCTGATTGTGAATGGTGTGCCGGCGAATGTTACCGGAACAGGCGGCGGTGTGAACCCCAGAACTGCCATAGGCCAGAGGGAGGACGGAGCGGTGCTTCTGCTCATAATAGACGGCAGGCAGACACACAGTCTCGGGGCGACATTGAATGACCTTATAAACGTATTTCTGGATTTCGATGCGGTGAATGCGGCTAATCTTGACGGCGGCGGTTCGACTGTATTTTACTACGACGGTGAGATATACAACAAGATTTCGTCGATATACGGTGCGCGCGGGATACCGACAGCTATTGTAATCAGGTAAGGGAAGGGTGCAGGAATGGACAGAAGCAATAAGAATGATAAGCCGGTAAGAAATGAAGAAAAAGCACCTGTAAGAAGGCGCAGGAGCAGTTCGGTGTCAGGTAAAAGCAGCAGACATAATGCGGTCATAGCGGGAAAAAGGAAAAAGAGACATGGGAAAAATTCATCGTTTAGATATTTCCTTGGGACATATGCCGCATTATGGGCGGTTTTGACGGTTGTGTTGTGCGTAGTATTATGGAAAAATCTTTCTAATTACCAGAGGGATTATGATGCGGCGAAGGCTGCAGGAGCACCGGAGCTTGCAATGCAGGAAAATATGGAGCTGTTCACCGCAGACAAAATAGGCGATGTAATAGATACCCAGCAGTTTGATATTTCCAGCAGATTCGAGACTATAGAGCAGTACAAGGATTTCTATAAGGGATATCTGCAGAATAAGACTGTCAGATATATTAAGAATGATGAGCTGTACAACGACGCGCGCCCTGTATATAATGTCATGGCATTCGATAGTGAGGCAGCCGATACGGATGAAGGCGAGCTGCTCGCAATCGTTTCTTTAAAGGCGGCAGGCGAGAAGGATTCCTTCGGCTTTAATAAGTGGGAGATTAAGGACATTGCCATATCGGAAAATATCTATGATTATCATGAAGTGTATGTGAGGGTCATGGATGACATGGATGTATACATCAACGGCATTAAGCTGGATGAGAGAGAATATATTACAGGCGGCGTGATAGACAATGCTGTCAGCGATATGGCGTATGAGCTTACCGGAGTGAGCTTCAACTACAAGGTGTACTATGCCGGGGAGCTGGTGCAGGAGCCGCAGGTCAGTGTGATTGACGCGCAGGGAAATGACGTCACAGCAGATTACGTTGACGCCGAAAATGGCTTGAAGGACTATGAGGCAACGGCTTCACCTGAGTTTATCGCAGGTGTGCAGGACATGGTGCAGAGCTTCTGTGAAACATATGTGTACCACATCTACCGCAAGGCATCGGTGGATTCGGTTGCTGTTATGATGGAGGATGGCTCGGAGGCAGAAAGGCTTCTATACAATGCCCAGTCGACTCTTGCATGGGCATGGGTTCCTGAGACTGTGGAGATATTAGATGAGAGCTATGACGAATTTATGTACTATAATGACAGCTATTTCTCATGCAGAAGCACAATAAATATCCGCAAGGCGGATTCAAAGACTACGGAGGATGAGGAGTTCATCTGTCAGTGGCTCTTCAAAAAGGTTAACGGGCAGTGGCTTGTGACGTACTTCGTGCTGGGATAGCTTTTAATTATCTATAAGGCTGCGGGTGCCAAAACATGCCTATTTAATCTATGAGTGTATAACGTATAATGTTTATACATATCAGCTCCGTTGTGCGAAGCAAGATGTTCTAAGAACTCTGATTAAGGTGTTTTATACGTCCGCCACCGAGGCAAAGCATACATCCTTGTATGCATTGACTCTAAAGCAGCATCCGTGCTGCTTTTGGCTAGGTGTTTAGCAGAGTTCTAAGAACATCTAAGCTTCTTACAAATGTCGTGATATGTATAAACATTATACGTTATACACGGCTAGGGTTGAGGAGCATGTTTTGGCACCCTGGGATAATATGGTTATATGTGAATGGAGGTTGACGATATGATAAAATTAACTAATTCATTTACTGAAAAGATAAAAAAGAAAAAGCCTCATGGAAAAGACAGAGGTTTTTCTTTAACTGAGCTGCTGGTTGTGGTTGCGATTATGGTGGTGCTTGTCGGGGTTACGGCACCAATGCTTATTTCGCATATTCATAAGGCAAGGGTTGCAAAGGACTGGGCTAACCTGAGGTCTTATTATATGGAGGCACAGGCGGATTTTATTTCTACCGGTGAGATTAACCCGGTGATATATAAAGATATTAATGTTAATGAAAACTGGCAAAGAAGGGAGATAGAATATCTCGACGGAACCAAGGTTAAGCTTCAGGCAGGATATTTTGCCGTGGCAGTAGATGATGCCGGAAATGGGTACCACATAGCGTATCAGTGCAATGAGTATAAAGCCATAGGCGATAAACATCAGGACTGTTCGTTGGTGCTGGGAGCGATTCACTGATACTTGGGACAGGGGGATGTGCACGCATGGAAGGCAACGATTACATATTTGGTTCGTATTTGAAAAATTTAAGAAAACGAAGAAATGTGTCTACTGAAGCGCTGGCACAAGGTTGTTGTGATGGAAGTCTAATCAGAAAAATAGAAGCCGGAAAACGAAAAGCTTCGTATAACCTTAGAACCTTATTGATAGAACGATTGGGGCAGGATAGTTGCAAGTATGAGAATATTCTGAATCTGAATGAATATAGAGAGGTCTGTGCCAGAAGGGAAATTCTGGATGTAGTTGTTAACAAAAGAATAGATGTGGCAAAGGAATTATTAAATATTTACTATCAAGAGTATGCTGGCGCGGATAAATTATGTTTGCAATTTTATTATGAAATTCTGGGAAGGATTTCTGAGGATAAAGCAGATTGTTTTTGTAAGGCTCTACAGCAGACCTGTGAGTATTCGACATTATCAATTAATTCAATATTATCAGCAAGGGAAATAAATCTTATTCTTGAGTGGGCAAAGGCATTAGGGAAATCAGATTACGGCGCGACGGTTGCTTTTATTATTAAGCTGATTGAGCACATGGAATATGAGCCTGAGTGGATTGCTGTCATTTATCCGAAGATTGTTTTGGAATATATAAGCTGCTTTAGTGAAGAAAAAGATGACATGCCAACTATTCAAAAATATATTATGATGCTTGAAAAAGTTTTATTAATACAAAAAACATATAAAAGCTTATTTATGTTAACAGATGTATTAGAAAAATTACTTGATTCAACAATAAAACTAAATGATATGTCTGATGAGGATTACATATTCAAAATAAAGGATTATGAAGAGAAATTAGAATTGGTCAAGCAAATTGAAAGCGCCACGGACTCACCTATATGGGTGTATCTTCATAAAACAGGCAATGTTGTGTTTGCCGGAGATATAATAAAACAAAGGCGCAGGATGTTGAACATGTCGCAAAAGATGATGGCTGATGGTATATGCGATTATAGAACTATATCGCGGACTGAAGCAGGGAAAATGTCATTGGAGATGTATACATGTTCATTGGTTTTTAATAAGCTTGGATTACCACTTGAATTTCAAAGAACCTATATTGTTCCGGGGGATGTTTCAGTTTTTGAACTGGAAGAAAAAATAAGACGGTTAAGTAATGCAGGAAAATATAACGAAGCTTTGGAAAAATTAGAACAAATTTCAAAAAGGATAGATATGTCAATTGCCGTGAATAAGCAGTTTTATATGCGGAATACAGCAATGGTTAGTTGGAAGTTGAAAAAAATAAATGATTTAGACTGTGAAAGAGAACTTGAAAAGGCTTTGAAGCTTACAGTCAATATTGAAAATATCAATTATGAAGCTATTTATTTAACTTCACAGGAATGGCTCTGTATTCATAATATTTTATTGGTTAATTCGACAAATGAGATGTGCTCTCAGGTGCTATACGCAATTAAAAAAGACAATAATAGGCAGTTGATGCCGAAAAATATAACCAGCCTGTTATTACTGGTTCTCGCCCGGAAATATAATAATATGGGATATAAAGAATACGCGGTAAATATAATCGATTATATTATGGAGAACGAAATAAATAAAGCGGATAGTGCATTGATAGTAACCTTATTGTTATTCAAGGCCTATTATATGAAAGATGTGGATATGAAAGCATTTGCCGAAAAACTCTCAACATTTTTATAGTGTATTTGCCTCATAGCTAATATATAGGGGACAGAGTATTTTATTTAGGTAAAAGAGAATAGAAAATGTAATGAGCAGTTGTTTCTTTTAAGAGACAACTGCTTTTTTGTGACAGATTTGGCACCTATACATGATTGAAAAAGTATCTTAATATCTTACTTGTAGTAAAAAACTAAGGAAGTTAAAATATGAAAATTACAAAAAAAATTGTTGGTTTTAGTGTGTTGCTGATATGTATTATGATAACAAGGATACCATATTGTGGAGTATATGCTGGCGATAGTTCATCGGCTGAAATAAAAGTGTGGGGTGAACCTGAAATACCGATTAATCCGCATATCATGGATTATCCTATATAAATACGTTATTTTTTTATGGGATTCATCATGGATATATATTGTTTTAAATGTAGGAAGTTATGAAAAATGGGGTTGGGTATATTTATGGCTATTATTATTTCTGAGAATTTAATTGCTCAATGGAATGGATTAAAATTATATCTATTTGATACAAAAAAACATTATAAAGGATATTGTGTCGAAGCGGAAAAGGCTAAAATGCTTTCGTATGTTGATGGTAATAAAGATATATACGAATTGTGGAAAGAAGTTAGCAAAGAATATGATTTTTCGCAATGTCCAAATGCAGAAGATGATATTAAAACATTCTATCGAAGCTTAATGAGCCAAGGAATACTTGAGGAATCTGAACATGGTGATGTTAATAATGTTTTTGGAGAATATGAAAAGTATTATCCATTGGTAATTACTTTAGAATTAACTAATCAATGTAATTTTATGTGTACTCATTGCTATAAGGATTCCAACCCAGATAATTTGAGGCGGTTACCATATGAAGAGGTCAAATGGATAATAGATAATTTTAGTGGAAAAAGTTATTGTTTAGGGTTGTCGGGAGGAGAACCATGTTTACATCCATATGTAAATGAAATTTTGTTGTATGCAAATGAAAAGAATATGTCAACAAGATTGATTACAAATTTGTCTTCCTTGTCGAAAATAAAGGATGAAGCGTTGAAGTCCATAGGGCTGTTACAATTCACGTTATATGGATATAATTCGGAATTATACTATAAATATACGCGTAATAGTAATTTTAATACAGTAAAGGAAAACATGCGCAGAATAGGTGAACAGAAGATAAATTCAATGGCGCAAATTTTATTGCGAGATGATGTCATTGATGATTTGGAACTTTACATAGCACTTTTGAAAAAATATGGAATAAAGAGAGTTAAATTTGGATTAGTAAGTAAGGTAGGAAGAGGCGAACAGTCATATGAGAGCGAGTGGAAAGTACATTCAGGAAAACAGCAAATTTTTTACAAAAAATTAATAAGGATAAAAAACATATATCCGGATTTTATATTTGAAGACTTTGCATTTGATAATGAAGAAGATGGGTCACATGCAGGAGGTGTTTGTTTTCATTGCGATGCAGGAGAAAATAGCATTATTGTTTCAGAGAATGGAGTTATTAGACCATGTCAATACATGCCAGAACGTATTTTTGGACTGTCGAATATAAGGCAGTACCATGAGGTGGTTATGAATGGAAAAGTTTTTGATTTTTCTTATTGTGTAGAACAATACATTGCAGAACAAAAAGAAAAGGGAATAGAAATTAATGAAGTTTGTCCTAAAGGCCTTGGATAAATTTAGACAAAATATGAAAGGAGATGATTTAGATGAAAGACGGAAAAACACTTATTGATGCAATAAAAAATTCTGTTGTGTCAACTTTAGGCAATCATCAGACTGGTTGTGGAAGTAGAAGAACAACTCCAGCACATGTTGTGAAAGACTAATAAGTATAGTAATGTCAAGCCATAGTATATATGTTTATACTATGGCTTGGCATATTATATAAAAAGGTCTAATGCGACTATATTATATATTTTGAAGGATTGTTGTGATGAAAAATAAAATTGTGTTTATCAATATATTTTATGAGATATTGGAGTATGCCTGTGAGTTTGGGTTGGCATATATTGTCTCACGTCTGGTTAGCTTTTCGCTGGAAGGGGATACCCGGCAGACGGTTATATTTGCCGTAAGTCTTTTGCTGGCGCTGCTTTTTATAACGGTGCTCAAGCATGGTTTGAAGGTTAATATTTCAAGGAAGCTGCTAAGTGAGAAGCAGGCTTTTCAGATGAACATATACCGGAGCATGATGAAGGTAAATCTATATAAGATATCCTATGGTGAGCTGAGGCAGAGACTTGGGGCTGATACGGACACGATTTGCGATTTCAGATTTACGGTTATTCCGACTTTGGTCAGCAATGTCGCTGTCATGCTGGCTGGTGCGGGTATGATTGCCGGAGAAAATCTGATACTTGGTGTTGTTTTGTTTGCGTTGACATGGGTTCAGTTAGTTCCGGTCTGGGTGTCGAACCGTCAATTGGACGAAAATCAGGAGGAAGTGGAGAAAATCGAGGAAAAGCTCAATTCATTCTTTTTGGAGGGATATAAGGGCTTTGTGCAGATTAAGCTTTTTCAGGCGCAGAACTGGTATCTGAGGCGGTTAAAAGGAATCCATGAGGACTATTCAAGGGTTGGCACTACGGGTGAAAAGCTGGTTTTGGTTCAGAAGCTTGTATTTAATGTGCTGGATAATCTTCTGACCTACGGAACGTATTTTCTGGTCGGAGTATTGATTTTTAATGCGAAATTGACTGTGGGCGCCGGTGTTTTGATAATAGCTGTAGCTGCATATCTTTTTGGCTCAATGGACGCCATCAGGGAATATTTTAATGAAAAGGTCAAATATAAAATAGCGCTGAAAAAGGTGAACCGATTTTATGAAATGGTTGAGGGCAATCAGAACGATGTTATCGGCGAAGCGGAGGCTGGTGGTATTCAGACAAGAAAGCTGAGCTTTACCTATGATGGCGGGCGCGTATTTAATTATAGTGACATTGCCGTACCTGATGGCAGGAAGGTTGTTCTGATGGGGGAAAACGGCAGTGGCAAATCCACATTGCTGTTCTTACTTTTGGGCTTGTTAAAGCCTGTTGCGGGAAGCGTTCGTGGCACGGCAAATGTGACGGCGCTTTTACAGCAGGAGGATAAGCTTGGGGAGACATGTGCCATGCTATTGCAGGAGATAAGCAGGAAAAAGCCAGTTGACGACGCGCTGTTTGACAGCATTTCCAAAGCCTTTAAGATAGACTATCTGAACCAGTCCTTTGATGACCTTTCCGGCGGACAGAAGAAAAAATTCCTGCTTGCTGTGGTTATGGCTTCCAAGGATAGGATCTGTATTTTGGATGAGCCTACCAATGCATTGGATGTGGAGGCAGTTGAGGTGTTGGTTAAGTGGCTGCGGGAATGTGATAAGACGCTTCTTGTTGTTTCCCACGATGATAGAATATTAAATCTTGGTTTTGACAGATTGATAATAGGAGATATATGCCATGTCGAAGAGAAAACTGTTTTGGCAGACTGCTAAAGCAATAAATTGGAGCATTATCTTTCAGGCTTTGAATGATTTGCTGCTTATTGCGCTGCCGACAATCGTGGCGGTATTAAGCGGAAATATGACGCAAATGCTGTTAGGGTATGATAAAGAAGGTATTTTTTTACAACTGCCGTTTTTTATTGGGGCACTGGTGCTTAATATTGCACTGCCTCCTTTTATCGGGATGCTGTCAGCGCTTATTCTGTTTCGGCAGTCCTTGACGGATGACAGAAGAGGTCTGGCTTCGTTCCTTTCAAAGAGCCTGAAAACAGCGTACAGCATAGATGAGGGCGAGATAGAGGAGAAGATTTCCGGAGATATGCTGATGTACAGATATACTGTGCTTTTCATGGTCTCACAGCCGATTGTTATTGTTGTGTATGCGGTAGAAGCCTTTATGTTATTCAAGGAAATGAACAGTATTATTTTTGGCGTGACCGTTCTGGTCGCGGCGTCCTTCCCCCTCATCAGGTCGTTTCTTAAAGGGACGTGGAGGGCTTCACTTAAGAAAAAGGAGAGCGAATACAAGGAACAGAAAAAGAATCTGGAATATATTTTTTATTCTGCAAATTCCTTTATCAGAAACAATAAGCTGGGCGATTTCTACATAAAGAAAATGCAGGGTATGTTTGATGAATACAGGAATACCACAGCTAAACAGGCAATAGGCTTTGATGCCAGAACAGATTCGCTTGATTTCTTCACAAGACATGGCTCAAAAATAATAATTATAATCGTCGGCTGTGTACTGGTTTCCTTCGATAAATTAGCGCCGGGCAGTCTGCTTACCGGGCTTCTTGTGCTGCCGTCAATCACCCTCTGCTATAATTATCTACAGCGCTTTATATCCTATGAAAATGGGTATGGAAAGATGTATGAGCGCGTCCGTTTTTTGTTTGAGGATATTGAAGAAAGAGAGGAGCCACAAGAGCTTGGAGGCAATTGGAGCCTTGAAATCAACGATATAAATTTCGGCTATACGGAAGAAAAACAGGTTATAGAGCATAAGGATTTCAGAATCCGTCAAGGCGAAAAGCTGGTAATCAGTGGGGCTAACGGCAGTGGCAAGAGTACGCTTGCCGCATTGCTTGCGGGCTTATACCCTGATAGTATTTCCAAAAACCAGATAACCGTCACGAGCGACGGAACGAAGAAACACACAGACATCATATCGCTGCGCAAAAATATTGCTTATCTTACTCAGGATGCGTATTTGTTCAGCGGAACAATAGCTGATAATCTTTCTATGGCTTCCGATAATGAAGAGCTGGGCTCATCTGTGCTGTCCGAGCTATCCGGCAACAGTCTGGATTTGTCCAAGGAGGTTGAGGAAGCAGGAGCGAACTTATCGCCCGGACAGCAACAGAAGATTAGTCTTGCCAGAGCCTTGATTAAGAAGGCAGAGCTTCTGATTCTTGATGAGCCGGGAAACCACCTTGATAAAGAGGGACTTGACTGGCTTGGGGATTTTCTGGTCAGAACGGACAAGGCGGTGGTTCTCATATCGCATGATGAAACCTTAACCAGCCGAATTGGGTGAAGCAAGGCTGGGACAGGGGTCTGACACCGGTGTCCCAAGTCCCTTTGGGACGCCGGTGTCAGACCCCTGTCCCAAGGAAAAAAAATTTGATGCGGGTTTGTATAAATTATTTGACATTTGCATAAAATACAGATATACTATAAGCCTGTGGATTTGTGTTTAACACTTCCGCGCAGCCGGGGAGATAGCGGTGCCCTGTACCTGCAATCCGCTACAGCAGGGGTGATGTCTTTCCTAGGGAAGCCCACAGAGGGGCTGCCCGGTATAAGTGGCGTTGATATCTTGGTCTTACGCAATAGGAATCTGTGAACCATGTCAGGTCGGGAACGAAGCAGCATTAAGCAGAAGCTCTTATGTGACGTGAGGGTGCCGGGGTTGAGTTGGCTGTACCGGTAACGCTCTTTGTGCCTTCACGAAGAAAGACGCGCGGATTATAAAATATAGATTGTTTGGGACAGATGGGGTGAGGCTCCGGCTGTCCTATTTTTATGGGCTTTCCAGCCCATTAGATAGTGAAATGATATGTATTTTCCCTTATTTTTGCCCTTATGCAGAATCCGCAAGGGAAATAAGGGAATTTTTTATCTAGTCGTTACCTGTTGCTTTATCAAGAAGTCTGGCAGAAAGTATGTGGAATACAAATGTGATGGGCACATGATAAACTCTTTATAGCGGCAAATATACAAAAGAGAATGCGTATTTGTCGCTATGCTGTTTATAATTCAAATAAATCTTCTGCATCTATCCACATTTGCAGATTTCCATCAATATATAATCTTGCATGCTCAAGTGGTTTATCAATAGCAAGTGCATTTAATGCACAGTCTGATCCGGGTGCAATAACCATTTCCAAATAGGAATTACCTCAATATTGATTCCATTGCAATCAATAACCGCCTCTTCGCTATTAGTAATGAGAATACATTTGGCGTTGGGGATAAAATTATTTAGCTTCACAAAGGTTCTGGTTTCACGTTCTCTTGTATCTATGTTATCCAGAACCTGCATACTGACCTGGATAGCAAGATTGTCTAATGGTACATAAAAGTCAATTTCTACATTATTCTCAAAGAAATAGACATTTTCGGTACCATAACGTCGCATCAGTTCGATTGCAACAAGATTTTCCAGCTGAGCAGATTTGCAGTCTAGCAGCATAAGTCCTAGAAGTCCGGTATCCATAAAGTAATACTTAGGAGAAGTCTCTTTTTCTACAAGTTTGGCGGCATAGTTTTGCAGAGTAAAGAGCAGGTAGGAGTCTGTCATATAGCTGACATAGTTTATTACGGTTTGTTTACCGATAGACATTCCACTACTTTTTAATATATTAGTCAGTCGGTTATACGATAAAGGTTTTGTGACAGATTCTGCAATTTTCTTTAGGATTAGCCTTATTGCAAAATCATTGGTGATTTTATTTCTGGTTATAATATCACCGAGATACACAGTTTGATAGATGCTGTTTAAAAAAGCTCGTTTATTTCTTATCTCAACTAATTCTGGAAATGCTCCATAGGTTACATATTTGTTATATTGATTTTGGACATCTGCCCTGTCTTTGGTGCTAATAACATCCAGATAATTCTTTGTCATATTATTTGCAATAAGATATTCAGAGAAAGAATATGGATAAATATTCATAATAACAAAACGCCCACCTAAAGTGGAAGCTATTTCGCTGCTTAGCATTTTACTATTACTGCCGGTAATATTGATTCGATACTTCATATCTGCAATTCTGCGAACGAACTTCTCCCACCCGTTAATATTTTGAATCTCGTCTAAAAATAAATATGGCTTGATATCAGTTTCGGATATTTCTAATCCAATTTCTAAAATGAGATTTAAATCTTCAGCAGTCATTTCCAAAAGACGCTCATCTTCAAAATTTACATAAATAATTTGGGACAAGGGAATTCCATCGGCTTCTAATCGTTTTATTTGTTGATACATCATATATGACTTTCCGGTTCTCCTGATACCAACAAAGCAATAGTTGACATTGGCTTCTAGAAAATATTGTCTTGTCATTAATGGATTGTTGAGATAAATATCTTTTTGATCAATCATGATTTGTTTTAAAGTATCTCGATTCATAATATATGTCACCTCTTTCTATATGAGATAATTATATGCCAATAATGTCCTGCGTACAAGACATTATTATAAATAAATTGTCTTGTTAAATGCGGATAGAGATATAGATAGTATATGCGTATTGATGGGTATTATAACAGGGTGCCGAATAACACAAGGAAAACAATAAGGGAAAGCTCACCTGTGACAAATCCAAGTGTTTTCAAGGGTTTGAGGAAAATTTAATAACAAAATACAGAAGTTAACCCTTCCAATCTAAATTATAGAATGGAAGGGTTAAAAGCATATGTTTGAATTTTAGATAAATAGCTCATTTTCTTTTTCAACAGAGCAGGCTTTTTTGAGTGCAGCGGCAGCGACCGACGTCATAAGCTGGCTGACCTTTCTTGCATGAACCGGGCATATGGACACTCACCTCATACAAGAGATACATTTGCTTTTGTCGCAAAGCTTCAGTTGATCTGGGGAGATAGCTCCGGCTGCGTATTTGCGGATGATAGAGTGTTCTGCTACGGCTGAGATAGCTGCAATCACCCGGAATCCGGCTGTTTGTGCGTAATCCTGCATTTGGACGAGAGTATCTTCATAAGCACGGTTTCCGTATACTGCGGCAATCACACATAGCGCTCCATTTCCTTTGACCATAGAAAATCGCTCCAAAGCAAGCTGGGGTGCTATACCAACAAAAGACGGCATTGCGATCAGGACAAGAGAATCTTTTTCAAAAGAAATTTTAGAGTAATCAGCAGCCGGAAGAGTCAGATCAATCGTTTCGACCTGTTTCCAGTTTTGCGTGACTGTCTCCGCAACCATTTCTGTTCCACCGGTTGGGCTGAAAATAATCTGATAGTATTTCATTATGATCCTCCTATGATGTAAAATTTAAAACTATAACTACAAGAGATCATATCCATTTTTTGCGCATAAACGTATATTCAATTTGGATTGAAAATAAAAAATATGCGATGTATAATTATATTGAGAATATTTTGTAAAACAAATGAAAAGAAGTAGAGGGGAAGTTTATGGCTGATTTTTGTTGTATTTGCAAAACTAAAATAGGATTATTGAGTGAATATGGTGTGCTTCAGCCCTCAAATCAACAAAATAGAAAATTGTATTGTGCAAAATGCAAATCACAAAAGCTTGCATTGAATCATACACAAGGTTTAGATGCGGATAATGAAAATAGAGAAAATGCAATTTCTTATTTTGAACAATACATTCAGAATGGCGAACTCGAGGATATAGTAAAAGATTGTGTCAATACTTGGATTGTAAGTTCAAAGGAAGAGATAGAAAAAAGACGTGAAGAAGAAAAGAATGCTATATTATTAGAAGAAAAAATTGATAAATATGAAGCTAATAAGGGTGAATATGAGAAATTTGTAACAACAAGTTTTCAATTTGATGGGTATGAAATTCAGAACTATTTAGGACTTGTTTCTGGAGAGGTTGTTATGGGAACTGGATTTTTATCAGAGTTTACTGCAGGAGTATCAGATTTTTTTGGTGCAACTTCAGATTCTTTTGCTAATAAAATGGAATTAGCCAAACAGGGTGCTGAAAAAAGAATGTTGAAAAACTCAATCATAAAAGGTGGAAATGCTATAATTGGAGTAACTTTCAATTGTATAACTTTTAGCAATAACATGATTGCTGTTTCTGCTAATGGTACATCGGTTGTTATAAGAAAAAGAGATTGATTAAAGGAGAATGCAATGGCTATAGTGTGTTGCTTGTGTGGTAAAAAACAGAGCGGATGGATATCGGATTTTCCTTTTTCTGTAGAACTGTCAGAATATAGAATTTGTGCTGAGTGTTTTAATAGTTTTGATAAATTGGTTAATGCAGAAAAATTAGAAGATGTTCCGGAAGAAGTGGAATATATTAAAAATGTTGCGGAAAAAAACATAAATATAGATTCAGTAATAAAGGACCATATCAAAAGAATTCTTTCAAAGGAAAATGAATCGAAAAGTTTTCAGGATGTAGAAAATGAAATTGTAGATGAAAGAATGAATGCTATCAATAGCGTTATGGTAACCTCTGGGTTTGAATTTCAGGGTTATACTATAGTTGAGTATCACGATTATGTTTCGTCCGAAGTTGTTATGGGCATGGGAGTTTTTAAATCATTATTTGCAGGAATTTCAAATTTCACAGGCTTTGAATCAAATGCATTGAGCGAAAAGATTGCAGAAACGAGAAAAATGGTTCTCAATATAATTCGTAAAAGAGCAATGGAGGCAGGGGCAAATGCAATTATTGGATTAGATATGGATTTTACTATGTTTGGAGAAACAATGATTGCTGTTATAGCAAATGGAACGGCGGTTACAATAGGAAAATGTGTAAATAAATAGATATCTGTTAATAATATGATATTACTGGAAAATTTATGACACGTATAAATGTATCGTTTATATGACTGTAAAGCTGGAACGAAAAATGTATCAGTTTTAATAAATAGAATAGGAGATAGAGAATATATGGCAGAAATATATTGTCCTAAGTGTAAAACATTATTAGAGAATGATGAAATTGAAATAGGGAAATGCCTTTCGTGTGGTGCAATTTTTGAGAAGGCAGCTATCGAGAAGAAAATATATAAAACTAACTTAGATAATGTAAAACATATAAATACTGTAGCTGAGATATTAAAAGTGATAGGTGTGTTCATATTGGTTATTGGAACTATTGCCAGTATCTGTGTAGGTTGCATAAGTAAAGAATTTTCATTTGTATTATTTTTCGTTATGGAAATAGAAGTGTTTATAGGGGGAATAATATTTATAGGTTTTTCGGAAATTATAAAATTATTGCAGGATATTAAAGACAAGATGAAATAATTATTTTATTTTTGTGTATAATAGACTTATATTTGATATGGGGTAAGGCTATGGAATTATTTATACCTATTATAATAGCTTTTTTAATAATGTTGTGTATTTTTGTACCTTCATATTTTATATATTTGGTGTTACGTTCTCCGTTTAAATACCCATATTATAATGTGAAGTTTGATGTGACAGGAAGGCGTAATCCTGATATAGATGATTTAATTGATAGTTACATAATTCAAAATGGAATGGGTGGATTACAAAAACATTTTGAAAATGTTCGAATATGGGAAAGAAAATGTGAAGATAAAATAGATGGTTCTTTACTTAGGCACTTGCGTAGAAAACAATTTGATGCCTGTTTAGACAATGAGAATATGTTCTGCTTTATTTTACTGCGTAACAGAACGAAGTATGTACAGGAGAATTATGTGCGTACACCGTATAAAGAGGCAATCCAAGATAGGGAGTTTGATTGTAGTTATGACTATTTGGTAAATCGTTATGAAATGCTAAGGCAGATTGGGTTCGAGTGTACGGTTAAAGAATATTACAGTAAAAATCAGCGGAAGCTGATGACAAAGGAACTTCGTAAGGAAATAATGGAGAGGGATAATTACACTTGTCGGATATGTGGAAAATATATGCCAGATGAGGTGGGATTGCATATTGACCATATAGTTCCTGTGGCAAAGGGAGGAAAGACGGTAAGGTCTAACTTACAGGTTTTATGTTCCAAATGTAATGGAAGAAAGTCTGACAGATAAATTAAAAAATGAGAAGGATATGAGAAATGCGTAAATGGGGAAAATACCGAATGTAAATTGTAAATATGATGAACAGTTGAATTTATTTCTTGGTAATATAGTGCAGTACACATTAAGAAAATATGCATTTAAGTTGGATATTAGTTCTTTGAGGGAGGTTGAATTAATAAATGTTGGCGAATTGCCTATACAAACAGATGGTAGAGTAATTGATGATTCAAAAATTATACTGACATCTAGGTTATTTGACTTATTGCCTAATTATGAAATAGAGAGACTATATAGGAATAAAAATTTTAAACAGATTGTTTGTACATTGTATCATGAGATGGGGCATATCAATGATATGAAGCTGTATCCCAAAATATACAGAGCTGCACTTGAATCTGAAGATATGAAGGAAGTATTGCCATCATTTTTTTGGGCTGAATATTTGGCTGAAAAAAGGAGTACCGTTATTGATTTAACAGCATCACATTTTTGTGAGTCATTTTTGGATATTACTTGGAATCCTATTTCAATTAATGAATCTAATGTGACTGTGGATAATTTTTTTTATTTAAATAAAGTGTTATCATATTTTATAGCAAGAGCAGAAAACACAGATGAAAAATTTTTTGATGAAATTAAAGATGAAATTTTATATAAGTATGTATGTGAGTTGCGAGTTGAGATAAAGGGATTATTATTTAAAATGCCATTCGACGATATTGATTTATTGAAAGGGCTATATGAATTAATGAATAAATATTATAAGCAATTTGTGAGACGAAGTAGAAATTAAAACGTATAATCAATATTTGAATATCAGACAAATGGTTATTACAAGCGTCTTAAAGATTTGAACATTGGTAACAAAACGTATGTATAAATAAGGATGAAGTTTATATGGCGAAGAATAATTATATAATGTATAATAAAATGAGTGTAAGCTATAACTGTGTAAAATAATAAAAAGGACGTGGAACAATGTATACGGTATCTGAAAGGGATATGCTTTTAACGATGGCGGCTTATTTGGATTCGGAAGGTTTGAATGAGTTATCAGCAATATTACAAGTGTCAGATTTTGTTTATGACCCTAAATGGGGATTTTCGGGAATAATAGATTATCAAAGGAAATTATATGGAAGTTTAAGGGTTCCAATAACATTTAAGAAAAAAATAGAAACAGAGAAAGAAGTTCTTTCGAAAATATCTACAGAGATTTATCAAGATGATGATAAATATCATTACTGTGGAATAGAGACAATAGGTATTAAACCTATTCAAACAGAAGAAATAAATGTCAGCGGTAAATCAATTATATTTGAAAAAGATAGTGTATATAGTAATACTATTAAGTTTGTAATGAATAATACAGAACTTTCTGAGCTTCAGAAACAATATTTATATGAAGCCTGTGAATGCGGAGATAAGAATAATCTTTTAGCAGCAACTGTAATGCTTGGTGCATCTGCCGAAATGATGCTAATAGAAATGTGTGAGGCGTATAAACAATATTTAAGAAATACAACTTCACCGGAATCTGTTGATGCGTATGAACGCAAAGTGATAAAAGCAAAATGCGCTAATGATAGACTGACAGAATTCCTAAAAAGAGCGAAGAGTAATGCAGGCATTTTTAGTAGCTTGGGTTTTGAAAATATTGATTTAAATTTTGCTTTTTTAGATATTATTAGAAAGACACGAAATGATAGTGGGCATCCAACAGGCAATAATATTACACAAGAGCAGTTTAAAATATTGATTGCAAATTATCAGGCAATGATTCCTAAAATGATAAACGCCATAAAAAAATTTCCAATATTACATTAATAATTGAAATTGAAATATGAAATTAAATCAATTTGCAATTATACTGATACATTGGAATGTATAAAATAAATTTATTTAATAAAAGGGAGAGTGAACCGAATGTTTGAATGGGTTAAGCCGGATGATAGTAGATTTGTGGATAATCGTCTTGTCGAAGATAGCATAGGAGAATTCAGAATTGAGTGCACAAAGCATCAAGGTAACGCTTTTATTTTTGATTATTGTAACGCTGTATACTTAGAATATGAAGAAAGTAGGTATGGGGGCTTTGTAATGAGAGAGCCTAAGACATTGAATAACCCGTTTGGTCTTTTGCCTCATGATGTAAAAATAAATGTTTTTCTTACAAATGAATTAGAAGAGTTTCATGGTGACAATGATATTAGTTATACAACTGCTTTTTCTCATGGTCGTACAAGACGTGTGGCTATAAAACATGAACTTAGAAATATTGTTATACGTTATAATGTTTCATCCGAATCATCCCAATATTTCTATAATATATATTCTGTATTTGTAGATAAAATCAAAAATAATCATATTCAATTAATAGATACTGTTATAAATAAGATACTTTCTTTTAATCTTTCGCAAAAGGGTTATCGTTTAGTTTCAATACGTCTTTTTAAAGAAGGGTTTAAAGTAGAGAGTTCTAAAATGTCTGAAAATGACAAAACAGGATTAACTAAAAAAGATAGAAAACGTTCTATTTTTCCTGCAGATTATTTCCAAGAAATTTCTTTTGTGAGTTTAAATATGCAGAATATTGAAAACGAAATGCAACGATACGCATTAATGGAAACATTGATGAATAAATTTCAAAATGTTTACCATATAAATTATAAATATTTTATTCATTATGAAATAAGTATGAATGGATTCTTACCACTAAATGATCCTTATACAAATCAACCATTAGAACCTAATATAGAAGTAAGATGTAATTTTGAAATACAACCAGCTGCTCCTAATTTACAATCATGGTGAATATATATATATTTATGATTGGTAAATCAGCGTTAGGCTAACGAGATACAGAAAACAGAATAAGAATAATTAACAGGCAGGTAGTCTTATAACGAGACTGCCTGCCATCTTTTATGCCTGCAAGTGCCATTTCTCAAGGGGTGTTCAAATGAACCCCTTTTGAACACCCCTATGAAAATATGGTTAAATTGTATCAACATCAGTGTCCAAACGAATCCCTGCACCTGCGGGTATTATCCAGACAGAAATAAATAACGCTACACAACAAAGTTGTCGATGAAAAAATATTTGGAAAGAGTATCGCAAGTACTCAAACATGAGTACTACTGTTTTTGGAGCAAGTAGAAATCAGCTAATTGGTATTTTTCTTATACCATAAACGGCAATAGCAGATGAATGCAATCTTGATAACTATATAGATGATAAAAAAATTAAAAGAATTACATTTATCCTTGCGGAAACACTGGCTCTTATGATAGGATACTATCTAAGGAAAGTACACATGACAGGGCGTTAAGCGTCCGGGGGACGCTTGTTTAGCGCCGACCGGAGCGGAGCGTAGAGGTAGCCTCCTGGGTTTTATGATGCCGGACAACCGGAATACATAGGAAGGTCGCTGGATGCCCAGTGGACATCCGTTTAGCGATGACCGAAGCGGAGCGTAGACGGTGGCGCCGATGACGGCTTATGAAATCATTTCGATTTTCATTGGGATATTAGCATTGTTGATGCCCTTTGGCAGCTTGATTGTAGCGTTGATTGCCTTTCTCGACAAAGAGAAAAGCTCTTCTGGGAAGAGCAGGCGAAAATAAAAATGCCTATCCTGTCTGCAAACAGGATAGGCGGTGTCCTTAGAGACATTAATTGACCTAAACTCGGAGCATCCACCTTTGGAGTGGGTGCTTTCTGTTTAATTTCATATTATCATCTTATGTCTGATAATTCAAGTGGTTTTACTAATAAAAAATATTTAAAACAGTGTTGAAAAGTGGTGTGGGACAGGGGTCAGGTACGTGTCCCAGCCTGTTGGGACACGTACCTGACCCCTGTCCCAACAGCGTCGGCTTAATTTCTGGCTTTTCTGTGCCTGAATCTGCCAAAGCCGTGGTAGAGTACCTCGGCGCGGTTGTACAGCCAGTAGCCCACGATTCCAAGGTGCTCCACAATGCGTCCGCGGTCGCGGTGCATGTTGGTGAACAGCTCATAAGGCACGGAAGGTCTTTTGGTGCGGGTCGGGTCCTTTATCGCGGCGATTAAATCGTCATTACAGCGGATGTCGCATGGAAATTCGGTCCATGAGGTGCCGATTACCTCGGGGCGGTGGGTGTCGGTGCCTGCCGTCTGCGGCTTGTCAAGGCGCAGTGCAAGCTCATGCGCCGATTCGTTGGCGGAGTGCTTTGCGACGGAATTATAGCTCTCAATGAAATCGAATTTTTCGAGAAATTCCGGGTGTAGCTTTCCGAAGCGCGTGTTCATAAATGCATAATATCCGGTGTCATAAGGGTGTGCCGGACCGAGTATTCCGCCGATAGAGTGCACGATTTTCTCAAGGTGTACAACTGAAAGTCCGCGGATACCTATAAGGCGTGCCTTCATCACATCAGCACCTTTTATGGTGTCAGGAAGTATAATAATGATGTGGCCGCCGTTGCGGGTATCGTACTCTATACCCTTTAACACCGTAAAATGTCCGGTATCGCCAAGCTCACCCTTGATGCGCTGCCAGTACTCATAGCCCCTATATGAATTGTGGTCGGTCACAAGCATACCATCCACACCTTTGTTAATCAGTTCTGTTACATAGTCCACAATACCGACGCGGGCATCTATCGAGCCTTCCGCCGTGTGGCAGTGCATATCTATCTTCAAGTTATCTCCATTCTGAAGCGTGAATACGTTTCTGCAATATAATTTTTTTGCAATTATTTCTTTGGCAAATCTTAGCCGTATACAGTATAGCTTTTTGTGATGAAAAATACAATGTGATTTTCGTGGAAAATAGGCTGTGTACTAAATCCATTTTAAAATATAAGATTTGGGTGCCGGAACATGATATATACCTAGCTGTGTATAACGTATTATATTTATGCATATCATGACTTTTGGGAGAAGCTTAGATGTTCTTAGAACTCTGCTGTTTCCCTAGCCAAAAGCAGCACGGATGCTGCTTTAGAAGCAATGCATACAAGGATGTATGCTTTGCTTCGGTGGCGAACGTATAGAATACCTTTATCAGAGTTCTTAGAACATCTTGCTTCGTACAATGGAGCTGATATGCATAAATATAATACGTTATACACTCACAGACCAGATTGTCATGTTTTCCCCGAATCATCATAAATAATTGCGCAAACATTAGAAATAATGTATACTATTAATGGTTTTTTACTATCATATTGATTACTCACACAAAATGGAGGTACGCGTATGTTAAAGGTTGGTATGCTTACAAGTGGTGGAGATTGTCAGGCACTCAATGCTGCCATGAGAGGTGTCGCAAAGTCTCTTTACAGAGCTGTGGAAGATGTAGAGATTATCGGATTTGAAGAAGGCTACAAGGGTCTTATCTACGGTGATTTCAGAGTTATGAAAAAAAGTGATTTTTCAGGAATTCTTACAGAGGGCGGCACGATAATAGGAAGCTCCAGACAGCCTTTTAAGCTTATGCGTGTACCGGATGAGAATGGACTTGATAAGGTAGAGGCTATGAAGAAGAATTATAAGTCGCTTGGACTTGATTGTCTTGTGGTGCTCGGCGGAAACGGAACACACAAGACGGCGAATCTTCTGAGGGAGGAGGGACTCAATGTTGTGACACTCCCTAAGACGATAGACAATGACCTCTGGGGTACGGACATGACCTTCGGCTTCCAGAGTGCGGTCAATATAGCGACGAATGCAATTGACTGTATCCACACTACCGCTTCCTCACACGGAAGAGTATTTATCGTGGAGGTGATGGGACATAAGGTCGGGTGGCTTACACTTCACGCAGGTATTGCGGGCGGAGCGGATATCATTCTTATACCTGAGATTCCTTACGATATCAAGTCGGTTGTCGCAGCACTCAACAGAAGAACCAAGGCGGGGAAGAACTTCTCAATACTTGCTGTTGCCGAGGGTGCAATATCCAGGCAGGATGCGGCACTTCCTAAGAAGGAGCTTAAGCAGAAACTCAAGGATAACCCATATCCTTCAGTATCATACAAGATAGGAAGCGAGATACAGGAACTCACGGGTCAGGAGGTTCGTATAACTGTTCCGGGACATACGCAGCGAGGCGGAAGCCCTTGCCCTTATGACAGAGTGCTTGCTTCAAGACTGGGCGCGGCTGCGGCTAAGCTCATCATAGACAAGCAGTACGGCTATATGGTCGGAATTAAAAATGGTGAGATTGTTAAGGTTCCGCTTGCGGATGTAGCGGGCAGGCTTAAGATGGTTGACCCTAATGCGTCCATAATCAACGAAGCGAAGATGTTGGGCATAAGCTTCGGAGATTGATGTGAGGATGAATTAAGGCAGCTCAGAGAGAGCTGTGAAGGCTGAAATTACCGATGCGACGCATTAGGATGGACAGCAGAATAGCTATAAGAGTAGATAGAATTAATATGGATAGCAAGACAGCTATAAGAGTAGATAGAATTTAAGGAATTGTAATTATGTCATATACAGCTTTATATAGAAAATGGCGACCGTCGACCTTTGACGAGGTCAAGGGGCAGGAGCATATTGTGACCACGCTCAAGAATCAGGTGATAAATGACCGAATAGGACATGCATACCTGTTCTGCGGAACGAGAGGTACAGGTAAGACCTCGGTCGCAAAGATACTTGCAAAGGCGGTCAACTGCGCTCACCCTGTGGACGGAAATCCATGTGGCGAGTGTGAGGTGTGCCGTGCCGTTGCGGCGGGGGCGAGCATGAACGTGATAGAGATAGATGCCGCTTCCAACAATGGTGTTGACAATATAAGAGAAATCAAGGAGGAGGTAGCATATCCTCCGACGCAGGGGCGCTTCAAGGTATATATAATCGACGAGGTCCACATGCTCTCAATAGGAGCCTTCAATGCACTGTTAAAGACGCTTGAGGAGCCGCCTGCCTATGTAATATTTATTCTTGCAACTACAGAAGCACATAAGATACCTATAACCATCCTGTCGCGCTGCCAGAGATACGATTTTAAGAGGATTTCCATAGATACCATAAGTGCGAGACTGTCAGAGCTTATGGTGGCAGAGGATATCAGTGCGGACGAGAGAGCGTTAAGGTATGTGGCAAAGGCTGCCGATGGCTCCATGAGAGACGCGCTGAGTCTTCTGGATCAGTGCCTTGCATTCTATATGGGGCAGGAACTGAAGTACGAGAATGTGCTTGAGGTCTTAGGTGCCGTTGACACTGAGGTATTTTCTGACTTTTTCAGGGGAATCGTTGCCGGGGATGCGATTGGACTCATCCATAAGCTTGAGAAGATAATAATTGACGGAAGAGACTTAAGCCAGTTCGTGTCCGATTTCACATGGTATCTGAGAAACCTTATGCTGCTGCAGTCACAGACGGATGCCTCCGATGTGCTTGAGATGTCTGAGGAGAATATGAAGCTTCTTAAGGAGGACGCAAAGCTTACGGATCTGAATGGTGTCATGCGCTATATCAGAATATTTTCCGAATTGTCCGGTCAGCTCAAAAATTCAAGCCAGAAGCGTGTTATGGTTGAGGTTGCGCTCATCAAGATGACACAGCCTGCTATGGAGAAGGGCTTAAATGACGCGCTGATGGACAGAATAGCAGTCCTTGAAAGACGGATGGAGACAGGGCTTGAGGCGGCTGCAAGAGCTATGGCTGCCGGGGGCTTTGCGGCGGGAGCCGGGGCACTTACAGGTGACAATGGTGGCATGACAGCGGATGCAGCTATCGGTGGAACACAGGCGGGCATGGGTACTAAGCCGAAGCCGGCGCGCTCCGAGGACATAATGGAGGTCATCAGGAACTGGCGCTCAATATGCAATGGATTGTCGATGGCATTGAAGCCGATTCTTGAGCACTATACAACCAAGGCGAACGGCGGCGGTAATAAGCTCCAGCTCATATATGAGGATGCGACCTACTATTCCATGGTATCAAGGCAGGAGGCTATAGACACGATAAAGCAGGCGATAGCCGCAAAGACAGGGCTTGACATGGAGATAGAGGTGATACATGCTGAGAGCGGAACGGAGGTCTCACAGGAGTACGATACCCTTGAGGATATATGCAGAATGAATATCGTGGAGGAAGACTTCTAGGATTTTGTTGTAGACATATTTTGATTATTAAAATATAATATAATATTGTCTGGACTTGAAAATATATGTTTGGCGGATATGCCATGCCTTAGAGCCGGAATGGTTTTACGGAATGGCTTTTAACAGTTAATTACAGAATAAAGGAGAATTTTATTATGGCAAAAAGAGGCGGTTTTCCGGGTGCTATGCCTGGTAATATGAATAATCTGATGAAGCAGGCACAGAAGATGCAGCGTCAGATGGAGGAGACTACAAAGGAACTTGAGGAGAAGGAAATTACAGCGTCGGCGGGCGGCGGTGCGGTTTCCGTAACGGTTTCCGGCAAAAAGGAGGTTACCAAGGTCACAATTGACCCTGAGGCAGTTGATACGGATGATATCGAGATGTTAGAGGATATGATTATGGCAGCGACCAATGAGGCGCTCAGACAGATTGAGGAGCTGTCACAGGCTTCGATGGCTAAGATTACAGGAGGACTTGGCGGTCTTGGCGGAGGCTTCCCATTCTAATGGAATACTATGGAAGTCAGATTAATAAGCTTATCGAGGAGCTTTCAAGGCTCCCGGGAATAGGTGCTAAGTCGGCACAGCGTCTTGCATTCCACATTATTGGAATGCCTAGAGAGCAGGTGGACAGTCTCTCAAGTGCCATTGTAAATGCTAAGACGAATGTAAGATACTGTAGCTGCTGTTGTACACTGACAGATGAAGAGCTGTGTCCGATATGCAGCAATCCAAGCCGCAACCACAGGGTTATCATGGTTGTGGAAAACACGAGGGACATGGCAGCGTATGAGAAAACACAGAAGTACGATGGTGTGTATCATGTCCTTCACGGTGCTATATCTCCGATGCTTGGCATAGGACCTAACGATATTAAACTCAAGGAGCTTATGAAGCGCCTTGAGGGTGATGTGGACGAAGTTATTATTGCCACCAATTCAAGTCTGGAAGGGGAAACCACGGCAATGTACATAAGCAAGCTTGTAAAGCCTACCGGAATCAAGGTAAGCCGTATAGCGAGCGGCGTGCCGGTTGGCGGTGACCTGGAGAATATAGATGAGGTGACACTGCTTCGTGCACTTGAGGGAAGAACACAGTTGTAGGGGTCATTGTCAATGCCGCAGGAGAATATTTTAGTAAACGATATAATAACAGATCACAGAGAGCGTATGCTGAACCTTAAGAAGTATTACCCGTTCTTCAAGCTGTCGGAGGTGTCCTTTTCATGGTACAGGGAAGGGATGTACGACAGCCTTGACATGGGGTATATTCTCATGGCGGTACTGCGCTTTTTTATTGAGGAAAACAATTTCAAGGAGAGGGACGTCACCTATACGGAATATGCCGCCTTTATGAGCAGGTGTATAAGACGTGACTTCAAGCTCAATCCGCCTTCGGGGGATATGAGCATTCTTGTTGAATATATTTTTGACAAATTAAAAAATGACGGTAAGCCGTTCATTTTCCGGTATTTTGATCCGGTTGACAGAAAGAAAAAGATATCAAGGGTGAGACTTATCGAGAGCCGCATAGAGGACGGAACGGTATGGTATTCAATCAGCCCGGAGGGAATCGAGTTCTATCTGGACACGAAGGAAATCAAGGACGAGAGCAGGATAAGCGTTGAGCAGCTCCTTCTTGAGAAGATGATACAGTCTAAGGATTTCAAGGGTGGAACGGATGTGGTGCGCCGCATAAACAAAGAGGTGGACTGTCTGTGGCTCAGGAAAAACCGTGTAATGTCGCTGCTTGCCTCGGATATTTTTTCCGGGCTTGAGGCGTATGAGGATTTTTTTGCCACAGGAGTAAAGTGGTTCGAGGAGGAGCAGAAGCTCTTTATAAAGAATTCAGAGCTTATACAGGCGGCTCAGAAAAGAGCGGAGACGGACAAAAATAATGATGATTATGCCTCGTATCTCAAGATAACGGGAGAAATATACCAGCTTGATACGGAGCTTAAGATAGCCATGAATAATCATCTGAAGCTGTTGTCAGCATGCACCCGGCTTGGGATAATGGCAGATGAGATGGTAAAAAAGGCGAAGCTTGGAAGGCTGAGACCGAGCTTTGATTTCAGAAATGCGCTGGAGCTTGCCATGAAGAAGGATGACATAACACTTCTTGGCATGCTGGTGCGCCCTATAATGGGACTCAACACCAAAAAAACCTTGGGGATAAAAAGAATCGAGGATCTGATAACCTACAAGCCGGGACGCGATTACAAGGCGGAGCTTATCACAGACACCATTCCGGAGAATATCGTATATGATGATGAGCTTGAGGATGAGAGAATACGCGGCAACTATTCGGCACTCATAAAGGTTCTGTTATCGCTCCTAAAGAGAAGGAACTGCATTGACCTCAGAACCTTCAACGAATGTGCCGCGAGGATTTTCGGCGAGGAGCTGTTTGAGAATGGTGACTACTACTCATTCATTGTGCATCTGTGCCAGAAAAAGGAGTACAGCTTCGAGGCGGACAGACAGAAGCCGGAGACATTTCTTGATGAAATCTTCCATGACTGTGCCCAGACCCAGGAATACGCTTCCTGTCTCGGAACCCACTTCACCATAACCCCCGCCGACCCACCCGATGAAATCGAGCTTGCAGAAGGCTTCACGATATCTAACATACACTTTACAAAACAGTAAAAACTAAAACAACGCTACATTACTTATAACTATGCCAACCCAAGCCTTGAAGCTGTAAACAATTAACAATAATCTTAATTTATATTTACATTTACTAGGCTTGAAAACAAACAGTTGTGTAATTTAACTATATTGCAAGCCGGGTACTTTGCAGCCGTCGGTACTTAGCGGCTGTATTTTAGCCGCTTATGTACCGCTACGAGCTGCAATGTAGCGAGAGCGGGCCCGGCGGTAATATAGTTAAATTACACAACGTATGGGTTAATAATAAAGTAGAAAGGAACACACACACATGGAGCAACGCAATCTGGAAAAAGCCCTTGAGCTTGCCGCCGCATTGATAAGAGGAGACAGAGTGAGCGCGTCAGGCGGCAATGTGGCACTCTATGAGGAATATTCGTCCAATTCGCAGGTATATGATGCGCTCAGGCTGATTTTAAAGAAGTTCGGGCTGGAGCTTTATGAATATAATAATGCACTGTTTGTCAGTGCGGATGAGGATAACGCCGGCATGGGAGATGCCGGCTTTGGCTTTACTAATGAGGAGCTGAGGCACGCTCTTGGTGTCAGGGTGAACAAGGAGCTTTTTTTGTGTTATCTTATAATATACTGTACCATGACGGAATTCTATAAGACGTCGGGCAGCTACACCTACACGGAGTTCGTAAGACATGAGGATGTCATAAAGGCTGTTGACAGCGCTTTGGTGAAGGTTATTGACCCTTCGGCAGGGCTTGTGCTTGATGATGTTGAGGAGAACAGCTTTAAAACGCTTGCGCTGCTGTGGGATGAGCTTCCTGTCACGTCGACCGATGACGTTCAGGGACAGAGAGCCGCCAGAAATTCCAAGACGGGCTATGTTAAACTTACGTTTAACTTTCTTGTGGCTCAGGGGCTTTTCGTGGAAAATCAGGATAAATATTATCCGACAGACAGGTTCAAGGCTATGGCGGAGAATTATTACAGTATCAACAGAGGCAGGCTATACGAGATATTAACAAGGGAAGAACAGGAGGCACAGAATGCCACAGATTAACAGAATCAGGGTCAACAATATAAAATATAATTTTGGCACTCAGTTCTACGATGATTTTCTGATGCGTTTTTCGTGCAGGAACACCATATATGACCTTGCAAACGGCGGAGGTAAGAGTGTGCTCATGCTTCTTCTGCTTCAGACGATGCTTCCGAACTGTACTCTTGACGAGAAGCAGCCTGTGGAGAAGCTGTTCGCGCAGCCGGGAGGAAGCACCACGATACATTCGCTTGTGGAGTGGAAATTAGATTCCTGCGATGTAAGGAACGGCTACAGGTACATGACCTGCGGCTTCTGCGCGCGTAAGGCGAGGGCAGGTGAGGACGCCGAGGGCGAGCAGAAGACGGGAATAGAGTATTTTAACTACTGTATTTTTTACAGGGAGTTCGGGGACAATGATATCAAGAATCTTCCGTTGTCCGATGGCAGGGAGAGAATTACCTACAATGGGCTGAAGGCATACCTGCGCGACCTTGAGAAGAAGGACTTCGGTGTGAAGGTGCGGCTTTTTGAGCGCAAGGGGGATTACCTAAGCTTTATAAATGACTATGGAATCTATGAGAGCCACTGGGAGCTGGTAAGGGGAATCAATAAGACCGAGGGACATGTCAGGACTTATTTTGAGAGTAATTACAGAACCACCAGAAAGGTTGTCGAGGATTTACTGATAGAGGAGATTATTGAGAAGTCATACAACAACCGTATCCGCGGCGGTAACGGCGATGATGAGATGTCAAAGACCCTTCTTGAGATAAAGGATAAGCTATTGGAGCTTGCAAAGAGAAGGGAGACGATGGATAATTACGATAAGGAGATTAAGCTCATATCCGATTTTTCCACCAAGGTGGCAGACTTCGGAAATATATTTGAGCGCAAGGAGGAGGGAAAGAACAGACTCTTTAAGTACCTTCTCATGGCGCAGGCGCAGACGAAGAAGAACGAAGCGCAGGCGCAGAAGCTTGCCGCGGATATAGCGGGTATAAGGCAGGCACAGCTTGAGGAAGAGAGGCTTATATCGGCGGCGCTTATCGCCGATGAGGAGGCGGAGCTTAGAAAGGTGCGTGCTCTGGTGGACAGCCTTTCGGAGAGCTATGAGCAGGCAGAGAAGAGCTTCGATAAAAAGAAGGAGGAGCTTGAGCTTTCCTACGCGGCGGAGGACTATGCGGATTATGTAAGGCAGGAGAGGAGCCTTGCGGAGCTTAAGCAGTACATTGACAACCGCAGCAGGGGAAGAGAGGACCTTGCAAAGGAGCTTGAAGGTCTGGCAGCGGCGAAGCACGCATATATGGCGGAGGAGCTTTCCGTAACCGGGCACAGCCTTAGTGAAACAGAGGCAGAATTGCAGGAGAGCACGGAAGCGCTTGATAATCTTAGAGAGAATTACCGCATGAGCGATAACGAGTGTGCGAGAATCGACGGAGAGCTGGCCGGATACCGGAGGCAGGTTAAGGAGCTTGAGGGCGAGCTTGCAGGTAAGTTAAAAGCAACGCCGCTCCTTGTGACGGAGAATGCGCCGGCGGAGGCAGAGCGCTATGGGGAAAATATCGCGGCATTGAAGGAAGCACTTGCGGCATTGGGTGATGAGCAAGCTAAGCTTAAGCTAAAGAGCGACAGTGATATAAATGAGCATGCGCAGACAACAGCGCAGCTGCAGATTTGCAGTAACAATATAGAGAAGCTTGAAAAAGAGCTTGCGGAGGCTAAGGACAGGGAGCGGGAGCTTGCTGCGCTTGCGAAGGTGTACGGTGAGCCGGATACGGATAATCTGCTTAGGTCACTTGGAGGTATTTATGACAGAATACTTTCACAGCGTGAACAGTTAAAAAATAAGAAGAGTGAGACACAGGGCTATATAAGCGCCATAGAGAACCTTAAACCTGTAGATTCCGATGGTGTTAAGAGAATGTGCGAATATCTTTCGAGCAGATATGAGGGAAGCGTTGTGAGCGGCGCCGAATATCTGAGGGAGAAAACAAGCGATGAATGTGCCACGCTCGCAGCACGTTTTCCGTACCTTCCGTATTCCGTGCTTGCGGGTGAGGACTATGACAGTATATGCCGTGACAGGAATGTAATGGCAATGGACTGCGGAGTAGTCCCGATAATAAGACTGTCGGCAGTGGAAGCACTGTTAGAGAACGATAATGAACCGGCGGTGCCGCAGGATGAGGACAACTATATGCTTGCGTGCCGTGACCTGTCATTTATATATGATGAGGCGGGACGTCAGGCGGGGATAAGGAAGGCGTCGGAGGAGCTTGAGCAGATAAATGCAGAGCTTGTGAAGCTTGAGGACCGATATGAGGCGGTAAAGAGCGACTATGAGAGGGTGAGCGGTTACGCATGCACACCACTGAAAAATACTTCGGAGCTTGAGCTGCTTCTTGCAGGTCAGAGGTCGGAGCTTGAACAACTTGGCAGCCGGCTTGAAAGACTTGCCGATATCAATGAGGGCGCAAAGGAGCGCTCCCTGCAGATATCAGGTCAGAGGTCGGAGCTTGAAAGGAAGCTTTCGGAAAGTATTGAGATAAGGGATAAGCTTGAGGATATAGTGCGCCTCAGTGAAAGGCTTGCCGAGTATTCGCAGGAGATAAAAAAGAGCGAAGCTGATAAGGAATCGGCAGTCAAGGCAAGGAGGCTCTCAAAGGAGCTGTGCGAGAGCAGGGAGAGGGCATTTAAGGAGCTGGAGAATAAAAGAAATATACTTCAGGAGACTATAGCTAAGATAAAAAAGACATGGGAGCGGTACGCTCCTTACTATAAGGAGCAGGCAGGCACCGAAGCTGAACAGGAAGAAGTGAATGTCACGGCAGACGAGATAGACGCGAAATTTAATGCGATATATTCACTTATCACTGATGAGCTGGGAGATATAGCGGACAAGGAAAAGCTCATGGCTAACTGCACGGCGGCAATGGAAAAGGCGGAGCGCTCGATGCTTTACAGAGGTGTGAGCCTTGAGAGGGCAAAGGAGCTTGACAGCCGTGGACTTTTAAAGGAGAAGAGCAATGCGCAGATAAATGCCATGGCTGATGAGCAGGAGAAGCTCAGGCAGAACATGAAGAACCTGCAGGGGGAGCTTGATGCTGCCAGCACACAGATGAACAGGATTGAGGGAAGCTGTGAGTACGCGAAAAGAAGCTATGAGGAGCATTACGGAGAGTATATGCCTGTGGAAATAAATAATCCTCAGGAATATGCAGGGCAGCACAAGGCGGAGCTTTCGAGGCTTAAGAAGGAGCTTTCAAGACTTTCGGGGCTTGAAAAGGATAATCTCAAGGAGCAGACGGCATGTATGGTGATGCAGAAGGATCTTGAACGCATGGTAAGGACTGCCGCTCCGGATGCAGATGATATTATAAGCCGGATGACAACCGAGGGCGCGGATGAAGGCAGTGTGTACGATGAGAAGCTCACCAACGAAATGTATGAGGAGGCAGGGCGTACCTTTGACGGTGTGTTGAAGGAGGAACAGAAAAAGCGCACTGCATTCACCAGGGCACGAGATCTGCTTGTCGATGAGCTTATGAGTCTTAATGCGTATGAGCTTGCACAGGAGGTGAAGCAGAATGTCCTTCCTCCGCAGACACAGGAGGAGGCAGCGGCTCTCACGGATGCGCTTGGAACAACCAAGGACTGTATTGAATTAGAGCGCGGCAGAATAAGCAGAGGCATTGAGGACATGGAGCTTATCAAGAGCAATTTTGAGAACAGATGTGTCCAGATATGCACCAATATACGCTCTGAGCTTGAAAGGCTGGATAAGCTTTCAAGAATCACTCTTGACGAGGAAGCTATTCCGGTATTGTCATTGCAGATTCCGTATGTGAAGGAAGAAATGTATAAAGACAGGATGTCTGTATATATTAATGAGACGGTATCCCTGGCAGAGGGCTTCAGGACTATGGACGAGAGGCTTAAATTCATAAGGGGAAGGCTCTGCTGGAAGAGACTGTTCTCCGTCATAGTTACGGACATGAACAGTATAAGATTAAGCCTGTACAAGCGTGAGAGGATAAAGGATCAGAGCCGTTATCTGCGCTATGAGGAGGCAGTCGGAAGTACAGGGCAGTCACAGGGTATATATATCCAGTTCCTTGTCTCTGTGATCAATTATATTGCAAGCATAAACGCAGGAGGAAAAGAGGCAGCAGTGCTCGGAAAGACGATATTCATTGATAATCCGTTCGGTGCGGCGAAGGATATATATATCTGGGAACCTATCTTTAAGCTTTTAAAGACCAACCATGTCCAGCTCATTGTCCCGGCGCGAGGAGCTACTCCGGCTATAACAGGACGATTCGATGTCAATTATGTACTTGGACAGAGACTTGTGGATAAAAAACAGCAGACAGTTGTGGTCGATTACCACAGTCAGGTAGCAGAGAGCGAACTTGAATACGAAAGACTAACTTTTTCACAGGAAAGTTTTGATTTTCTCTAGGTGCTGTGATAAACTGGAAAAAAGCATGTAATGTGAGGTGAACATATTGGACAAGTATGAGTTGACCATTAAGATAGAAAAACTGGATAAGCTTGTAAAGAGCGGGGATTATGTCAATGCTGCCAAGGTTGCAGAGCAGCTTGAATGGAAGAAGATGAAACAGTGGACAGTCATGTCCAATGCTATAGAAGCGTATGTTGCAACAGGGAAATATGATAAGGCGAGAAATGTGTGCATTTATGCCTATAACCGTAAGCTTGGCGGAAGGAGACTTCTGGCAACTCTTATGGAGATGTATGTCAAGCTCGGTGAGCTGGATGATGCGGAGGAGATTTATCAGGAATATGTGGAGCTGGCACCGCGCGATGTGACCGGATATATCCTTCTGTATAAGTTAAAGCGCGCTAAGAAGGCACCTGTCGAGGAGCTTATAACCATTCTTCAGAACTACAAGGATAAGGAGCTTGACGAGGAGTATGAGTATGAGCTTGCGCTTCTCTACAGCGAGGCAGGACTTACCGACAAGTGTGTGAGGGAATGTGATGAGCTGGTGCTGTGGTTTGCAGATGGAATATATGTCGAGAAGGCGTTGAGACTTAAGCAGATGTATGTTCCGCTGACACCGGGGCAGATGGAGAAGCTTGCAAGGCTTGAGAAGCTGTCCTCGCTCGGAATAAACAGCTCAGCTGTGTATGACGGCATGGGCGGTGAGCCGGCGCAGACGGAAGCTGCAGCAACAGAGGCAGAGCCGGACACAGCTTATGGGTATGATGATCATGCGTACAATAATCATGGATACGATACTGACAACGCCGGTGCGTATGATAATGGAGAATATGATACCCGCGATATTAGTGCGTACGAACAACATGAATATGATACCCACGATACCCGACAGGACTATAATATGTCTTATGAGCCGACTGCTGAGGGGGCAGAGGACTATGACAACGAGGCATTATATACCCTTGATGAAGAACCGGAGCAGTATGAGCAGCAGAAGCCGGGTATCGTTGAGGAGCCTGTGAGCCATGAGCCAGAGCCGGAAGAAACGGAAGAGCCGGAAGAGCCGGAAGAGCCGGAAGATTATGCCGAAGAGGCGGATTCTGCGGATGAGGAGAACAAGCCGGTATACATTGATGATATAGGAAACACAACAGAGTGGTCACCTATAGATATCGATAATGCTATATCAGCGCAGCCGGAGCCTGAAAAAGAAGTTAAACCACAGCCTTTAGAGAAAAAGCCTGCAAAGACAGCTATAAAAGAAGATATGCAGAAGCTTGAGCCGGATTATGATATAAGTATAAAGGTTCCCGACTATTCAGTATATGACACCAGAAACGTGCAGCAGGAGCTTAAGGCGAATGTCAATGAGATAATGGAGGCATATAAGAACAGAGAGAGAACCGAGGCACTCAGGGAAGCGGCACAGCTTGAAGATATACAGGATGATTCTGAGCCTACGAAGGAAATTATAATCAACAAGCACCAGTGGCGCAAGGCATCAAGAAATGCAGCAAAGACACATGACGATAATGGAAAAAAGGCTTCGCCCGGCAGTACTGTGTCCGACAGCAGGCTGCCTGATATTAATGCCCTGAAAGATGCCGATATAAGAGAAGTCACGCAGCAGCTTACGCTTGAACAGATGTCGGAGCTTGTAGCACAGCTTCAGGCCGAGCAGGAGCGGAGAAGGAGGGAGGCGGCAGCAGACCGCGAAGCCAACTCCTCACAGATGGACATAACACAGTGGCTTTCCGATTTAGATGATGAGGATGATGGGAAGCAGCCTGATAATCGTGCCACAAGGGAGATTCCTGTAGCTGAGATTAAGAAGATGGTTATGCCTGTCAAATCAGAAGAGGAACAGGCTGAGGCACCACAGCAGCATGCACAGGACAGAAGGCGGGAGCCTGCACAGACTGAGCATAAGGCAGATGACTACAGCAAAGAGGAGAGGGAAGCTCTCGAGAGGACGGTCAGGGAGATAGCTGCGTCAATCAATAAGGATGAGGAACCGAAGGCAGAATCAGATAAGCAGGAGCCTGAAGCTGAGGAGGAAGAATTCGAGGAGATTCCGGATATAGATGACAATGAGAGCATCGAAGAGGAAAATGATGTAAACGATGAGTCAGATGAAACAGGAGGTGTGCCTGATCTTGAACATGCGATAAATGCCGGAATAGAGCAGATAATCGAGGATAATGCCAAGGCAGCTGTAGGAGTTTCTGATTCGGGAAGATATCTGCTCAAGGCTGAGGAGAGAGTATTTCTTGACAGATATTTATATATGTCCGGCATGGAGAAGAGGTTGTGCAGATACATCGGAGCTAAGAGAGCTGAGGCTGTGGGAAAGCTTGATAATGCAGGGCATGCAGCCATCATGGGCAGCCGCACTACCGACAAGACAGCCTTTGCAATCAATCTGTTTAAAGCACTTCATGCGTATGACGAAGACCGTGACCAGAAGCTTGCGCGCATATCAGCGGAAAAGATAAATGAGAAGGGCTATGAGGTGTATGCGGATAAGCTCGCAGGTCAGACTCTCGTAATTGAGAATGCAGGACGGTTAAAGAGGGAAACACTTGTCTCGATGATGAAGCTTAGTCGCAACACATTGTTTATTATCATGGACGAGGAGTTCGAGATAAATAAGCTCTTTGCGGACAATCCTGATCTTGCAGATAATTTCACGGGCTGCTTTTTACTTAAGCAGTATACGGTAAATGAGCTTGTGGATATTGCCAAGGATTATGCGGAGAGTCAGGGATGGAGAGTCGAGGATAAGGCACTTTTAAAGCTGTATCTGATACTCAGCCAGGTTCCGAATGATGATCAGGGTAATGTTGTTGAACTGGTAAAGGAGATAATGAACCACGCTGCAGGACATGCGAAAAACAGGCTTGGCAATAAGCTTTTCGGCAGATTCCGTTCTGTTCTTACCATCAAGGAGGGTGACTTAAGCTCAGAGGATGAGTATGAAGATGACGAGGACGAAGAGAATACGGAAGCTGAGGAGGATACGCAGCCGGATGACTCTATAGAGAATGACAGGGATAAGCCTAAAAAAGAGAAAAAATCACGGGCCTGGAAGAAGAATAAGCAGGCAGAGAAAAAGGCTTTTTCTGATGATACAGAAGATAATGACGACTATGATGAAGATGATGAGTACGACGATGACTATGATGATGACGATGATTATGATGAATAGTCGACATTAGAAGGTATGCTATTATTGGCAGACAATATTAAAATATAACCTGGAGGAGAAAGCAATGGGAAATGTAAAGGAAACAATTGAGAGCGGCAAAGCTGTTCTCGGAATCGAGTTCGGTTCAACAAGAATTAAGGCGGTACTCATTGACGAGAAGCATACACCGATAGCAGGGGGAAGCCATGAATGGGAGAACCGCTATGAGAATGGTGTGTGGACATACAGCCTTGATGATATATGGGGAGGTCTTACAGACTGTTATGCATCGTTGAAGGCGGATGTAAAGGAAAAATATGGAGTTACACTCAAAAGGCTTGGGGCAATAGGCTTTTCAGCCATGATGCACGGCTACATGGTATTTGATAAGGATGGGCAGCTTTTAGTTCCGTTCAGGACATGGAGAAACAGCATAACCGAGGAGGCATCCGACGAGCTTACTTCACTTTTTAATTACAACATTCCTCAGAGATGGAGCATTGCCCATCTTTATCAGGCAATGTTAAATAATGAGGAGCACCTTCCGCGTATTGACTACATGACAACACTGGAGGGCTTCATACACTGGAAGCTTACCGGAAAGAGGGTTATCGGTGTCGGTGAAGCTTCCGGCATGTTCCCAATTGATACTGCTGCTAAGAATTATAATGCAAATATGGTAGGCAGATTCGACTCGCTCATCGAGGAGAGAAATGCACAGGGAGACAAGGCACAGCTTCCATGGAGACTCATGGATATTATGCCGAAGGTGCTTCTTGCGGGTGATGAGGCAGGAGTTCTCACAGCAGAGGGCGCAGCGCTCCTTGATAAGGATGGTGACCTTGAGGCGGGAATACCTATGTGCCCGCCTGAGGGAGATGCCGGAACCGGAATGACAGCCACCAACGCTGTTGCGGTGAGAACAGGAAATGTATCAGCCGGAACAAGCGTATTCGCGATGATAGTCATGGAGAAGGAGCTTTCCAAGGTATATCCTGAGATTGACCTTGTCACAACACCTACAGGAAATCTTGTATCCATGGTTCATTGCAACAACTGCACATCCGACCTCAACGCATGGGTCAACATATTCAAGGAGTTCGAGGAAGCTCTCGGAATACCTGTTGATATGAATAAGCTCTTTTCGGTTCTCTACAATAAGGCACTTGAGGGAGATGCAGACTGCGGCGGACTTATGTCTTATGGCTACATATCGGGCGAGAATATCACTCACATGGAGGAGGGAAGACCTCTGTTTGTGAGAAATACCAACAGTAATTTCAGTCTTGCCAACTTTATGAGAACACACCTTTACACATCACTCGGTGCTCTTAAGATAGGACTTGACATCTTACTAAAGGAAGAGGGTGTTAAGGTGGATTCCATCACAGGACACGGCGGACTCTTTAAGACCAAGGGGGTCGGCCAGAGCTTCCTTGCGGCAGCCATGGACGCTCCGATAACCGTCATGGAGACAGCAGGCGAGGGCGGCGCATGGGGAATGGCACTTCTTGCAGCATACATGATTAACAAAAATGACGGTGAGACACTTGACGATTACCTGAATAACAAGGTATTTGCCGGACAGACGGGAAGCACATTGGAGCCTGCAGCGGAGGATGTCAAGGGCTTTGATGAGTTTATCGAGCGATATAAGGCAGGGCTGGCGGTAGAAAGAGCGGCAGTAGATTCACTTTAATTTGAACGCAGAATAAGCAATCCCCCGCTTCAAGTGCGTAGAGCACTAAGCGGTGGGTAAGGGGGATGCGAACTGCGTTCATGAGCAAGTAGCGAAAGCGGATTGCGAATGTCCGCTTTACTAATCAATCACCTATATAAAGATCCGAGGCGTCAAAACATGCCGATTTAATTTAAGAGTGTATATAAATGTTTTGATACCGGAATCATATAAACAACGAGAAGGGAAGGTTTTATTATGTTAGAAGCGTTAAAAAAAGAAGTATACGAGGCTAATATGGAGCTTGTAAAGAGGGGACTTGTAATCTACACATGGGGAAATGTCAGCGGTATCGACAGGGAGAGCGGACTTGTTGTAATCAAGCCGAGCGGTGTCGAGTATGATGTGATGACACCTGATGACATGGTTGTTGTGGATATGGACGGAAAGGTTGTTGAGGGTAAGTACAAGCCTTCATCGGACACGGCTACACATCTTGTGCTCTATAAGCAGTACTCTGAGATTGGCGGTGTTGTACATACACATTCTAAGTGGGCAGTCACATTCGCGCAGGCGGGAATGGATATTCCGGCATTCGGAACAACACACGCAGACTATTTCTACGGCGATGTTCCATGCACAAGGGACTTGACCGCGCAGGAAATCTATGAGGCTTATGAGCTTAACACAGGAAATGTCATTGTAGAGACAGTCGGCGACACGGACGCCCTTGCCATTCCGGGAATCGTGGTAAAGAACCACGGCCCGTTCGCATGGGGCAAGACTGCCAAGGGAGCCGTATATAATGCAGTGGTTCTTGAGGCTGTCGCAGAGATGGCGTACAACACCATGACACTCAACCCTAGAGTACAGAGAGTGCCACAGCACCTTCTTGACAAGCATTACTTCAGAAAGCACGGAGCAAATGCCTACTACGGCCAGGGCGAGAACGAGGACCACTAAGCTTTTGGGACAGGGGTCAGACCCCGTGTCCCAAGTCTGGGACGCGGGGTCTGACCCCTGTCCCGGCGCAAAGGAGTTGTCTGGCGATTAAAAGAAAATATGAAATAAATTGCGTGAATTAGAGGTGGATTTTGTACTGCACGGGCAGACAGAATCCACCTTTTTGCATGCGGCACCGGGGGCTGACCCTAAATAGTACTTGTTAATGCCATAAATGACTGCTATAATAATATAAAATAACAAGTTAGGAGTAATGCGTCTATATAAGAGGCACAAGTCAATTATGGCATTTTACTTATTGGGAGATTGTATAAGAGAACGGCGGGAGAGACTTGGGGTTACACAGGAGGAGCTGTGTGAGGGAATATGTTCTGTGCCTACACTGTCTAAAATAGAAAATGGCAAACAGGGCATGAGGTTAAACCAGTATATTGCAATTATGGAGAGATTGGGGCTGCCCGTAGAACCTTTAGGGGTGCGGGTCACAAGTGACGAAATGTACTGGTATAACATTAAGAGGGAAATAAGACATAGGCTGGCTTCACAGAAAGGGGATGTGGAGGAATTGCTGGATGAATTGAAGAATTGTCCGATTGGAATGGATAACATGACTGAGCAGTATATCACATTTGTGAGAGCCGGACTTAGGAGAGAAAAAGCTGGTTTTGATGATGAAATGCTTGAGTTGCTATTGCATGCAATACATTGTACCTATAGAAATTTTGATATAAACCAGATAAACAGCGTTAAGCTTCTTACCACGGATGAAATTCTGATAATTAATTGTATTGCCAGTGTGCTTAGAAAGCAGGGAAAGACCATGCAGGCAATAATGTGGCAGAAGTTTTTAAAGGAATACTTAGAGCACAGTAATGCTGATTATGATGAGATTGTAAATACATATCCGCTTATATTATTTAATCTCAGTAATTTGCTTATGGAGTGTAAAAAATATGATGAAGCACTGGAACTTTGTTCAACGGGTATAGAGTATTGTAATAAACATGGAAAACTTAATATGTTCATGCAATTATTGTACAATAAGTCGATATGCCTTGCAGAGTGCGGGGACAAAAAGCAGGCAGCACAGTTCATGACAACTGCCTATATCATAGCAAAGGCAAGAGGTGATGAGCACAGAGCTGCCATTATTGATGAGACCTTTGATGAATATAAACTAGATAAACTTATGCCGTAAAAATGTCATCTTCAAATGTTTGACATTCAATGAAATTGTCAGAAGATGGGGGTGTCTTGTCCGTGGCAGCTACAATATGAGTACATACATTTAAAAACAATAAAAATGAAATTACCAAAATGATATTTCTTTTCTTCATAAGGTAAACCTCCTAAATCTGATTATATAAATCAGAATACAACAACATAACTTAAAAGACCATTAAGCTACAAGAAAATTAAAATTTTCCTGTAACTTAATGGTCATATTGCGGAAAGGGTGTTATGCTTTGGTTGTATTCGGATACGGGAACATTAAACAGTAGCATAAAAAGAACATAAGAATGGGAGGTATAACTACAATGAAGAAAAAAATTAATTTATTTATTGCTATGATTTTGTCCGTGACGATGTTGTTCGGAAGTACAGTGTGTTTTGCCGCAGAGAATGACGCAGAGGTTGATAATACGCTGAGCGTGCAGAGTAATGAGAGTGTCAGGGCGGCAAGGTCTATGACAGGCAAAAAAACTGTAGCTATGGGTGTTCGTGATACAGGAGTTATTGTATATGTAGATCTTTATTTTGCATATGATAGTGGATATACGGGGTGGTTTACGGGAGCAAATCTTAATGGAGTATATACACCTAATGGAATTAGTGTGGAGTTTAAGGGATTGGGTACAAGTGAAACGGGAAATAGCAGTTATATTACAGTGACGGCAACGGTTGAGCTTAATGGTGATTTTATGTACACTGTATCAGGAACATTCTATGTAGACGAATGGGGCGAAGTATACTACAACTAACATTTGACAGGCATATTTAAAATGTAAATTCACAACAACCCAAGCCGCGATAATCTTATGTTATCACGGCTTGGGTTAAAGTGGTATAAAGGAGAACCATTATGAATAAGAAAAAAAGATACAATATATCCGTGCTCTTACTACTGGTAATAATGACCATTACCGCATGTACCGGAAAACAATCCGATTCAGCAGATAATGATATTGTGGCATATAAGCCGCAGTATTCCCAGTACGATTTAACTTTCGATGCTTCAGCAGGAGTGGAGCCTAACTTCTATGGAATGTTTGTTCAGGGAGATAGCCTGTACTGTATCTCAAGAGATGATAGCAGAATGGATACGGTCAATATAATTGATATTTCTACAGGGGAACATAGTGAGAAACGGCTTGACTCCACGGCAAGCTATTACAGAACCGGGATGGGTTTTGTGGGCTTTAAATCCAAGAAGCTCACTATATATGACGAGAATTTCGACAAGACAGGTGAGGTGGATTTAAGTAAATTTATTGCAGAGCTGAATGCGTCAGGGGAATCTCTATTAATATATAATGGCAGCAATATTACTATGGATACAGAGGGCAATATCGGGATAGTGAGCAATATGAATACACTCTATATGGTTGACGCGAACGGAATGCTGCTGTCAAGGACGGAGTGTCCTGATAATATGAGCAGAATAGAAATGGTATTTGTTACCAATGCAGGAAGCTGGTATATTGTGTGTGGTGGTATGAATTATGGTGACACAGTATTCTACCCGGTGGATATAAAAAGTGGAACACTCGGTGATGGGATGGAAGATATACTGTATGGTGATAACAATACAGTGGTAGATATATGTCCGGTGGATGCGGATGATTTTTATATTTTTTCCCGAAATTATGTATATAGATATATTTCGGAAAGCTCGACTTCCGAAGAGTTGTGCTGTCTCAGAGAGTATGGTGTGGAGATAGACAGCCAGGGAATGGGTGTTGGAAGTGGATTCGGGATGTTTACAGATAATATGCCGGGCATTATAAATTATACCGGCAGTCAGACGGATGAGGATGCGGATGTAAGGGATATAGAGCTTGTAACATTTGTCAGGACAGAGGGAAAGGTGTCACAGAGGACGGAGCTTGTCGCTGCAACAATATCTGAGCCTTCCTTTAAAGAACGTGAGGCGGTCATGCGGTTTAACAAGTATAATCCCGACTACTATATCACTTTCAAGACATATTTGGATGAGGATTATCACACGGATGATAGAAAGGAGAAAGTCCGACTTGCCCGGCAGAGCTTTAACAATGACCTTGTGAGTGGTAAGGGGGCGGACATATATTTTTCGCCTTATGGAGAACTTGATTTTGAGAATCTTGGAGAGAAAGGTGCGCTTGCGGATTTATATGAATTTATAGACGAGGACAGCGATATAAGCAGGGATGATTTTGTGCAGAGTATCCTTAAGGCTATGGAATATAAAGGAAAGCTGTATGCAGTGTCGCCTGATTTCAGCCTTAATACAATAGTTGGAAAAAAATCACTTCTGGGGCAGTATGATAAGTGGGATTACAATGCTGTGTATGAGCTTGCAAAGAGCCACCCTGATGCAATACTTTTTGCGAACAGTAATCAGGAGAAAAATCTTGACAAATTTATGGCGTATTCACTAGACATGTTCTATAACAGTGATACCGCAGAGTGCGGCTTTGACTCAGAGCAGTTCATAAAGCTGCTTGAACTGGCAAAGGACAGTGGCACGGAATATGATAATAGCGCCGATATCGGAGAGCTTCTCAAGGATGAGAAGGTACTTCTGTATGAGGCACCGATAATTTTCTGGTATAATACACAGCTTTTGCCGTATTATTTTGGTGAGGATATAAGCTATGTCGGGTATCCGTCGAACGCTGAGAGTGGAACAGTGCTCAGATATTATTATCAGTGGGCTGTCAGCGGGCAGTCACAGCACAAGGATGGTGCATGGCAGTTTATAAAGAGCCTTTTTGACGATGCGTATCAGAAGAGCTGCTTTTATTTTCCTGTGATGAGGTCAAGCTTTGATGATGAGATAACTGAGGCGATGAATTATAGCGGAAGGAGTAAGACAGATCTTGCAAATGGTGTGGAAGTGCAATTACATGCCATGACCCAGGCGGAAGCAGAGGAGTTCCGCCAGCTTGTCGATAATGCAACGCTTGTTTACAAGCCCTATGATACAGTGAAGAGCATAATAAAGGAAGAGGCAGAATACCTCTTTGACGGAGTGCGCAGTGCGGAGGAGACCGCGGCGATAATACAGAACAGGGTGAAGCTCTACCTTGAGGAGAACAACTAGCTGGGACAGGGGTCTGACACCGGCGTCCCATGCTTGGGACACCGGTGTCAGACCCCTGTCCCAATTTTGCGTATTGTTTTTTTGGAAAAATTATTCTATACTGGATTTCCGGCGGCACAAGCCGTATACATTATTGTGTAAAGGGAGAAATTCGGAAGATGAGCAGTGAAGTAAATAAGGTAAGCAGGGATTTGACGAGCGGACCCTTAGCAAAGCAGATTCTGGTATTCAGTATACCGCTTGTGCTGTCTAACCTGTTGCAGGTGCTCTTTAATATGTCGGATATCGCGGTGGTCGGGCAGTTCGCCGGCTCACATGCGCTGGGAAGTGTTGGGTCGACAACCACGCTGGTGACGCTGTTTACCACGTTTTTGATAGGTGTGTCGGGCGGTGTGAATGTGATGACGGCGCAGTACATAGGTGCCAGGAAGGACAAGGATGTGCGTGAGGTCGTTCATTCGGCTGCGTGGATGTGCGCGCTCATGGGTGTGATACTGCTTCTGTTCGGGCAGGTGTTTTCAAAGCTTATTCTTGAAGTTATGAAGACCAAGGAAGAGCTTATAGACGGAGCCGCACTGTATCTTAGAATATATTTTCTCGGAATGCCTGCACTTGGAATATACAATTTCGGTAATGCGGTATTTTCGGCTGTCGGAGATACCAAGAAGCCTGTGTATATACTGGCATTTTCGGGTGTTGTGAATATTCTGCTCAATCTGTTTTTTGTCATAGTGTGCAGGCTTTCGGTTGCGGGGGTTGCCATCGCCAGCGTCACGTCGCAGTATATGTCGGCGGTGCTCATAATGATAGCACTTATGAAGGCGGATGAGAGAATACGTTTTTCGCCAAAGTATCTTAAGCTCTATCCGGACAAGGCAAAGGATCTTTTCAAGCTGGGCTTTCCGGCGGGAATACAGAACGCGATATTCCAGTTTGCCAACCTTTTTGTTCAGGTCGGCGTCAATTCGTTTGATGCGGTCATTGTCGAGGGAAATTCGGCGGCAACCAACGCGGACGCGCTTGTATATGATGTCATGGCGGCATTCTACACAGCCTGCGCAAGCTTCATGGGGCAGAACTATGGGGCAAGAAACAAAAAGAGAGTGCGCAACAGCTACATCATAAGCCTTGCCTATTCATTTGGAATCGGAATGGTAATGGGAATCACGCTCAACATATTGGGGCGTCCGTTCCTGTCACTTTTTACCAAGGATGCCGCAGTTATGGACGCGGGTATGCTGCGTCTTAACATTATGAGCATATCCTACGGCTTCTCAGCATTTATGGACTGTACAATAGCAGCTTCAAGAGGTCTGGGAAAGACGGTTGTACCAACGTACATAGTAATAATGGGCTCATGCGTGTTCAGAGTGATATGGATATATACGGTATTTGCGTATTTTAAGACGGTTCCGTCACTTTACATATTGTATATATGTTCGTGGACGCTCACCGCGATTGCGGAGTTCATATACTTTATGAGGATTTATAAGGAGCATATAAAGGTACTGTAAATGGTGGAAGCTCTATACAGAAGTCGTTGATTGTTGCGGTGAATAATTTACTATATAATTGAATTTTTTTGATAAAAATGAGAAAAAACCCCACAAGGTCACAGCTTGTGGGGTTTTTTCTCATTTATTCTTTACAGATTTTACTTCGTCATACCACACTATTTCTTCAACACAAATTTTCCGACAAGCTGCTGCAAGGTATCCGCCTGAGCCGACAGCTCTTCGCTTGTAGCGGATGTCTCCTGTGCTGCCGAGGAGTTGGACTGGACAACCTCTGCAATCTGGTTGACACCTTCGTTTGCCTCATCCATAGCCTTTGACTGAGTACCCGAAGCTTCGCTCAGTGCTCTTGATGTCTCTGCAATGGACTGGATTCCGTCTATTACGGAGGTGAGGGCTTCCGCTGCACTGCGTGCAGCATGGTTGCCGTCATCAATCTCCTTGAGAGCACCCTCTATAAGCTCGCGTGTATCCACAGCGGACTTGGCACTCTGCTCGGCAAGCTGGCGAATCTCATCTGCGACTACGGCAAAACCACGGCCTGCGTCCCCTGCCCTTGCTGCCTCGATTGAAGCATTGAGTGAGAGAAGGTTGGTCTGGCTTGCGATGTCCTCTATGTTGGCTGTGATATTCTCAATCTTTCTCGAAGTCTCTGTTATGCGGACCATAGCCTCGGACAGCTTCTGCATCTGAACCTTGCTGTCATCAGCCTGTCTGGCATAATCAACCGCCTGCTTATGGGCTTCCTCAAGATTCTTGGCTGATTTATCGACCTCCTCAGTGATATTGGTAATAGTCGAGGTGAGCTCTTCAATAGCGCCTGCCTGCTCTGTGGCACCCTCTGCAAGGGATTGTGCGGACTGCGCAAGGTTGTCGGAGCCGGCGGCTACCTGTTTGGAAGCCTCATCAACCTGTGTGAGCGTTGCTATCATCTGGTGTTTGAGCTTCTGCATGGAGGTGAGCATGATGGAAAACTTACCGACATACTTGTCATGGCAGCCTGAGGTCGCTATGAAGTTGCCATCAGCCATCTCTCCTAGCACATATCCGATATCGGATATGAGTGTGTTGAGCTCTTCAGCCATGTATTTTGAATCGGCTAACATCTCTGCAATCTCGTCATCGTAGTTACTCTCAGGGAATGGACTGTCCAAGTCGCCTGCGGCAAGCAGCTTAAGACGCTTTGAAGTATCAGCAAGAGTGGCTTCAATTTCATTGGCGAACTTATTGCTGACCTTGTTAGACTGTAATCTTGTGGCAGCTATGAGGAGTAATATTACTGCGATGCATACAAATTCTATAATATTGAGCTGGCGTTTATATGCATTGCCCTTGGTAACATAGCAGTCCATGAGCTGCTTCATATAGCCATAGATGGTATCGTATTCGGGAGTAAGCTTGTTCATCTCAAGACGCTGTGCATTGTTGCTTGCGTTTACATCGGAGGTTGCCCCCTGCCTTATAATCTCGTCGGACAGTGTCCAGTAATCATCTATGACGCTGCTTATATTGTCACATATTTTTTTTGCTTCGGAATAATTGCACTGCTCTGTTATAGAATTGAAATAGGTAGTAAAGCTATCTCTTTTATCGAAATAAATTTCCTGCTGTTCACTGATTGAGCCGGCATCCAGATAACCGATAACAGCGCGCAGGGCACTTCTTGAATCGGCGAAAACAGTCATCGCCTTACCGATGTCACCCTGAATAAAGCCATAGGACTTTAGGGAGTGGTTGAACTGTACGCTGGTAAATACAATTAAAATGATGGCAAGCACAATTGATATGCTCGTAATGTTGGTGATAAGGTTGAAATTTTTTCGCAGTCTGGTGTGAATACGCTGGCTGTCATTTGTTTTTTTTCTGTCTTCCATTAAGAATGCCCTTCCTTTCGCAATAAATAAATCGTGCCAAGCCGGGTTTTCACGGCTTGAAATATTTTTTGTAACACCCTGTCATTAGGATAGCATTTTTGTTAAAAAATGGAAAGAATATTTTGAAAATTTTGCAAAAAAAAGTTATAAAATACCATAATTAAGTCAAAACAAGCAAAAAATCTCTGCAATGTAATTTATTATTGTTTTAGGCAGCAAAAGGAGCAACAGATGGGCATAATTTGAACAAAAATGCTTTGACAATATGGCGGTATGGCTTTAAAATGACTATAGGTGAAACAATTTATATAGTTGTTTTCCAAATGTTTTTTAATCTAAGAGAGCGAAAGCGGAACAGGAGAGGTAATATGAAGTTTTTTATTGACACAGCGAAGGTTGAAGACATTAAGAAAGCAAATGACATGGGGGTTATTTGCGGAGTAACAACGAACCCATCTTTAATTGCAAAAGAGGGAAGAGATTTTAATGAGGTTATCAAGGAGATAGCATCAATTGTTGACGGCCCGATAAGTGGTGAGGTTAAGGCTACAACCCAGGACGCTGAGGGTATGATTAAGGAAGGAAGAGAGATTGCAGCTATCCATCCTAACATGGTTGTCAAGATTCCTATGACTGTTGAAGGACTTAAGGCTACCAAGGTTCTCGCTTCAGAGGGTATCAAGGTTAATGTTACACTTATCTTCTCGGCTAATCAGGCGCTTCTTGCAGCGAGAGCGGGTGCAGCTTATGTTTCCCCATTCCTTGGAAGACTTGATGATATATCACAGCCGGGCATTGAACTTATCCGTACAATCTCAGATATTTTCATGAATTATCCTGAGATTGAGACAGAGATTATTGCAGCCAGCGTCCGCAATCCAATCCATGTAACAGACTGCGCACTTGCAGGTGCTGACATTGCAACGGTTCCTTATTCGGTAATCGAGCAGATGACTAAGCACCCGCTCACAACAGCAGGTATTGATAAGTTCGTTAAGGATTATGAAGCTGTATTCGGAAAGCAGAACTAATATATAAAAAGGAGGTTTTTTATCTATGCGCGACAATGTAGAAAATATGTCCGTTAATGCCATTCGTGTTCTTGCGGCTGACGCTGTTCAGAAGGCTAATTCAGGACATCCGGGACTTCCTCTTGGCTCAGCGGCTATGGCTTATGAGCTCTGGGCTAATCACATGAATCACAATCCGGCAGACCCTAAGTGGTTCAACAGGGACAGATTCATATTATCGGGTGGACATGGTTCTACTCTTTTATACTCACTCCTCCATCTTTTTGGATATGGACTTACTAAGGAGGATCTGGCTCAGTTCCGCCAGTGGGGTTCACTCACACCGGGTCACCCTGAGTATGGTCATACAGTAGGTGTTGAGGCTACAACAGGACCTCTTGGAGCAGGCATGGGTATGGCTGTAGGTATGGCTGTAGCGGAAGCACATCTTGCCGCTGTATTTAACAAGGAGAATTACCCGGTTGTTGACCATTATACTTATGTTCTCGGCGGTGATGGATGTATGATGGAGGGAATTTCCTCCGAGGCATTCTCGCTTGCGGGAACACTTGGACTTAGCAAGCTCATCGTGCTCTATGACTCCAACAAGATTTCCATAGAGGGTGGTACGGACATAGCATTTACCGAGGATGTAAAGAAGCGCTTCGAGGCGTTCGGCTTCCAGACACTTGTTGTCGAGGACGGTAATAATATTGAAGAGATCGGAAAGGCTATCGAGGAGGCTAAGGCTGACAAGACAAGACCTACAATGATTACGGTCAAGACAAAAATCGGCTACGGCTGTCCTGCCAAGGAGGGCAAGGCTTCCGCTCACGGCGAGCCTCTCGGAGCCGACAATGTGACAGCTCTCAAGGAGAACCTTGGCTGGCCGTCACAGGAGCCTTTCTATGTACCTGACGAGGTTTACGCTAATTACAAGGAGAAGGCTAAGAAGGGTGCCGAGGCTGAGGCGGCTTGGAACAAGCTCTTTGCTGAGTACTGCGAGGCATATCCGGAGATGAAGAAGCTCTGGGACGAGTATTTTGATGAGAATGCCGCAGAGAAGGTTCTTGACGATGAGAACTTCTGGAGCTATGAGGACAAGCCTCAGGCTACACGTAACCTCTCAGGTGTACAGATTAACAAGCTTAAGAATATGCTTCCTAACCTTATGGGCGGTTCAGCAGACCTTGCACCATCTACTAAGACATATATGTCCGATATGGGAGATTTTTCCAAGGATAATTATGCCGGAAGAAATATGCATTTCGGCGTAAGAGAGCTTGCGATGACTGCTATCGGCAATGGTATGATGCTTCACGGCGGACTTCACGCTTTCGTGTCAACCTTCTTCGTGTTCAGCGATTATGTCAAGCCTATGGCGAGACTCTCAGCTATCATGGGAGTACCTCTTACCTTCGTGCTCACACATGACAGCATCGGTGTCGGCGAGGACGGACCTACACATGAGCCTATCGAGCAGCTTGCAATGCTTCGCTCACTTCCTAACTTCACGGTATACAGACCTTGTGATGCGACTGAGACGGCAGCAGCATGGGCTTACGCAGTGACCTCTAAAAAGACACCTACAGCACTTGTTCTCACAAGACAGAATCTGCCTCAGATGGCTGGTTCCTCCAAGGAAGCTTTAAAGGGTGCCTATGTCATTGCTGACTCTACGAAGAACGTACCTGATGCTATTCTTATCGCTTCGGGTTCTGAGGTATCACTTGCTGTAGATGCCAAGGCAGAGCTTATTAAGGATGGCATTGATGTGCGAGTTGTCTCCATGCCTTCTATGGATGTGTTCGAACAGCAGAGCGATGAGTACAAGGAGTCCGTACTTCCTAAGAACGTGAGAAAGAGAGTTGCCATCGAGGCGCTGTCAGACTTCGGCTGGGGCAGGTATGTAGGCCTTGACGGAGCTTATGTTACAATGCACAGCTTTGGTGCAAGTGCTCCTGCAGCTACACTCTTCAAGGAGTTCGGTTTCACGGTTGAGAATGTTGTCAGGACTGTTAAGGGACTCTGAAATTTAAGAATTTTTGATTTTCAAATGGAAATTATATGAGTATAATTATGGCAGGGAGTGATATCTGGCTCCCTGCCTGTTATTTTATTTATAGGATTCATGTGTCAAAATATGACAATCAAAGCTAGGAGTGTATAACGTATTATGTTTATGCATATCAGCTCCGTTGTACGAAGCAAGATGTTCTAAGAACATCTAAGCTTCTACCAAAAGTCATGATATGCATAAACATAATACGTTATACACAGCCAAATATATATAGCATGTTTTGACACAGGAATCTTTATGCATAAAAATGTTTTCAATAGAACACAGGATACGGTGTGTTATGCAGGTGTAAAGAATATCATAAAAGGGGAAATGGAAAATGAAAGAGAACAATAAACACATAATACTTGTATTGGGACTTGCGGCGTTGACAGCTGTCGCGGCGGCGGTTCTTACCTGCGTGCTCCTCATGCCTAAGCTTATGCTTGGCAGGAGACTTAATGAGATTCTTAAGGACACATATACATATAAAGCTGAGGCTTCGGTTGCGGGTGTTGACATGGGAATACTGGGCGATGAGTTCGAGGGAAGTATTACCGGAAGCAGGAGCAATGATGTTATATATGGCAGCATATCGTATAAGGGCTTTGAGTGCCTTGAAATATATGTTGAAAATGATGGTAAAGTCATGCTCAACATTGAGAAGCTTTTTGAGAGTGCGGTAAATAAGGCGGAGGAGAAGACCGGACTTCCGCTTGATTTTATAAGGAATAAGCTGACGGATTTCACGATATCGTCCAGCCAGATTGAGGATATAACCGGAGAGAAGCTTGTGACAATGGCTGATGCGGGCGTGACACATAACACACTTGAGGAGTTCGTACAGGCAGTGAAGCTTCTGTCCTCGTTCAAACAGATTAAAGCAGAGGAGATGGCTGCAGAATATAAGCTTCTCGGTGATGATGCAGGATACTTTATGCTGGAGCTGAAGGATGGAATGACGAAGGTATACATCGGAGTTCCGAAGGATAAGAATGACAAGGCCACATCCTTTGTCGTCGAGTATACAGACGATGGAGCTGCAGCCGGCGCAGATACCATTGTTTGGAAAATCAAATTTGATTATGAGATTTGTGAAGTTGGGGAGATAGCTGTACCTGATGAGACGTTGTCGAAGGAGACGATAGAGCTGCTTAAAAAAATATATGGGTATCTGGAATAAATATGGGTTCGTATTTAGTTCGGTTGCAACCGAGTCGGTCTAAACCGAACTAAATTTGACATACAAAAAATTATGGGTATAATATAGATTATAAATGCGGATGGAGGTGAGTGGGAATGTTTTATGGCAGAGAAGAACAGAGAAAAAGATTGTCGGATATGATTAACGCGCAGGGTCAGGTGGTTTCACTGATATATGGAAGAAGGCGTGTCGGCAAAAGCGAGCTTATAAAGCAGGTTTTGAGAGAGTCGACCGTGGACAGCATATATTATGAGTGCAAGCAGACAACAGAACAGAACAATGTGGACAGCCTGGCGGAGCTGATAGCGGAAAAGTATAATTTTCCCAAGCCATCGTTTAAATGCATGGAGGAGCTGCTGAGGTTTCTTTTCAAAAAATCGGAGCAGGAACCGCTTGTAATTGTGCTCGATGAGTACCCGTATCTCAGAGAGAACCTGCAGGGGGCTGACAGTATAATACAGACAATTATAGACGGAAACAAGGATACTTCAAATGTTAAGCTTATACTCTGCGGCTCTTATGTCGATACCATGAAGGCACTCCTGTCAAAGCAGAATCCGCTTTATGGGCGCGTTGATGTTACGATAGATTTAAAACCCATGGATTACTATGAATCGTCTTTATTTTATGAGGGCTTTTCGGAGGAGGATAAGGTAAGGCTGTACAGTGTGTTTGGCGGCATACCATATTATAACCGGCTGATAGACGGCTGTAAGACGGTTAGGGATAACATAATAACACTTATCGCCTCGGTGGGTGCACGACTTGAAAATGAGGTGACAATGTATCTTAATTCGGAAATTTCCAAGATTACGAATGCAAATGAAGTGTTCGAGGCACTTGCAAAGGGATTTTCAAGGTATAAAGATATACTCGACCAGTCACATGTTTCGAGTGGACCGACTCTTGTGGATATACTTGACAAGCTGATTCGGATGGAGGTTGTCAAGAAAGAGTCACCAATCAATGACGAGGGCAATAAAAAGAAGGCGGGATATTTTGTTTCCGATAACCTGTCATTATTTTATTATAAATATATATTTAGAAATATCTCGAGAATGAATGTAATGGATTCGGAGGTGTTTTATGATAAATATATTGCAAAGGATTTCGAGTCATATCATGTGCCTAAATGCTTCGAGGATATATGCAGGCAGTATCTTGTGAGGCTGAATCGAAAAGGAAAGACGGATGAGATTTTTGAAAAAATAGGTAAATACTATTATGATGATCCAATAAACAAAAGGAACGGAGAGTTCGATATAGTCACGCTTGATGACAAGGGATATATTTTTTACGAAGCAAAATTCCGCAAAGAAAAAATAAGTGAAGCTATGATTAAGGAGGAGATAGCGCAGGTTCAGAGCACAGGACTTGACTGCTATAGGTACGGCTTTATTTCAAGATCGGGTTTTGACTGCGATACGGCAGAAAACAGAATACTCATTAATCTGGATGAGTTGTATAAAAGGCTGTAACAAAAGAGAGCCGCCCTGGGAAATGCTAAGCATTTCCCA
>OIGD01000203.1_pt1 | contig 81329 bp, 95 predicted proteins | sample 1582211 | NCBI WGS metagenome assembly OIGD01 (sample SAMN04414078, study PRJEB24778) | human gut metagenome | material: faecal | host: Homo sapiens
AGATGACTCAGAAGATGAAGAAGAAGATGAAGAAGATGACGAAGAAGATGAAGAAGATGACGAAGAAGATGACGAAGAAGATGAAGAAGATGACGAAGAAGCCGCTGCTCCTTCTCCTGAAGAATTAGCTGGTATGGACTTCGAAGAACTGGAAGATGTTTGCGATGATCACTCCCTGGATGTAGATCCGGATGATTACGAGGAAGAAGACATCGAAAAGTTCCGCAAGGCAATCGCCAAGGAATTGGGCATCACTTTACCGAAAGCTAAGAAAGAAACTAAGGCAAAAGGTAAAAAGGGGAAGAAATAACCCAACTATAGGATAACACAAGGTCTGGGATAAAAATGAACACATTATTCATCATCTCTAATTATCTCGTCTAACAAAAAGTAATCCCAGACCTTGTAAAAAACGAACACATTTAAATTAACACACATATCAACATCAAAAATTAAATTATCATGGCAAAAGCTAAAGAAACTAAGAAGGCTATGTCTGCAGAAGAAAAGGCAGCAAAGAAAAAAGCTCGTTTGGAAGCTATCAAAAATCGTCCTGCTGGTCAAAGATGCAACAGTAAACAGATCGATGTAATCGAAACAGAGAACGGCACAGTAGAAACTTGGGGTTATCCAGTGGTTGCTGCTCGTAAACACATCGGAGTTCTTACTACCACAATCGTAAAGGATAAAGGTGGTAACGTTATCTCTACTGCTTCAACTTGGGTTCCTGGAGACCTTACCATCAAGGCAAAGAAAGGACATGGTATTATCACTGGAGTAAAACCCAAGAAGGAAAAGGAAGAAGATACTGATACTGAGAAAGATGAAGCTGAAGAAACCCCCAAGGCAAAGAAATCTAAGAAAAACGATTAAGTAAAAATAACCTATATTCGAATTTTTGGGAAAAGGGGATCCTTAACTGGGTTCCCTTTTTTCGTATAAACATCTTATCATGGAAGATAAAGAAAAAGCAATCATATTCATGGCACTAAGCAATCAAATATTGATTTATCAAAGTAAACTAGAAAACCATGAATATGAAGATGAAATAGAAAAAGAGATTTATAAATCTATCATAGAAGAGAGTATGAGTCTTTTAGATAGGTTTATGCCCAAAGAACCCTCATCACATCCAATACCCAGACCCACCTTTTAAAGATAAGGAATTATATTGCAGTATTAAAAATAATATTTATATTTGCATAAAGAAAAAAATAAAAAAATATGGTAACTAAACTACAAAGGATCATCGATAACATCGAATTAGTAAAACTCAGAAGAGAAGAATATTACAAAGCTTCCCCAAAAGGGAAGGCCCTTATTCAAAAAGAGATTAATATCCTTCTCCGAAGAATCCGAGATATGGTACAAGATATTTCAAATGTTGGGAAAGGAAACATTTCGAAAGTTACTTATGTTATCAAAAATTCTGAAGGAATTAAAACTTTCGAAGAAGAATTCATAGGATTAGATGAAGATGAGATTAAGAAACTTTTCGAAGTTAGAAATAGAAAATTCTTTACTGCTTCATCAAACTATGAAATCCTAAGAATCGAAAAATATCATACCCAGATCAGGGAAATATCTACTAATTAAAAACATATTATTAACACATTAAAATTCATAAGAACATGAAGGAAAAAGCAAGCAAAACAAAGAAATCCAAGATTCCAGTTCCAGAAAACCAGGAAGCTTTGGCAAAGGTAAAGGAAGTAAAGAAGGAAATGGAAGCCTACTACAAGAAAAACAAATTGGATCCCACTAAGGATTACACCAAGGATAAAAAACATGGTGCCATTATCTCCAAATGGATTCAGATCTTGGAAGTAAATCGTAAAAAGGTAAAGGATTCCACTCCTCAAGAAATCCATCACAAAAAATCCGAGGATAAAAACAGAAAGCCTAAAGCTGAAAAGGCAGTAAAGGTTGCTAAGGATGGTAGAAAGGTAGCTAAATACGATTATCCTTTAGTGGATGGCAGAGAAATGACCTCAGAAGAAAAGAAAAAATATCGCATCAAAATGCGAAAAGAATCTAAGGGAGGTGCTTCTAAACCGAAGAAGGAAACTACCAAAGAAACCAAGAAGGTAGAATCTAAAAAGGTTACCAAGGAAAAAAAGGATAAAAAGGTAAAGGGTAAGGATAAAAAGAAAAAAGCTAACGATTAAGTTGGTTGCCATTTTTATATAAACCCAAAAGGGGAAGTATCCATATCTCAATTTGGGTCTTCCCCTTTTTTCATTTTAAAAAACTATCAATCATGGAAGAAAATAAAATCATCATAAAACCCAAGATGAGGATTACCTTATTGGATTCAGAACTTCGATGTATATCGGATAGATTAGTAGATCAGGCTACTGAATTCATGCAAGGAGCTAAAGTAAAGCATACTGATCCAATTAAGCTGGAAGTAGTATTAACTTCTAAAAATGATGTTGAATCACTTAAAACTTATTTAGATCAACTAGTAGGTAATCTACCTATAAAGGTTATTGGAACCAGAGGAAGGCCTGCTTCTACTTCTTCGAAAGAATTAGAATCTCCAAGAGAGGATATTTATCTCAAGGTTGAAGAGATGACTAAAACTGAAAACCAGGATGAGATAATTAAATACCTTCGTTCGTTGGGCTTTGTATTCCTATTAACCGAGGATTTTTTACATTATTTTCCGGACTTTAAATTCAGAGCCAAGGATATTGGGGAAGCTAACAGAAATGGCCAATACATTAATTCCTATCAATGGCTGGTAAGAAGGATTAAGATGGCCAAAGACCCTAAATCTGATAAATATGATCCTCAAATTATCTTTGGATTCTATCTCAATGAAAGAAATCCCAGATTTGTAGGTTATCTCTATAAAGACTTCAAATCTCGAATGAAGGCTTATATTCCAGATAAAACTAAGATTACATTTGCTTCATTCGAAATGGCGAAGATGCCTCCATATATGGAAGAAATGGAAAGATTAAAATGGTCTACGGAAATGAGGCAATTAATGCTAGACCCAGAAAAGAAACCTTCAAAATTCTTTATCAGATGGGCTCCAGATATTCTTTTACCCGAATCACATAAAGAAAAACTAAAACATCTCAATATCACATTCAAAGGGTAGCTTCTGCTACCCTTTTTCGTACCATATAAAGTATAAAAAAGGTATTTATAATAAGAATAAATTTTATATATTTGCATTGGTATAATTTATTATTAATTTTAAACATATAAAAATGGAACAGAACAAAGAAAAGACATTACCAAAAGGACATTATGATTCTTTTGCTGCTCAATTATCCAGGGATATCCAAAGAGCTCAAGAGGAAATCTCTAAAAAAGAAGGCTTTGAAAAGGTACATCAATCTGTAAACCCAATTTCACAAAATTACATAGGGTGAAATTAAACATTAGTACAGAGGTAGCAGAGTTAATCTCTCATATTGCAGATGTACAGATCAAGGCTCTCTTAAATATTCAACAAGGGATTTACCAAATTGATGAAGAGGATCAAGAATTATTAATGCAATATCAAGCTACAATTCAAACTGTACAAAGGGAAGCAAAGGTTGTAATCTCTCATTTCCAGGATATGAAAAGGGAACCATTATTAATAGGTATCACTTCAAATCAATTCCTATCTATAATGCGGCATATCCTATTTCGAATAGAAGAAGAATATCCAAATAAACAAGCAGTTATTCAATTATGGGATATCTTCTTCTACATAGAAAGGGAAAGAACACCCGAAATCAAATTAATGGTCAAATCGAATAAAAAACAAAACAATGGGAAAAGCATTAGCATCAACAACAATCGAATTAGAAGGAGCAAAGACAATCCGGTTTCAACCAGATAACATGGAAGGAGTAGATTCTTCTAATTTATACAAAATCTGTAAAGGTTATATCCATGATAAAGCAAATCAAAAGGAAATACCTTATGTAGCAGTAAACTTTAAAAAGAATCCTGGCCTTCTTTATATCTATGAGGGTATTCATCCAAAGGTTTATCAAGAATTCAGAGAAGCTCCCTCTAAAGGGCAATTCTTAAATCGAGAAATTATTCCTTCTGCGAAATCAATTTATAAAGCTCATGTACCTGGATTAAGATGAGTAAGAAAACATTCTTTATATCGTTATCAGTAGTTCTTGGGATTTTATTCCTGGGAACTACTCCCCCAAAGGTTAAAGAGCAACCCAAATGGGAAAAGCCAGAATCTGGGAAATGGTGCTTGGGATATGATTATAAAAATCATCGATACAGATATGATACTTCACCAAAAACCAAATCCCAGCCAACTAAAACAGTAATCAAAAAAGTTCATCATAGTTTCGAATTATATGAGAATGGGAACTTTACTAAGGAACAAGCAAAAGATCTTGAATATTACATTCAATCCCAGAAAAGTACCCATGATTACTACCCAGAAGATATCCAAGAATTAATAGAATATTATTTGGATTGAATAAATAATATATGTATATTTGCAATAAATAAAAAATCAATTATTAATTAATAAAACATTTACAGCTATGACAACGAAATCAACATCTCAGAAAGTAAAAGCAACAAAGGTTGAATCCAAAAAAACAAAGGCTTTAAATCCTAAGGTAGAAGAAGCTAAAGCGAAAACCTCTAAAAAGGTAAAGGCAACCAAGATTGAATTGCCTTCAACCAAATTGGAGAAAAAGAAATCCAAAGTAGCTAAGGAAGTTACTCCAGTTACCAATACTGCTCTCATGGAACAGGTAGTATCGAAAAGGGAGATCAAATACATATATCCCGAAGATTGCATTGATACACTTGCCAGAAAACAATTCCGTCAAAAGGTAAGGAACAAAATCCATAAAATGGAGAACCAACTTTTCAAAATGTCGGATAAAACCTCTAAGGAATATCTGAAAATTTCTAAAGAACTCAAGGCATATTATTCTGCCAATGTCAAAGAAGGTGCTGCCATATAATATAAACCAAATTAGGAGGATACTTACTATATCCTCCTAATATGTACAACGAAATTTAAAAGGTTTATATTATGGCACTTATAATCGGATTACCAGAAAAAGAGATTCAAAAGGTAAACAAAGACCTTTATGAATTACACAAACGAGTTATTCTCAATTACCTTTTATCAAGATCTCTCAAATTAAGGTCCAGAAAAAAATTCTTCATAGTATATGGACATTATATTACAGAGAAAAACATTCACGAATATTTCTATACACCTATACATATATTCGTTCAACTTTTAATCCGAAACGAATTATGGAGATGCCGAAAATATCACAAAGATACTAACACTAAAAAACGTAAAAGAAAATGAACACAGAAACATTTTTCGTAACAGGGAATAATGCCTATAATATTTTAGAGGCATTATTGGATAATGAATTCCTTTGGGACAAAGCCCAGTATAAATGTTATTATGGGTATTACATTAATGGTAAAACCAATAAAGTGATTGCCTTTGATAACAGAACTGGGCATTGTAATACCGAAGAATTCGAAACTGTAGAACAAGCTAAAGAATGGTTAGGATATGAAGACAATTGATTACATCAAAAAGTATGGATTGGATAAAAACAACAAAAGTTTATCCAAGTTAGAAAAGGATGAATTCTTTAAGGGCTTAGAAAAAGAGCTCTTAGAAAGAATTCAAGAGAGGGAGAAAAATTATCCTGGAGATTTGCCCTACAAAATCTTTCAGAATTTGGTTAAACAGGTTAATGATAAATTCTGGGCAATCTCAAATAAGAAAAAAGGAATTGCTTTTACCTTCGAATTATGGAATGCCTTTTTTGCAATCAAGGTAATTCCTATTCGGAATAAATATTTCCCAGAAATGGAGAAATTTAAACATAAAAAGTAAAATTACAGCAGAGCTCGAGACTAACCTTGAAGGCTCTGCTTTTTTAATCCTTAAATATCACAGATATGAAACTTTCAGGGCAACACATTAATGAGGCTTGGCTATACATTGTTACCAAGATGGTTCTTCTCACTAAAATAGGTGAAAATAAAGAAGTAAACATGGATGTTCAGATTACTGGTAACAGTTTAATAATTAAAATATTGGACTACAGAGAAATCATTGAACCTAATTATTTCGAAAATCTTAAGGAAGAACTTCAAAGATTCAAATCAGAGTATGAAAACCTTCTAATCAGAGAAACTTCGATAGGAAACGAACATAGGTATCTCATAACATTAATCCCATAAAATTATGCAAATAAATGATATATTTACAGACCTTCATGGTAACCAATATGAAATAATGGATTTCCATGTTTTGGGCCCAGATTATCCACTATTCCAGGATAACAGGGATGCCATACTCACATCATCTACTCAAGATGAACATATTAGCCTTATCATAAGAGGGAATGATCAACTTATCATATATAATGAACATCATAAAGTGTATTGGATGTATGACATCAAGTTTATTCAACATTTTGATAAATTTGACATAAGAAAGGGTTTTTATAATGAAAAGAATACCAAGGGTAACAGGTCTAACCGCAATGATGGTAGAATATCATCAAACAGTAAGTCCAGAAATAAAAGACGTTAAGAAGAAGAACATCATTACTCATGTAGTAAATCAATGGGCACTTAATAATGGATTACTTTGTGGAGTAATCCATAATCCTTCATCATTAGCTTCATATCTGGGATGTGATATTGAAGATATCAATATGGTCCTAAGAGAAAGGTTATTAAATAATCGAATCTGGGATAAACAAAATCAAGAAGAGATATTAAATGCCATTACAGGTATGTCTATCAGTATGGCAATGGAAGATCGAATGGAAGCTGCTTCTCAAGTAGAAATATTAAAAAGATCCCAGGGAGATCACTATGTACCTTTCATATCTGCAGAACTTAGACAAGCTTTAGATTTGAAGATGAAAGCTGGAGCACAATTCTCTTCAATGATTAAGAATATCATGGGTGGTACAACTAATGTCTTCAATATTAACAATCAAAGTTCTGCTGGAGTAATGGAACAAAACAACTTTGTTACTAAAGAAGATGCCCTAAAAATCTTAGAGGAAGAACATACTAAACAGAAAGAATCTTTTAATGAAAAGGATGCTAAATTCTTAGAAGAACATTATGAGTTAGATGCTTTGCCAGATGTATCTGCTAAGACTCAACAAGGATTAGATGTAACTAAAGAAGGTCTGGATGCAGTAAAGACAGAGCTTATTCAGATTACAGATAATTATAAGATACATAGGGAAGAACCTGAAGATGTGGATTTTCATGAGATCCGAAGAGAATTAGAAATGAACATAGATTCAGAAGACGATCCAGAAATGGACAACTATAATTAAATGTTTTACATACATTATTAACAAAAACAAATTTCGTTGTTTTAGCATTTTAGTAATTATGTTATGCGTTCAAGTGTTAACCTAAATCTTGATGCTCGTTTTATACGTTAATAATCTTATTATTCGACACTGGAACTGGGTAGTTGGGAAACTACCCTTTTTCGTAGATATCCAGCTACTCTTACCATCCTATTTAAATTTTGCGTATTAAATACAAATAAAGTATATTTGCAAATAAAATATTAATCATTAAAAAACAAAAACGATGACTCCATCACAGATTACATTACTCAGGGAACTGATAGATTCTACAGATTATAGAGTCTATGTAAAACTCAATGGAAAAAGAGAATTAGCTACTCAACTAAGAATTGGATCAAAGAAATCCCAAGCAATCCTTCAATGTTACAGCTTTTCATGCAATCCATATCAATTAACTACATCAATGGTTGATATCTACAGAGTAAGTAGACCTTTAAAATTCTTTTCATCTAATGGGAACAACACATTAAACTTTCAAGGATTAACCTGGCTTTGTATCAAACCAAGAGAAGTAAGGCCCGGAGATATCTTATTAAATGCAAAGAACTTAAAAGATACCTATTTAGCTACTACAATGGTATCAGAAGTAGATAACACAATCTTTGCTTTTTGCCCTATTCAAAAAGAAATCATCTCCTTGATATACATTGAAGATGTAGTGGCTATTAGGGCTGTTTTTTAAGCCCAAATTAATAATGTAAATATATTTGTATTTAAAATATAATGTATATATTTGCATTGTCGAATAAAAATAAAATTTATTAATCATTTAAATGCAATTACAAATATGGTATCTGAGTATCAATTCAACAATCAAGAAGTCTGCATTTTCCCTAAAGAAAGCGGAATTTACATTATCTCAGTAATTCGCTATTACTACACAAGGAAAAATCATTCCGAACCTAAACTTACAAGCGAATCAAATTGGAGATGGGAAACCAATTGCAAGGAACTTGTGCTCAAACTTCAATCTAATAACATTAGAACGAAGGCTTTTACTCAACAGCTGATTGTATTAGCTAAACAATTTGGAACATTAACTCATAAAAATTACACAAATCATGCTAAGGATTATATCAAACAGGGATTCTAATTCAGTTACAGTACAAGCTTTGGATAAAAATGCTCAAGAGATCCTATTAAGAGCATTCCCGGATGAATCAAGAACAGATTGTACCGGACACTCATGGCATTTCAAGAATGCCTATGTATACTACGAGAATCGAATAGTAACCATAGTTTCTTCAAAAGATTCTAGGGATAAATATCAAAAGAAGCTATTCGTTACTTCATTAGTTAACACAATAATCGAATTCAGATGAAAGTAAAACCATTCATAGGATTAATGATACTAGCTCTCTCCCCAATGGGAGCTGGTATCCTTTATGCTCTTTATCAAACAGAGTTTAAGCCAAATGCAAATCATGCTCACTACACTTGGCCTAATGGAGAAGTAAAAACAGAAAGAAAAGTAACTCTAACAGATGAAGAAAAGAGGCTCATAGTTCAAGATGGCATTTTAAAAGCATATGAATTACATACTGAAAGTATCATTACAAGATTAAAGGATGAGATTCAGATAATTAAGGATTCTGGAGAAAACTCTAGCGATATTAAATCTGGAAGACTAGAATATTTGCAACATAATCTAATCTATGCCACTAGAATTAAAAAACTTATCGAAAAGATGAGGGCTACTGGATTAGATTATACAAAAGAAGTAGAAATCCAGGTAGAACTTCAAGAGAGAAACCAATATAATTATGAACAAGGTAAATATAAACAATCGAACGTATGCCAAAAAGAAATAAAATGGTGAAATTCCTCCAAGAGGTAAAACCAATCATAGAAGACATCAAAATCATAGGTTATAAGAACTCGACAAAGAACCTAATAGGTAAAATGGAGATTTCTATTAAGGTTGAAAACAAGAATGATCTTTTAGATCTCCAGGTTGAACATCTTCCCAAGGTAGATAAAGAACATTTCGAATACAAGGGCAATGATTTAGTCCTTATCACAATGTACTTCAATAATTATGATGAAAGGAATACTTGGTCACAACATTGGAAAGAATATCCTTCAATCGAATCATTCCTAACAGGGCAAGCCTAACAAGCTTGCCTTTTTAATTTAATAAAAGAGTATGCAGTATTAAAAATAATATTTATATTTGCATTGTAATATTAATCATATAAAAATGCAATAACATGGAACCAAAAGAACTTATTTACAACGTTTACAAGGATATCACATCTATCAAAACAAAATTTGATGATGAGAACCTTTGGTGTAACCCCTATAAAACAATCCAAGGATTAACTCCTATGACTCCTGGATATGTTATCTCAATGGAATATGCTCCTCACATTGACATAGAAGAATACTTTTCAGAAGAATTCATAGAGAAGCTCAAGCTTCTCTTCAAGAAATATCAGAAAGATGCAATCATTTGGATGGTAAATCATCCAAGTATGTTTCAAGTAAGGGTATACGTATATCCTTTACCAAATTTTCCCAAACAATCAACAGTTTTATTATCAAATCAATAAAAACATTCATCATTATGGCAACAAAAGAAATCAAAAACTGGGAATGGATCAAATCAGTAGAGGTCCAATATATGGGATTCTTAACCCAATATTTAGGAACTGAAACCGATAGTAAGGGATTTGTTGAACTAATGAAACAACTTAGATATAATCATTATCCTTAACTATGAAAAGATTTACATTTCCCACCAACAAACACAATTTAAATCAGAGCTCATCATACTTCAAGGATAATTATATACACTCATCCAAAAAACAATGATCATAGAATAAGGATAATATAATCACATACATTAGGATCCCAAAAAAACACAAACAAAAAAGAAATCGAATAAATAAATCCCAGTTCTATGATATAAATAATCCAATAATCCCCATATCACAAGGATTATATACCCATAACCCAAAACAAACACATAAAAAAAGAAAAAAGGATTATCATAAGTCAATGATAATATATAAATCCCATTATCACATAAAGCCAATGATCACCTACAACACAAACAAAATAAAAAATCATCATATGAGATAATATAATCCCTATCCTTATCACCAAAAACAAACATAAAATAAAAAATAACAATGATAAAAGGAAATCCTATATATAACCTACATACAAAAAAACAATACATATAAAAAGGAAAAAATAATAATAATATCAAATATGAAATACATATCAAATATACTATCAAATAGAAGCTATATAACATGAGTATAACACGGGGGCGAAATTTACTCGATAGCACTCGTGCTATCTCCCACTATATAAACCATATATAAACCATAGAGTTTTCAAGTTTTAAGGCCCTAAAATTTACATATGTGTTATGTACATTTTTTTCGAAAAATTGGGTCTGGGATTTGAGGATTTAGGGCCTTTTTTACCCTAAACTGTCAACTTAGCTCACTTTTAGCACTTTTGACTTTTTTAACCCATTTTTTACAAACATATCCAAAACATATCCAAAACTGTACTTTTTTTCGAGCACAAGTTAAAAATAGCCGGCTTTAGAAAAAAATATCAAACTCTCAACTTCAAGATTTTAGGATAAATTTTAGGGTTATCTATGGATAAATTAAAATCACAATTGAAGCTAAAAATAATGCCTTTTATTTATTAATCTAGAACATAATAGAGGGTAATCTTTCTAGTTACTTAGAATTAAAGTAAAATTTACTAGAGGTATGTTAAAATTAATGTTTAATCGAAAGTCTGGGATTATGATAAAATTCGATGATTATTATAAAATGATTGCCTTGAATCCGATGATTTTAATAAATTTGGTTCAAGGATTCGAAGATTTTTTATTAAATCCTTGATCTGGGATAATGATTTTATTATAACCCTTATTATTATATATGTGTTCAGGGATTTAAGGATTATCATTGTTATATCCTTTTATTATATTATATATATGTATATTATAGGATCTATGTAGTGATTTGTTTTTATTTATGTTGTGTTTTTATTGTATATATGTAGGCTTAGTTCTATGTATGTGATTTATCGATATATTCTGTTCAAGGATCTGATGAAATTTTTAAATCGTAAGCTTATGATGGCCTTAAATCCTAAGCCTTTATTTTTATTATATTATATATTATATATAGGGTTTGATTATTAATTTTGAAAGGATGTTTGTTTTTTGGGCTATATTGGAGCTATGTTGATTTTTTTAGGGCCTTATTATATATAATATATATTATATTAGGATAGGGATTTAAGGATTATCCTATGTACATTGTGTTCAAGGATATTTTTATTTTTCGATGTGTTTTTGGGCTAACCAAGAAGGTATGGGATTTTGGTCAAGGCTTTAAGTATAATATAATAAGGCCTTAGATCATTGTGTCCATTTAATTCGATGTAAGGATTCAAGGCCTTATTATATACCATTGATGGCCCTAAGTTTAAATAATCCTTCGAAGTGAGCCTTGAATCAGAGCCCAAATTTTATATGCGTATTATATTATATATAATATATAATGATTATATTTGCATTGTAATATTAATCATATAAAAAATTATTGCCCTATGAACACAACAGATCAGTTATTTAATAACACAATCCTATTCCAGGATACAGAGAACATCGAAGGAACAGTAAAAAATGTTTATCTGAGACAATTCTTTTATGAATCCTTAGGAATGGATGATCCTAGAGGTTATAATCTTTGGTCAAGGATTTTTAATCGATTTTCTAAAGTTGATTCTAGTATGGTTCGAATTTTACCTAATGATCCTGAGAAATTAGTTTGGTTCTTAGAATTATCGATTACAGATAACAGAGACCAAATTATATCAGAGAATTATGATAAGGCATTATCCTTCTATAAGGAAACATTAAATGAAATCCAGGATTACCTTGACCTATCTAATGCCTTTCAATATATAGGATTAGGTAATACGAAATTATATATCACATTCATAGCTGAAATTTAATGCTAGCCTGTTCGATACATCGAATACTAATTATCTTATGAAAATAAATCTTAATCATACTCAATAGGAATATTACTCTAATCAAATCTGTATAAGGTAGCTCGCTTGGGATAAGTAGGCTACCTTTTTTATTTGTGTTCTTTTATCTTTACTTCGTAAAACCTGCTAGCTAAGGCCCTAATTCTTTGAGCCCATCCTACTTTCAGGATATCTTTATACGATATATTATATAAAACCTGCTAACCAAGCGTAAGGCCCTGTAAGCCCAAAAGGCCTTAATAATCTCCATCGATGGCCCTGAGTCCAAAGATGGCCCTAAATAAAGGCCTTCAAAAACCAGCCAACTAAGGCCTTGATGATTTGGGTGATCAGGTAGGTAATGATGAAGGCAGGGTGATGGTGAGCAATGATATTTTAATAAATAAAATCTATTCGTTTAATAGAAAAATTCAATAAAAATTTTTCTCTTTTGTATTTAAAAAATTCATTGTATATTTGCAATACAGAAAAACAAATAAAACGTATCACTTTAAAAATTAAAAGTCATGAATGCAAATGTAAATGAAAAAGAAGTGTTAGTAAATGGAGTAAACAACAATGTAGAAAATACTGCAAAAGTTGAAAAAAAGAAAGCACAAAAAACAACTGCAAAAAAGAGCACAAAAAAAGAAAGTGCAAAAGTAGAAAAAAAAGAAATAGAAAAACTTTCTTTTTCCAAACTACTCGAAACATTGGACACAACGGGATTGCATACCAATTCAGGTTTAAAGAAAGAGAATCTATATAACTCTTCGATTTATGCGGATTGCTTAACGGATAAAGATAAAAAGTCTGTTAGACGCAAAATTCGTAATCTTTTGGACAATTTTATAGGAAGCATTATTCGTTCAGAAAAGAATAAAACAATTTGCGAAAATCATTGCAAACAATTCAAATTATTTTATGAACAAGTCTATAGAATAAATGATTTCTCCGTAGAAAGTTTAGTTTCTAATAATACGGATGAATTAAAAAAAGAGAATTTAAAGAAAATGCTTGAAATTGTGAAAAAGAACTTGAAATGAAAAAAGAAAAAATAAAAGAGTGCATAATATTTGCACTCTTATTCTTTATATATATTTGGTGTTGCTGCAATTCATAATAAATAATAAAGAGAGTATATTTTGTCCCCTATAAAATATACTCTTTTTTTGCTTTAATGGGCAACCCTTCCCCTCTAAAATTTACTTATGATTTTTCTGAAAACACAATAAGGGATTTCCCAGAATCCCTTCCCCTCTCTTATTCATATAAGATTTTTCGATAAAGCCTATAAGGGATTTCCTTGAGATCCTGTGCCTCTGAAATTTACATATGATTTTATCGAAACGTTAATAGGGGATTTCATTTAAATCTTCGAATTATATTACCCTTACATATCTTTTGTATTCATATTGGATTTTTATGATGTGATTATTCGATGAGATTCCTTTGATGTTATCCTTTATTTCATTTGTTTATTGGGATTCAAGGTTTACTCTCTTATTATTTATCATCTTAGGATTTTCTTTTTTCATTTTTGTTTGTTGTTTGGGGGGACTCTTACAAGAAAGGCCTAAGATATTTTTATCCCAGGCCTTTATTATTATTAATCACTAAGATTTTTTTAATCCACTGGGCTCTGTCCAACTTTTGATAAGTACCCAGTAAATGAAAAGTTATACTTACCAGTATTAACTGCAGTGATATTTACACTTTCTAAAAATAATATGTTTTCTACCCAGGGGTATCCATTTTTCATACCGGTTGAACTACCGTATCCCGAAAAGTATGAAAATAAATCTTCTGATAAATTATAAATACATAATCCATAATTGCCATCTATGGGTATAGCATATGTTATGATTACTACCAGATCGCCTTTATAGAAGCTTCCATTGATTTCATCTAAGGCTGATTGGATACTGTCTAAAGTGCAATTTACTTTTATGGAGACTGTGGATTTATCTGGAGCCATAACCATCTTTCTAGCGGTTTCATTAGTATCCAACTTAGTACTGAAGATAGAACCTTTTCCTATTAATTCTTTGTACTTATCTCCAGATGGGATTCTTTCGATTCCCAATCTTAGGGCTTCAAAGGATGGCTGAGATCCTGGGTCTACCCCCTTATTTCTCAGAGCATCCCTTAAACTTGTTTTTGCTTGGTTGATGGATGATGTTAATGATTGGATCCTTTCTTTTAATGTAGGCATAATGTGTAGTGATTAAAATATTAATGATGAATATTAGAGAGTAATAATGTGTTTATAGTATAAACACATTCGATTACATCTCAGAGAGGGTAAAGAAGTTTTTTTTTGAATTTTTTATGATTCCCTTTGTTAATCTTTAATTGTTATAGGATATAAGTACATGGTTGCCTTGGAAGGTTAATTTAGTTCCCCCAGATGCTGCTGTGGCTTTAGTTAAACGCATTATCCCTCCTCTCCATTCTACATGGTTAGCTGCTTTGGTTCGTTGAGACCAATTTGTTCCTTGATTTAATTCTGAGATAGCCAGGAAGGATTCAGGGGATCCAGCAGTAACCTGACTGGATACTACACACCAAACAATAACCTTGTTTACTAAATCCGAATTCATCCAATCTACAATGGATGAAATTGTACCTGGATTGAATTTTATCTCACCATTATAATAAACTGTGTACTGGGAAGTATTAAAATTACTTCCCTCCAAGTATACTGAGTAGATTCCAGATGAAAATGATAATGATACTTTTGGCATTACTGGGATTTCGATATCATTAATCCCTTGAGCAATCTGATCCCAGGTTGGGCTTATTGGTACACTTACACCTTTATTGGATAATGCAGATCTCAGTGATGTTTTTGCATTACTGATTTGTAAAATTAGGGCTTCAATTCTTGATTCGAGTGACATATTCGTGATGTATTAAAGTTAATATTATAATAATATTAATCACTAAGGCAATAATACAATGAGTTTAACAACAAGAATTCAGGATCAAAAAGATCACATTACACAAGTAAAAAAGGATTTATGTTCGAAGGTTGGGATTCCCAGTGAACCCTTACCAAGTTTTTCAGAGATCATGGGATCTGTTCCTTCTCCATCATTATCGGATATTATTAAATTTGATATCCCAGAAACTTACCAAGATGGGATTTCCTATAATTTCCAAGCTTTTAACAGACCTTGGGTAAAGATTTGTGGACCAAACCAATTAATCACTGAGATAAAATATACCTCAAGTAGAAATTATTTTACATTAGAGGCAATACACAACTTAATAACTGGGAAGACAAAAACTAGAGTATCTCAACCTTCTCCAAGTGTAGGAGAGGCGGCTGATCCAAAACCCTTCAGGTCATACCATAGTAAATATTATATGGAGATCTATGACCCAGATTCATTCGAAGTTCAATTGCATGTTTTGGATCATACTAAAGAAGTACCAGAAGTAGTACATAGAACAACTTACAGTAAGAACCGAGCTTTTTTAGGATATGCAGATGGAGTATTGGATGCTGAAGGAAACTTTTGGTTCTGGGATTGTAAGTTAGTTAGTGGTAACATGGACCTTTATTATTGGAGTGGAAAACTTGATGAGAATGGGGTTCCTACTTTTACAACATCTGGCACCAGATGGGAAAAGGTCTCTATAGCTACTTCTACTGGAGCATTTGATCCACACCTTTATGTGGATTTCGATGAAAATAAAGAGTTTCTTTATGTATTATCAGATCGATTCAATTATAAATGGGATTACAAAACTAACCAATTAATCTCGGATGGTTTTAGTACCGATTGGGTAGGTCAAAGTGTTAATAAATATTGGGTTGGGATATTAAGAAAAACAGATGAAACCAATAACAAAGATTATCACTACTGTTTTTTTCAAACCCCAACTAGCTATCAAGTATACCTACTTGCATGGGATGAGAATAGCCAAAGGTATAGAAATTTTGGTCCCTTGTATTCAAATTATGTTGCTAGCAGTAGTGATAATATTCAGTTTGGGTTTTTCAATTACAATGGTAATATTTACATCATGTACCAAGTTAAAGGAAAGGATGCTACATCGGATTATTGGTCCCCCTTTATATTGAATAACATTGGTCAAATCGATAAAATATTCCCAAAAGAGAAATATGGAATATTACAATAAAAAAATCCCTATCTACTTTCTCAAGCAAATAGGGATAAAAAACCTGACCCATAAATAAGAGTCCGCGATTACGTTTTTTTGATTACGCTGAAAAATCAATTCTCAATTTTAAAAACATTTACCAAAACCTATTCGTTTATAGTTTCCTTCTGTAGACTTTCCAATAACTCATTCAATTTCATAGAGTAGCCATCTAATTCTTCTGTAGAATATGAATTATTAGGGATTCCCTTTTTAAAGTTTTCTAGTGCACTCTGCAATTTAGAAGCAGTATTTCCTAAGCAATATTCTTTCCAAATTCTTTTAGATTCACTCCCATGAACCAATATTGTGAACTGGGTTCCTTTTAAATTTAAAGGAGTCAAGGATTTAATCTTTCGATCATATTTGGGATTTACTGATATCCCATTCGAAAGTAAGGCAGAATTTTTATTTACATCGATTACCTTACAGAGTTCACAATGTGATGGGCCTTTGATTAAAACTTCTTGATCTTTGGATAACAATTTGATGTTTTTATCCTCTTTTTTAACAGATTTCTTTTTCATGTGATTAATTTTTGATTGTGATATTGTATAGTAAACACATAATTTTACAGGGTATGAGCAATACTAATAGTATTTTTCATATACAAAACATATCAAATATGAAGCAATATAAAGTTTTGGGAGTATGCAATGGTCAAGGCATAGGATTATTCCCATTTAAAGGTGATAAAAGATTCAAAATCTTAGGCAATTTAGAAGTTAGAGGAGTGTATTTTACTCCAAAAAATGAACAATGGATAGATAATTTCCCGGGTATACCCCTTTTCAGGGATTTAAATCGATGTAAAAATTACCTTGAGGGTAAAAAAGTACACATAATTGTCTCAAATCCAGCCTGCGGTGGACAATCTATACTCAGAATCAGTAGAAAAAAGGATTTTAAATCTACCGAAGAGCAAAAGGCAGACCCTACAATGGTAAATTTTATCGAAAGTGTTCATCATTTTAAACCCCATGTATTTTTATTGGAAAACCTACCTAAATTACTAGAAGTAATCCCAGAAAATCAATGGGAAAATGAAATATTCCCGGATTATAACCTGGTTTTTCACAACCATCCCGTTTCAGAATGGGGCAATTCTCAAATATCAAGGAACAGATTAGTAATAATAGGAGTAAAAAAGAGCTCTCTTTTATTCGAATTGGAGCAATTCCTTTTTGTTAAACAAATGAAAGCTCTTAGGACAACGCAAGATTTATTATTTAACCTCCCAAAGGATGGTAATATAATCGAGGATTTGGATAAAATCGTTTCAATGTTTCACCCAGACGATAAAAATAAAACCAAATTATCCCTGAAACAAGTACAAAGATTATGGACAAATGAGTTCAGGGATGAGTGGAAATGGCCTTGGGTTAATTCTAAAGGGTCTAGAGGGACATTACCCGGTGTATATAGAAATAAACCGAATGGTTATCCAATGACCGCTAGGAAAGCGGATAGACAGTTTAAATGGAATGGTTTACCAATGTCTCCAAGAGAACTTGCAAGGATAATGGGAATCCCCGATAAATTTAAAATTCACATAGAAGAAGATAGAAAAAATTATTGGATAAACAAGGGAAGGTTAATTGTTACTCAGACCTTCCCTTATGAAATAGGATTATGGTTTAAAGAATGCCTATTAAACCGTTAACAACATTCCAATTCGTGTTTCCAAAGTTGAACCATATCCCAATAATGATCCAAATCAATATTGGGATTACACTCACCAGAATTAATCAAGGGTTCCATATATTCTACTGCATCCTGAATTTTTTTGGAAAAAATACCTTGGGAATGGGAGAATTTTTTAATCAAAGCTTCTTTATCATCTTCTGCCCTTGCCATATTCAAGTTCGCAAGGCAAATAAACATATAAGATTTTGAAAGCTCATAAATCTTTCTTCGAATGATGATTGCTTCCTTTTCTAATTCTTCGGAAGTTTTTTGATTGGAAGTGGATTTCTTTTTCTTCATGATTTTGTTATTTGATGTTTTGTGTGTCATAGTCATTTATAAAATCTTTTGGTTCTTGTGTACTGGTTCAGCTGAAGTAACATTGAAAAATCCTAAAACTAATTTGGAACGGGAAGACATAAACAAAAGGTAAGAAAAAATAAAAAAGAAAAAAAATCTTGATAAAAAGAAAAGAAGCAAAAGAAAAATTAATCTTTAAAAAGAAAAAACAAAAACCCACCAAAACACATGATAATATTACTATCATGTTTACATGATAGTAATACTACCATTTAGCTTTAGCTAAATGGTAGTTAATATTCTTTTAATCTGATAATTGGCTAATTTGTATTTGGCTAATGGCTAAATATCCAATTTGCATAATACGAAAATCCTATGAAACACAGAGATGAAATTTTTTCATGGGTCTTGGCAATCCTAATTTTATTTTCAATGATTGGGATTTCCTGGGTGACCTATAAAATCACAAAACGAAAATTTAAAAAGGAATCATCGAATAATTTCGAAAACCAAAAAACAGACACAGTTTATATCCCAGAGATTTTTACAATCCCTGAACCTTTCGAAATTATTATGAATCCTTCAAAGGTTGAAATCTATCGAAAGGATACAACTTCAAAGTATAATGAATTTTCCCTGCGGGAAAAAGATTTGGTGTTATTCACACCAAATCGATTAGACAGCTTGATTATTGATTTGAATTATTTGAAGAATCTTCCAATGAATCCAAAACTATTATCACTTGATTTGAATCAAAACCAGTTGAGCTTGGGATTATCAGATATTAATGGGATCACGTCTAGAATATCTTATCCATTAAACCTTCAGAATTATTCCTATAGGTGGAATGGAAATTCTTTAACAAGCAAAAAACAGCCAAATTTTAAATTTTATCCAAGTGTTGGATATCAATATCGAATTTTAAATAATTTTCATGACATCGATCTCAAGTTAAATTTCAAGACTAAAGGATTTAATTACGAACTTGGGCTAAACGGATTTTACTATCCCAAATTCAAGAGTGATCCTGGATGGGATATCACAATAGGTTTAACCTACGAATTTTAAAAGAAGAAAAGGAAAATGGCGAAAAAGGAAATAGATACCTCTCATCTGAATGCTCAACAATTTAGAGAATTGGTTCAAGTACAAAAGGATGTCTTTTACTTCTCAACATTTGCTTATGTAGTTCACCCAGTAAGAGGTAAAACAAGGTTCCTTTTATATCCATACCAAAAATCAGTACTGTATTGCTTCCTAAAACATCGATTTAATATCATCCTAAAATTCAGGCAAGCGGGGATCACAGAATTGATTTCTCTTTATTGCTTATGGCTAACGATGTATCACCCAAACAAAAAGGTGAATATCATCTCCATCAAGGATTCTGTAGCAAAGAAGGTTTTAAAGAAAATCAAATACATGTACAAGAATCTCCCAGAGCACTTAAAAGTTCCCATCGTAAATGGTAGAATGGGAGAACTGGGAACCGCGTCCATGATAGAGTTTATCAATGGCTCTTTTATAGAATCCATCCCAACCTCGGAAGAAGCAGGACGTTCAGAATCTCTTTCTTTATTGGTAATCGATGAAGCTGCAATTGTAAGATGGGCTTCTACGATTTGGGCAGCAGCAGCTCCTGCAATTTCCACTGGTGGGAGTGCTATCCTAAATTCAACGCCCTATGGAATTTCTGGCTTCTATCATTCAAAATGGGTTGAAGCGATTACAGATTCTGATTCTCCTTTTCACCCTATTCGATTATATTGGAAAATGCACCCCGAGCGAGATCAGAAATGGTATGATACAATGTCCAAAGCTTTGGGCCCAAGAAGAACTGCCCAAGAAATTGATGGTGACTTCCTTTCTTCCGGTAGTACTGTATTTGATCTTACAGATATTAAGGCAATAGAAGATACCCTATCGGAATACCCAGTAATCGAAACAAGGTTTAATGGCCAGTTAAGAATCATGGATAAACCAAAACAAGGTGTAAGATACTTTATTGGTGCTGACGTTGCTACAGGCCGTTCTAATGACTACTCTGCTTTTACTTTGGGTGATTCTAATGGGGAAGAAGCTGCAGTATTTAAAGGGAGAATTCCAGTAGAGAAATATGCTAAGATTTTAGGTAATCTGGGAAAAGAATTCAATTGGGCAACAATTGCCCCTGAAACTAATGATATTGGTTTGGCAGTAACAACTTTACTTCAAACCGAAGGATATCCTCAATTGTATTATCATAAAAAGCTTCTCAAAAAGAAAGGAAAATCAAGGCCAGAAGTAGAACAATATCCTGGATGGATAACCACATCTAAGAACCGATCCCTAATCATCGATGGATTGGAAGAGGATATCAGAAAGGATAACATTATAATTAAGGACCCATTTTTTGTTCAAGAGGCTTATACCTTTATCTATGATTCAATAGGCAGGCCAGTAGCAATGGGTAAACACAACAGAAACAATCAAACCTCAGACATTGATATGGATGAGGAAACCTATTCGGATGATAGTATTTTTGGTAAAGCAATATACAATCATGTGAGGAAGAATTACAAACCTTCATTGATAATTCAACCTAAATAACAAAATATATGGTATTACAATCAATTGGGAATTGGTGGTTAAACTTAATTGGTGTTCGGAGGGATGATTCGAATGCCTATAAGGATAAACCAAAGTCTGACCCCAATCCAAGAACCACAGCCCCTATCCCACCAGGTAGGGTTTCTGTGTCTAATGATACTACTGATATGTTATCTGTATTAAAGGGAGAAGCTGACTTTGTTACTCCTTCTTTTCGTACAGAAATCATCCCACTTATCAGAAGTCTTTATAAAGTTAACCCAGATGTAGGTATAGCTGTTCAGGATATGTTTAAGTTGGGAAATACGAAACATTTTATCGAATTCCCACATAATACTCCAGAAGAAGCTTTAAAAATGAGAAAACATCTCCATGATGTTTCTAAAACCTGGTCTAATTATACAGCTGGTATCTTTGGCTTAGTAAACAAGATGTTTGTTCAAATGCTTGTTTCTGGTGCCATGAGTATGGAAGCAGTACCAAAAAAAGACCTATCTGGGATTGAAAGCATTATCTTCATTAAACCAGAGGACATTGTATTCCAAAGAGATCAAAATGGTAAATATCGACCCTACCAATTGAACAAAACTTGGAATCATGGTAAATCAGAAAGGTTAATTGAACTTAACCTAAATACCTACATCTACCTTTCAATGTTCAATGATACTGATGAACCTTATGGGATTCCAACTTTCATGGCTGCATTGGATTCATTAAAGACCCAATCAGATATGAAAATTAATACCAAGCATATTATGGAATTGGTTGGTATGATGGGATTCTTAGAAGCCAAAATGGCAAAGCCAGATATATTACCAAATGAAAATCCTAAAGCTTACGAAGCCCGATTAAATCGAATGCTTCGGGAGTTAAAGGTTAACACAAGGGAAGGATTAAAAGATGGTACTGTAGCGGGCTTTATCGATGATCATGAATTCAAGTTAAATTCCACTACCAAGGATATGGGTAACTTGGATAAACCCTGGAACATGAATCAACAATCAGTGGCTAATGGTTTGGGTATTTCTGGTTCTCTTATTGGGGTATCCAATGACAACAAAACAGAGGGTGGAACAAGTATCATGTTCTCCAAAATGATCTCCCAGCTTGCTAATTTACAAGAATTTGCAGTTTATGCTCTTGAATTTATCTATTCACTAGAATTGAGATTAGCTGGACTCCCGAATAAAGGATGTAAGGTTAGATTCTTTACTTCTACGATTAATGATGAAGTCAAAATTCAACAGGGTAAAGAGTATAAGATTCGTAATCTCAATTCTCTATATGCAGCTGGTATCATTAGCCAAGATCAATATGCCTTCGAAATGGGTTATGAAAAGCCCAATGAAAAGGAACCCAGAGTTCCATTAAACAAATTAGAAGATGGTGATGATGGGGCTAAAAAACAGAAAAGGGAAGCTGACAAGGATAAATCCGATAGATCACAAAGGGATAAGTCCAAAACAGTTCCTAAACGAAAAGATGGTGACACTAAAGAAAGGTAAATATTATGGGACAATTTAAAAAAGGGAAACAGGATACCATAGTAATTGGAGAAGGCCATTCTCTAATGCTTGGGCATATGCCAAACTCGATTCCTTCAGATGCCTATTCAGAATTAAACTTTGGCTTAAACAAGTCAGGGATAGAGAGTTATGGTTTTTGGAGTAATTCCATTAATTATAACACATTTTATCCGGGAGTAACCCAAGAGGAATTTATGCCTAAGGATACTGATTTCATTGAACCCGTTTATCGATTGCTTTCCGAGGTAATCGTAAACAAAGAATGGAACCCAGTAGACTTCAGTCGTAATGGAGCATTAAAAGCTTCATTAAAAATGTTGGTAGGGCAAACAGTTAACTGTGATCATTCAACTGATGTAGCAAATGCAATCGGTAGTGTAAAACAAACCTTCTGGCAAGAATCATTTAAACAGGATGGCATCGTAATCCCCGCGGGAATTAACGGAGTATTAAAAATTGATGCTAAGGCAAATCCCAGACTTGCTAGAGGAATATTAATGGACCCACCAAGCATTCATTCCAATTCAGTATCTGTAAGATTCATTTGGGATAAATCACATCCGAACTTGGATGAAGATGAATTCTGGAGTAAATTGGGTACATACGATGAAAAGGGTAATCTGATTTGTAGAGTAGTAAAGGAAATCGTATCATATTACGAAACTTCTCTGGTATCTCACGGAGCTGACCCATTTGCCCAGAAAATCGATGAAAATGGGAATATCAATGATCCGAAATTTGCTTCGAAACAAAGTTACTCGGCAAACAGAGGTAATGATATCGAATATTATTTCATGGATTATAAAAAACTCATAGATACTGAGAGTATTAACAATACTACGGTATTTAATATGAAATCTGATAATTCATCTGATCATTCAAACAACAAAAATTCTATCAATATGAAAGAAAAGGAATTGCTTGCCCTCTTAGTAGGTACAGGGATGTTAACACTTGCCGAGGGCAAGGAAGTTAACCTTGACAATGTTAAAGAGGCAGTTACTTCATTGGTAGCTTTGAAAAATTCTTTAGAAACTCAGGTAGAGGAATTGAATAATTCCAAAACTGGTTTGGAATCCAAGGTTACTGAGTTAACTGCTAAGGTAACTGAATTGGAAAATGCAGCTCAGGTTAACAAAGTAATGGCAGAACTGGGAGCCAATTATTTGAAGAGCTTGCAGGAAAGCACAGTAGAAACTTACAAAAAGATCTATGGTGAAAAGGCTGATGAAGCAATTGTAACTTTGATCACAGGAACCTCCGATGTTGCTCAGCTAACTGCATTAAAGAAAACTTATGATGCAGAATTGGAAAAACAGTTCCCTTTAACTTGTTCTGCATGTGGCTCTCACGATGTAACTAGAGCTTCTTCTCAGGCTGAGGGTGAAGAAGGTACTACCTCTACAGACAAACCCAAATCCCTTCAGGACATTGCTCGCAACATAGCAAGCAACAAAAACAAAGGGTCAATCATTTTTAAATAATCTCTAAAAGTCAATCAATATGGCAGACTTCACTAAATTCGGAGGAACTACTCCTCGAGTGGTGATTTACAAAAGTGAATCCCACAAATTACATCAGGCATTCCCTGTTAAAGCTTCCGTAAAGATTTATGCTGGAAACCCGGTAGCAATTACCACTGATGGTACAATTGAATTGTTGACAAAGGATAACGAAGCTAACTACTTGGGAATCGCAGTTACCGATAACATTAACCCAGCTTACAAAGAATCAGCAAATGCAGGTCCCGTGGAAGTAACAGTTGCTGTTCAGGGTTTCATGATTATCAATGCAATCTCAGAAGCCGCTTTAAATGCGGGTCCAGTAGAAATTGGTACTGGCATGGATGCTACTAACCATTTCACTAAGTTCAAAACTTTCACTCAGGCGGGTGCTGATGCTGCAACTCGTCCCGTGAATTTTATCTCCCTGACAAAAGCTTCAGCAAAAGATGAGCTGATTCAGGTATTATGTAAATAACAAAAAGAACAGAAAGATATGTCTGAAACAAAGAAGAATTTAACAAAAGAAAACTTGCTCAAGGAATTGCCAGAAATGGGAAAAAACCTTGATGCAATCAGAAAAGGTACGAATACCGAGTTATCTGCCGATATCTCAATGGCAGAAGTAGTAAACGAAAGATATGGAGTTTCAATGGATCAGTATCTCTCCACTTTGGGTATCGATACAAAAAAAGATACATTGCAGAACCTTTTCACAATGCCCGATCAGTCAGTTCGCTGGGTAGTTCCCGAAATTATCCGTGCTGCTATCATATTGGGTCTTCGTCAGGCTCCATTCTATCCGAACATCATTGCTGGTGATCAACCTGTAAATGGTTTGCAGGTAACTATGCCGTACATCAACATGTCTGATGCTGCTCCGGCAAGAGTAAACGAAGCTGAAACAATTCCGTTGGGAACAATCTCTTACGGACAGAAACAAGTTTCTATCTTCAAAATCGGTAAGGGTATCAAAATTACTGATGAAGTTAAAAACTACGTTTCTCTGGATGTGATGGGAATTTTCCTTCGTGACTTTGGTATTCAGTTGGGGTATGCAATGGATAACCTTGCAATCGACACGGGTATCAATGGTGACAAAATCGATGGCTCAGAATCCGCTCCAGTTATTGGCGTAGGTACAACTTCAGAAGGTATCCAATATCGTGATTTGCTCCGTATTTGGATTCGAGGTTCTCGTATGGGCCGTAACTTCACATCAATGATTGGTGGAGAAGATGAAGCATTGGATATCCTTGATTTGCCCGAATTCAAGGTAAGATCAAATGGTACTACAGAAGCTACTCTGAATCTCCATACTCCGGTACCTAACCGTGCAGACTTCTGGATTCATGGTGGTGTCCCTGCAAATCAGTTGATGCTTATCGATAAAGCTGCTGGTATGATTAAGCTTACTGCTCAGCCTCTGATGTTGGAATCTGAAAGAATCGTTTCTAATCAGACTGAAGCTATGTATGCTTCTCTTACTACTGGCTTCTCAAAGATGTACAGAGATGCAATCGTTATGTTGGATTCCAGCAAGGCATTCACTTCCAATGGATTCCCAGAATATATGAACCTGGATCCTCTGATGTCAGTAAATCTGGAGTAATTTCCTTTTTCTTCGGTCTTTTTCTATCTCATCCCAGCTCATACATTTTCATGGGCTGGGATTTATCACATAACAACATATAAAAATACTTAAGATATGAAATATTTGAAATTAGGCGATAACGCAACCTCATTCTATGATATGGGGACTGGCCTTAAAATTTCCGGTAAAGATGTAGTTGCTGTAAATGATGCCTACATTAATCAAGGTAAAAGAACAAGAAGAGCTCTTCAGGGTGGTCATTTGATTTATGCAACCAAGGAAGAGTATGAAGAAGCTAACGGTGTAAAGGCAGAATCCGAAAACAACACCGTAGAAAGCCTTTCGAAGAAATTCTATAATCTCTACCAGTCTGGGAAATCAACAAAGGAATTAGCTGATGCTTTCAATAAGGCTCAGTTGGTGAAGATTGCTGAAGCTGCGGAATTGGAAGTAGAAGAAGCAGATACAAAATCCAGTTTGGTAGAAGCCATCATCGAACAGATTGAATCCACCGATGATGAAACTGATGAAGAGTAAACCTCTCTCAACATACTCAATATAAATTCATAATGGGGCAAATGCCCTAAAAGTCCTAAAAATATGGTAACAAATTTTTCATTCCAAAAAAACGGGTTATCAGTATCTTTTAGAGACCTTTCAACCGGAGTCCCAGATGGTAGTACATATCACTGGGACTTTGGCGATTTTAAAGGGTCCGAAGAGAGAAATATTACCCATGAATATGAAAGCTCTGGGTTTTACATAGTGACCCTTAAAATCACAGCTCCTGCAGTTGGAGAAGAAGAACCTCAAGTAGGTGAAAAACAATTAAGGTTAGGAATCAGTGATATGTCCAAAACACAACTCTCAGATTCAATATATAACCTTATCAATTCCTATATCCCAGAAAGTTTGCTTCCTTACCTTTCGGATATCGACAAACAAGCCTACATCGAAAAATGGCAATTATATATCCAACCTCTTGTTTGTCGACCCTGTGGAAAAGAAATCCCATTAGAAGAATATAACAATGAGCTTGCTTATGAAGCTCTAGAAAACCAATTAATAATGGAGTTATCCGCATATGACTTCCTTACAGTGGGAATCATCAATATGATGAGATCAGCTACGGATATAATCCAAAACGAAACAAACAGCTCAACACAAAAACCTGGAGAAGGTGAAGGTGGAGAAGCTAATGCAAACCAAAGAGTAAAGGCAATCACAACAGGCCCAACAGAAGTTCAATTCTACGAAGGATTATCTGGAGATTCAGCTTCATCTTTGGCTAAAACAATCACAGGAGCATTACAACCGGGTGGAGTAATTGATACATTAAAGGCTAATCTATGTATGCTTGCGGGAAGGCTATGTATTTATCTCCCAATCTGTACTCAACCTAGAACAGTTAAAGTTCCTAAGGTTGTTAATCGAAGAAAACCTGGACCAATCGGAGGTCCTAATCCTATCAGTATATTAAATCCTTCAAACATTTAAAGCTATGAGTGTATTTATTGGATATCCCAGTTTCATGGCATATCAAATGATGAAAGGTAAAAAAGGTAATAATGATGGCTTCCCGGTGCTTCCTGGCGATGTCACTCGTTGGCATTTCGGCGGCCTGACGAACGAGATGATGGCTGCTATGGACGATCCGCGGATTGAGGATGCGGACCATAAAGGTAGGTTCCTATCCTTCAAGAATTTCGCTTGGAAGGGGATGTCCGGGGTTGGCGGATATGCTGTAGACATAGATGAGTGGGGCACAAATTCAACGGCGGCTTATTTTGAAAGAAATAGCATTAAAATAACAGCAACATTTAAAGAAAATGTCTCATTGGGTTTATTGTACCATAATATAAAATTACGTCAATCTTGCGTTTTAAAAGTAACAGGCATACCAGAAGGTTGCGATGCTTTTTTGGATGATCGATTGGGCAATCGTTTTTACATGTCAGAAGATGGTGTGTATGAAATAATTCCGTCTAACTTTTTGGCAGAAGCTCTCTATTTATCTATAGAAAAATATCCTGAAAGATGGTATGGATCTAAACTTACCATCGAACCACTACCTCTCTACCCCGGTGCACTCGTTTTTGATGGTGTAGACGATTACGGTACCTGTGATAACTTCCCTGTTCTGACTAAGGAAAAGGGATATACGGTTGTAGCGTTGAGACAGTGGATTACAAGGGGTGAAATAGCCCAAGGATTAGTATCTAATGTAAAGAATTGGCTCAAGGATGGTGCCTTCTTGTTAGAATATAGAAATATACAAGCCGATCATCTTAATAAGCCTATATCTTTTGGAGCAATAGGGAGTGAAATGGATTTACCACACATCCTTACTTATCAGACATCTAAAAGTTATAATGGTGTTTCGATTACAACTGGTAATTTTGAGGGAACAGATGTGCTACATGTTGGGAAATTAGCTCCAACTAATGTAGGAACTTGTATTAACGCTGCTATCTGGGAACTTGTATTTCTCGATCACGATGCTACCGAAGAAGAACTGACCAAGATCAAAGACTACTTCGTTAAAACCTATCCCTGGCTCTTCCCCGACCAAGCATGGACAGTGGTAGGCAAAACCAACGAGGACGAAGATCGTGCTACTATTGCTAACATTACGGGCAATGGCAATGATCTTGTACTGTCTAATTTTGGGTTTGCAGAAGGGAGTGGGTATGGGTTGTATGCATATAATTTCAACTCATTTGATCTTAGAGATAATGTAGTTAAGCCCACAGATGTAAAAAAAGATTCGTTTAGAATAATCGGAACTGGGAATAGCGGTAATGTTTTGGTTTTATCAAATACATCTAATTCTGCTGCCTGGAAGATACGTATCACAGGTATGAAAGAAGGGGATAGCTGTATAGTTGGAAATGCAAATAAAAGTGGTGATTATATTAAAATAATCAAGGATGGTATATATACTTTCCAAAAACAGTATGCTGCAACTTCGGTAAATGGTATATGGTATAATTCTTCACAAGAAGTAGATGTTTTAGTTGAGCAAATCCCCGAATACGAAGGATACCTCATTACTGATGGGGTGGATGATAAGATAACTTCGTCTACATTTGAAATGGGTAATGATTGGACTGTAATAGGAGATTGGGAGCTTATAAATACAGGGAAAAATGTCAATGCTGGTATTGTAAAATTTAATAGTATAGTCATTTATAATTATAATCCAATACTTATTAACATAAAAAATGGTAGAAATAATTTGATTCCCGATCAAAATACCGTTAATGCAATTTGTTCTGATGGCAGGATTTATTCAAAAGACTGGAAAGAATTTATTTATAATGAAGAAACGGAATCTACCAGTAAAAATCTCTTAACTATAGGATATTCAGGTAACAGTTATACTAAAATTGCTTTCAAAAACTTAGCGATTTATCCTACAGTCCTCTCCAAAGACGAATGTATCAAAGCATATAGCTATTTACAAACTTTAAAAGCAAAATGACATGAAATACGCAATTGTAAACATCGTATGGGCAAAGTCCCACGGAGTAGAAGTCCTACCGGAAATGAGGACAAGTACGGATCAAAGCAAGGTAATCTTGCATGAGGAATACCTTGCACCCTTCGATGATGAAGATTTTCCTCGCTATAGTTTTAGCGATCCGTCTTTTGTCGAACTACTGAATAGTGAAGAATGGACTTATCCAGAAGGAGAACAACCCGTAATCAATAGGCAGTTCAGCAGATTATTGGCTTTGGACGAACTGGATAAAGAAGCTACAGAAGAGATAAATACATATGACCTTTCCCCGTCGGAAGCCTTACAGGTCAAAGAAAGACATCCAAAATGGAAAATAGGAATTGATGTCGTTAAAGGACACAGATACCAATATGGTGGGGATCTTTGGGAAGTATTGCAAGGTCACAAAACACAGGAAAATTGGAAACCCTCTTTGGAAACAGCCTCCCTTTGGAAACGGGTTGATGAAGAACATGCAGGAACCAAGGATGACCCTATTCCTTATGCACCCCCAATGGAAATATTCAAGGATAAGTATTATACCCAATCCAAGGTATTATATAAATGTATAAGAGACAGTGGTCAACCATTATCTCATAATCTGTCTGATTTAGTAGGAAACTACGTAGAGAAAGCTTAATACCAATCTATGGCATTCTTAGTTAACGATTCGATATGGAAAAAATATAAGCATATCGTACAAAACTTCATTGACCAAGATGCAGGGTTACAAGAAGTGATTTGGTTAAAACATATCCAATATCCTTTACCATTTGGTGAAGATGATGATGAAAATAATTATGAAAGAATTCCTCTCCAAGCTCTAATCAATTACAATGCTTTCAGAACATGGCCTTTAAATGTAGGTACACCTTCTGGTGAATTGGATGAGATTAACTGTGCTATGTTAGTCTCACAAAAACAGCTTGTAGAAAAAGGGCTCACCAATAATAAGGGATATTGGACATTTGATGCTGCATTAGATAGATTCATCATTAATGGTGAATTATACATCTCAAAAGGTGATACTCAAGTAGCCCAGGCAAAAGATGAACCTATAGTATTTCAAGTATTACTCAGAAGACAAGAAGATGGCACAGATACAACGAATTAAAACTGGTGATACAAATTGGGGAGATGAAGCAACCAAGCTAAACACCAATTTCAACCAGTTAAATCAAAATAAGGTAGAAGCAGTCCCAGGTTCAAGGTTAATCACCGAAGAGGAAGCTCAGAAGTTAAATGATTTACAGAACTTGGAACAACCAAATTTAAACGAAACTGATCCAAGTAGTTTTGCTTATGTAAAGGGCCAAGAAAAAATCCAATTGATTATGAAGGCCCAAGAATTACAGAACCCTCCTACTTCATCAACATTAACTTACCAAGTAAACGGTGAAACTTTCAGTTATAAAATTGGTCAATTTGTAAGGGCAATCGTAGATGGAGAGCCCAAGATTTATCAATTATATAACATTGTAAATGGTTCTGCTGTATGGAAAGAAGTAAACACTGGTTCAGGTGGTGGGGGTGAAGTTTCTGGGTATGCCGAAGGATTCAGTTGGTACGAATTAACCAATCCAGGAGATATTAAGCCAGTAAATGGGATTACCCTAAGTAAATCCTTAGTAACCTATACAATTGCAGAAAGTGGGATTACTGGTGATACTACAAACATCTACAGTTTAATTGTTTGGGACCCAACTGATGCTACAGATAAAACAGTAACTTACAAAGCTAGTGCTGGATTAACAGTAGAAATCAATGAGGGAGTAATTGCTAATATTACAGCAGAACCTGGTGATTATACGATTACAATTACTACAGTAGAGGGGTCTCATACTGCAACATTAAATGTAAAGATTCAACCTTTAGAGCCTGCTAATGTTCCAGTTGAATCCATATCTGTCAGTAAATCAGAGGTAGAGATAGATACAAATAATGGGGGGGATTGACGTATCACAGTACATTACAGTTTTTCCTGACAATGCTACGGATAAATCAGTAACCTATGAGATATCAAGTTCTGATTCGAAGTATGCAACAGTTTCATCTAGTGGCATAGTAACAGCTAAATCAATAAACGGGTCATTCACAGTAAAGGTAAAATCGGTTAGTAATCCAGAAGTTGTAGCTACAATTAATATGGAAGCATATACAACGTTAACCGGTATATCGAAGTTAAATGACATGGTAATAGAGGGTCAAAATTAATCGGCTACCTTTAGAATATCGATAATACCAACTTATGCAAATCGATATGACCCTTTCACTGTTCAATCTTTAAACCTAGACATAGCTTCAGTAAGAGATTCTGGAGCTGATACTTATACTGTAACCAGTGTAGGATTGGGTACTACCCAGATATCGGTTACTAATGGGCCCATAAGTGAGCAATTCGATGTAACTGTACAAAGGGCAAACATTGCAGTAAAAAAAATAACATTATCAGAACAGAATAAATCAATGATAGCTGATGATGAGTTTACACTAACTGCAACAGTGGAACCTACCGATGCTACAGAAGAAATTGATTGGAGTGTTACTCCATCCGATCTCTTGGCAGTATCCTACCCAAACAATAAAACTGCAAATATCACTGCCTTATTAAAGGTAGGGACTGCAATTGTATCTGCTGCAAACAAAGACAGAAGTTCAGTAGCAACATGTACCATTCAATGTAGTGGAGGTATCTCAGTGGTATCACTTAATTTCCGATCAGTACAAGGTTCCCATAATCTCTGTGTAGTTTCTATCCTTAAGTATCCTAACAAAACAGCAAGGGAAAATTCTAGGGATGATTATGGGGACTTTACTCCAACCTCTCAATCTACTTGGATAATTCAAAATTCTACAGAGTCTACAGTTATGTCAGTAACCATATCTGGAGAAGAATGCCTTGGAATTAATCAAACAGCTAGTAGGGCTATTTGGAGGATCGATGGAGTTGCTCAATCAGGTAGGACTGGTACTGTGGATTGTGATAATGAACTTCATAGTATACAATTTAATGGAGGATAAAAAATATGAGTATAATAACAAAAGGTGCAAATGGTAGGCTTATCCATGGATGGACTAAGGAACAAGCCGACCAAGAAATAGAAAAAGGGATATTATCCCAAAGTGATGTGATCTTTTTGGATAGTACCAATCAAATCTATGCTTTCAAAAAATTTTGGGGAAGCTCGGGAGGTACCTCAGAAGGAGGTGAAAATAAATTCCTGGATGTTACAGCTATATTTGACCTTATGGGCCAACAAGGAGGTAACCTTTCCGATGAAAATGTAGCTGCTGTTAGAAAGGCTTTTCAGGATCATGTTTCCACTGGGTTTATTTCTATTGATACGGTAGTGGGAACTGGGTATGTACCAATGGAGATCATTAAATTCCCAGAGTCAGCTGTTAGTGGTCACGAAACTTACCGTATAGTAATATCAACCATCACTGTAGAGGGGAGTTCCCAGGCTCAACATGAAATGTCAGGATACGCTGATAGTATACTTGTTATTGTTTGTGATGCTACTTCTAAGTTGTATGAAGTTACTATTGGAGCAATGGCATTTAAAATCGATGGTAACGGTAATAAGTATTTAGCTGATGATGGAGTTTATCATGAGATCAATGTTGATACAACTGAGATCACAAATAAACTTAATACATTAACTTCTGATGTTAACACATTAAAAACAGATGTAGCCAATTTAAAAACCGAGGTTAACGGTGCATCGGCTGCCTTAACAGAATTGGAAGAAGCTTCGAAATAAATCATCTTCGATAAGGGTAACCCAGTAGTAGGTAACGTTACATTAATGTAATATTACAATACTACTGGGTTTTATTATGTAAACATACTTATTCTAAGGATTATGGCTAGAAAACAACGTAGTTCCATTAGTGTTTACATGCCCCCCATTCCTAAAATCGAAATCCGAAATCAAGGGAACTGGGTAAAGGTAGAGAATGGATTAACACATCTTCAGCCTGCTATTCAACATGGCTATGATATTGGGGTTGCCAAGTTTTCAGATAAACTCATTAGAATAATCCGAAAGGCAATCCATACACATAAACCCCCAGCAGGTTCTGGAGTTCAATGGGCTCCATTAAAAAAGAACCATGATGGTGGAATATATTACCTTAAAGGTGATTATTATAAAGCTGTTGGGGTTTATAAATATCGAAACAGAATCCTGGTTGGTATGCCTTCTGGAACAAAACATTACAGTGGATTAACTTTAAACCAGCTTGCTATCATATTGGAATATGGGAATGAAAATATCCCTGCCAGGCCTTTATGGAGACCCTCACTTAAAAGTGCAGGAGGTCCTAAAGAACTTCGAAATATCCTAATGAAGGAAATCCGAAGATCCATTATGACAAGGACTGGGTTAAAGGCAAATCAAATCCAAGGCTTATGGTAACATCACAAGAAATCATTGAGAGGTCATTTTATATGGCCCTTATGGAAAACACTCTAAGATTAGGATTAACAGTAGACCCTAATCTCTATGAGAAAACGAAAGAGAGCATGGCTCTTTACCAACAAGCTGTAGAAGAAGTAAAAAAGAACAAAAACAAATTCATTCAAATCTTTGGTGTAGGTAATAGCCAATCCAAAGGTATGAAAGAAAGCTTTCCCAGAATCGTAGTAGAATCCGAAGGATTCGCTCCCGGAGGTATAGGTTTAAATCGATTTCATAGAGAGAAAAAAGAAAATAAAGGTTATGTGGTTAGTGAAACTCCTTTTGAGGCAATCGACCAATATATAAATGTAAGGTTAGTCTCTAAAAACTCAGAGGATCAACGATTACTAAACCTTATCATGAATTCTTCAATTCCTCAGAGAGGCTATTTAAAACCCTATATTTATGAGAATGCTCCATTCGATGGAAACATTTTTGTAATTGCTTCTAATTTCTATGATAATTCAAACGATGAAAGAGGGATCATAGAAAAGGTATATACTTGGGAAATCCAAGATACCTTACTTCAGCCACCAGTTGAAGTTGGTAGTGAAACACCGATTAATGAAATTAACATTGATATCTTTAATAAGGATACAGAACAACCACTTAAGGATAACATACACATTCCATAGTCGAAACTCAGATTAGGAGGAAGGAGGTGATGAATCATTTCATTTCTCCTTCCTTTTTTTGTTTATATCGAAACATTCTTTAATCTCTAATTTATTAACAATATGCCTACAAGTCCTAAAGTTGACTTCACAGTCATTAACAACAATGTTGCAAGCATTACTCCTAACAATGGTATTGGATTTGTCCTTGCAAGAACAACTAAGGGCCCATTCTTTGATGCTTCAAAGATAATCAAGAGCCCTGCTCAATTTGCAGAGGTATTTGGTTCTGAGGTAGTTCCCGATGGTTCCATTTCAAACATTTCTCGTGCATTAAGCATGGGGGGACAACTTCGAATCTGTCGTATTGGTCACTTAAACTCGGGTAAAGTAGATGCAGTAAAGGGTACAGTGCTTGCTGGTAAGGTTTCTGGCAATGCTTATGTTTCGGATACTGGTGAAACATTGAACCTGGAATTAACCGGATTCGATGCAAAGGTTATCACTATCCAGCTCAAACTTGAAACAAAGGAGTATGGAGGGGATATCCAAAGTACTAACGGTAAATTTATGGTTGTGTTTACACAAGTAGGAAATCGAGTAATTTCTAGCTTGTATAATACGAATGCTAAAGATAACCTTACTTCTGCATTCCTGGTAAATACCAATCCAGTACTTTCTTACAAGAATGGTGATGGTACTCATCCAATCTTTATCGATACAGCTCTTTTCAAGAACTTCTTAACCGCAGACCCATATTTCGATGTAACAATCACAAAAGTATTAGTGGGCTCTGATACTTCCCAGGATTACTCAACAGTCCAGGATGTGATTAATCTTTTGAATGATGCTCAAAAGGTAAATAACACTACTCTTGCTATCAAGAGTACAAATGTAGCTCCAATAACATTGGGTGCTGATAAACCATTGTATTACCTTGGTACAGTAGGTAATGCCGGTACTACTCCAGTGGCTACAGACTGGGTTCAGGGATTCGAAGTTATGAAGGATTACTCAGACTTCTATATGTTCTTCGCTTCTCACATCCATCAGCATTTATCAGAAGCTCAAGCTGTACATCAGGCTGGGTATTCCGCTGCCGATTTAACCAAGAATGCTACCTATGCTATCGAAATCCCAAAAGTAAACACAACCAAGGCTACTATCTTAAAGACAAAACAGGATATAGGGATCAACTCTGAACATGTTGCCTATTTCGCTGGAGGTCTGAGATTGTATAACCAGGATGGTATGCTTATGGATTCCGATGTATTGGGTACTGTATTTGGTTTGTCTGCTCAAGCTGCTACAGAATGGGGACCTTGGTATTCATTCGCAGGCCAGAATCGAGGAATCGTTGGGGATGGCAATGGGCCAGTAGCTGAAAACTTTGGTAGCCCAGGAAGATATGATGATCTCAATGAATTGGCTGCTGAAAGTATCAACATCTTTGTTATCAAGGAAGTTGCTTCTGGTGGTAAAGCTACATTGTTATGGCATAACTTCACTTCCACGATGCTTTCAAATTCTGAAAGATTCCTGAATGTAGAAAGGTTGATTTACTACATCAAGAAAGTTTTGAGACCAATCATGGAACGTTATCTGGAAGAACCCAATAACTTCGAAACTTGGAGTAAGATGTATTTGGAAGTAGACCCCTATCTCCAGGATCTTCAGAATCGAAATGGAGTTCATTCATATGAATGGCAAGGTGATCAATTCGCAACCTCTTTTGATGATTTGCAGGTTAACAACGAAAAGGATGTACGCCAGGGTAAGTATAAAGCCAACCTGGTTATCAAAGAAGTTGTTGCTTTGCAAGAGATTAACATTGGAATTGTGCTGGATGCTTCTTCTGGTGCAATTAATATCGAACAAGCTTAAATCAAAAAGATATGGCAAAAGTTTCTAATCCCAGAAAAAAGTTTCTTTGGCAAATTACATTCGTAAAACATCCATTGAATCCGTACCTGTTTCAGAATGTTACACTTCCTGAAATCTCTATTGACCAGACAGAACATGGGGATATCAATTACAGTGTTAAAACAGGGGGTAGAGTACAAGTAGGTAATCTTACTTGCCAGAAATTGGAATCCACCTCGGGTTCAGATGTATGGATGTGGAATTGGCTTATGTCCGTCCAGGATTTGTTAGTAGGTGGAGGTCTTACACCAGATCAGTATAAGGAATCAGTTAAGATTGATGAATTAGCTGAAGACGGTAGCTCAGTACTTAACTCTTGGATTTGTACTGGAGTTTGGCCTTGCCGGGTAAATGGTCAAAATCTGGACCGTATGAGTTCGGATAATACATTGGAAGATTTGGAATTTTCAGTTGATCAAATCGAGAAAATTTAAAGTGTAGAAAACTGAACCGAGAACGAGGGGTTGTGAAATCCCTCGTTTTTTCATAGTAACAACATATAAAAACAGAAAAGAGATGGAAACATTAGTAAACAGTAATGCTATGAAGGTAAACCTTCCAGATATGAATGCCTATGTTTATATCCGAGAACAGAATGGTGAGGATGATGATATTTTATCTAATCCCATAAAATCAGAAACACTCTCTAATTTTTCAGAGTTCATCTCAAGGATTGTAGTAGATACCAATCTTACTCCAAATAGAAAGCTCACAGAACAACAGGCACATGAATTACCCTGTAACATTAGATATGCAATATTGATTGCCTCTAGAATCTTTTCATTGGGTCAAGTAATGGAATTCGAATATACCTGGCCAAATGGGGATAAGATTCGGTATGAGCAGGACCTTAAAGAACTTCTCTTCGATGATTATCATCAATCCCCAACAGAAGAAGAATTAAATGCAAAGCCTTTCGCAGTTCCATATTACCCCTTTGGAAACACAAAGAACTTCACCATAACACTTCAAAGCGGAAAAGAAGTTTCATATTCTTTGTTAACTGGTAAAGGTGAAGCAATGATGATGAACACTCCAGTTAAAACAAAGAATCTGGAATTAAAAGCCAGAGACCTTAAATTAAAGGTGGGTGACAAATGGGAAACAGTTCAAAGCTTTGCATTATTTTCACCCAGGGATATGGCAGAAATCAGAAAATCAGTTGCTGAGAATGATCCATATTATACTGGGCTTATTGAATTGGAACATCCAACAAAAGGATACAAAGCTGGATTTTCTATTATGGGTACTCCAGATTTTTTTTATATCGCGGGATATTAGAGGATGAATTAGCTTACATCAACAGAGCTAAAATCCAAATAGATTATCTCACCCTATACAAACTCCCTCTTTCAAAAAGAAAGAGACTTCTCGAAAATGCTGATCAGTATTTTGCTCAGCTTAAAAAATTAATGAAATAATGGTTTCACTTAAACTATAGGAGGACTGCCTTATTTTCACTTCAGGGTCCCCAAATCAGGGACAACTACAAATCGGTATTGCTTTGGTATTGGAGGATAGATTTTCCAATCAAGCAAGAGAATCCTCCAAAGAAATCCGAAGACTACATCAAGAGGCTAAAAATATAACCAATGCTAATCTCAATGCTGTCAATAGAATGGCAACAGCGGGAATGGCAATTGGTAGTGCAGCTGCCTATGGTATAGGTGAAGCTGTATTACAGGGAGCCAAATTCATTGATACCATGACCTTTGTAAAAGCAATTGCAAAGGATACAGGTACAGACTTTTCGCTTCTTTCTCAAAGAGCTAAGACTTTAGGTAAAGATACAATGTTTACCTCACAGGATATTGGCTCCGCGATGCAATATATGGCAATGGCAGGACAGGGAACAACAGAGATATTTAATAATATCACTGCTGCAGCTGACTTAGCCAATGCTACAATGTCAGAACTCGGTGGAAAAGGAGGAGCTGCAGATATCATGACCAACATCATGAAGATGTTTATGATTGATTCTACAGAGGCCAATTCTACTCGAGTTTCTGACGTTTTAACAAGAGCAGTAACCAGATCAAATACAAATCTCTATGATTTGGGTGAAGCAATTAAGTATGCTGGTACTACTACCACAAACTTAGGGGCTACCCTGGAACAAACTGCTGCTGCAATTGGAGTACTTGGTGATGCTGGTATCCAGGGTTCAATGGCAGGTACTGCATTAGCTAATGCTTATCGATATTTATCGAAATCCATTGGAGACCCAAATTTCAAAGGTGGAAAAGCCTTAGCTGCATTAGGATTATCCAAATCAGATTTTATAGATGCTAATGGTCAGCTCATTGATCTTGGCTTAGCATTACAGAAAATTGCTAATGCAAGTAGAGGACTTGGAGAACTGGATCAGTATAACTTATTGGTTAATATCTTGGGTGTTCGAGGTGAACGAGCTGGTTCTACAATGATCAGAGCATTTCAGAATTATACCAATCTTCTGGATGAATTAAATAACAACTCCCAGGGAGCTGCTGTTTCTGTTCGTGAGCAAAGAATGGCTTCATTAGCTGGAGCTATAGAAACCGTACAATCAACTTGGGAGAACTTAACCACTTCTTTTGCTGAATCTCTTGGACCAACTTTAACACCTTGGTTAAGAGGTATAGGTAAAATCTTAGAAGGTGTCCAAGCAATATTCGATTCTCCGATAGGCCCATTTGTTTCAGCATTAGTAACTGGTACTGTAGTATTAGGTACAATTAATGCTTCAGTAATTGCATTAAAGTCCTCGATGAGATTGCTTTTCAATGATTCTACAGTTTCACTAAGGAATATGTTCCTTGTAATGAAACAAGGTTGGAAAGCTTCTACAATCTCTGCAGCTGAGTATGCTGCTATGCAAAGGTCAATCATTGCTCAAGGTAAAGCTGGCTTAGCGGGTAGAGGTGTAGGTAATGCAATGCTCTACCATGAATGGATGAGATCACATCAAGGCCAATATCTTGGTAAGGTAATGGGCAAAGAAGATAAAACTGGTAGGATGAGATATTATGCTCAAACTGCTTCAGGAGGAACCAGAAGAATCTCAGAAGCTGTTGCTACCAGATATGCTCAAAGGTATAATCCATTATCCCTGATTGGAGGAGCTGCTGGTGCTGCTGCGGGAGGGGCTGCCCTAAGATTCGGAGCTTCATCAGTAATGAGAGGAGCTTTAGCTTTCTTCGGAGGACCATGGGGATTAGCTCTTTCAGCGATAATCACATTCCTACCAATGATCATTACAGCATTGAATAAAAACAATGATCAATCATCAGAAACAAATTCTCTTCTTAAAGCTACCCTGACTCCCAAAGAAGAAAGGCAACAACGAATCGATGCCGCAAACCTTACAACAGCAGAAAGAGAGGTACTCAATACAGATGCTTTGGTAAAGTTCTACACCTCATTGGATAAATTCAATGCCAATATGGAAAGGAACTTTGCTAATGCTCAACCCGGTACCAAATCAATTAACATCTACTTGGATGGCAACCTTGTTGGTAGCAAAGCTATCAATGAACACAGTCAAAATGAAGTAATTGAGGTAGGAGGAAAGTAACATGGCAAGTGCAATAAATAAAATACATGGAGTGCTACAAGAGGCACTCCTTAAACCTTTCGATAATTCTACAGTAGGTCAAGCTGCTGTGGGTCCTGCTACTTACCTTTGGAGAGCAAGGATCTTGGCAAACAGATTAACTTCTCTCAAAGCCCAGAGAATTGTATTGCCTACAGAGATTGACCCAGCTAAGAAAAATATTAACACTGGAGTAAGTGCTTTACAAGCTACAAAACGAAGAGCATTACTAAAGGTACCCAAGCCTAAACTTAAAGCCACTCCAACAGTTAACACAGTAAAGAATCAGATTATCATTATCAATCCAAATACAAATGCTGATGGTAATGGTACATATGAATCCATTGTTATCCAGGGTAAACCTTCCGAAGTAAACATCGAATCGGAGAACAGTTGGGTAGCAGTAAGGACAAATGGAAGAAACAATCCTTTCTATATGTACACAGGTTCAGAAGATACAATATCTTTCGATATCTCTTGGTATTCTACACAATCAGATAGAAAGGATGTAATCAAAAAATGTAGGTTATTAGAATCCTGGTCTAAGGCTGATGCTTATGCAGCTTCTCCTCCCGAACTTTGGATATCTTGGGGTTCAGCAGAGTTATTTAAGGATTACTCATTTATATTGGTATCAGCACCTTATGTATTGAGTAATTTTCAGAATGCCTGTAGGGCTAACAGAACCTCACCAATTACAGATTTGGGATTATTGCCTAATGCTGCTACACAAAAGTTAACATTCAAAAGGGTTACTAAACATAACCTAACTACTGCAGATATACAAAGGGTTCATGGTAATGTTCCTCAACCTATGCCAGAAGAACCAATAGCTACTCAAAGTAAACCTAAATATCCAGATAAAGTGGAGGTGTAAGATATGAAAGAGTCTACAAGAAATCCCTATACTAATTCAGTAAGGATTAAATATCCAGATGGTACCAGTACATTAGAAAGGATTCCCAGTACTTTCAGCCTTACAGGGAAAGAAAAAGTTCATACATTATTGGAAGGTGAAACTTTACAAAGTGTAGCATTCAGATATTATGGTGATTCTGGGTTATGGGCTGACATTGCTGATGCAAATAATATCATTGATCCCTTTACAGAAGTGTATAGGGGTAAACAATTAATCATACCGAACTCATGAGTAACGAAAAGTCAATGTTACCCAAGGGGTTCGGTATGCCTTTTGTTAAGGTAACAGACTCACAGAATAAACCAATCATAGACCCTTTATCAGGATTACCAATAGGTACTTTTGTTACTGGGTTTGAATATACATACCGAGAAGAAAAAGATGATGAATGCTTTATCACTATCACAACGGAAAATCCTAACCTAATAGATATACCCCAATTCAGAGAACAGCAATATCTGGGAGTACAATGGGGAATCGTTTACCCGGATAAATCCTATGCTCCAAGTGCTCCAAGAAAAGTAATGGTAAGGGATACCAACATAAGGTTCTCCGCTCAGGGTATTATCATTACTTTAAAATGTACAGATGGATTTTCAATCCTTAAGTCCCAGCAGCTCAAAAAGAATGCTGATGATAATTTTCTCAAATGGATTGAAGATGAGCTAAAGGGAAAGGTTCAATTTAAATCCTATATCTATGATGTTAAGGAATCTAAGGAACTTGCTCCTGGATATGTTTATACTGGTTATTCCTCTATAACAGGGTTAGCCATTCCAACAACAGATCATGGATGGTTCTATGGGATGAAGGAAGTTGGGAATGATAAGCTGATAAAAAGAAGAACATTCGTTCAAGTAGGTAGGACTCCATATACTGCATTAAAGGATGCGGCAAAGTATATCCCAAATGGCCCATATCATGTAGATGGAAGAGATGATACAGTATCAATCCATCCTACTAATTTCAATCAAGCTCCAGTAGCTTCATTTACATGGCATGAAGAAACAGGAGAAATTGTATCATTTAATGTAACCACTCGAAAAAAGCTTAAGGCTTTAGATGTTGCCAAGAAATCTCAAATTGATGGTGAAACAAAATCCTTAGATTCTGGAGTAACCCAAACAGATGGCTCTTTGCCGGATAATTCAGTAGATGGTATTACTGGAGAAACCATTCCCTCCAATGCTCCTAACACTTATGATTCTCGAGTAGATGGTATCACTGGAGCTGCAACTAGACCCAGCACAGATAAATATAAAGATGAAGAAGCAACTAAGAAACTCTTAGAGAAAGACCCTAATTACCTTAGGAAATATGCTCCTGAGTATCTTGAGAAAGTTGTAAACGAATACAAAGCTGCAGGGAATGATCCTATGAAATTAGCTGCTATCTCTCTGGATAATTATACAGTAAAGGTAAAGGCTAAGGTAAAGGAAACAGTAAACCCAGAAGACTTTGGTTCAAAAGATTATCAAAGTTCTTCAGCGGGTTATGATAGAACTACTGGATGGCAATCATTGGAAAGGGATAAAACCATTCAGATAGTTCCAAAAAGTGATGGGTCAAAATATGAATATTGGGATAACCCAGAAGTAGTTAGAGAAAAGGAAATCGAATTAAATCTCTCTGCTAAGGACCTTTTAGGATATGCAGGGGATGCGGATTCTTCCAAGATACTCGCATTCAATCAAGTAAATGATGCTTTACAGAAACAGGTTGAAGCTACAATGGTTACAATTGGGCAGCCAACTCTAATGAGCTCTCAAATGCTTTCTATTCAAAATGTTTCTCAAAAATACTCTGGAGATTGGTATATTAAAGAAGCTTCTCATCGAATAGATGCCTCCACTGGGTACCTTACTACATTTGAATTAATCAAGAAAACCATTTCAAATGGTACAGTGGTTCAATCGGATGTAAAAGTAAATACCCAATCTTTAGCAATGAAGGTTCAGAAAATTGCTAATGACCTTACTCCTGCTGAGATTGCTAAAGCTGAACAAGTAAAGGCATTCCAGGAAAAGATTCTAAAGGAAACCGAAGATATGGGAGAAGTTACAGTAATCACAGGTACTGATGAACAGGGAAGAGAGTATACCGAGGTACAAGCAAATCAAGATGCAGTATCTTTAAATAAAGCTACTCAGACTGCCAATATTAATAAGAATGATCAAATCCTAAAAGATAAAACAAAATGAGCCTGGTATATTTAAGGGAAAATGGTTTAGAAGGAATTGGTCGATTCTATTCTACTTACCGTGGAATAGTAATTAATAACGAGGATCCTTTAAAACTTAATCGATTACAAATCGAAGTCCCAGATATAACTCAAACATTGGTTTGGGCTTATCCCAAAGGACAGCCTGGACCCTTGCAATCAGGAGCTAAGTATTTAACTCCAGAAATCAATGATGTAGTTTTCGTGGAATTCCAATCTGGAGACCCAAATTATCCTCTCTGGTCATACTGTGGATGGGCAAAAACTCAAGTACCGCCAGAATTAGAAAAGAAGGAAGTAATCGGAATAGTTACTCCAAATGGTAACAAAATATTTCTAGATGATAAAACAAACACTACGAAAATTTTGTTGAAGGTATCCGAGGATAAATTTCATGAGATTACATTGAGCCCAGAGGGTGTAATTATAAAAACTCCTACACCTATTACTCAAGAAACCCAATCCACTTGGGATCAGACTGCAAAAGAGGATCATAATATCCGAGGAAAACTTGTGATATTCAATGATGGGGAAGTTGGTACAACGATGACAGATAAACTCCTTCAGAGATTAAACAAGATTGAGGATGATATTAATAACCTTAAGCTTGGATTAACCCAAGCAGCTGCAGTAGCTACCCCAATGGATGGTGGTAAAGCCGCATTCCTCTCTTTAGCTGGGTATGCTAATACGCCATTAGTTAAAACAGTAATGGCTGATATTGAACATCAAACAGTAAAACAATGAGCGAAAATATATTGGAAAAGTCAATTGGTTCAGGGCCAACTTTTCCCATCCAACTAACCAGTGGTTCATGGAAACCTAAAAAAGGTTCATTGGAATTAATCGAAGATAACATTATCTCTATCCTGGTTTATCAAATCGGATTCAGATTAAGGCAAGAGATATTTGGTACTCGAAATTATGAATGCTTGGAAGAACCAAACATAAATGCAACTCGATTATTAGTATATCGATTTACTAAAGAAGCTATTGAAGCTTGGGAACCAAGAGTAAAACTTTTGGAAACCCAAATACAATTCACTCCTTCAGAAATACAGATTAGGTTAAGATACCAAGTTTTAACTAATCAGATGGTTGGAGAACTTGATTTTTCATATCAAAAATCGGCATAGTTATGGCAATATTAAAGAATCCCTGGTTAGATGTTTTCTCAAGATCTTACCAATCAATCAAGAGCCAATTGGTTCAAAACATGAGAACTAAGTTGCCCGAAGTTACTGATTATTCTGAGGGTAACATTTTTATTATCTTACTTTCCATGTGGTCTTCGGTAGCAGAAGTAATTCATTACTACTTGGATAACATGGCAAGGGAAACTTTCTTTATCTCAGCAAGAAGGTACTCATCCTTAGTTAAACATTCGAAGTTGGTGGATTATCACATTAAAGCAGCAATCCCAGCTTCTACTGATGTATTAATCCAAATCAATAATGGAGACATGGCTAAGGAAGATTATATCATTCCTATTGGTACAACCTTTAATGGTACAAATGGATTAACATATATCTCCACAAAACAGAAAACTTTCTACAAAGATACCTATGGAGTTTATGTCCCAGTAGAACAAAAAACATTGGTACCAGAAAAAGATCTTGGAGTAATCTCAGATCCCAATGCTATCATTTATATCGATGAAACAGATGGGTTCTATGTTGAGGGTTCTGCAGTATTAAAACTTGGTGGAATTCTTTGGACTTTAGTAGAAACATTAGGATATTCTGGGCCTAATGATAAGCATTATATGGTAGAATTAACCGAGGATCAAAAACCCTACATTGTATTTGGTGATGGGATGTATGGTGAAAAACCTGCAGTTAATTCTCCAATATTGCTCAGTTACTTCATCACAAAAAGTGAAGCGGGTAATGATGCTGAGAATACCATTACTTCAGTAGATGGAGATCTTGGTATTAAGGACATGACTATCACAAATCCAAATAGAATTACTGGTGGTTCTAATTATGAAAACTTTGATATGCTCAAGGAACATGTTCCTCTAAATATCAGAACACTTGGAGTAGCAATCACCAAACAAGATTACATAGATGTAACTAAACTTGCTCCTGGTGTAGATAAAGCATACATCGATTTTAGGTGTGGTAAATTTGTGGATATCTATATTATCCCAGATGGAGGAGGGGTTGCCTCGGAATCTTTAAGGGATGCAACTTATCGATATGTTTCAAGCAAGAAAATCATCACTACAAATATCCGAGTATTACCTGCTGGTAGTTCCTATGTAGTTTTGAACTTAACAGTAACTGGTATGCCATCATTAAGAAGTAATATTATTTCTGATGATATACTGAGAGCTTTGGTTCAGAATTATGATTACAGTAATTCGGATATTAACAAGGTAATCCGATTATCCGATTTATATGCCCTCATCGATAATTTGAGTACAGTGGATTACCTTACCATCGATAGTATTTATACAATCCCTTACCCAAACAAATCCGAGGACACAGAAACAGATTTAAACCTGAGTAACTTCAAAGTTAAATCCATAGAGGATGAAGTAAATTATACGATATCTTATTTGGAGAAAGATACCTTTACCGTTGCTTCAGAATTTGGGGAAGTTTATTCTACTTTCTTAGGCTCCCCAATTACTATCATCTCAGAAAGTGCTGGAGTAAACTTTACATTCACAATTGGTAATCCTTTATCTGGAGCTTACAAAATTGGGGATACTTGGGAAATGAAAGTAATTCCAAACGGTAAGGATCAAATTATCAATGATTACTCAGTACCAAGAATCATTGCAAGCAATGTACATATTAATGTAATCGAAACATCATGATAAACTTTCATGCTTTAATGGATTTACTCCCCTCTTATTTTAAAGCCTTCGATACTTACAAGGATCAAAATGATAAGGGAGTATTAGAAAGGTTCTTAGAATTAATCGGAGAATCTGTTGTTGATGATACTGATAGGAATTCATCGATGTTGCCCAATATAGATAATATCCTTGACATCATCGATGTAGAAACTACCAGAGCGGGATTACTCGATTATATCTATGATTTTTTAGGGGCTCCTCCACAAGAATATACTACTCCAGTAACAGAAGGAGAATTTTTACATAATCCTCCATTCTATGTATGGTACTTGGAATACAATGTTCAGTTGGAATATTCTACTAAACTGGGATATAAACCAGAGAATGCTCAAAGGGTAGTAAAATACTACTCAGCCATTGACCGAAGGTTGATAAGGTATGCAGTATCCCTATATAAAATCCGAGGAACAGAAAAGTTCTACAGGGTATTACTTACTACATACTTTAAACTCAAAGGTTACACATTAGAAGAGGAAAACTTATTAACCACTATCGTTGGTAAAGCAAGATATGATACATCATTAACATATGATAGCAATTATCAATACGATGGTGATTCCACAGATTGTAAAGCTTGCTCAAGTTACATCATTGATTTAACCTCAGTAGCTTCAACTCTTAAACCAGAAGAACAAGCTCGATTGGAAAGGGTGCTTGCTAAGTATGCTCCAATTAATGTTCAATTAATGGTTGCTTATGCTTTCTGTAATATTATCGTAAGCACACAGGGTCCATCCATCGAAGAGGGCATGGTGGTTGTTACTGGTAATACAGATAAAGCAGTAAGAGGATATGATCATACGGTTAGTATTTATTACGAATCCAATATCATATTCTTGGGCTGGTATGATAACCAAGGAACACTACTATCTACAAGTTTTTCTTATACATTTAAAGTAACAGAATCTACTCAAATCATTGCAAAATATGAAAGAGATGACTTATGATATTATTACAACAAATTCAGGATATTGATAAACTAACCAAGGTATCTTTAGAACTTGCCGAAGCAGCATCTAATTATGGAGCATTAAAAATTATCTTTGGTGTCTTCATGGCGATGATGTTATTAATCGTATTGGTATTCGTATCCCAGTCAGTATTTTTAATCAAAAGGGTTCAAGGGATTTCCGATGTATCCGATAAAATTGATAATTATTTCGAAGGATTATCAGAATCCGATATTGGTAAGGAAGAAGCTAATTCGATGATTAGGGAAGTTCTAAATCACAATTCAGTACTTATTAAGTATTATATAATCCGAGTAAGATCCGAGAACTATATTTCTGATAAAGAAAACACAGAATTAAAAATTCAAAGGATCCTTAAAAATATCCATTCAGAAACTTCCACATTTTTAAATAAATTTCGATATAAGTCCAAACCTCTGGGAGTATACTTAGATGTAGAAACGGATACTGAAAATTTATTTAATCTGATGTTGGAACAAATCTACATACCAAAAGAACATTTTCAATTATCTCAAATGGACCAATCAATCGAATTATTTATGCAAGGTTTGAAACTGAATTATGTAACTAAAATAGAAAATTCATGAACACTAAATCATTATGTATTATCTTAGACCCTGCACATGGAAATGATGTAAAGGGTAAATGTTCTCCAGATGGTACTCACAAAGAATACCTCTGGAGTAGAGAAATTTGTAAAAAACTTGCAAGTAGGTTAGACACAATTGGATACGAGGTACATTTTACTACCCGGGGTTTAAAAGAACCAGGACTATCCAAACGAAAGTTGGAAGCTAACAGTATCCCAACTTCAAATGTAAAATTGCTTATCTCATTACATAATAATGCAGCTGGAGATGGTAGTAATTGGTACACTGCCTCTGGAGTAGAGATTTATACCTCTCCGGGAAAAACTCAATCCGATATCTTTTCATCCATGATGTATGGACAATTAAAAAAGGATTTCCCTAAACTTAAATTCCGATATGGGTCTCCCGATATGCAGGATTGTGATAAGGATGCCAACTTCACCGTATTAATGGGAAATTATTATGCCATGCTTATCGAATGGTTATTCCAAGATAACCGAGAAGAGGTAAGTATGCTAAAGGATGAAAAGATAAATAATGCCTTCTGTGAATCCCTGATAAAAGGAATCGAAGATATAAACCAATATGTATATGAACACTTAAAAAAGTAAACCTATGGGACAGATTCGGTATCATGATTACTTATCCGAGATCAGGTCTAAGAAAGCTAGTGAAGCTGTTGCTATTCCAATTGGAATTGGACCATTATTTGGATATAATGTAATCTTTTATGATGGAACTACTCTGTTGATTTCAGCAGACGATACAAAGAATTTCCGTCATAACTTAACAAACGAAAGAAATGTGTTGGTTAATCCCAAATCTGCATGTATCACACCAGATGGGATTTTAACCTTAGAATCCTCAGAATTGGAGGTACCTCTAAGCTTAGGTAAATTTACTGGAGTAAAAGAGGTAGCTTTAATCGCAACTCATCTCTTCTCCAAACAAGAAGGTGGTACAATTACATCTTACAGAGTTTATGTAAACCCAGATCAGCAAGATGCTTGGACACCTAAATTAAAACAATCAAGCTCCACAATGGAAACTTGGCTATCCTTATTAAGCGGTACTCTTAGAAGGAACCAAGAAGTAGTACTTGCAATGTTCTCTGTAGAAGTTGTTGGAGAAGATTACCTTATCAAGGATATTATGAATCCTTATAATTATATGTGGGGAGAAACAGATTATGTACCCTTATCAAGGTATGAAGCTGATATGGCTAACCTAAATCTGTTAATCCCCAAATATGATTCAAGGTCAATAGGACTCTCAAACTTCACTCAAAAAGTAAGTAAGAGAAAATATACTAATGGAACACTTACTCAATTTAGTAAGTCCAATATTGTTACTATCGAAGACCCAGGCCTTACACTAAATACTCTGGGTGATGCAGTAAACTTAGTGGGGGGTATCCATTTAGATTTCTCTTCTCTTCAAATGAGTTTAGAAGATCAATTAGTTGCCGAGCTCTCTGCAACCATGGATTATATAATGCCTACTCCACTCAATGTTAAATTCCAAACTCCAGTAGCTTTTAACTGGTTAAGGAACAACTCACAAAATGAAGACACTGGAGAAAAAATTCAACAAACCAATTACAGTGTATATGGGCTGTTGAATATGTATGAAAGTAATTTCCAATTAGTACTTCAGTTCTACCCAGTTGGAGATCAAGATACCAATCCAAATCTTATTGCTTCGGATGTACATTGTAAGGCAGATTTTACAATGGATATCTCAAGAATGATATCTTTGGTTGATATGTATGATCTGAACATTGAAGTTGTTTCTGCGGCAGGTACTACTGGTTCAGGGGAAGTAACTGGAGCAGGTAGATATAAACGGGGATCTCTTGTAACCATAGTTGCCTCTCCCGCCAGTGGTTCTGGATTTGTGGGATGGTATGAGGGTGATGCTTTGATCTCCAATGAACAAGTTTATCGAATAGAAGTAAAGAAGAATACAAATTTAAAGGCAATCTTTAATGGTTCTTCTACAAAGGTAAAAGTTAGTGTTACAGTTAATCCCGCTGGTAAGGCTATGATTAGTGGAGAAGGGATGTATTCTATTAATACTCAAGCTACACTTCAGTGTGTACCAGTAACTGGGTATGGATTCGATTATTGGGAAATCGATGGAGTAAGATACACAATTAATCCTTTAACATTTGGGGTAACTAAAACTACGAATGTTATTTGTAAATTGGTACCGCCAAAACGGGATCTAACATTATTAGGTTCTCCAAGTGGTATCTTCCAACTATCAGGTGCAGGAGCTTATTCTGTAAATGACCCAGTAACAGTGAAGGCAAACCTTCTTTCTCAGGATTACGAATTTGCTGGATGGTACAGAGATTCTGTTATACCCTCTAATTTGGTATCCACCAATGCTACATACTCATTCAATATGCCAGATCAGGATTTGGTTTTATATGCTTCAGCTAACGAAAAGATCATAGAAAATTATTTCGAAATCAGAGTAAGCTCGGGTGCTGGTGGTACAACATCTCCTGCTGGTGTAAATTCATATAAGGAGGGTACTACAATTAGAATCACAGCTCAGCCCGCTAGTGGATATTCATTCTTAGAATGGAGAGCTGGAGGGCCTAGTGGTATTAAGTTGGATTATCCTGCAAGCTTCCAGCATACGGTTACTGGTGATTATTATTTCTATGCTCTGTTCATGAAAGATGAAGAACCAGAACCAGAACAGGTATTGATTAAAACCAATTCTGATAGAGGTGGTTTAACTGAACCAATGTCTCAATATTATGCTAAGGGTTCAAGGGTAACCATTACCGCTACTCCGTGGTCTGGTTATAATTTCGTTGAATGGAGACTTGGGGGTAGGGATGGACAAGTAGTATCTAGATCTGCTAGTTATACATTCACTGCTAATTCCAGTGCTACATATTGGGCTGTATTCGAAGAGAAACCAGAAGAGACATATCCAGTACATATTAAAGTAAGTACCGATGGAAAATGTCAATATGTTCTTTCACATAGCACTGCTTCTGGTGGAAGTCAAGTTCCAGATACTGGAGTAACATCTGTTACTACAACTAAGGATTGGAATTTACCCAAGGGTGCCGTAATCCAGGTAGTAGCTCAGGATGGTAGTTCTAAATTCAATAGATGGGAATATACGGTTAATGGAGAGTACACTGGTACTACGGATCATCAAGTTCAATTTGTGGTTCCTGGAGCTCTTAATATCGATATTAAAGCGGTTAGTAAAGAAGATCCAGAACCTCCACAACAGACCGTGAAAGTTTCACTGAATCTCACAAAAAATAATACTCCATCAATTGGTGATATTAATATTTATCGAAATGGTAGTATTATGGGAACTCATAAACTTTCAAGTTTACCATTATCATTCCCAGCTCAAACTTTTGTTGTAGGGGATAAACTTCATATTGGTTTGCCCGGTGTAGTAGTAACTCGAATTAGAACTGCACATCAAGTAAGCGGTGATTATCGAGATTATACAGATTCTGGTAATACTTCTAGGGATATAACCATAGAAGAGGGTTCAACCATTATAAGTTGGGCAATAGAAGGTAGAGGTTAATTCTTCTGTTCTTAGGTTTTTTATATGTTGGTGGGAGAGGGTACCTTGTGAAAGGCCTTCTCCTTACTATTTTTTAATGTAAATCCTATGTTAAACTAAAATTTCATAACAAAATGTTACTCAAGAAGTTAATTATTATGTTGAACATGCTTTTAATGTTCACAGTTGGAATTGCTGCTCAAACTGCAATGGGTTTAAGTAAAGAAGCAATTGAACCTGGGCTTGTAACAGACTTTGCATCTTTTACAGGGATCATGACTTTAATCTCATTGGTAGTAACCCAGCTATCAAAATTAATCCCGGGAATTAGTGAAAAGAAATGGGCTAAACCATTAGTTTCAATTGCAGTGGGGATCTTATCATGCTTATTCGGATGGATATTACAAATTTCTCCAGTATTAGAAGGATTAATCTGGTATATGGTAATTCTATATGGAGTATTTGCTGGGCTTTCTGCTTGCGGATTGTATAGTATACTTAAACCATTAATCGAATTAATCTTTCCTCCCAAACGGGAATAGGTATAACATTATAATAAGATAACACATTTAACCCAGACTCTATCAATTAGGGCCTGGGTTTTTTGTTGTAGGTTATCCCCATGTTTCTTTCATATCTTCGATAGCTTCATGAATTTCCTTGTTAAGCGTAGAGATATATTTAATGTAAAGCTTAGTCTTAGGCAATTCGAAGAAATCTAATAAAGAGCTAGTTGTAAGCCTGGGTTTAGATTCTTCACTGTAAAAGAAAGGAGGAGGACTCATCTGTAATTGAAATAACAGATAAGCATCAGCAGAAAGGTTAGCTCTCATAAATTCATGAATTTCGGATATTCTTTCTTGTTTAACCCTTTCATCTTCTGATAAGTCTGATAAATCCTCTTTTGCCCCTTCAAAGCAATCTTCGAAAGAAGCAATAGCAACATTAAAATCCAAAGATTGTTTGGAATAAGCATTGATTAATAATCGAGTCTTATATAATTGAAGAGAGCTAATGATGGTAGCCTTAAATTTTTCTGGGTTCTCAGTACTCAGATTATAATACTTCCGAAATACATAAAGTAACTTGTCATAAAAATATGAGATTATTATATCCCTTGAAACATTGAATCTTCTTGGGTCAATGTTTTTAGCTAACTTCCGAATTAAAGGTGTCATGCTCTTATAATAGAAATTGAAGAGTTCGACATCGTAATCTTCAGGTAATTCTTTCAGCCTATTGATTTCACCTTCTGCAACCATAATTCCGTTGTTTTAAATAAATGTTTATGCAAATATATAAATAATATTCTTTTATTATGAGCTCAGGGTAATAAAATTTAACCCTAATCAGGGAAGTAACTGATATATAAGGAGTTATAATTCGGATAACCTAAGGAACAATTTACTACTATCAATTTTCAAAACAAACATATAGATAACATGGCAAAGAAAGATAAGAACAAATTTGCTTTCGGAACAGACTTTCAGCAAGAGATATTACATTATATCATAAAAGATAAAAATGGTATCCTTGCATTAAACCAGGTCAAAGATTCCTATTTTACTCTCATCAATCATCAAGTTATTGCAAAAGCATTAGCTAAGCTTTCCAAAAAGAATAAACGAATCCCTAAAAATGCTTCAGTACTTAATCAGGAGATACAGGATTTACTTTCTGTGAAAGGGATTGCAGATTTAGTTACTAAGGATGATTTGGTTGAGATTAAACATACAGTAGAAAAACTTTATTCAGAACCTTTATTGGATGGAGAGGATATCCGAGAAAAGGTTTTGAAATTTTCTGTGTTTGTTCAAATGAAGGATTTGAATGATAATTTCGATTTATCGGATTTTAATCAATATGATGAATATTCTAAACGTATTGCCAAACTCCTTTCAAGGACAAAGGAAAAAAAAGATCAGCCATTATACTTGGTTAAAGATGTAGTAGAACGTCAATTTGTGAGACAATCTGATCCGATGGTATTACCTACTCCATTTAGGCAATTAAATCACTTAGCAAATGGTGGAGGATTCCCAAAAGGTTCAATCATTGTTGCATTGGATAAATCGAAAGCAACCAAAACTTTCACATTGGTTAATGTTGCGAGAAGTTATTTAAAAATGCAAAAGGTTGTTCTTTATATAGATATGGAAAATGGAGCCAGTGAAATTATGACTCGTATGGAACAATCAACATTGAACAGAAGTAAAAATGATTTGTTGTCTGGTGATGTGGATAAACTGGAACAAAAACATTTAAGAAAATATCGAAGACTGGGTTCAGAATTCATCGTAAAAAAATTACCCGCAAATGTTGGGACAGTTTCTGATATTGCTTCAACAATCGATGAAATATACAATGATACTGGGATGAAGGTTAATGTATTGGTAATCGACTTCATGGGGAAGATGGGATCATTAGGAAAACATGAAGATGATTTTAATCGTATATCCAATGTATACATAGAGGTTGGTAACCTTGTAATGGAAAAAGATATTGATATCGTATGGACTGCTCAACATGTTACTCGTCAAGGAGAAGTAAGAAGAGAAACAAGGTATGAAGAATCCGATATAGCAAAATGTATGGACATCTCTCGTACTGCTTCATTTGTTTTTGGGTTAAACTCTACTCAAGAAGAAAGAGAACATGGAGTTCAAAGATGGGAAACAGTAGTTGCAAGGGATGCTCCTTCTTGGGGAAGGTGTTTATTTAACATTGACCTGGAAAAACAGAGATTCCAGGAATTCACCGTTGCTCAGAGAAAAGCATACGATGAAAAGGTTGCTCCCAATTTAGACAAGCAACTAAAATCTTCAAACTCATTCAAGAAAAGAGATAAGCCAGTAGCTGACCCAGAAAAAATGAAAAAAGCAAAAGATATATAATATATAATATGTATATTTGCATAAACATTTATTTAAAACTTAAAATTTAAAACTTAAAATTTAAAACTATGGTAACAACATGTTCAATTTGTGGTACTACAGAAGCAGTAGATCCTGGAAAATTCCGTAAATGCCTTTTACGAGATATCATGGAAGAGAGAAAATGCTGCTACTATTGTGCTTTTTGGATCAATCATTTGGATTTATATAAAAATGACCCAAAATGGTTGGTTATTGATGGAGCTTCTTGGATAGTATGTCCTTACGTACCCGCTTCTGAGAGAGGACGTAGTTTCATGGGATGTGGAGGAAGAGAAATGAAAGCTATCACAGAAGATGGTAGAGAATTTTTCTCCAACAATTGGTGGCATCAAGGAGACATCCCAGAGGGGTTTTTAAAACTCATCGATAAATCTCACTTTGCTAAATGGGTTAGGTAATTATGTATAATAAAAATTTCAGATCATTATTGGGTGCTTACTTCTTAGCTCATGGATTTGAAGATTATAGGAGGGGTTGGTTAAAGGGTCCGTACTTTAGCTGCCCCTTCTGTGGTAGAGATGGTAAGCTTGGAGTAAATCCTTCAACAGATTTTTACCATTGTTTTCGATGTAACTCCAAGGGAAATCTCCTCGATTTAGTTTTAATTCTAGAGCGATTAGAAACCTTTAATGAAGGATTAAAAGTATTAGAACAGTATAAGGATTCTGGATATCGAATAAAGGAAGAAAGAGTAGAGTTAAAGCAATTAGCTCCTATGATTCTCCCAGAAGGTTTCAGATTACTTAATCAAGGAACTTCCCAAATAGCTAAGTCAGCAAGAGCTTATATAAAGGGTAGAGGATTTGATCCCAACCAATTATCCAAATTAGGTTGGGGATACTCCACAGATGAAAAACATTTTGGATATCTGATTATCCCATATTATAAGGATCACAAGATTATATATTATAATGCAAGGAACTTTCTTTCAACTGGACCAAGATATTTAAATCCAGATATCGAAGAATCCTCTTTAGGTAAATCACAAATCCTATATAATGAAGAGGCTCTTTATATGTATAAATCTATTTATCTTTGTGAGGGTGTTTTTAATGCTATCACGCTTTCTCAAAATAGGGGAATCTGTACTGCGGGTAAATTTGTTTCATCCTACCAAGAAAATAAGATTATCAAATCTCCAGTAGAAAGGATTATCCTATGCTTAGATGGAGATGCAATAGAACAAGCAATTCAATTAGCACTTAAATTATGCTTATACAAACAAGTCAAGCTAGTTATTTTCCCAAAAGATCAGGATGCTAATGATCTTGGATTAAGGAAATCTTTGCATCTAATATATAATACAAAATATATGAATTACCAAGAATTAATTCAACTAAAACATGAACTCACATAAAATGAATAAAGGTATGGAAATATTACAGAATCTTTGGAGATGTTTAAAGTCTGACCCTGATACATTATCAGATGAAGATTATTTTACTTATTATGCTCCTGTTGCATGTTTAGGTATGATTGGATTTATGTCGTTTACCATAATATTGCTTATGTTCTAATGAGAGATCCAAGTATACACATAAAAGAATCTGACTTAATCGAGCTTCTCAAGGATTATATCCCTAAAGGTAAAGTCCTTGAGATTACAAAAAAAGCTAAGAAGTATGCTTGCATCAAAAGGTCAATGGTTGCTACAAATCAAAAACAAAGGAAGGTAGTAAATACATTATTATCTTCGGATAAAGAAGATGCAAGCTTAGTTGCTCAGATTATTCAAATGTTACGAATAAAACAGGGTCATACTGGAGTACGAAAGATTAAAGAAAATGGAAGAGAATGGCCTCAGATAAAGGAATTAACGAATGCTTGCAATAGCTTCTGTGAAGTAAATAACCTGGATAAAAAAGAAGGTTATGTAAAATACTTAGAGATTGCGTTCAAACATATCAAATCCTTTTATGGGTATCTCTCGAAACTTATTAATCTCTATGATAAGGTAATCGAAGAGTATAGGGTTACTCAAGAATTATCGAATATAGATACCAATGATGCTATTGAGATGCACTCTGCATATGTTTCAATGATTGCTAGTAAAACGGGATTACAAGAAACATATTTGGATGATCCAGTTAAACTTAATTACTTTGCAAAAGCTGCAACAGAAGCAAAAAATTTAGGTTGTGATTATGATACCTGGATAGAAGCTCAATTTGATGCTCTATCATTTTGTAATGGGATTCCCTTACCAGAACAACTGTTTGGGATGAAAGCTAAGGAAAGGTTAATGAAATACCTATATAAATATAACATATCATTGGATAATAATCCCAACTCTCAACCTAAGAATTCAGATTGGGATCAAATATTAAACTCATGAACACAGTTAAAATTACATTGACAGGAAATAAGGGGACTCTATCTGGGCCCCCGGTTTTGTTGAAAAAGGTCTATGATAGGCTTCGGATCAAACATCCTAATGCTTGGTATTTAATGCAAAGAACACGAGGTAAATGGGATGGGTATGTAAAATACCTCTCAGATTATGGGGACTTCCAAATAGGATTATTAAATCACATCTGTAAGCAATTAAGGGAATTAGATTCATCAGTAAGAATTATAATTCAAGATAACAGGTTAAAGTTACCAATTAAACCAAAGATGGTAACTAGATTAGGCAATTATCAATTAAGAGATATACAAAAAGATGTAATCAAAAGCTTTATTAATAATTCTGTTGAGGGCCATCCTTTTTATATAGGTGTAATCAATGCAGCAACTAATAGCGGGAAGTGCATTGGGAAAGATAGCTTAGTGAATACTGAAAAAGGGTTGATCCGAATTAAAGATTTAGTAAATTTACCATATAAGGGAGAAATCGATTGTAAACATAGGGTATATAATCATTTGGGTAAGAAAGTATTTACCTCTCGGGGATGTAACAGTGGTAGAATAAAAGCTATCCGAATTATTACTAAAAAGGGGTACAAGCTCATCGGAGGATATCACAATCATAGGATATATACTTGGATTAATGGTAAATTCGATTGGGTGTATTTGAGAGATTTAACAAAGGGTCAACTTATCCCCATAAAGCATTCGCTTAAATACAAAGGGGTATTACTAAACGAATATTTGACTCCTGAGATCGCTTATTCATTGGGAGCATTACATGGAGATGGGTGTATCAAGACAAGGGGCTTTTCTATATCTGGTCAAGATTATGAAATAGCAAACCATTTGGTTAAAACTTTCCCTCAAATGAAGTTAAAGATCAAGCCTCATAGAAAATTTGAGGGTTTTAATATATCCCATAAGAGTGAGGAGTTTAGTAAGTTAATTTCTTGTTTTCCTGAGTTAATTGGGACATCACATACAAAAAATATTCCAAATGGTATACTATCCGCTCCATTAGATATACAAGCTCAGTATATAGCGGGCTTATTCGATACAGATGGAGCATTTACCAAGAAAAGAGGTTCTATCTCTTTTAGTTCCGTCAATGAACAAGTTATAGATGATCTTATGGTCATACTTTTAAATTTTGGAATCATCTGTAGAAAAGATAAGAAAAAAACTTCTTGGCAAAATGGAAAATCTCATACTTTTAGGATACATATTCAAAGCCAGTATAGAGATATATTTTTTAAAAACATCCCAATGAAAGTGAAAAGGAAGACTTCGGATACTCCGCTTGGGTATGCTAGAACTTCTTTTGATATAAGTCCTAAAGATATATTGGAAGAAGTTGTTAAACAGTATCCCTCCAGAAGGTTTAATCAGAAAGTAAGAAGAGGCTCTAACATAGGTTTTCCAGAACTTCAGAGATATTTAGGGGATTTTCCAGTTAAAGGTAAATTAAAAGAGTATTTAGATTTTACTAAGGAAGACATATTTTGGGATAGGATTAAAAGCATAGAGATTATTAAGGAAGAATGTTATGATATACATGTTCCAAAAGGTAACTCATACATAGCAAATGGGTTTATAAACCATAACACTTTACTCATGGCTGCTATACATGAGTGTTTTCAAAGGAAGTTGAGAACTTTAGTGATTATTAATAATTCCCAAATCTTTGCTCAAGCCAAAAAAGAATACAGGGAATATTTGCCTGGTGAAGATATTCAATTTATTCAAGGCAAAAATCTGAAATTTGGAAATTTCAATGTTGGGATGGTTCAAACAATGTCTCAGAAAATTAAAGAGATTCGAAATGAATTATCCAAGATTGATATTGTTTTGGTTGATGAAGCTGATGTTGCTGATAATAAACAATTCAAAACTGTGTTAAGTTATCTTTATAATGTTCGAATAAGGTTAGGACTATCTGGGAGTATTTATATGTCCAAATTAAAAAAGGACCTTATTCATAATATGAACCTTCGAAGTTTCTTTGGTGATGAGATCCATATTATTACCAAACAAGATATGGTAAAGAAAGGATATTCTACACCGGTGATAATTAAGATCACAGAGGGAAACTCACATAATCCTCATTTAGTAGCGGATGGATGGCTCGATACATTTAAAAAGGCAGTTATAGAAGATCCAGTAGCAAAAAAGAAATCAGCTGAAAGAGTTTTATATAATATTAAATATAATCGACTACCAGCAATTGTTGTTACTCGATTTATTGAACATGCTGAAAGTTTATATAAATATTATACTAATCACCCAGAACTCAAGGATTATAATATAAGGGTAATCGATCACACATCAAAAAACCGAGAATCCATAATTAATCAATTCGCTCAAGGAAAAATCGATGTATTAATCACCACCTATATTATAAAGCGAGGTATAAATTTACCTTTAGCTGTTTATTTACAGAATGCAGCTGGCTCAGATTCAGAGGAAGATATTTCCCAAATCTGTGGTCGTATGGAAAGAACATTTAAAGGTAAAAAGAAATCCTATCTCGATGATATGTATTATTATGGGCAATATTTAGAACGGCATAGTAAACATCGTATCAATTATTATATAAGGACTGGTATGAAAGTTATTAACCTTAAAAAGAAACGAAATGGAAAGCTATGATTGGGATTGGGAGGATGATGAAGATATCCCAGATTATGAAGAGGATGATTCTTTTGAGATACCTTAATTTTTCTGAGAAAACTAAAACTAAGCAAAAAAGCTAAGCTTTAAATAAGTTTAGGTTTTTAGGTTAGTTTTGGGGGGAAGGAAAAGAAGATATAGATAAAGAATATCAGAATAGAAAGATAGAAATTCTCAATATAAAGAAAATAGGATATCAAATATCAAGGATTAAGGATATAAGGATATCCTATTATCATTTATAAAGGAAATTACATAATGTAATAAAGCATTAAATAAATATGATACAAACATTAACACTTTCAAGTAGGAATACTGGAGATTATTTTTTATCTTCAGATGGTCTCCAATTATATCATAGAAATAGAGACCTAATTAATTTAAATCTGTATGATGATTGCTTTGGGTGTGTATTTTATATTCCTTCAAATAGGCAATCCTGTTTTAAATGTGAAAAACTCCCTGATGTAGAATGTTTAGCTCAATCTAATTTTCAAAGGGTTGATGTATATTATTCGTTTATGATTTTATATGAAAACTTAGAATCAGCTGGGTTGAAGATGTATACCAGTTTGAATGAGATACAAAATATGCTTTCAGAGGATATTCAAAGTCTATTTATATCTGCGTACAATACATTGCTCACTAAAGATATACTTAGAATTCTTAAAAAGCCTTTAAATAAGGGATATGAATTAGAGTTATCAGTAAGAAATGATGAATTAATGATTAAATATACATGGAAACAGAATTAGAGAAACTTGAAAAACAGAGAAAAGATCTCTTCAATGAACTGGATTTGTTAAGGGAATTTGAAACAGAATCAATGATTGATTATAATGAGCCTATTGATTGTAAAGCTGATCAGGAGCTTAGTTTGGTTCCTCGAGGTGCTTGCAAATATTGCACCTTACATTGTGATCAATGCTCTTTGAGATGTAACAGATTCCTTCAATATTATGATAGGAATAAGCTTATCTTCTCTAATAATCTGTTCAAGGTTAATCCCAAGTATGAACAGAAGATTAAGGAACAGGTTATTTCTATAGATAAGGAAATCAAAATAATCGAATATAACAATGGCAAAGAAGAATAAATTACCGGATATTAAAGGAGCTCAGGTTTTAGTTCCCACCAATGTATCAGAAATTATTGGTACAAGAGATGATTGCTTTGGCAAAGAATATGACCTCTCTACATCAGAATGTAAAAGATGTGGAGACTCTGAGTTATGTGCAGTATGCTTTGCTCAGTTTATGAATAAGACTCGCAAACAGGTAGAAGAAGAAAATACTTTCAAGGATATGGAAAGTATGGTTGATCCTAAACTTGTTGCTAAATATATGCGGGGATTAAAAAGAAAAGGATCAGAGAAAAAAGAAGTAATCCATGCTGCGATGGAAAAGTTTAATCTAGATAAGAAGACTACAAGAACCATTTATAAATCATTAAAGAAGTAACCATGGATAGTAGAAACATTAAAGAACCTACTCCTCAAATAGAGGATGGAAAACATTTGGAGAAAATCTATGATCTCCAAAAAGAATTATTGGATTCTTACATTAAGATCGAAGGATTGCCTTCATATCCCATAGATGTAAATTCCAAAAAGAGCCAGATCATCCTAAAGGATTTTACTGGTAGGGTAATCGAAGAACTTGGAGAGGGATATGAATCTATGCTCAAGGTTTTCAATAAGAGATTGGATTACATAAAGGATATGGATAACAAAGAAACCTTCCTTTATATTAAAGCTGAAGCACAAAACCTAAATGAAGAACTAGCTGATGCTTTACACTTCTTCATGGAATTGCTTATCTACACAAATATTCATCCAGAAGATATTTACCAATACTGTAAAACAACAGCCAAGAATTTAGGGATTCCTTTATATGATTGCTGCTGTTTAAGTCAAATGCTTACATTCTCCCGAAACATGGTAATGGGATCAGAGATTGACCTACCCAATAAAACACTTATCAGAATTGCTCATGAAGAAGATGAATGTATCCCAGTGGGATGGGAAACTAGTGAAGACTTTGTTAGAAGATGTGCAATCCAATTATGGGATGTGACATATTCTTTATCTATTGCAAGGAATTGCCTTAAAAACAAACCCTGGAAACAATCCGGAGAATTAACCGATGAAAATCTGTATCAGAATTTACTTTGTGAATCATTCATAAAATTATGCGGATTTTACGCATTAATGGGTTATACAGATATAACTCTTTTCACAGTATACTTCAAGAAAAACATGGTTAACAAATTTCGTATAGCAAGTCGTTATTAATATGAATACGATTAATAAGCAATTAAAAGTAAGGCAAGTATTTTATCCTACCTCACAAGCAGCTTGGGAGGGTATCAATGAAATATTTATTAAGGGGGATCCAATTCTTTTTACCGAAGGTGAGGGAGGAAGGATCTCCTCCTCTGCAATTTATGCCTATAATGTTGTTGTTAATATTAGGAAAGCTTGGATGGACCCAGAATTTGATTTTGGTAAGCTTTTCAATTATCAGAAAACCAAATGGAACCTTCTTTTGAATAATTATGTAAATCTTAATCAGTTGGATTTAATGAGATCTCAAGTTAGGTCTACTGAATTAAAGAGAAGCCATTACAATTATTCATTCGACTTTGATAATACACATTCTAATGGGAAAGGTTGTTTAATAGCAGCCTCTTTTTGTAGAAGAGATGATTTGGATATTCCAATTATAATTGCAAACTTAAGATCTTCGGAGATTACAAAGAGATTGGCATTTGACCTTTTATTATTACAGAGATTGGGAGAATACGTATATGGAGGGGACCAAACATTTATGATTCAATTAAACTGTAATCAGATGTATGCTGCCTTAGAAACCTTAGTAATGTATGATACTCATAAATCGATAAAGAAGGTCACCAAAGGACTAGATTCTGTTTGGATTCAAAAGGTCCTTAAGATGTTGAAGTTCTTTAAAACTTGTGATGAAAAGGATGTAAAATATAAGGTATATCGAAGAACATTAGCTTGCATACAACCAGGAAAAGTTCCCGGAAAGAAAGAGATAACCCTTTGTGCTAAGGATTTGCTATTAGGATATGACGATATTCCATACCCGGAATCCTGTATTTCATATACAGCTCGTCAGGCATTTAAAAAGAAATATTTAAAACAAAAGGAGGATAAGAAATGAGAATCTACACTTCAAGTTATGAATTAATGTCGGAGACTATGCGGAACTGTATTGAGATGGGTTCTATAGTTAGACCCAAATCCTATCAGAACAAAAACATTGAAGGACAAGAAGATTACATTACAAAAGAAGTAATCTGTCATCAGTACTGTTTAACTTCTTTGGGAGACCCAAAATGGTTATTCTTAGCTGATAAAAGGAGTAAACAATGGGTAGAAGAAGAATTCAAGGAAAGAATCCATGACCCTTTGGATAGCCCAGATAAATTTTCTCACATTAACCCGGGATCAGCATTCCTTATCAGAGAAGATGTTTGGAGACCATTCTTAGTAAATGGGAAATTCGATTATACCTACAATGAAAGATTAAGATTTGGATGGACTGATTCTAAAGGAATTAATCACCAAGATCGAATTTGGGATGCTTTAAAAGCAGTAAGGGATGAGTTAATTAGGAACCCAGATACTCGCCAGGCAGTAATCCCAATATTTCATCCGACAGATGTAAAATATATTGGGGGAGAAAGAAGAGTACCTTGCTCAATGTATTATGATTTCCTAATCAGAGAAATAAAAGGTAAAAAGAGATTACACATCTGTTATCATCAAAGGTCATCGGATTTGGTAACTCATTTTGGTAATGATGTATACCTTGCATGGAAACTTATGGAGTACATGGCTGAGCAAACAGGAAATGAACCAGGATATTTATATCACACTATCGATTCTCTACATTCATATAAAAAGGATTGGGTATTACTCAAACAATGTTTGGATGATATCACAGAATGAATGAATAATTGGGAAAAAGAATGGATTAAAACTTTAGCCTCTATCATGATTTGGTAGAGGCTTCTTAATTTATATAAGAATATGGGCAAACCAAAAACAAAATATCACATCTTAGAGAATGAGCAACAATTGGATATGTTAATTGATGCTTGTAAGAAAACTGGATATGCTTCGGTAGACTTTGAGACTACGGGTAATCGAATATATAATAATGATTTTTATCCTACGATTTTAGGTGTATGCTTTGAACCAGGTAGGGCAGGAGTAATTCCTTTAGGTCATTTCGATTCGAAATTTAAAAAATCCTGGAAAACAAAGCTTCAGAAATTTGGAGAAGAAGTTATTGCTAACGAAAACATTGTTAAGGTTGCATGGAATGCTAAATTTGATATGCAAGTATTTCACAAATATGGTATCTTTCATAAAGGTAGGTTATTCGATGGGATGCTTGCTAAATATGTTTTGGATGAAGTAAGGCCCCATGATTTAAAGAATCAGGTAAGGAGGTTCCTTCCTAAATTTGGAGATTACGAAGAAGATTACGAAGGATGTAATTTACCTTGGGATCAAAAACCTTTATTGGGATTATCCCAGTACTGTGCTATAGATACTGATATGTGTTTAAGATTATTCCTATTCTTCGAAAAGAAAATGATGGACAAGGCATTTTACCCTTTGTTTAGAAATCTTATTATGCCTGCTTCTAATCTACTAACAAAGGTAGAGACAAGAGGGCAAAGACTTGATAAAGAATGGCATGGAGAATTAATGGAAAAATATCCCAGATTAATTCTAGAAGCAGAAACCAAGGTAAGAGCCCTTAAAAAGGTAAAGAGATTCGAGAAATCCCTCATCCAACAGAGATTAGATAAAGCAATATCTAAGATAGAGGAAGAGATTAGAGAATCTAAGAAAGTAATAAAAACATCAGATGATTCTCGAAAAATTGCTTCTGCTAAAAGATCAATTAAAAATAGAGAAGAAAAGATTGCCAGATTAATGGCTGGAGAATTTAATACTAAATCCGAAAAAGCCATAATAGAACCCATAAATTTTGGGTCAGCTTCACAAATGACACAACTTCTATTTTTAGACCCAAAAGGATTTAGATTCCCAGTAGTAAAATATACACAAAAAGATAAAAAGGATACGGATAACCCCTCTTCATCAGAAGCAGTATTATTGGAATTACAAAAAACAGATAAAACTGGATTTATTGATACGCTTTTAGAATTAAGGGGGCTTAAGCAGATTAATAATATGTTTGTAAAGGGGTTTGCAAACTTAGTTCAAGATGATGGTAGATTACATCCAAAATTTCATATCCAAGGTACTGTAAGTGGGCGATTAAGTAGTTGTATTAGTCCTGACTCTTTACTTGATACAGATAAGGGATTAATCTTTATTGGGGATTTAGTACCCCCCTCAGAGGGGTATAATACCATCGATGGGTTATCTGTAAGAACCCATACTGGAGAGTATCAACCCATACTTAAGGGAATAAATAAAGGGGTTGAGCCCATGTATAAAGTAACTTTGGAAGATGGTAAATTCATTAACTGTACCCTTAAACATAAATTTATAACGGACCAGGGAGAAAAAACTCTAGAAGAAATCCTCAACAATTACCATAATAAAGATTCCAATACTTTTTCTATTAAACTTTTAACATCTTACAGCTATGAGTAGAAAAAGGGTATTAACAAAATCCCCCAAACATAAGTTAAAACTTATAAAGGAAGATGGGAAATCCTATATTAGAAAAAAAGATTTGGATCATTACTTTTTTGAACAGGGGATGACCAGGGAAGATTTCAAATTTCATTTTGGTATCGGCCATAGGATTATGACACAGTCTCTGTATAAGTATTATACAAAAGACCAGATTAAAAGATCCCAGGGAGAGAAGATTGCTAGGATACAGAGGGAAAATAATTCGAACAGGGTAAATTGGTATAAGCCCGCTAATCTGGTGGAGGTTGACAAAATTAAAGAAGCAATATCCACTTCTCTCACTCATGAGGAAGCTATGGAAAAACTGGGGATGTCTAAATATGTATTTTCACATCACCTCCAATATTATAATTTAGCTTATAATGAAACTAAAGAGAAGAGTAAAAAATTCCTATCCCTTACTACAGAGGAGGTGGAACTTTTAAAGAGCCTTATGTTTTATAATAAGCAAATAGGATTATTATTTTCTCGGAATTCTTCAGACATCATTAAGGGCATCGATTGTATAAATGACTTTAAGTACACTTTGTTTAATCTGGTTAGAAAGTTAAAAAGGATAAATCGTAAACATATAAAACGATTTAATATTAGATATTCTGCTAATAATATCGAATACCAATTTTATAAGTATTTTAAACATCTAAAGTTAGATGTAGAAGCTCAATTTCCTTTAGGTCCTTATAAGTATGATTTTTTCTTTCCTAAGTTTAATCTATTATTGGAGCTCGATGGAAGTTTACATGAAATCAATCGGGACCTGATTAAGGATGAGTTAGCGGCTAATCAAGGATATAAAGTAATCCGAATTAAACTTTCTAAAAGTCTTTTGAATAAAGCTTATGATGAACAAACAATTTTTAAAAAGATCAAATCATGTATAAACCAGTATCAATTATTTCAATAGAGCCGATTGGGTTAAAAACAGTATGCGATATAGAAGTTCAAGAGGATCACACATATGTGGCTAATGGCATATTGAATCATAACAGTGACCCCAATGCACAACAGTTTCCTAGATTAGCAACAAACCCCGATATTAGGAAGTGTTTAGTTGCATCCACTGGTAGACTCTACTTGATGATGGATTATAGCCAATGTATAGATGGGGATTCTTATATCTTTTGTAATACCGGAATAAAGAAGTTAAAAGAGATTATTCCTGGGAAAGATAAAATTTGTATGATTGACCCTCAGTATAAAAACAAACACAGAGTCCTTGATATAAATGTTCTTGCAAATAAGGGTAAAGCAGAATGCCTAAGGATTACAACAAATACGGGTAGGCAACTGATATTAACAGAAGAACACCCAGTAAAAACCAAACAAGGATTTACATTAGCTAAAGACCTTAAATTAAATGATACATTATATATCGAAAATTTATCCGATACCAAATCAGTTGGTAGACTTTCCATAAATCCAAATGAAGCGTATATTGCTGGATTATTCTATGGTGATGGTTATTATCCCAAAGAAAAATCTGGTAAAAGAAAACCAACTGATAGGTCTATATTCTTTTCAACTGGATTAGACAGGGAGGAGTTACAACCTTTATTGGATAATTACTTTGATTGTGAGTTCTATGGACCAAAAGGTACTTCAAGAGGTATCAGAGGTCACAGCGATAAGGTTCCACGTTTTTATGAGAAATATCCAAAGAAGGATTCTCATGAAATGGAAATCCCAAAAAGGGTTCTAAAGTCAGACTTCGAATCAAAGATGAATTTCATTGGAGGTCAAATTGATTCCGATGGTTCTATTGGTAATGGGAGATTTAGATATACTTCTGCTTGTGAATCTTATATTCGACAATTACAACTACTCTTTCAATCAGTTGGGTTTCATGGTATAATCAGAAGTACAACTACAATTTTAAATGAGAAAGAGTATACAGAGTATCATTTAATTGTAAATTATGGACTGTCCAGACTCAAACCATATTTGAGACTCAAAAGAAAGAAACAAGAGATTATAGATTGGGAGTTAAATAAGTATTATGCTGCCCCTGCTAATAAAACTTCTCACTGTTCTACACAAAGAATACCTTTGGAAATTTATCAAGATTTGCCCAGAACTCCGGAATTTTATAAAACTTATAGGAATTCTTTAAGAAAGGGTAGACTTATACACAGTACATTAGAAACTCACATTGATGAACTTTCAGAACTTGATCCTGGATGGTTAGATGTATATCATTTTATGTATGAGCAAATTACTAGCATAGAAAAGGTGGGTAAACGAGAAGTATATGATATGGAAGTTGAAAGTTTACATGAATTTAATCCAAATGGTATCAGGGTTCATAACTGTGAACTAAGACTAATGGCCCATTTATCAAAATGTAAAGGTTTGTTGGAAGCATTTGCAAAAGGTTGGGATCCTCACTTATCAGTAGCATGTAAAAAATATGGGGCTAAATATGATGAGATAGAGCCTATCTATAAGGATGAGCAACACCCGGAATATAAAACTTGGAAAGTACGAAGAAAGCAAGCTAAACACATTGTTTTTGGGTGTATATATTGTATCGGTGCAGCTAAACTTGCAGAAGAGCTTTCAGACCCAAAAACAGGGTTGGTGGTAAGCCCAAATGAAGCCAAGTCATTTTTAGAAGATTTTTTCACGGACTTCCCCGAGGTGAAAAAATTCATGGATAAACAAATGAAGTTCATGCATAAACATGGCTATGTAAAAACACTTTTTGGTAGAAAAAGGAGATGCCCCGAAATCTTTGGAGATAATCAGATGCAGATTGTAGAAGCAGAACATGCTTCAGTAAACATCCCATGTCAAGGTGCTGCATCGGATATGGCATTATTTACTTCAGTATTAATTGATGAGAAAGTAAATAAGGGGGAATTACCAGATTTGCAGGAAGTAGGTACTGTCCATGACTCCATATATTTTGATACATTACCTAAAGACATCAATCCAAAGACCATATATCAACTTTGGGACATGGCAAGAAATCCCAGTACAAAAGAATGGTTTGGATTCCAAATAGATGACATAGATATGTCAATGGATTTCGAAGTAGGAAGGTCCCAGGGAGAAGAATTACCCTTTGCAGTGGGATACGATTATAATCGATTATTAAATTTCAAAGGGGAATGGAAAGGGTCCAAGGAAGAAGAATATTATTTTTCACTGGTAAACAAATGTAAATCAGTAGATATCAAGGACTATCCAAAGGTTTACCCAGAGTATTTCAAGTGAACTAATTAAATTAAATTTTAAACATACATATATTATGAAAGATGAAAAAAGAGGGATAATCATATCCCTAATAATCTGGGTTTTACTTATGTTTATGTCCATTACTCGATGGATGGGTGATGGAATCCTAAAAGAGATTGGGGATTACATTGCTATCACATTTGGCGTAATAATTACTCTGTTGGTGGGAATAGGAACTTGGAGTATGAGATCATTTATTAAACAATATGGAGGAACAGAAGATGAGGATAGTACAAAGAGGAATTAATCTTAGGGTAACTAAACCTAAGCCCATAATTTGCCCCAAATGCGGATGTGCTTTTGAAGTACAGAGTCCAGGAGATGTAATCCATTCAGTTCATCCAGTTAATACATATTTCGTTGAACAGATGATTGTTATATGCCCAAATTCTTCCTGTAGATTTGAACAGAGACTTTCTTCTGAAAAGATCAAATCTATAAAACAGAGCTTTCCAGATTATCCATGGGATAATGGGTCCAATACATCAATAGACACCATAACTACCTAAGATTTATGAGGGATTCCAGTATAAAAGAACTTAAGAGGGAGTCCTCTATAAATCACCTAACAGTAAGGGTAAGAGGTAAAAAACTCGATATAGACCTATCAAAGGAATTGGCAATTAATGAAACTTCCATTAATAAACTGATCTCAGAAAATCCTTCAAGCTACTCCTTAATCTCAATTTTAAAATCCAAGGCAGTAGCTGAGAGGGATCAATTAGAAAGGGAAAAGGATAGGATATTTTCTCAAGTTTATGTTTCTGTGGTAGACAGTAATCCTAAAGCTACAAAAGAATATGCAACTCATAAAGCAAATGCTAACACAAAATATCAAGTTGCAAACGATAAATTTTTGGAAGCTAAGGAATACGCAGATAAATTAATTTCTATCTGTAAAGCTTTTGAAATGAAAGCTCAACTACTACAAACATTCTCATCCAATATCAGAAAAGAGTGAACACTATTTATTAATCGTATAAAATTATTATTTATTATGAATGTTATTCAGAACTTACTTACTAAAGAAGCTGCATTAAGAGTATCTCAGAATATTCCAGGTATTCCAACTGAAGATCGGATCCTTTTAGCAGTACCCAAAGATGATGCAAGGACTGCCAGTGGTTTAATCATCCCTGGTAAACCCGAGGATTATCCCAGAAAAGGGGTAATCGTAAAAATGGGATTAATGGAGCAGGACAGAAAGATCAATAAACATTTAGAAATTGGTCAAATCGTTACTTATGGGAATTACGCTGGAAAGGATATTTCTTTCGATAATGGATATTCTTTAGAATCTGTTAAATTTGTGGTACTCTCAATTGAAGAGGTTATCTATATAGAACAAAACAATCATTAATATTTTGATATATCATGAAGAAAGTAAAAACAGAAAAGAAAGGTCTTTCCATGAGGGAAAAACTTTTGGCTAGAAAAAAAGAGCTGGAGAAGAAAGGATCCGGTGGTGGAATGATTTATCCCAAAGAGGGAACCATTCGCTTCAGAATAAAGGATCCAGGTGAAGATTGCGAATTAGCTATCGAAATTATTCAGTTCTACTTAGGGCCAAAATTAGGTGGAGTAATCTCTCCAGCTACCTTCAACGAAGATTGCCCATTCATGGAGAAATACCTGGAACTAAAGGAAAGTAAGGATGAAGATGATAAACTTCTTGCAAAGAAACTGGTTCCAAAAAGAAAATATGTAATCGCAGTAGTTGCATATAAAGATGAAAAGGGAAAAGAAGTCGATGAACAGAACATTGATAAACCAATGTTAATCCCCAAACAAGCTTACCAGGATATCATTGATCTCTACTTGGATGAGGATGAATGGGGAGATATGACTTCCATCAAAAATGGATACGATTTGAAATTAACCCGTTCTGGTAAAGGTCAAATGGATACCACTTATACCATTTCACCATGTCAGAAAAAACCTCTGGATAAGAAATATGCTAAGCCAGTTAATCTTGAGGAAATGGTAAGAAAACATATCCTTCCTTATGATGAACTAAAGGATAAATTAAACGAATTTCTTTGTGGTGGGGTTGATGACGATGATGATGATGAAGATGATACTCCAAAAAAGAAAAAGAAATCCTTAAAGGACAAGGATAAGAAGAAAAAGAAAAAAGCTAAAGGCTCTGATATTTAAAAAATCCATATCACTCGTAATAAAGTTAAAGGGAGTATGCCTTCAATTGGGTTGCTCCCTTTTTTTAATCTAAATCAAATCATCATACACTATGGCAAAGAAAAAGATAGGTATAAAGATACCAACATTAAAAGAATTAAACAAGTCATTCCCCACATCATTTGTTGCTTCAGAAAGAGATGATTCCAATTTCCCTAAAATTCCTACTAGATTCCTTGCATATAATTATCAATTGGGGGGAGGTATTACATTTGGTAGGCTAATGGAGATATTTGGGGAAGAGAGTAGCGGCAAAAGTTTAGCTGCTTATGACTTTGCATATTGTACTCAACAATTGGGTGGGGTAGTTTTATTAGCCGATGCAGAACAGGCTTTTACAAATAAATGGGCAGAACAAAATGGATTGGACTTGGATAGGGTTTTAATCCTAAGAGAAACTTCTGTAGAAGTAATCTCTGACTGGATTGCTCAATATTCCTTATATTGGAGATCAATACTGACTCATAATGAACCTATTTTGGTAATCATAGATTCACTAGCTTCATTGGACACATCAGAAAACATAAACTCTCAGATGACTGATTCTAAAGCGGATATGGGAAATAGAGCTAAAGCCATCTATAAAATGTTTAGAATCCGATCAGAGCTTCTATCAAAATTGGGAGTAACAATGATATGTATAAATCAATTAAGAAAGAACCTGAAAGCGGGAATGTTTCAGAATCCCGATACTACTCCGGGTGGCCAAGCAATGAAATTCTATGCTTCAATCAGAAGTGGATTCTATGGAAGTAAGACAATTACTGAAAAACACAAAGGTAAGGAAGTAAAAGTTGGTAGGTATACTTCTATTCGTATGGAGAAAAACAAAATTGCTCCTTCAAGGGCTACCATCTCTAAAGCACCTATGTATTATAATCCAAAATATCATGATGTTGGATTCGACAGATATTTTGGATTGGGCGATATATTAGTTGAAGAAGAAGTTTTAGAAAAAACTTCTGGGGGAATTTATAAGTATAAGGGGAAAACCATTGCTAGAGGAGATGAAAAATTACAGTTAGTAATTGAAGAGGATGAAAAGTTAAGAAAGAGATTTATTAAAGCTTGTGGGATAAACACTATCACAACCACTCAAAAACATTTGGATGATTTGAAATCTAAGGGTATAAATCTCTTCCCAGTGGATGGAAATTTGGATTATGAATCCCAATCCGATGACTCAGAAGATGAAGAAGAGGAAGAAGAATTCGAAGATTAAAGTAGTGGTAGCCATTGTCCCAAAAGGGGTGATGGTACCTTGGCTTTCAAGTAGTATCTGCAGGCTCATTAAATAATCCCAGAGTTATATTTTTATATCAAGAATTACAATGAAAGAAGAAAGGATATTATTGGTAGATGGAAACAACTGCTTGTTGAGAGCTCATTTCAAATTCAAGAATAAAGGGTTCTCAAATGGTAAGATTCCAACAGGTGCAGTATATGGATTCTTTAAAATCCTATACTCAAACATTGTAAGGTTTAAAATTACTTCAGTAGTAGTATGTTTCGACTGTCATAGGTCTAAACTAAGGACTGATATGTACCCCGAGTATAAAGCTCATAGAAAAAGGATCTCAGAAGATTGGGATCAAATTTTCAAGGTACAGTTTCCCATTATTAAACGTATCTTAAGGAACTTAGGAATTGTTTATGTATGGGATAACAAAAGGATCAATGAAATGGAAAGTGATGATTACATTGCATTGCTTTATCAAAAGAATTGCTTATCTCAAGTATACCTATTATCATCAGATGAAGATTTTGTTCAACTTCTAGCATTTCCAAATATCAAATTGATAAATCCTTCTAAAGATATGCTAGTAACACCTAAAAATTGTAAAGATGTATATGGGTATACACCAGAACAAGCAGTGGATATGAAAATCCTATGTGGAGACACATCTGATAACATTTCAGGAATAAAAGGGGTAGGTCCTAAAACTGCTTTAAAATTCTTAGAAGAGTATGGAAGTATAAGAGAGTTCTTAAAATCTGATCATGGAGATAAGAAATTCCCTAAATCAGAATTAGAACCAATATTCAAACGAAACCAACTGTTGATAGACCTGTTCTATTATCTAACAAAGGTTAATCCAGAAGTAATCCCATATCATGATAAAAAACATGCAATGGATAAGATTACCTTAAATGAGATATTTGAGAAATACCAACTCAAATCTTTCATGTCACCAGAATTTATGAAACCATTCAAACAATTAAAAACTTACAAATATGAAGAATAGAAGGATAGTAATCTGTGGTGCAAGTGGGGTTGGCAAATCAACAGTAGCCAGAGCTATTTCAGAGGAGTTTGGAATTAAATATGTTTCTGGGAGTTTATATGATTTAATGCCCAATCTCCCAAAAAATCATTATGATTTAAATACCAAGTATGATACCAATGAAAAACACAAAAGGAATTTCCAAATCCTAAACCTAAGGTATCATCAGTATATGGAATTAGAAGGTAGCTTTGTTACAGATCGTAGTCTGTATGATACTGCGGGTTATGAGATCCAAGAAAATTCCATGGGACTCCCAACTTGTGAAACACATGATTTTATCGAAAAGATAAATGCTATCAATTATGACCTTATGTTAAAGGAAAAAGAGATAACCCATATTATCTTCATTCCTTACAAAAGGGATCAATTTGAAAGATGGGAATTCGAAAAAGATGGCAAACGCATTACTAATAAATACTTCCAATATATGGTAAGTGCTTGTCAAACTTTGGTATTCAATATTATTGGGGTAGATCAATCTTTTGGCCAGCTTATCAGAAACATATTCAGTAAAAACAAGGTTGGTACTTTATTTGTACATGATACCGACTGGGAAGGATATGATCCAATCGATGGGATTAAACTCTTAGAATTAAATGAGATGGATCACAGTAAACGAATGAAAGCAATCAGAAAGTTTTTAAAATGAAAAAGGAAGTTATAGCATTAGCTTTCTCTGATATTCATCTAAATAATTGGACAAAGTTCAATCAAAATGGGAATCGAACAGATTCCCATTTTTTGATTTTAGACAAAATTTTCAGAGAAGCAATAAAACAAAAGATCCCAGTTTTCTTTTGTGGGGATTTGGTACATACTCCAGAAACAATCAATATGGAGTTATATATTAAGATGTCTAAATATTTCGATAAATATTCCAATGAGCCAAAGCTTCAAGTATTTGGGATCTCTGGTAATCATGAAATACCAAATTTGAACACATATGATCAAAGGTCAGATTCTTTCTTAACAGCTCTTGATCTTCAATATCATTGGTTTCATTGTATGGATTGGAAAACTATCCAGTGGCCAACATTTGCATTGCATGGCATACCATATCTGGATCATAATATTGGTTTAAAGCAAGCATTAAAAGAAACAAAAGTAATTAAGGGTAAAAAGAATATCCTATTACTACATACTGATTATGCTGGAGCCCGAGATACAGATGGTAGAGAAGTTGGTTCTGTAGAAAACTTCGATAGAACATTACTCAGAAAGTTTGATTTGGTATTATGTGGACACATACATAAATTTCAGAAATTAGAGAAACATGTATACATGGTTGGAGCACCTTTACAACAAAGGTTCACAGATGAAGGAAACAAAATGGGTTATCTTAAGATATATTCGGATATGTCCATTGAGTTTGTTCATATTAAAGGATTGCCTAAGTTTAAGACAGTGGGCAGTGTGGAGGAAATTAAAGAGGACGGAAATTATTATAGAGTTCTCAAACCTAAGGCCTCTAATGATGAGTTCAGCTCAGAAAGCAAGGTTATACAGAAAAACTATTCGAAAGTTAAAGCAGGTAGACGATATCTTCGAATACAAGGTATCAAAGATCCTGAAAAGAAGAGACTTCTTATTGAAATACTTAAAAAGGCAGAGGAGGAAGAAGTATGATTAAATTCATGAACATGGAGATAAAAGGATTCTGTTCTATTCAGGATCTTAGTATAACATTGGGTACAGAAGGGATCCATCTGGTTAAAGGAAATACGGGTTCGGGGAAAAGCACCTTCTTGAATGCTATCAGTTGGTGTTTATATGGTAAAACATTAAAAAACATAAAAGATGTAAATACCTTAGAATCCTGGAGACCCAATGATTATAAGGGTACAATGGTAAAAATCTTTTTTGAGAAAGATGGCTCAATACATCAGATAATACGATGTCAAGAATATAAAGGTAAAGTAGAAGAGGCTAAAGGAGGAAACAGATTACTCTATCTAATCGATGGAGCTCAAGTAAAAGAAAAATCCAAACCAAAGATTCAAGAGCTTATCGAAAAAGATTTGAGTAGTAGCTTTAGGCTTTTCAAAAACACAATCACATTCGGTCAAAGACTCCAGCGTATAGCTGAATCATCTGGTCCTGATAAAAAGGCTTTGTTCGAAGAAGCTTTCGAAATAGGTTATATTACTGTAGCAAAGAACATTGCTATGGTAATGAAAAAAGAAACACAACAGAAATATGATGAAGCATACTATCGAGTTAAATCCATAACTGAAAGATATGAAGATGCAAGGAAAAGTTATGAAAAATTCCGAGATAGTGAAAGGAATTATAAAAAGATCTTCAGAGAACAGGTTAATCAGATCGAAAATAAAATTACATTGAGACATGAGAAACTTGTTAGATTGGAGAAAAAGTTCGACGAAAACCTGCTAACTAAGAACTTAAAAAATTTGGACAATCTTAAGAGGGAGTTAACCAAACTTAAAAAGGAAGAACTTAATACCAATCAACAACTAACCAAAATCACAAGTAAAAAAGGGGTCCTGGAATTTATTGAATCCATCATGGGTTTATTACAGAAAGGGAAATACAAGGTTGCATATAATGACCTTAAAACCTTATCCTCACATTTCAAATCATCGGAAGAGATTAAGGATAAAAAATTTAAGACCCAGTCAAAAATCTACGATGTAGAATCTTTTTGTAGAGAACAAGAAGATATTAAAGATGATATTACTACTTTAAAGGGTGAAATTACTAACCTGATAAAAGAAAAGGGAAACTTAAGATTAGAGAGAATAAACATAATCTCACCTCAGTATCGAAAACAGAGAAAGGAATTAAAAGCTAAGTTAGAAAAACATCGTAAAAATTGTGAAACTCAGAAAAAGGCATTAGAAAACCTAAATTGGGTAATCAATGACCCATTAAGTAATTCTGGGATGAAAACTTTTATTTTCGATGCTTCATTAAAATCCTTGAACGATTGTTTGGATGATTACAGTAGTATAATCGGATTTAATATAAAGTTCACAGTAAACACAGAATCATCAAAAAGGGATTTTGTAACCTTAATCGATAAAGATGGCCAATTGCTTCAATACGAAGAATTATCCGGAGGTGAACAACAATTGGTAAATGTGGCTATGGCATTTGCATTACACTCTATCACAAGCGTATCATTGGGAATAAATTTACTTTTCTTGGATGAACTTTTCGAAAACTTAGATAAGGCAAATATCGAAATCGTAATGGACTTAGTGAAATATATAGGTAATGGGAAAAGCATTTATATAATCACTCACCAAGAGAATTTTTCAATCTCAGGTTCTAATACGATTAAGGTAAAAAAAGACAATGGTATTACCACTATAATCCCATAATACTTAAAATTCAATACCAAATGTCAGTGAACAGTAAAAATAAAGGATCCAAAGCTGAAAGGGAACTTGCTAAGGTATGGGAAAGATGGACTGGCTATAAATTTTCTCGAACTCCCATGTCAGGAGGTTGGGCTAAATCTATCGAATCTTTTGGAGATTTAACATGTACTGATCCAAAACATAGCCACAAATTCCCTTTCAGTGTTGAATGTAAATCCTATAAAGGTATAACATTCAATGATATTCTAAAAGGTACAAAATCCGATGTACTTAGGTTTTGGGAACAAGCCTCATATGATGCTAACCGATGTAATAAAATCCCATTATTATTTATGAGAGAGAATGGGATGGCAAAGCAAACCTATTTTTTAGTATGCGATGTAAAAGTGGGAAAGCTAATCGTAGATTTATCCAAGAAAAGCTTAGACATGATTGCTTTGAGCTGTTCATTGGGGAATCTACTGGTGTTCAATTCAAACGACTTAACGGCGATTCCCTATAATGAATTCTATAAAGCAGTAAGGAAATTATGAAAAAAAGAGAATATGTATGGTGTATATGCCATATAGATAATAAACTTTATGGTTCAATCGAAGCTGAGCTTAAAAAAGCAAAATATGATGATATCAAAGTATACATTCCAACACTTTCAATATTAAAAAAACGAAGTAAAGGAAAAGATATCTATGAGGATGTACCCATGCTATTCTCTTATGGCTTTATCAGAATGAGAAAAGAAAAAGCATTCTCAAGGGTATTCCTACATCGATTAAAAAAGGCGATCCCGGGAATCCATTCTTGGGTAAAGTCTCCAGAGACAATGCACCCAAGGAAAATAAAGGCCAGGATTCAAAATGCCGAAGATTGGGATGACTTCTCTATTGTAGCAACAGTATCCAGAAAAGAAATCAGAAGATTAAAAAGACTCTCCAAAGAAAACAAGGTTTATTCTAAATATGATATTGCCCAATTAACAGTGGGAAGTTATATCGTATTAAGAGGGTATCCTTTTGATGGTGTTCAAGCAACAGTATTAGAGATAAACCTTAACATACAAAATGTAAAGGTAAAATTATTCCCAAATGGAGGTGAAATCGAAATATGGTTACCTTTTGAGAATGTTCTTTACAGTACATACTTGGATTATGATCCAGATAAATTAGCTTATGATCATGCCGAGGATAACATTAGCAATTCTTATAAATTAACTACAACACAAGAAGAGGACTCATTATGGATGGATTAGTAGATAACAAAGCATGGAATTGTCTTACTAAAGAAGAACAACAATCCTTATCTCTTTCAATTTCCTATGGTAAATCCTCCTGGGAAGTTGGAGAGATAATGGGAATCGTACATTACAAGTATTTGGAATTAAAAGAAAGATCAGAAAGGCTTTTCAGATTGTTTCATGATTTTTTCGAACTTCATGATAACATCTTTAAGCCTGTTCGTTGTGTTGATCAAAGATTTGTAGATTATATAGAAGCTTGTATCGAACGAAGAGTTACAAGAAAACAAGCTTCTGACCCTTTTGGAGATGCTGCAATGTATGTGGCTCCAATTAAAACTCAATTCCTAATAAAACAGATGGCTCTATTAAAAGAGTCTACCGATCCATGGGATATCGACACATACAAGCTTATCATGGAATTCGATAGATGGAATAATTGGAGAATCCTTCCAAGGAAAATTCAACAGCCATCTGCATATAAAAGAAGGAATAATCGAAGAGATATCTTTTATATCAAATACATCTGTAGCTTGGATTCTGAGCAAGTTCAAAATCTCATAGATCAATATTGGTATTCAAGGAAGAAACAATGTTATTACTTTGTTGTATTCGATTATGATAGGTTCGATGATGGGTATCAGATAGTACCTGTAAAAAAACGAGACAGTACTTTAGAGAAGCTATCTAAACTTTATATCTATGTATTTGATGATAAAGACATGGCTGATGTATATGGCTACTTGGTAGTAGAATTCCAATATGGGAATAAGACTGCAAAGAAAGGTCAAGCGTTCTGGCCAAATTATCGTCAAACAATCGAAAAAGCAGTAAACTACAACAGTGTAAACAATCTAGATTTTTATGCTGAGAAATTAGATTATGCTTATCAGAATAATGATAAACAGAAGTTACTGAATTTCGAAAAGAGAGAAAAGAAAAAACGTAAAGGATTACAAAGAGCTAACGAAAACTCATTTTACATATGAAAACATTAGAAGAAAAGTACAAAGATTACAGAGATTTGTATTACAAATACTTTGTATGGATGGGAGATGCTACAAAACCGGGAACTTACATTCCTTTATCCAGAGTAGACTTAGTAAACGGTTTAGGTGAAATTGGGGATGGTACAATTAATTTTGCTGAGCTCCTGACGTTAGAACGCCTTCTTAATAGAAAAGGTACAATGTATGCTACTGCCTTTACAAGGTTAGTATATGCTGCCAAGAATTATTTCAAGGGTTCCTTTATTACTAACAAAACCTATGATGGCTTTTTTGTGAGGGATGATATTAATCCATTAATGGCCGAAAAATTTAACCTTGAGTATATTGATTCGATGGCTTATAATTCATTGAAACTAACATCTTCAGAAGATCCTTGTTATTCACCTTTTGTTTCTCAAGATCAAGTATGGAACTTAATGTTGCCTATGTTCTTTACAGATTTTGGTTTACAGAACAGATTAAAATCAATCTTAGATTATATCATTGTAAACAAGCATAAGGTATATAATCCTTATCTCTCTGAAATCTTACATTATTATACATTTTTACCTTCAATGAATGAAAAGAGGGTTAAACCCTGGGATAGGATTTATAACAGGATGAAACATTTCAAACCCAACATCAAGGTAAAAAGGGGAGCTAATAATTGGTATTTCTCTTATGGGTTTAGGGCAGTATACAATAAACTTGGTGGAGCTCAAGTTAAAACATTCTGGCATAAACTTTGGTACATTCCATTCATTTGGTTAGCCGATAGAGTATATCATCCATATATCTGTAAATGGTTTAACATCAGAGTAAAGAGAACTTCTTATTATTCGATGGGATTATTTGCTTGGTATAATAAAGGTTTCGAAAAGAGGTACATAAAGCAATTTAACAAAGCCTTAGAAAAGGGAGAATTCTTTGAACCTCAAATATTACCTTATATCTCAAAAGAACATCGAAAAAACATAAACTTCGAAAAGTTCAAAGAAGTAATGGAATCCTATCCTGAATTGGATACCTCTAAACCAATTGACTCACCAGTACATTTCCTAATTTTGTATAATATTTTAAAGATGGATTATTGCATATAATATATAATATATGTATATTTGCATCATAAATTAAAATTCAATAAAAATATGGCAACGGATAAAAAACAACAAAAACCAGCTCGGTATCGGCATTCAGAATTAAAATACCGAGACATTAAAAAAATGGCAATCGAAAGAGGGATGCCATTCCCAGAGGTAGTCTCTTCAGATTTCTATTCTCTGGTATCATTCATCGATTCTGAAAGGGCTCAAAAACCTAATCCGGATTTGGTATTACAATTTGATCTCTGGTTAGAAGGAATCTTAAAAGAAAGAGGTGCTGATTACTTAGTAAAACCCTCTCTCAGATTATCCTATGTATCAGATGAAATGAGAGAAGGATCCAAGGAAAAACCCGCTAAAGAGAAAAAGGTAAAAGAAAAGAAACCTCCCAGAGAAAGGGATTCTAATAATCTTCTCAAGGGAACAAAAAAATCCTATACTTTTGAACTTGCAAAGAAAGGGTATTCATTGGATAGAATCAAACGAAGAGTATTAAAGAAATTCCCAGAAGCTTCTGAAAAATCTATCATTATCTGGTATAGACAGGCTTTGGGTATTAAACATATAGCTAAACCCAAAGAAGAAAGAAAACCCAGAGTAAAAAAGGAAAAGACTCCAGAACAGATTAAAGCTTCCAGATTAAGGGCTCGAGAAAGAAAGAAGGAAAGGGCATTATTAAGGAAGCAAGCTAATGAAAGAACAGAAGCTTATAGAGAGTCACTTAATAAAAAGAAACGAAATGGAAAAAGAAAGAAAAAAGCCAAAGCCCTTTAAAGTGAATGAGGATAGGATTTATGCAAATAAGTTCTATCCTTATTATTTTACAGAAGATTTAAGAGTAAACGTAGTACCAGTTAAATTCTATACTCGTTACCAAGCAAAGCTCACTTTAAAAGGGCAATTCGGAAAAGATTGGCATAAATATCTCAAAATTGCCACTGGAAGGATGATCCTTAGTAGAGGCTGGAAATTTGGAAAAAATTCGGTAATGGTAGAAGGAAAACACCATCAGATTAGAAGGTATTATATCCCTTTAGAATGGAATTATAACAAGAGAAAGAGAAAAGTCTTTAGAAGACTCATGGATAAAACTCTAAAGATTGGAAAACGTTCTATGATTAATCAATTCTTAAAAACATATTACATGCAAACATTATGAGAAGCAATCCTAAAATATCATCATTCAAAGATCCTTTATTTTTCGAAGGATTATTGAAGTATCATGATGCTTCATATTTAAGGTGGAATCGATTAACAGATAAGCAACAAAGGCAATTCAAGGAATATAATTTATTGCCGGATCAATTGAATCTTGCTTTGAAAGTTTTACATCGATTAAAAACTGAATATCAAACCGAGAGTGTACCATTTGCAATAAACATCGTTTCATTGATCTATGATAAATACAATGAATGGTTAACTACTCAAGATATCGAAAGAAAACATTTATCCGAAGACAGGGCTCATAAAGAACTTCTATTCAGAGGATTTGTTTTACTTGATAAATTTCATGTAAAACCTAAAAGGAGCTATGTGATGACTGCTTTCCCAGTTAAGGGTAAATTTTACATCCATCCTTTCGAAATGGGGAGTAACTATAGGATGACAAACGGGAAGAGGGAACTTCCTCATCTCTGGGATAACTTTACTAAAATCGGATTATCCGGGTATACCAGAGTTATCTACCCTGAAATGGAGCATTTTCCTAATCTCTCATCGAAACAATCGAACCAATTAAAAATTGATTGGGATATTGCATAATAAATTTAATGTATATATATTTGCATTGTCAAAATAAAAATAAAAGGATATGGAAACAAAAATAACATTACAAAAAAACAGATTAACCCAAAATACCATCAAGGTAGATGAAGTAACCTATCGCTGCAACTGGGCTAATGAAAAGATTTTAGAAGATGAGAGAGAAGAAAAAACCTTCAATTCTCTTGAGGAACTAAAATCTTATGTTTCAACTTTCACTCCCTTAAATCAAAGATTATACAGGGAAGCTAAGAAAAAGAAACTTCCATATTATTTAATGAAACAACTCGAGAACAAATAACTATCATTTATCAACAATTTAAAACATTACAATCATGGCTAGAAAAAAAGAAGCTAAAGTAGAAGTAGTTAACGAAGTAGCAATCAGCAAAACATTAGTATTAGTAACCTATTCAGATGGCACCTCCGAAATCCGATTCAAATTGACTTCAGATGAGCTTGAGAAACTGGTAGCTGCAGTTTCTCCGGCGGATGATGAAGAAGAAGATGAAGAAGAAGATGAAGAAGATGACGAAGAAGATGAAGAAGAAGATG